>MDSY01120588.1_pt1 | contig 40316 bp, 34 predicted proteins | sample 811131 | NCBI WGS metagenome assembly MDSY01 (sample SAMN05326643, study PRJNA326480) | marine metagenome | isolation source: seawater | place: Atlantic Ocean: South West | collected 2010
AAGATTTTGAAACAGGAAATGTTTCATATGACCCTGATAACCACGAAAGAATGGTGAAAGTTCGTCAAGCAAAAGTTGATAAAATTGCTGATTATATACCAAAACAAAAGATAGATACTGGTGATGATACTGGTGATGTTCTCTTATTGAGCTGGGGATCAACTTATGGAGCTGTTAAAACGGCTACAAAACAATTACGAGATGAGGGGTTAAGCGTTTCTCACGCTCACGTTAAATACTTAAATCCGCTTCCAAAAAACCTAGGAGGTTTAATTAATAAGTTTACTAAGGTCATCATGCCTGAAATGAATAATGGACAATTCATCAAGATTATTCGTGAAAAGTTCTTAGTTGATGCAAAGGGTTTAAATAAAATTAAAGGCCTTCCTTTCGCTACTGAAGAGATTGTAGAAAAAGTAAAGGAAGAATTAGTTTAAAATAATTGAGTAATGGCAGAAGTTAAAGTAAAGAAAATAACAGCTAAAGATTACGCTTCAGATCAGGATGTTAAATGGTGTCCTGGATGTGGAGATTACTCGATACTAAAACAAGTTCAAAGTGTTTGTGCTGAACTAGAACTTGTAAATGATGAAACTGTTTTCATTTCAGGAATAGGATGTTCATCTCGTTTTCCTTATTACATGGAGACTTATGGAATACATTCAATTCATGGCAGAGGACCAGCATTTGTTACAGGCTTGAAAACGGCTCGTCCTGAGTTAAATGTTTGGATGATTACTGGAGATGGAGATTCACTTTCTATTGGAGGAAATCACTTTATTCATTTATTAAGAAGAAATATTGATGTAAACGTTCTTTTGTTTAATAACCAAATTTATGGTTTGACAAAAGGACAATATTCACCTACTTCTGAGAAAGGTAAAGTGACTAAGTCTACTCCATTTGGATCACTTGATCACCCTTTTAATCCATTAGCTTTAGCAAAAGGTGCAGATTCTACATTTATAGCAAGAACAATGGATCGAGATCCAAAGCATATGCGCTCTGTTTTATTAGAAGCAACTAAGCATAAGGGTACCGCATTAGTTGAGATATACCAAAATTGTAACATCTTTAATGATGGAGCATTTTTTCCCTTTACTGAAAGAGATTCAAAACCTGATAACACTATTTATATTGAGCACGGAAAACCTTTAGTTTTTGGTAAAGAAAAGAACAAAGCTATTATTTTAGATGGTTTTACTCCAAAGGTTGTAAATATTGAAGATATCTCGGAGTCTAACATCTGGGTTCACGATAAGTATGATAGAGTTAAAGCCTCATTGTTGGTGCGGTTTTTTGATGATCCACGAGAAGAAGGTTGTTTACCTCGACCATTTGGAATTTTTTATCAAGAAGATCGTCCTATTTATGAGGAAGGCGTAAATGATCAAATTGCAAAACACGTAGAAGTAAAAGGTCAGCCTGATTTAGACGCTCTCTTGCAAGGCCCAAATACTTGGACCATAAAATAAAATTCACAACATCAAAAGGTTCCAAACTATTTAGAATTTTTGTTGTTGTGAATTTTAATCAAATTAATGGAATTACCATTCAGGTATTTAATCTAATGTTTATCTTTTTTAAGATGTCTAGTTAGTAACTAAACCAAATGGAAACAGTATGAATAACTAAATATTTTTTTAAAATATTGTGAATAACCAAGTGGCGGCAAGCTTGACAATGCGAAATGGTGACTCAATATTATCAAAAACATTAGATTAAGCTTTTTGTAATAGAATTTAATTTATTTTTTGAGATAGCATTACTCCCGTTTTATTCTAAAGCTGAATATTTGTAATCAGAATGTTTATTAGATCTATTTCTCGATTATAGTTCTTATTTTTGCAAAATTATTTAACCTGTGTGGAATAAAATATCAAATATAATTTTAAGGCGCCGAATTTGGATCATTATTGTGTTAATTGCCATAACTGGTTTTTTAGCAACTAATCTTAGGTATAATAAAATCTCCTATGATCTTACCCGACTATTACCTGTAGGCGACTCAACTTCAATTGTTTTTAAAGAATTCAAAGAAACATTTGGCGTAAACGACAATGTTTACTTGATTTCAACTGAAGATACTAGCTTATTTAGATTAAATAACTTTCAGAAGTTTTATGACTTTTCAAAAAAGTTAGAGAAAGAACCTGCTGTAGATAGTGTGTTTTCTGTTGCTAACTTTGGGTACTTAAAATTAGATAAGTCGACAAAATCTTTCACGCTAGAAAAGGCTCTTAAAGGGCGTCCTGAGACTCAATCTCAAATTGATTCAGCCTTATATATATTGCATAATCAACCTTTTTATCAAGGAATACTTTATTTGCCCGAATCAGAAATTTCGTTGATAGCAATATCTCTTAACCCTGACTCCCTTCAGACAGTAAGGCGAAATAAATATATATTATCTATTACATCTCAGATTGAAAAATTTTCTGAAGAGACTAATTTAAAATTTAATCATTCTGGAATGCCTTTTATAAGGGCTAAACTTACTTCACAAGTCAAAGACGAAATTTTATTATTTATTGGGTTAGCTTTTCTGTTAACGGCTCTGTTATTATATTTCTTTTTAAGAGCCCCAAGGGCTGTTTTTGTGTCTTTACTTGTTGTCGCTATTGGTGTCGTTTGGTTGTTTGGTTCTTTGGGGTTGCTAAATCGCTTGGCACAAGCCGGATATTTCGGGTCATTGGAATTTAACATAAATGTTCTCACAGGTTTAGTCCCTCCTTTAGTAATTGTTATTGGAATCCCTAATTGTATTTTTCTCATTAATAAATATTTTGATGAATATAGGGATCACAAAAATCAAGCCTTGGCATTAAAAAGAGTTATTCAAAAAATAGGTGGTGCTACATTCATGACTAATGTTACTACCGCAAGTGGATTCGCTACTTTTATTTTTGCATCAAGTGATATTTTGAAGGAATTTGGTATCGTGGCCTCAATTAGTATAATAGGCGTGTTTTTCCTTTCCATATTGTTGCTGCCAATAATTTATAGCTATTTGTCTCCACCAGTTGAAAAACATTATAGGCATCTTGATTACAAATGGACAAATGCTTTGATCGAATGGTTCGTAAATGTTTGTACAAATTATAGGGGTACAGTATATGTTGTAATGATTTTTATTGCTGGTACAGCTGGTTTTGGCTTAAGCCAATTAGATAACGATGCCTTGGTCGTTGATGATATGCCTGATGATCACCCTGTAATGGTTGACTTAAAATACTTTGAATCAAAATTCAATGGTGTTGTTCCATTTGAAATTATATTAAGATCTGGAGTTGGAGAAAGAATTTCTATTGAATCAAAAGATTCCCTACCTAAGGAGGAGTTGAATAAATTAGATTTTGTTAAATATGTTAAAACGGATTCTGCAGGTTATTATACTCTAGTAACCAATAAAAATGGAGCGTTTAGCGAAAGAATATTAGAAGTTTGTAAGGATGCAAATGTTTCAATATCTATAGTGAATATAGACCAAATAAAAGGAAAGGCCTTAAAACCTAAAACCCTAAAGAAAATTCAAAAACTTTATGATTTACTAGAGACTTATGATGAGTTTTCACAGCCTTTATCAATGCTAGATGTTTTAAAATATAGCAATCAGGCTTATTGGGGTGGAGCTAAAAAAGAATATACATTACCAACAAAACTTGAGCTTGGGTTTATAAATCAATACGCTCAAAAATCTAAAAATGCTTCTTCTGATATGCTAAGCGCTTTCATCTCTAATGATGGAAGTCAATTAAGAATAAGTTTTCAAATGAAAGATGTTGGGACAAATAGAATTAAAGACTTAGTAAAAGAGCTTTCTCCAAAAATCGAGAAAATTTTTAAACCTAACAAGTACAGTTACTCTTTTACTGGAATTGGAGTAATTGTTGCCAAAGGGGTTGAAACCTTGATTTCTAATTTGGTAATGTCCTTAATGCTTACGGTTTTGATTATCTCTATATTAATGGGAGTTATGTTTAAGAACATAAGAATGGTCTTGATTAGTTTACTTCCTAATATTCTTCCTTTATTTATTACAGCGGCAATTATGGGGTATTGTGGTATTAATTTAAAACCTTCAACAATTTTAGTGTTTAGTATTGCTTTTGGAATTAGTATTGATGATACCATTCATTTTCTTGCTAAATATCGCCAAGAACTAGCTTCAAATGGAGGGGCCATTAGAAAGTCTGTTTTAAAAGCCTTAAGAGAGACTGGCTTAAGTATGTTTTATACATCAGTAGTCTTGTTTTTCGGATTTGGAATATTCGTAGCATCTGAATTTGGAGGTACTGTAGCACTCGGTGTTCTAGTAGCATTAACCCTTTTGGTAGCGATGCTATCCAATTTAATTTTGCTACCTTGCTTATTGCTAACGTTAGACAAATTAATAACAATAAAGTCTGAAAAAGCAGATAAAAAATAGGAGTATGAAGGGAATTATTCTAGCAGGAGGGTCAGGAACTAGGCTTCATCCGTTGACGCTTTCTGTAAGTAAACAATTAATGCCTGTTTATGATAAACCTATGATTTATTATCCATTGTCAACACTCTTATTGGCAGGGATAAATGAGATACTAATTATTACTACTCCTCACGACCAAGAAGCTTTTAAAAAACTGCTTGGAGATGGAAGTAGGTTAGGATGTAGATTTGAATATGTTGTTCAATATGAACCAAATGGTTTAGCCCAAGCATTTGTTTTAGGTGAAGAATTTATTGGTGATGATAATGTAGCATTGGTGCTTGGAGATAATATATTTTACGGTTCAGGTATGTCAAGTATGATGCAATCAAACAATACTCCTGAAGGTGGAGTTGTTTATGCATATCATGTATCAGATCCTGAAAGGTATGGTGTTGTTGAATTTGATAAGGAAATGAAGGCCATTTCAATTGAAGAAAAGCCTCAAAATCCTAAATCAAATTACGCGGTACCAGGTTTGTATTTTTACAACAACGATGTAGTTGAAATCGCCAAAAACATTCAACCATCTGCAAGAGGGGAATACGAAATTACAGATATAAATGCAGAATACTTAAAAAGAGGAAAACTCAAAGTAAGTGTCATGAATAGAGGAACAGCCTGGTTAGATACAGGGACATTTGCCAGTTTAATGCAAGCAGGTCAGTATGTTCAAGTTATAGAAGAGCGACAGGGATTGAAAATAGGGTGTATTGAGGAAGTTGCTTACAGAATGGGGTTTATTAACAAAGAACAATTATTAGAACTCTCGCATCCGCTCAAGAAAAGTGGTTATGGAGTTTATATTGAAAACGTTATAAAATAATATGACTAGGATTTTAGTTACTGGAGGAGCTGGATTTATTGGAAGTGTATTAGCTGAAAAGCTTATTTCTAATAGAGATAATTACGTGGTAATAGTTGATGATTTATCTACAGGGAGTGAAGATAAATTACCTACTCATTTACCAAATGACAATTGGCGTTTTGTTAAAGCAGATGTAAATGAATATCGTGATATTGCTGAAATAATGCTAGGTAAAAAGTTTGATTATGTTTTCCATTATGCTGCCTTGGTTGGTGTTCAGAGGACTCAGGATAATCCAGTAAAAGTTTTAAGAGATATTGAAGGATTTAAACATGTTTTAAATTTATGTAAGAGTACAGGAGTGAAAAGAGTTTTCTTTTCTTCATCTTCTGAGGTTTATGGAGAGCCAGTTGAATTACCTCAGCATGAGCAAACAACTCCTTTAAACTCCAAAGTTCCTTATGCAGTAGTTAAAAACATAGGAGAAGCATTTTTAAGATCTTACGAGCAAGAGTTTGGTCTTAAGTATACAATTTTTAGATTTTTCAATACATATGGTCCAAATCAAAGTGATGACTTTGTAATGTCTAAATTCCTTTTCAAAGCTTTGAAAGGAGATGATATTACAATATATGGAGATGGTTCTCAAACTAGAACATTCTGTTTCTGTGATGATAATGTCGACGCTTGTTTAAAGGCTCTTTATGAAAATAAAATTATTAACGATGTTATTAATATTGGTGGAGAGCAAGAAATTAAAATTATTGATTTAGCTCAGAAAATAATTGATTTAACAAACTCTAAATCTAAAATTGTGCATTTGCCGCCTTTAAAAGACGGGGACATGGCAAGAAGATGTCCCGACAATAAAAAGATGAGAGTTTTATTGGGTAGAGATTTATTAAGTATGGAAGAGGGGATAAGTAAACTTTTAGCTAGTCCTCAATTTCAGATAAAAAAATAATAATTTTGGGAAGTTGGGATTACAGGGAGATAATTAATCTTGTTCAAACAGAAATAGAACAGACTAAATATAGTGGTTATCCAAATGAACTTTATGACCCAATGAACTATATCCTTCAGCTTGGAGGCAAAAGGTTACGACCTGTTACTACATTATTGGCAGCTCAATTATTTTCTGATAATTTAAAGTCTGCTATCCCAGCCGCAAAAGCTTTAGAGGTATTTCATAATTTCACTTTAGTACATGATGACATAATGGATAAGGCTCCATTAAGGAGAGGAAAGGAAACAGTTCATGAGAAATGGAATGAAAACATCGCAATTCTATCAGGAGATACATTATTGATCGAGGTTTATAACCACTTTTTAGAGGGGGAATATTCAAACCTCCCTGATATTTTAAAGGTATTCAATAAAACTGCTGTTGAGGTTTGTGAAGGACAGCAATTGGATATGAATTTCGAAACTAGGAATGATGTATCAATTGAAGAGTATGTAAATATGATTCGATTGAAGACTTCTGTTTTAGTGGGAGGTGCTTTTAAAATTGGTGCTTTAGTTGCTCAAGCTAATGAAGAAGATGCAGAATTAATTTACGATTTCGGTATGAATTTAGGAATTGCATTTCAATTACAAGATGATTATTTAGATTGCTTTGGAGACCCTGAAAAATTTGGAAAACAAGTAGGAGGTGATATAATCTCTAATAAAAAGACTTTTATGATGTTAAAAGCTTTAGAGATAGAGACATCTGGAGTCTTGAGAAAATGGGTAAACCTAGAAAGTTTTGATGCTGAAACTAAAGTTCTAGAAATCAAAGCTATTTATAAGTCTCTTAAAGTAGATAATTTGGCTTTTCAATTAATGGATGAGTTTTATGAAAAAGCTTTAAATAGTTTAAGATTAGTTAATGCCTCTAATGAATCGAAAGAAAGAATTATTGAATTTGCAAAAGAGTTAATGAAAAGATCCTCTTAATGTATCCCACTGAAATTAAAAACATTTCCTTCTATACTAACCAAGAGGATTATTTTCAGAAGTTAAAAAATCAATTATCGAAAGATTTCGGTTCGAAAAACTTTGATGACGAGTTAAGTATTATAAGTATTGAGTTTTCTGTTAAATTATTCGAATTAATTTATAATTATTTAGAAATTTTGTTTGTGGAAAATAGGCAGTCTTTCTATCAGCTTATGTATCGAATTGATATACCAGATGCAGATATGAAATCTATTATGCTTGGTTCAGGTTTTGACCTTGAATCTTTAACTGAATTAATCTTGCGAAGAGAATTACTGAAAATCTTGTTTCGTGAGAAATACTCAGGTTAGATTACTTAGGGTATTTAATAGCTTCTAATTCCTTAATGACTTTATTTTTAATAACTTTAAAGGTTTCTAGATTTGCCTTCTTAATAGGCTCTGATTTTGGGAGTTTTTGTCTGTAAGGATCAACCTGTTTACCGTTTTTCCAAAATCTGTAGCAAACATGAGGACCAGTAGCAAGACCAGTAGAGCCAACAAATCCTATCACATCACCTTGTTTAACTCTAACCCCCGGTCGTATTCCTTTTTTTATTTTACTCATGTGAAGATATTGAGTGGTGTAAACTGAATTATGTTTGACTTTTACATAATTTCCATTATAACGACTGTATTTTGCATGCGTAATAAAACCGTTTGCAGTAGAATAAATGGGTGTGCCTTTTGGCGCGGCGTAATCAGTACCTAAGTGAGGTTTGTTCCTTTTTTGGACAGGATGAAATCTTTTTTTTGTGAATCTTGATGAAATACGAGAGAATTTTACTGGAGCCTTCAAAAACTGTCGTCGCAAACCTCTATTTTCCTGATCATAAAATCCATTATTTCCATCTTGAGAAAATTGTATAGCATAGTAAGATTTTTTAAAATGTTCAAAATAGGCTGCTTTTATTCTCTTTATTCCAATACTTTCATTGTCAACGACTATTTCTTCATAAATGACTTTAAACCTGTCTCCCTTTTGTATATGATGAAAGTCAATGCTCCATGCGTAAACTTCAGATAATGTAATTGCAAGCTCTGGATTATATCCTTGTTTGTCCAGTGAAAGGTAAAGAGAACTATTTATTATTCCAGAAGCCTGCCTAGTAACAATATTAACTGGCTTTTTCTTTTTATAAATCTTTAAAGAATCTCTTAAATCGTAAACGATATAATTTATCCGATCTATTTCGTAAACAAAAATTAATGCCTGTTCAGTTGAATCTTTCTTTTCAAATACGGAGTAGTGTCGACCTGCTCTTAATCTTCGGACGTCAAATAATTCTTTACCTTCGGTTGCCATTTTATTCATCATAGAATAACTGATTCCATGACTTGTAATTAAATCACTGAAAAATTGATTTTTTTTAACTTTATCTCCAACAACCTTAAAAGAGTCTACAGTGAATCCATAAAGTAATTGGGTTTCTTTTGGAATATTATCAATCTTGTCTGGGTTGTCTATTTCATTTTCTGAAACATCACCACGAACATTACATCCATGTATAACAAGAGTAACTAGTGAATAAATTAAGAAATATTTAAAGTGCTGCATTTGACAAAACTAGCTTATGAAACATTATAATATTATTTTGATATTAAATAGAAATTAACTTTCTTACGTTAAATATTTCTGCCTAATGCAACAGATATTGTAAGTTTTGCTTGGTTTAATAAACTAAGGTGAACAAGAATGTTATTAATCTCTTCAGGAAATTCATTGGATTTCAACTTGGCGTTAACCTCATTTATTTGTTGTTTTATTTTTCCAAGTTTAAATCTGTTTAAAGCAACAGTTATAGCAAGTTTAATTTTGTCTTGCTCAGTCGTTACATAAATAGAATGTTTTTTCCAGTCATTTAAAGTGTGCCTTTCTTCAGTAATATCTATTACTTGTTTTACCATTTTTGATTCAGAACTTTGTAGAAAGAATTTTTCTGTAGGAATTTCACCTTCATAAAATTTTAAATTAAAAGTATCCCAAATTGCTTGATGAGTTGGGTTATCAAAATCAATTTCATCGTGGTTAAGATCTTCAATAACCATTTGAGCAATACTTATTTGGTGATTCTCAGATGGTTCTTCTAAATCTTTATTTTGGTCTTTCTTAAAATCATAATTTTCAACTATAATTTCAAAGTGACCATATTTTAAAAGAAGTCTTAATAAGTAGGCTTCTTGAGCGTCATTTGGATAATTTGTAGTTTTAGGCTTTTTAATTTCAGGTAATATAGAAGAAGTATCAGAAGAGCCTTTATATTCTAGTGGAACATAATCTGGCGGAGGAATGTTAAATTCAGATTCTGGCAATATTGGAGAATTTGGTTTTGACTTCTGTTCCTTTTCAAAATTAGTTCTCCTTATTTTGTTTAATTCGTTTACTAAAACTTGTTCCTCAATTGCTAATAGTTTTGAAGCTTCTTGAGTATAGACAGATCTGATTATCATATCAGGAATAATAGCAATGGACTGAACAACCTCTTTAATTAATCCTACTTTCTTTATAGGATCATTATTTGCATCTTTTAAAAGAATAGATGTTTTGAAATTAATAAAATCTTTTTTGTTGTCTTCAATATATTCTTCTAATTCAATACTATTGCTTGCTCTTGCAAAACTGTCAGGATCTTCGCCATCAGGGAAAGTTACAACTTTGACGTTCATTCCTTCTTTTAGAATAAGATCAATTCCTCTAAAGGATGCTTTTATCCCCGCTGTATCACCATCATACAAAACTGTTATATTTGGTGTAAATCTTTTAATTAGCTTTATTTGTCCCGTTGTTAAAGACGTTCCGCTTGAAGCAACTACGTTTTCAATTCCCTTTTGGTGAAACGAAATAACATCAGTATAACCTTCAACTAAAAAACAATTGTCTTGCTGAATCATTGATCTTTTTGCAAGATACAACCCATATAAAACATCACTTTTGTGATAGATTTCTGTCTCTGGTGAATTTAAGTATTTGGCGGATTTTTTGTTGGTTTGAAGAATTCTCGCTCCAAAACCAATTGTTCTACCTGTAAGGTTATGAATAGGGAAGATTACTCTACCGGAAAAGCGATCGTATAAATTATTATTCCTTTCAGATGTAAGTCCAGAATTAACAAGACTATCTTTTTTATATCCTTTGTCAAGCGCTATTTTCGTAAAATGATTTCTCTCTTCAAAAGAATAACCAAGTCCAAATTTCTCAATCATTTCTTGAGAAATACCACGGTTTTTAAAATATCCTAATCCTACCGATTTTCCTTCGTCAGTTTCATTTAGATTTCTAATAAATTGTTCTTTTGCAAATTTAGAAACTAAAAATAATGATTCCTTTTTGTCTATTTTAAGTTTTTCTTCTTCACTTATTTCCTTTTCTTCAACTTCAATATTATACTTTTTAGCCAAATACTTTAAGGCTTCAGGATAGGACATTTGTTCGTGTTCCATAACGAAGTTAATGGAGTTTCCTGATGCTCCACAACCAAAACATTTATAAATTCCTTTTGCAGGAGAAACCGTGAATGAAGGTGTTTTTTCGTTATGAAATGGGCAGTTCCCTAATAAATTAACACCTCTTTTCTTTAAGGCAACAAAATCACTTATAACTTCATCTACTCGAGATTCATTAATGATTTTATCTACCGTTTCCTTAGGAATCATTTTAATATAATTAGAGAGTAGTTTTTTAAAAACGTTTACTTTACGATTAAAGTAAAATTAATTTTAAAGCAAGAATATTTATTTGTCAAGTATTTTCATTTCATTGCCTATCTCCATAACGAAATCTTTTATTTTTTTTGCTACGGCATTTTCTCCTGTTGACCTTTCTAAAGAATCGGCAAGAGTCATTAAGGTTTGAAAGTGGTAGTATTTCATTTCGTCTACCATCATTTCTTTAGTCCATAAATCTACTCTTTTGGCAACTTTTTCATTTCCGTCCCAAACGGAAATCATTAATGCTTTAATCTCTTCCTCTGAAACTCCTCCACCTTCTGAAGCTGTCCAATGTAGCTTTTCTGGAATATGATTTTCATCTAATGTAATGGTGAATTTTATTTCTTTTTTTGTGCTCATTTTCTAAGGGTTATATTTTGATGCTTTAAAAATAGCAGTAAAATCTGTATTTGTCATTAATTCCTGAAGACGAACATCAGGATTTTTCTCCATATAGTTTTTAACTATTTTATATCCAATGAATATCCCAGCTCTTCCAGGTGAATTTTTTTCTAAAGAAGAGGCAAAAGGGCCATACTCAAGGAATTTTTTGAAATGATGGTGATTTTTTGAGAATAAATAATTTTTCGTAACTAAGTGTTTCCAAAAATATTTTTCGTGACTGTAACACCAATTCATTTGTTTGGTTGTGAATTGAAAACGAATCGTATCCATTGTTGATGGCATCATCGATTCAATAAAATATTCTAGCTTTCCCAATGCAATCATATTATCTAAAAAGGTTTCACCTTGTAAAAATGATGAGAATTTCTCCTTTCCATATGCCCTCATTACAGTTGGCGTTAAATAACTTTCATCAAAGTTTTTAGATCTGTATTGGGGGATTCGTAATTGCTTATAAACCTCATAGTCAGCTCCATAAAACAAGTCAATACCAATGAGAATTCTGTTGTTTTCAACAACTATTGGTTCTTCATGATTTATACCTGAAATATAAGTGTAAATAGTAGGGAGTGAATCTTTAGGGTAATAATAATGAAAGTGAGAAAATGCCTTATTTAAATTCTCTTTTATTTCGTTGTAAGATTTTATTTTTTCACTCCAGTCATTAAATAGCTTAATGCTTAGGTCATTATTTAAATAATCGTTTAATTGATTAAGTTTGGTAGGATGTTTGTACTCACCGTTTATGAAAACAGGATATTTAGGTGCAATCCTTTCTAATTCTGAACTTAAATCATCTGAATTAAGATTAAATAAATCTTGTTCGTAATGGCGAAAGTCTAGATTAGTCTGAGTGTTTAAATTGTCAATTACTAAACTATGTTTTCTACAAGAAATTAAACCAATAGTAAATAAAAATAAAATAAGTGCGTTCTTCATACAATTACCGATTGCTTTATTTAATTTTATAAAGTTAGTTAATGGTTAGTCTCTTTAACTTTAAAGAGGTCACTTTATTTTAAATTTATTTTAAATAAAACTCATTAAGATGAAAAAAATTATTGCAATATTAATCGTTTTTATATTTTCTTCAAGTTCTTTCGCTCAAGACCCATCCTTTGGTCCAGAGTTTAGAAAACATCGATTTGGATTAAAAGGCTCTCCAGGGGTATCTTATTTTGGGGTTAATAAACCAGGTAAAAACAATAAAGGTTTAGGTTATCACATAGGTGGTGGTATTACTTATGAGTATTCTTTTAGTAAAAATGTTGCTTTTGGAACTGGATTGAAAATGTCTCAAACCACAGCTAGAGTTGAATATACAGACTCGGTAGGCCTAAATTATGTGAGCGTGGAAAACGGAAGAAGCTCAGATGAAAGAGCTTACAGATTAAAGTCAAGAAATTACGTTTTTAATTCCATTGATATTCCATTAGTGCTGAAATTCAGAACGCCTGAAATAGGATATATGACTTATTATGGAGAGTTTGGAATGACGGCAAATATTATTCATAAATCTTATGCCAGAAAGAATTTAGTTAATCAAATTCAAGGGACTTCAGAGTCTTTACTGTCTGGAAATGAAAAGACAATTGATACTAATAATGAAACTCATTTTTTTAGAGGAGGTGTGAATTTCGGAGGAGGAGTTGAATGGAATATTGCAGGTAATACTTCTCTTTTGTTTGGGATTAATGGTAATCTAGCTTTTACTAATATTCTGAAAAAGAATTCAACTTCTATAACTTATGATGACGGTCAGTCGTTTGTCAGAGCAACTAATCTTAATTACATAGGACTCCAGGTTGGAGTCCTATTTTAGTAGGTGTTGATGAAGAAACCAATAAAAAAAGGAGCGTAAATTAAAATTTGCTCCTTTTTTTATTGGTTCGGCTTTATTTTTCTATCAAACATCTTCAATTATCTTTGTGTTATGAAAATTGCAATTGCTCAACTTAATCTTCATGTTGGAAATTTTGAATCTAACACAGAAATTATTCTCGATAATATTAAGTCCGCTAAAAAATCCGGGGCTAAACTTGTTGTTTTTCCTGAGTTGGCAATATGCGGGTACCCTCCAAGAGATTTTTTAGAATTTGATGACTTTATAGAAAAGTGTTTAAGCAAGATTGATATTATCGCCGCGGAGAGTAAAAATATTACTGTAATAATTGGAGGTCCTAGTATTAATAAAACAGGTCAAGGAAAACCACTTTTTAATTCTGCTTTTATCCTTTCTAATGGTAAAGTTCAAAAAGTAATCAATAAAACGCTTTTGCCCACCTATGATGTTTTTGATGAGTACAGATATTTCGAACCTAATAGAACTTTTGAACTAGTAAAAATAGAAGGTATGAAAGTTGGTGTTGCAATATGTGAGGACTTATGGAATATTGGAGACAACCCATTATATACAAAATCCCCTGCAATTGAACTTAAACGTTTAGGAGCTGAGTTAATAGTAAATATTTCGGCCTCTCCTTTTTCTTATAAACAAGATGAAGAACGAAAAAAAGTACTTTCAGAAAATGCTGTAAAAATTAACCTTCCAATTGTTTATTGTAATCATATAGGTGCTCAAACTGAATTGATTTTTGACGGGGGTTCTTTTTTTATGAATGCTACAGGCAAAGTCGTTAATCAAAGTTTATTTTTTAAAGAGCAGTTGTTACGAGCTGATCTAAAAAAAGGTTGTTTCACAAAAGGAGCAGTTTATTCAGGGGGTAAAATTGAATTTATTCACAATGCTTTAGTCCTCGGAATCAAAGATTATTTTAAGAAGTTAGGTTTTAAAAAGGCGATTGTTGGACTTAGTGGTGGAATTGACTCTGCTGTAACATTTGCATTAGCCGCAAAAGCACTTGGACATAATAATGTTTACGGTATTCTCATGCCTTCTCAATACTCATCAAGCCATTCTATAGAAGATGCTAAGAAGTTAGCTGAAAATATTGGTGCGCCATATGAGGTTGTTGCCATTGAGGATATTTATGAAACATATGACAATAAATTAAAACCAATATTTAAGGATTTGCCATTTGGATTAGCTGAGGAGAATTTGCAAGCTAGAACTCGGGGAGTAATTCTTATGGCTATTTCAAATAAATTTGGACATATTGTTCTCAATACGTCTAATAAAAGTGAGTCTGCCGTTGGATATGGGACTTTGTATGGCGACATGTGTGGAGGTTTAGCAGTTTTAGGAGATGTTTATAAAACAGAAGTTTTTGAACTTGCTAGGTATATTAACAAGGATAAAGAATGTATTCCAATCAACTCAATAATAAAACCTCCATCTGCTGAATTAAGACCTGATCAAAAAGACTCAGATTCGTTACCTGATTATGAAGTGTTAGATAAAGTTCTTTTTGAATATATAGAAAATCGTAAAGGTCCAAAAGCTTTAATAGAGATGGGGCTAGACGATGATCTTGTTAATAGAGTTTTGAAAATGGTTAATATTAACGAATATAAGAGATATCAAACACCACCAATTTTAAGAGTAAGCCATAAGGCTTTTGGAATGGGAAGAAGAATGCCTATAGTAGCGAAATATTTATCTTAATGTTAAGTAAATCAATTTCGATCTTAATATTTGGAGGTATTCATTTAATGTTTTTAATTGGTATTATATATTCTAATTTTAAATTACTTTCACTAATAGCCGTAGTTCCGTTAATTGGCTATTTTATTTTTGAAAATAAACGTATTAAGTTCAAAAAAAGCGATTATTTATTTTCTCTAATGGCTTTTGCTCTAGGTTTTGGATTAACCTATTTAGCAGTACAAAAAGCAGAAGTAACCCCTGTTTATGGGGCTGCAATTGTTGGTGTGTTTGGGTCTTTCATTCCTGAAAAAATGTTTTTTAAAGGCTTTTCTTCAGCGGTATATTGTGGGGCATTTGCAGGGATGATTGCAGACTTTCATATTGCAGATTTTTCAACAATTATTTCAATTATTTTTATAGGGAGCATACTATTCTTTTTACTTAAAGAATCTTTTATAGGATTAGGAGGTAAATTAGGTTCAATCGCTTTTGGATCAATGTTGGTTCCTTTAATAAGTGGTGAGGAGATTTTTGTTTTTGAAGAAATTTATCATGATGTTATTTCATTCAATCCAATTGATGATTTAACATCTCAAAGTAAAATAATAACCACGATTATAGTATCGCTATTTGGGACATTGATTCCATACTTTTTAGTGAATAAGTATAACGTTAACCCTATAAAAGCTTCTGCAATTCCTTCTTTTATAATCTCTATCCCAATGCAGATTGTGCCAATATCTGGATTTATAGCTTTTGTACCAATTATTTTTTTCGGAGCATCTTTTGTTGGTATGTCCAGTAATAAGGTTTTGCGTTTAGGTCCTTTATTTCTTTCAAGTATTTTATTTGGAGCGGTAATAAATTTTGTATATCCTATTTTCAATGGCTTTGGAGGCGCCTTGGGAACAACAGCTTGTCTATGCTCTTTGGTTGGCGTATTATTTCAAAAAACTCTTCAAGGCAAGGTTGTAAGAGTTAAGTCCGAATCCTAAAATAACACCTTGACAAACGGGTGATATATAAGAATGATGACGAAATTCTTCTCGTTGATGTGTGTTGGAGATATGTACTTCAATTACTGGCGTATTTACAGCAGCAATAGCATCTCTTAAAGCAACTGATGTATGCGTGTAAGCTCCTGCATTTAAAATGATACCACTATAACTAAACCCAACTTCTTGAATCTTATCAATTAACGCTCCCTCAACATTACTTTGATAGTATTCTAAATTGATGGTTTTGAATTCTTTCTTTAATTTTAGGAAATATTCATCAAATGTGGTTGATCCATATATTTCAGGTTCGCGTTTTCCTAAAAGGTTTAAATTAGGTCCGTTGATTATAAGAAGATTCATTGTAAATCGTTTAATTCAAATTTAATAAAAACAGCTATTCCTTCTTTTTAGTGTCAATATTTATAGTAACAGGTCCATCGTTAATAAGTGACACTTTCATATCCGTTCCAAATATTCCTGTTGCGACTGCTCTATTTATTTTGTAAGATAATTCTTTTGTGAAAATAGCACACATTTTATTTGCGAATTCAGGCTTTCCAGAGCTTTTGAAACTAGGGCGACTGCCCTTTTTTATACTTGCAAATAGAGTGAATTGACTAATAATTAGCACCTCTCCACGTATGTCAAGAATATTTTTATTCATATTACCTGTATTATCAGGGAAAATCCTAAGCTTGCATATTTTGTTGGATAACCATTCAATATCTGCTGAAGAGTCATTGTCTTCAATTCCTAGAAATATGAGTAGTCCTTTTTTAATTTCTCCCACTGTAGTTTCTTCGACCATAACAGAAGCTTCAAGAACTCTTTGAATTGTTACTCTCATTATCTATAGTTCTCTTCTTTATCATTATTAAAAATACTGAGGTAACTATTATATCTTTCGGGAGCTATTAATCCTTTCTCTAGAGCATCTTTTATTGCACATTTTGGTTCATTAATATGAACACAATTATTGAATTTACAATTTGATTTTAACTTTAAAAATTCAGGGAAGTAATTACTTAATTCCTCAGGTTTAATATCCACTACTCCTAGTCCTCTTATTCCAGGAGTGTCAATTAAATGTCCTCCTTCAGGAAGGTCAAACATTTCTGCAAAAGTAGTTGTGTGAATTCCTTGCTGGTGCATTTCTGAAATTTCTCCTACAGCAATATCCAACTCTGGTATTAAGCTTTGAAGTAAGCTACTTTTTCCAACGCCACTGTTTCCTGATAAAACTGTTCTTTTATTTTTAAAAAGGTTTTTGACTTGATCTATATTTATTTCTTTTGCTACACTAATAGGAAGTACTTTGTAACCCGCATCTGAATATATCATATCCCAATTAGCTAATTTTTCAATGTGATAATCTTCGTAAAGATCAATCTTATTAACTAATATTATTGCGGGTATATTATAGGCTGTAACCGAAACTAAAAATCTATCAATAAATTCATTTAGCGTATCAGGTTGAGTTATTGTAGCTACTAAAACAGCTTGGTCAATATTTGAAGCAAGTATATGATATTGTTTAGAAAGGTTAACGGATTTTCTAATTAGATAATTTTCTCTTTCAAAAATTTTTGAAATAACTCCAGTGTCTTTTCCATCTTCTTTTTCAAATTCAATAAAATCTCCAACAGAAACTGGATTGGTGACTTTTAGATCCTTTATTCTAAATTTACCTTTTAATCTACAGTTAATAAATTCACCGCGTTCATCACGGACCTTGTACCAACTACCTGTCGACTTGTAAACGAGTCCTCTCATTATTGTAAAAATAGAGATTTTGAGTGACTAGGTTAATATTATAAGTTATGTTATTAGAAATGTTTGTTAAATTTAAAATTTACTTTATAATTTAAGGTTCATGTCAGTATCAGTAAAGGGGGTTTCAAAAATTTATGGAAAGCAAAAAGTATTAAAGAATATTACTTTTGAAATTGGAGTTGGAGAAGTGGTCGGCTTTTTAGGCCCTAATGGAGCAGGGAAATCAACTATGATGAGAATTTTAACTGGGTATATTACACAAAGTGAAGGAGAAGTAAATGTTTGCGGAATAAACGTCTTAAGTGATTCAAGAGCAACTAGGAGAAAAATAGGTTATTTACCGGAGCATAATCCCTTGTATTTAGATATGTATGTTAAAGAGTTTTTATTATTTATTGCTGAGATTCATAAGATAAAAAACAAGGGCGAAAGGGTAGAGGAAATGATTCAATTAACAGGGTTGACTTCTGAGAAAACTAAAAAAATACAGCAGCTTTCTAAGGGTTACAGACAAAGGGTTGGATTAGCAGCTGCTCTTATACACGATCCTGAGGTTCTAATATTAGATGAACCAACAACAGGATTAGACCCTAATCAGCTTAAAGATATTCGGCAATTAATCAAGTCAATTGGAAAGACTAAAACAATTATGCTTTCTACTCATATTATGCAAGAAGTAGAAGCTATTTGTGACAGAGCCATAATAATAAAACAAGGAGAAATTGTTGCTGACAATGAAATAGGGGAATTTAAGTATGGTGGATCAAATATTGTTATTGAGGTTGAGTTTGATAAAGAGGTAATTCTAAATGATTTAGAAAAGTTAGATGGAGTTAAGAAAGTAATCGAGGTTACAAATAAACAATTTGATGTTTTTTGCTCCGATGAAACGGATGTTCGACCAGTTATATCTCAATTCGCTATAAATCAGTCTAATCTAGTTATAAGTATGCAAAAGAGAGAGCAAAAAATGGAGGACGTTTTTCAAAATCTTACGAAGGATTAATCCTATTAAATTCATACATTTACTATCTTATTAAAACTAAAACCGATGGCAAATTATTTATTTACTTCTGAGTCTGTCTCAGAGGGACATCCTGATAAAATAGCAGATCAGATTTCCGATGCATTAATAGATAACTTTTTAGCTTTTGATCCTCAATCCAAAGTGGCTTGTGAAACTTTAGTTACTACGGGTCAAGTTGTACTAGCGGGAGAGGTTAATTCGAAAACATATTTGGATGTTCAAAGAATAGCCAGAGATGTAATAAAAAAGATTGGTTATACGAAATCTGAATACATGTTTGAGGCCAACTCATGTGGTGTTATTTCTGCTATTCATGAACAGTCAGCTGATATTAATCAAGGTGTTGATAAAGCGAATCCAGAAGATCAAGGTGCAGGTGATCAGGGTATGATGTTTGGATACGCTTCTAAAGAGACAGATAACTTTATGCCTTTAGCCTTAGATCTTTCCCATAAGATCTTAATTGAGCATGCTAATTTAAGAAGAGAAGGAGAATTGATTCCTTATTTGCGACCTGATGCGAAATCTCAAGTAACTATTGAGTATTCCGCTGAAAATATTCCCCTAAGAATCGATTCTATTGTTCTTTCTACTCAGCATGACGATTTTGATACAGAACCTGCTATGTTGGCTAAAATAAAAGAGGACATTGTTAATATTCTAATTCCTAGAGTTGTTGAACAATTACCATTGAATTTACAAGAGTTATTCAATGATAAAATCACATATCATATTAACCCAACTGGTAAATTTGTTATTGGTGGGCCTCATGGAGATACAGGATTAACAGGAAGGAAAATTATTGTTGATACTTATGGAGGTAAAGGCGCTCACGGTGGTGGTGCATTCTCTGGAAAAGACCCTTCAAAAGTTGATCGTTCAGCTGCTTATGCAACCCGTCATATCGCAAAAAATTTGGTTGCAGCGGGTGTCTGTAATGAGGTTTTAGTTCAAGTCTCTTATGCAATTGGAGTTGTTGAGCCAATGGGTATTTTCGTTAATACATATGGAACAGCTAAGGTTGAACTAACGGATGGAGAGATAGCGAAAATCGTAGAAAGTGTTTTCGATATGAGACCTTATTCTATTGAACAACGTCTTAAATTAAGAAATCCAATGTATTTAGAAACAGCTGCTTATGGACACATGGGTAGAAAAAATGAAATAGTTGAAAAATCATTCATTGGGTCCGACGGCGCAACAAAGACGATGGATGTCGAGTTATTTACATGGGAGAAATTAGATTTTGTAGATAAAGTAAAAGAGGCTTTTAAAATTTAAAACACCTCTAATCAAAGTTTGCTGTTTATATGATTTTAATAAGAATTTTTAAATTAAAGACTAGAATATGGAATTTAATACAATTTTAGATTCAGACCTTAATAATGACCGTAATTTAATAAAGGCTGGATTTGGTATTCGGTTGGGTGCATCCTTGTTAGATGGGTTAATACTTATTCCAATTACATTACTAAACTTATACGCCCTTTATTTTGAGAAAAGTTATATTTTGTATGTAATAGCTGTTGCACTTGCTTTTTTGTATAAGCCTATTATGGAAGGTTTATTTGGTGCGACTTTAGGTAAGATGATTTGTAAAATAATGGTCGTAAATATTGATGGTTCAAGAATAGACAATTCGAAAGCTTTCGTAAGATCAATTCTGTGGCTTTTTGTTTCGATCACGGGTGTTTTTGAAATACTACCGCTATTTGAAAATGAAGTCTACCAATCATTATCTGGATTTCAGGAGTTGTCGTTGATTCAATCAGAAATTGTTGAGCCTAAAATGAGTTTAGCAGCTCAGTTAATATTACTTATTTCAGGACTTATGATTGCCTTAAAACCAAAAAGAGGTATTCATGATTATGCTTCAGGTACTCAAGTAGTTTTTTGTAAAAAAGGTTAAAATTTATTTTATAATAAAGTTTGATTTTAATTGATCTTTTCTAAAGAAAACTAATCCTAACCAAAAGAGGTCAATTGTAACGCTTACGGACGGGTGTGATTGAATATACTCCCATGACTCTTCCATTCCTTTACTCCAATGAATATCATCAAATATGAAAATTGAATGTTCATTAGTCTTTTCGATACATTTGTTAAAATAATCTATTGTTGGTTCTTTTTGATGATTTCCGTCAAAGAAAATATAATCCAAATAGTTAAATGACCCTAAAACATTTGGAAGTGTTTTCGCAAAATCACCGACCACCACTTTTACATTATCTGCTTTAAAATTGGAAAGAACCATTTTAGCGATTTTAGCTGTTTCAGGACAGCCTTCCATTGTTGTGAAATCAGCCTTTTTATTAGGGCCGATTTGATAACAGGCAGAAATACCAAGAGACGTACCTAGTTCAAGCATATGTTGAGGTTGAAACTTATTTATTAACCTAAACATCATTTGACCTAATAGTGGAGGTTTTGCTGAATTTGAGGCAAGGTCTGAAATCTTTCGCTCATTAGATCTGTTTATTTTACTACCAGCACCAAAATCGGCTATTTTAATCGATGTGTTATTTCGCTTTAGTTTGGAACGAATATCTTCAATTTCTTTAAAGGCATAAAATTGTTGATCACTTTTAAAGACTTCTTTAATAAGTTCATTTACAAAAGGAGAATTGGTTTTGGATTCAGCTCTGAACCAATACTTAAAATACCGTGCTACAAATTTAAATCGCTTAAGCATAAGGTAAATATAGAGCCAATTTATTTTTTCACCAATAAAGAGGGCTGTATTTACAGCCCTCTTCTTCTTCCAACCATACTTGATTAAAGTATGTCCTGACAAACATTTATTTAATTGTAATTACTTTTAAAATATCATGGGTTATTCCATCTGCTCCTTTTGCTTTCATATAAATAGTAACAACATGTCCTCTTCTTAGTGATCTTACTTGGTTCAATACTCTTGTTGTTGCTTTTCCTGATTTATTCATAGGGTCTTCGTTTATGTTACCTCCCTTATTAAATTCAGCTTTTATTGAAACAATTTTTGGCTTAGTGGAAATTGGAAATGAGGGCCCATAAATTGGTTTTACTCCTACATTTTGTAAAATAGTTTTTAAAGTACTTTTGGACATCTTTCCATATTTTAAACCCGGAACAGAAATTTCAGGCTTTGGGAGTCTTTGACTTTTCCATATTTGCTGAGAAATAACTTTCGTATGTCCATTCATTCTTGCAGAAACAGTTATATTTATTCTTCCTCCTTTTGATGGTTTGAATATAAATTTACCGTTACCTTTTGGAGTTACCCTACAACCGTTGCTGGCGGTAACAACCAAATCATCTGATTTAATTCCTGGAGCAGAAATACTGATTTCATTTCCTAGTCCTATGTACATAATGTTAAGTTGATCAGACGAAATAACAGCGCTTGGAGCTGCAACGGTATAATGATTAACGAAAGGATAGGTTATAAACTCTCCTTTTCTCTTAGGATTTGGATGCGGTACTTTCATCACTCCTCCCCAATTGTGATTGCCTGTTTCGTCCGCTTGTAATTTGAATTTTGCTATACCTCCTGAAACAGGCAGGTCTTTTGTTTCTCCAATAAATTTAATATTACCTGTTTTATTAAAGTAAGCTGTATCGTAATCACCTATTGTCACGATAGGATCTGCCGTGGTGTCTGATGCTGCCAAAAATATATTTGCGGTATACTCATCTCCTTGTAATACATAACCTGATTGAGCAATTGATGTGGCGTTTATTTTATTTACTTTCATTTCATTTACCCCAATATTTTCTAATAAATATGTTAGAATTTGAGATTCTGAATTTCTGACATAACTCTGCAAATTAGTTAGATTTGCTGTAACTGCAGCTAAAGGTAAGTATTCACTAATGCCATTTTCCCAAGGACTTTCTACTCCTTCGTAATCTATATGTGGAGGCGTAGCTAATAGTTTGACAATTCCACTTATAATTGAAGTGTCTTGCGGGTTAACGAGTGATGTTAATTGTGATTTAAAGCTTGATACTTTTTCTTTTAATTCTAATCCATGACCTTTAACTACTAGATATTCAGCTCCAATGTCTTGATTGTCTTTCCCTATTGGAACACCTGTGTCTTCATCTAGCCCACCACCAATTTCTATAATGTCTGATTTGAATTTTTCAATTTCATAGAATAATTTATTGGCCGCTTTTTCTATATCTATTGCATTTTTTTGAGCTTTTATTGCTACATCTGCACCGGAAGCTGCTGCTGTTGTTATTTTCGAATAAATTGATTTGTTGGTACTATTAAAGTTTTTTGTTGTAACATCAATACCATCTTCCAAAAAGATAAATGCATTTAACAAGTCTTTCGACGCGTTCATTGCTAACATAGCTAATAGTACTAGGTACATCATACCCACCATAGCTTGTCTTGGGGTTTGTTTTCCTCCTGCCATAATAACTGTTTTTAAATGATTAAAATTCAGCTTCAACATGAGCTCTTTTGTTGGCGCTTCAGTTATTAAATGCAAAAAAAAATAATGGTTACAATAAAATTCAATATTAAGATGAATTTTTTATCAATGCGGTTGTCTTTTGGGGAAAAAGATGAAATTCAGTACTAATAAAGTGGTTACCAGTAATTTTGAAATTTCAATTATTTAATAAATGATATCCTTATAGACTTGAAAAAGGAAGTTACGATGTTAAACTTGGCTGTGAAATTAGTTTTTTTTACAGTTATAGATCTATTACAGTATATATTGGAAAACAACTTTTTTTGATTGTATTAAAGCGTTTACATATTTATTAAGCTTGCTAAGCAACACAAGAGAATTCTGCTATTTTCATATCTAAATGATCATAATTAATAGGTTTTTTTAATATAAGTTCTTCATTTAGCTCTTTATCTAGTTCTTTAATATATTTATCTTTTAACGAGGTAATAAATAACATTTTTGTCTCAGTTTTGTTAAAATAACTTAATGTCCTGTAGAGTTCACTACCAGTTAAATATGGCATTAGTAAATCAGTAATAACTAAATCAGGTTGGTGTTTTAAAACTAGAGATAAGGCTTCCATTGCATTAGTAGATTCAATTATTTTGTGACCTTTTTTATTTAAATAAAAGGATAGCTTTTTCAAAACTAGAATATTGTCATCGAGTATCAGGATTTTCATCTTTTTCGCTTTTATAAGTGTATTAGACAATACGACTGTAAAAGTAAATAAAGATCAAGTATCGACAAGTGATGTTATTTAATCGACTAAAACGTTAATTTGTACTTATAAGACTCTTTTATTCAAAACTTATGTTAACTTCTTCTGATAATACTTTAGATTGGCATGCTAATATTACCCCACTCGCTAATTCATCTTCTGAAAGTACAATATTGTTTTCCATGTCAACTTCACCGGAACCTTTCATGCACTGGCAAACTCCGCAAACACCACCTTGACAAGAAAACGGTAAGTCAAAACCTGCGGCTAAGCCAGCCTCTAAAATCGATTCGTTTTTCTTTACTGTGAATTCAACAGTTTCGCCATTTACAATTGCGACAACTTTACTTGTTCTTTTTGAAGGTTTTGTCTTTTTCCCTTCCGTTTTAGCAGTTGTTGTAAAAAGTTCAAAATGTATATTTGATGGGTCAAAATCAAATTTATTTTCTAGCAGTTCTCTAACATTATTCGTCATTTCTTGTGGACCACACATGAATATTTCGTCCGTTGAACTTGCAGGAGCAAACTTTTTAAATAACTTTTTAAGTTTTCTTCCCTCGAGCCGTCCACTGTGAAATTTACTTTCTCCTTTTGTTTGACTATAAATAAAATGAACATTCAACCTGTCAGAATATTGTATCAATAAATCTTCTAATTCTTTTTTGAAAATTGTAAGTTCAGGTGTTTTATTTCCATAGAATAAATTGGTTTTACTCGAAGGCTCTTCTGTTAAAACTGTTTTAAGTATTGATATAATGGGTGTGATTCCACTTCCTGCTGCAATTAGAGTATAATTTTTTGAATTACTTGTATTAGATTCAATGAAGAAATTACCAATAGGTGCTCCAACTTCTATTTGGTTACCAACTTTAATTTCATTATTTGCAAATGTTGAAAAGACTCCATTTGGAATTTGTTTAATTACAATTTTATGTTTTCCTGACCTAGGGGATGAGCATAATGAGTATGATCTTCTTGTATCTTGCCCTCCTATATCTTTTTTGAGTGTTAAAAATTGTCCTGATTTAAAGTTGAATTGATCTTTTAATTCAGAAGGAACTTCAAATTCTATAGAAACAGCATCAGAGGTTTCTTTTTTAATATTCTTTACAGTTAAATTATGAAACATACTTTAAGTTTAAGAAGATGACACACAAATGTAAAAAAGTAATTACGTTTGTATATATGTTATGCTTTATAAAATAATAAAAATTTTACTAAAAATATACCTTCCAGTTTTTTTTAAAAAGATTGAGTACAGAGGTTTTGAAAATATTCCAAAGGATAAACCTTTGATTTTAGCAGTCAATCATCAAAACGCTTTTATGGATGGTATTTTGGTAGCTGTTAAATTGCGCAGACCTGTTTTCTTTTTAACCCGTTCGGATGTTTTTAAGGGTAAATGGGTTATAAAAATATTTAAATCTATGAACCTAGTGCCAATATTTAGAAAGCAAGATTTTACTGGTGATATTATTTTAAAAAATCAAGAGACATTTAAATATTGTATAAAGGAATTAGAGAACAGAAAACCAATTTTAATTTTTCCTGAAGGAGTGAGTGAACCAATTCATCATTTATTTGATTTAAAAAAAGGTCTTGCTAGGTTAGCTTTTGAGGTAGAAGCTAAGCATGATTTCAAGCTTGGTTTACAAGTAGTTCCAGTTGCTATTAATTATGAAAATCATTTTGTAGGTGGAAAAAAAGTATTCGTTAATTACCTTGCTCCTATATTGATATCAGAATATAAATCTATCTATTTAGATAGGCCATCTAGAGCTAAAAGAGTTTTTTTAGACAAGGTTCAAACTGATTTAAAGGAGAATTTAATCCATATTTCTGGAGATTATGCAAAATTTAAAGAACGCTATTGGAAAGAAATTATAAGTCAATCAGAGAACGATAAAGAAATTATTAAATTTGTAAAGTCAACACCTATTGTTGGTGACAAATTCACCACCAAAGGTTATAGATGGAGTTTAGATAAATATATATATAATAAGAAAAGGTCTCTAATTTCAAGGGTGTTTTACTTTGTAATTTGTTTGCCTGGATTCATATTCTTTTTACCAACTATTTTAATTACAAAACTAATTTTGTCCAAAATAAAAGATGAATCTTTTTATTTGTCTGTCACTTCTTTATGCTGGTTGATTTTCGGTGTGACTCAAACGGTATTAGCATCTATTTATATTTTGGCTGAAATAAATTGGAAAATATTTTTACTTTCTTTTACTATTATAATCCTAGTTGCATTTATAACGCTTAGAAACTTTTTTAAACATCAAAAAATAGATGTGTAATTAATTTATTTTTTGAATTCAGGAGCATCAGAATTGATATAATTGGTGAATTTCCAAATCTCCATTATATCTTCAACTTTAACCTCGTAAGGTTCATAAAGTGGATTTGTAGAACAGAGCAATAATGTTTTATTCTTTTTTAATTGATTATAAAGTATTTTAAATACAATTCCTTCATCTCTAGTAACTATTATATAAGGATAACCGTTTTTAACATACTTCCAATTTTGAACAAATTCTCCAGTAACAAAACTTCCATTGGATACAGGTGGCATAGAATCTCCTGAAATAGGAAAAGTTCTATAAGTTCTATCTTTTGCTAAAAATGGTAATTGAAACGTGGGTAATACTTTGATATATTCAGGATCATATAAGCCTTGAGTATAACCTGCTTGAGCAGCCAGAGGGACTAGTTCAATGTTTTCTTCATCATTTTTATTTACGGTGGTTGTTAAAACTCTAAGTTTTCTCCCACTTACATCAACATCAAATCCATTTTCAAGATTTGTTAGTCGTAATTCGGAAAATTCATGTAAATCCTCCTTTAAAAATACATCAATGGGCACACTAAAGTGTTTAGTGATTTTCATAAGAGTATTAAAATTAGGCTCTGCGGCTTCGTTTTCATAGGCACTCCAAGATGACCTTGTTATTTGAAGCATTTGGGAGACGTCAGCTTGCGATCTGGCTCTTCTTTTTCTTAATAATTTTAAGTTACTTCCAAAATAGCTCATTGACAAAAAATTTGTCAAAAGATACAGCGTAAATTAACTAAAAGCAAATCATTTTTAATCCCGCGCATTAAATTAAAGTGAATTATGAATATTGTTTAGTGTTTCATAAGCTTCCTCAATTGATTTTATTTGATTAAATGTTAGGGCAAGCTTTCCTTTAATCTCCTTCATTTTACAAGCCTTAGGGTTTTTTTGAACAAACATTAAGATCTTTCCGAAAGTTTCAGTTTGATAATAATCACTTTCGGAATTTGAGATGAAATAACCACGAAGAATACTGTTCTTCATATATAAACGCTCTAAACCAATATCTTGGGCTAACCATTTTAAACGCATAGTTGCTAATAATTCCTCCGTTTGATGAGGTATGTTACCAAATCGATCTTTAAGGTTTTTGGCGAATTTTTGTAACTCTTCTTCTTCGGAAATATCGTTTAGTTGCTTGTATAACCTTAATCTCTCATCTACAGCGTTTACATAGTTCGTAGGCATCAAAATTTCCATATCGGTTTCGATAACACAATCCTTAACAAAGACCCTGTTTTCCTCTTTTAGTTCCTCAGCATATAATTCCTTGAATTCCCCTTCCTTTAATTCTTGAATGGCTTCGTCTAAGATTTTTTGATAGGTATCATATCCTATGTCAGAAATAAATCCAGATTGTTCCCCCCCAAGCATGTCACCAGCCCCGCGAATATCTAAGTCCCGCATTGCAATATTAAATCCACTTCCTAAATCATTAAACTCTTCAAGAGCTCTTAGTCGTTTTCGAGCTTCTGGTGTTAATGCACTTTGTGGAGGTGCTAATAAGAAGCAAAATGCTTTCTTGTTAGATCGTCCAACTCTTCCTCTCATTTGGTGTAAGTCACTTAAACCAAAGTTTTGTGCTTGGTTAATTATAATTGTATTAGCATTAGGTATATCAAGACCAGACTCGATAATAGTAGTAGCAACCAAAACATCAAAGTCGCCATGCATAAAGTCCATCATTATGCCTTCAAGCTTTTTACCTTCAAGCTGACCATGACCAATTCCAATTTTAGCGTTTGGAACAAGTCTTTGAAGTGTTCCAGCAACTTCCTTTATGTTTTCTACCCTATTATGTATAAAGTAAACTTGTCCCCCTCTTGCTAATTCATATGAGATTGCATCACGAATTGTTTCCTCATTAAATCCTGTAATTGAAGTTTCTACTGGGTAACGATTTGGCGGCGGGGTGTTTATTACGCTTAAATCTCTAGCTCCTAGTAGTGAAAACTGAAGGGTTCTTGGTATCGGTGTAGCAGTAAGAGTTAAAGTATCAAGATTTGCTTTAAGTGTTTTTAATTTATCTTTTACAGAAACACCAAATTTTTGCTCTTCATCAATTATAAGTAACCCTAAGTCATTATACTTGATGTCTTTCCCTGCCAAACGATGTGTTCCTATTATGATGTCAACTTTTCCTTCTTCTAATTTTTTAAGTGTTTCTTTTTGTTGTTTTGGAGTCCTAAATCGGTTGATATAATCTACTGTTACTGGGAAGTCTTTTAACCTTTCCGAAAAGGTTCTGAAATGTTGAAATGCTAAAATCGTAGTAGGCACTAAAATAGCCACTTGCTTTCCATCAACAGCTGCTTTGAAAGCTGCTCTAATAGCTATTTCTGTTTTTCCAAAACCAACATCACCACAAATCAACCTATCCATAGGGAAAGGTTTCTCTAAGTCCTTTTTTATGGCAATAGTCGACGTTGCTTGGTCCGGTGTATCCTCAAAAATAAATGATGCTTCAAGTTCAGTTTGTAAGTAGGTGTCTTTGGTAAAAGAAAAGCCTTTCGTTGCCTTTCGTTTTGCATACAATTTAATAAGATCATATGCGATTGTTTTAACTTTCTTTTTAGTATTTGCTTTCTTTGTTTTCCATGTGGTTGTTCCAAGTTTGTTCAGCGTAGGCTCTTTTCCCTCTTTACCAGAGTATTTGGCAATTCTGTGTAAAGATTGAATACTGACATAAAGCACATCTTTGTCTTTATATAAAAGCCTTATTGATTCACTCTTTTTACCACCTTGTTCAATGATTTCAAGTCCGTCAAAAACGCCTATTCCATAATCAATATGTGTTACAAAATCACCTTTTTTTAGACCTGTAAGCTCTTTTATAGTTATAGATTGATTACTTTTTTTAAGTGTGTCTTTTACTCTAAATCGATGATATCTATCAAAAATCTGATGATCGGTGTAACATGTTATTTTAGTATCGTGATCTATGAAACCTTCGTGAAGAGTAAAATATTGTGGAGTGAATTTTAAATCTTTTCCTGTTACTTTACCCTGCGACTGATGGTCTTCAAAAATAGCATGAATTCTTTCGATTTGTTTAGCATTTTCACTTATAATATTTACTTCGAAATTTCGGGATAGGTTTACGTTTATATCTTCAATTAATAGTTTGAAGTTTTTGTTGAAATTTGGCTGAGGGCTTGAGTTGAGTTTTAAAGTGTTTGATTCACTAAAATACTTTGTTCCACCGTACTCGATTATTTTTGTTTTATTAAGTAGGTTTTCAAGTCCGTTCTTAGATATGAATAATTCGTTTGGAGGTAGTTGGATAGAGTTGTTTTCTATTTTACTCCAAGCATCAACAGCTTTCTGATAATGGAGCTCAATTTTATCAATTGTAAACTGAACATCTTTTACCCAAATAATTGACGATAAACCAAGGAATTCTAAAAACGAAGTTTGTTCTTCTTGTAATAATTTATTCTGAACATTTGGAACAATTTGAATGTTGTTGTAGGTCGCGATGGAAAGTTGATTTACTGGATCGAAGGATCTAATTGAATCAACATCATCTCCAAAGAAATCAATTCTAAAAGGTTTATCATATGAATAGGACCAAATATCCATTAAACCTCCTCTTACTGCAAATTGTCCAGGTTCTACAACAAATTGTTCTCTGGTGAATTCGTACTCAAATAAAACATCAATTAAAAAGTCCATAGAAAGGTCATCTCCAACTTTAATTTGATGACTATTTTTGGTTAACTCTTTTTTCGTTACCACCTTTTCCGATAAAGCTTCTGGATAAGTGACTATAATTTTTTTCTTATTATTATTTAATTCTGCTAAAACTTCTGCGCGTTGGACGATGTTTGCGTTTTGTGTTCTGCCACTTGTATAAGGCGACATTGAGGATGCGGGGTAGTATAAAGCTTTTGTTTCTCCTAGTAAATTTTGCAAGTCATTGTAAACGTAAGCGGCCTCCTCTTGATCGCTAGCTATAATTAGTTGTTTTCTTGGTTTTTTATTTTGTAACGAAGCTATAAGCACCTGAAGCAAAGATCCTTTATTTCCTTTTATGACTAACTTTTCATCTGTTATAAATGAGTCTTGTAGAGTATTGAAGAGAGGGTGTTCTTCAAATTTTGCTAACCATCTTATAGATTCCATGACTGTAAAATTACTCAAATTGTAAAAAGAAAGTTAATTAAAGAAACAAATCTTCCAAAGTCTTCGTTATCCTTTGAAACAAGGCTTTTTGGGATACATCTAAAACGGCTAAAGTCAAATAAATAAATAAATTATTTTTAATATTTAATTAAAAAATTTTGATGCTATTCCAAAAAGTATATTTTTGCCTGAAATTGATATTTGTATATAAAAATTTGAAATATGTATTGGACGTTAGAACTTGCTAATTATTTAACTGACGCACCTTGGCCAGCAACTAAGGACGAGTTGATTGATTATGCAATGAGATCGGGAGCGCCATTAGAGGTGACAGAGAACTTACAGGAATTAGAGGAGGAGGTTGAGGCATTTGAAAGTATTGAGGAGATATGGCCAGACTTTCCAACAAAAGATGATTTCCTTTTTAATGAGGATGAATATTAAAAAAAGTCCCGATTTACGGGACTTTTTTTAACTGATTCTTGTTACATGTTTACAATTGAAAATCAAAAAGACTTAATTGTTTTTTATAGCATATATTAGACTTAGCTTAAATTTAATTTAAGCTTACCGCCATTTACTTCCATTAATACTTTTTCTCCAAAAATTAGCGCCCTGTTATCCTTTATGTGACCTGCTGGAAAACCAGTGAAAATTGGAATATCTAAATTTTTACAAAAATCAAAAATCATTTTTTCAGTTGATTTCCCAAATGGAATGGGTCCATCTTTCATGTCATTAAAATTTCCAATTATTAAGCCACTTAGATTACTGAAGAAGCCATTTCGCTTTAAGTTTTGAAGCATTCTATCGGTATGGTAAAGATATTCACATAAGTCTTCAAGGAATAATATTTTACCATGAGTATTAGAAGAGGAAGGCGAACCACATAGACTGTAAAGTATTGATAAGTTCCCTCCAATTATTTCGGACTCTACCTTACCTTCTTTACAATATTCAGGAAATTGACTTTGGATTTTGTATAGCATTTCACCGTCTATTATAGCCTTTTTAATAGATTTTAAAGCCTCATTTGTATTTTCATGAAAAAACACAGGCATAGTTGCATGGAGCGTAGGTATATTGTGGTTCTTGTTTATATGCGAATGAAATACAGTAACATCACTAAAGCCAATTAACCACTTTGGTTTATGTAAGAAGTTATTGAAGTCAATATTATCAATTATTCTAACTGAACCATAACCACCTCTTGCTGAAACTACAGCTCTAATAGAATGATCGTCAAGCATTACTTGAATATCGGCTCTTCTTTCTTCGTCATTTCCTCCAAACTGATTCCATTCAGCACCAATTGTTTTGCCAACAACGACTTCAAGTCCCCAGCTTTTAAAAACGTTAATAGCAGGTTGGATTTCATTCAGAGATATTTTTTTAGCTAAAGCAACAATTCCTATCTTATCGCCCTTTTGTAATAACTTTGGAAGCATGCTTAAATATACAAAACCAACTTGTTGGAACAATAAATGAAATGTTACAAAATGCAATGAGTTAGTTTTAAAGGTGCAAATAATTGTTTTTATATTGTTTGTAACGATTTTAAAAATTTGCATTATTAAAATAAAAACTATGAAAAAGCTATTTATACTTGTTGCTGTACTGGGATTGTTTAGTTGTGATAATGTTCAGGAAGATAAAGTTGTATTTGAGAAATTTAAAATCCAATCCCCTTTTAAAAATATAGATATTGATTTTGAATCATTTAATGTTTTAAACGAAAAAGGAGGTAAGATTGAGTTAGCTGAAGGAGGGTATATTGATATCCCTGCCGGAGCTTTTTCTAATGATTCGGGCCAAGTATTGAGTGGGGGAATTGAAATCAAATTTCGAGACTTTAAAAATCCAGCTGAGATTATAGCTAGTGGAATTCCTATGACATATGATTCATTAGGTACTTCTGGCGATTTTCAATCAGCAGGGATGTATGAAATAAAGGCTTTTCAAAATGGAAAAGAGGTTTCGGTGACTGGAGGGAAGCAAATTGAAGTTGGACTTACAAGTGCAAGAGCAGATGCTGATTATAATTTTTATGATTTAAAAGAAGATGGAAATTGGAATTATAATTTTACCTGTAAACCTAATGAAAACCCTTTATATGCCGAAAAAATAGAAGAGGCTAAAAAATCATTAAAAGCAAAGGAGCCAATTAGGCCTGTTAAGGCTGATGATTCAACATTAGTTTTTGATTTTGCTTATAATAAAGGAGCATTCCCTGAATTGGCAGCTTTTAAGAATGTTTTATGGACTCCTTTTAATAACGCAAAAGCTTTTAATGAAGTAACTAAATCACACGTTACTAGTGTCACAATTGAAAAGAATGAAAGGTATGGAGGTGTTTATAATTTGAAGGTTTGGATAAAGGGTAGACAAACCAGGCTTTACGCATTACCAGTTTTTATTGGTGATGATTATGTTAATGCAAATGAGCAGTTTGAATTAAGTATGGAAGAATATAAAAAGGAATGGGGAGCCAAGCAGACCGAGATAGCTCGATTAAGTGCCGACCAGAAATTTATCAGGTCTTCAATGATTACGGGAATGGGAATTTATAATTATGATCGTATTTATAAAAGAAAAAATTTGATTGTATTAAACGCTTCTTTTATGATTGAAAATAAATCATCATTTCAAATTAGTAAAGTGTATTTAGTTTCAAATAATAAAGATGTTATTTATTACACTAGTGATAGGTTTAACCGCTTTGGATATTTAAGTTTCGCAAATAATACAATAGTTGCAGTTTTACCAAATGATGAAATTGGATATTGTAAAATTACACCTGAGATTAAAAATGTCACAAGTCACGAGTTTAAGCTAACCATTGCTGATCAAAAGTTAGAGTCTCCAGATCAAATAAATGAGTTTTTCGAAAGTTTATAATTGAAAATAAAAATTTTCATATTAATGTTTTTAGCAACCCCTTTTTTGGGGTTATCTCAACTTTATGTAGCGCATAAAGATGGAAAGATGGGTTATGTTGATTCATCAGGAGTTATGATTATTCCTCCAAGTTTTACTTCTGCTGAAGAATTTATAAAGGGAAAAGCAGCAGTTGCTGTTGGTAGCGAATGGGGTTTGATAGACACCTTAGGTGATTTTATTATTGAGCCAAAGTATAGTAAGCTTACAACATTGGGTGATAGTGTTATAGGGATAAATAAGAAAGGTAAGTATGGTGTAAAGAACATTTTCACTAATCAAGAATTGGGAGCCACCTTTGATAAAGTAGACCGCTTTTTAGATAATTATTTTGTTGGTTATATAGGCAATAAGGCCGGGCTTTTTAATATTCAAGGTGATACTTTAATTAACCCAAGTTATTATAAGATTTATTGCCAGGGTAATAAATCTTATATAACTGCAGAGACAGATTTTGAAAAAGTAATATTTAATAGGGAGATGGATTCTTTAATGGCATTTCCTGTTAGGTCTAATTTGAAATATTTTCCAAAATTTGTAGTGAATAAATTAGCGGATAGATACCGTCAAGTTTATGATAAGAATGGCGTTTTTGTTGATTCTATTCCAAGGGCCGTTGCTTATTCAATTTCAGAGAATATAGTAGGGTTTGAGCATTATGAAGATAGTCAAACTGTAGTTGTGTATTATGATGATTCGGCTAAAGTTTTTCCAATGAATAGGCACGATTTTTTAAGCAAGGATTACTTAACAATAACAAACGGTAAGGGGAAAAAAGCTTTGTTTCGCACAAGTGGTGAACAGCTTACTGATTTTAATTATAAGGCAATTGGGTTTAATCCAAGGACCAAGGTGTTTGTTTATCAAGGCAATAAGGGCGCACAAATAGGTGCTGATGGAAAATTGTTTAATAATGAGGAATCCTACGATTATATCAATTTTTTAAGCTCTAAACTTCTTGTCGTAAGAAGGAATTACAAGTGGGGATTAATCAAGGTGTCGGGTGAGAAAATTCTAAATTGTGTTTATGAATCATATAGTGGTGATTCTTTAAATTTAAAAGCCTACTCATCCAAAGGGCTTCAGTTAATTGCCTTTAATAATCAGGGGGATATTGTAGAAAGGAGGACTTTTAAAAACTACGGACGAATTCAATTAAGAATGACAGATTTTGGATTGCTAAATACTGGTTTTCGAGGAGTAAGGGCTGCTGAGGTGCCATATTGTTTGAAGTTTAGTGATTTTGGCTGGTTTAATGTGATGATAGGAGGTAAATATTATTTTGGTATGCTTGATACTTTAACTGGTGATACACTTGTAAAACCAAAGTATCATTCAGTTTGTGTTTGTGATTCTTCGGGCTTAACTAAGGTTGGGTTTAGAAAGAAAAAGAAAGATGGGATTAAGTTCTTAAATGAAAAGAAAAATAAATATTCTGTTTACGGGCTTGTTGATCGTAGAGGAAAAAGGCTAACCGCTTTAAGGTATCAATCGATTGATGAGCAGTCATTGAGAGACTCTTCTATTGAATACCTTCGAACGGTTTCTGAAAAGTTACCTTCAAGTGTTACTTTGATTAGGGTAGGGGATAAATCTTTTAGGAAGACATATCGATTTGTTGATAGAAGCTACCAGGGGTTAGCTCGAGCTTCAAAAAAAGGATCGTTTAGGATACTTCAAGAAAATAAAAACATTTTTGGATGGGATGATTATTTTTTAAGAACTTTTTGGTCAAAGTCTGATAATTCTTTTAGGTCAAAGGATGGTGTGAAGGGAGTTTCAATAGAGGACGCAAAATGGGGGTTTATAAATACACAGGGTGTCGAAATTATCCCTTTTGAGTATGACTACGTCACCAACTTCAAAAAGGGCGTTTCTTTCGTTCGCAAAGAAGGGAGTTGGGGGGCTATAGATACAGCCGGAATTATTATTATTCCCATTAAATATTCTTACATCGATTATTCAACTTGGAATAGAGATGTTATTAAAGTGTTTAATGATTCAGAGAACTGGGGTATACTAAGTGAGAAAGGGGAATTACTTACAAAACCTCAGTATCAAATAATTCAAGGTTCATACCATGGGCAATATTTAGTTGGGAATTCAAGAAGAAAACTTAAATACATAAATAAGGAAGGGGGGGTGTCATTCCCTTCAATAAAATCAGCTAGTTATGGCGTTTTTAAAGATGGAGTTGCCAAGGTTAGTGTAAGAAGGAAATGGGGTGTGATTGATTCAACTGGTGAAATAATTATTGAACCGATTTATAGAACAATAGGAGATTATAATTCAATTTGTTTTTCTGCTAAGTTGAAATCGTCTTGGCAGATTTATAATTATAAGTCTGAGGAGTTGCTTTCTTTTAATCCACGAAGGTTAAGCTATTTAGGTGAAGACTTTTTTATAGGATCGAAGAAATATAAAGTTGGGGTGTTCACTTTGGAGGGGCAAAGGATAATAAGTCCAAGGTTTTCTCATATTAGATTTCAAGACGGTGGTTTTATTGTATATAAGAATGGGAAGTGTGGTTGGTATAACAAAGAGGGTGGAAAGGTCATTCCTGCAAAGTTTAATAAGCTCTATGTTTCAAATGAGAATCGAATAGTTGGAGTTAAAAATCGTAAGGTTTATGGATTTACTAGGAAAGGGGAAAAGGTTTTTAAAACTGATACACTTTTTGATTGCAAGGAGTTTAATAATGGTTTAGTTCCTGTGAAAAGCAAAAAGGGCTGGGGGGCAGTTGATTCAATGGGTAATACAGTAGCTAAAGGAGAGTATTATCGCTTTGAATCTTTTCATGATTCTACATCAACAGTTTTTAAGCAAGGCAGAGCTGCTTTAATGTTTAATGACGGAAAAATATTACATAATAAATGGCATAGATGGATAGGGGCCTATTCAGAAGGGTCTTATTTAGTTTGGCTTTCTGGGGGAGGGAATAACTTCTTAACTACAAAAGGAGCTTTTGTTAATGGGATTCATTATTCTCATTGCAGGAGTTTTCAAGATGGGTATGCTGTTGTTTTTACTGATAAAGCCGGCGTTATTAATAAGGATGGAGTGACAGTTATTCCTCATAGATATCAAGATTTAAGAGTTATCCCTGGTAACGGTTTTATGTATAAAGCAAAAGAAACCTATGGGTTTTATAAGCTAGATGGAACGCCTATCAATAAGAAGCCAATTTCCGAAATTGTATTTCGTGACAATTTAATTCAATGTCTCCAGGGGGTAGAGATTGGTTATTTAGACAGGCAAGGAAATGTGGTAAGAAATATTCAATAATTTCTCAGTTATTATTTAACTTCTATATTGAATTTTACGCTTTTCCTTAGTTGCTTTTTTCAAACAGTAATTTGGCCGAAATATCATATTATGTAAATAAATTAAAATCGAGTACTTTAAATTTCGTTTTCGCAATTGGATGAGGTTTACCTATTGGGCGTAATTCTGAATATTCAAGACTGTCAATTATAGCCTAAAGATTTATTCTGGATTAATTAATAGAACTTAATTAGATTATTTTTTAAGTTGAATTAGAAGGTTTTGATTCACATACAAATAAATGATTTAGTTTTTCACTTACATTGCCGAACGGTAGTAATACCTTACAATAAGTTAGCTTATTTGCTACTAAATATTCGATTCTAGGTTAGAGAAATAGTCCCATTATTCTGAATTAACTTCAGTGATAAGTCTATAAATCCTGTTATAGAGATCTTTTGTTTGTTGATTAAGACTTTATGGGATATTTATTTAATGGTTATTTTATAATATTTTTGAGATGCTCAACCATTACTTTTATTTCTTTGTCAGTAAAAGGTTTACCAAATCTAATAACTCTCTTGTTTGTTTGGATTGCTATCATAGCCTTTGTGTATGCTTTTGTGTCTGATTGGCTAATCATGAAAGCTGCTTGAGGATTTGTAATGTAATCGCTCCCCCTTAGTTTGTCTGCTTTGTTTATAAAACCTTGTTGTATGATTTTTAACTTGAGTACATTCTTTTTATGAAATTTGTATTTATCTGTGAATAATCGATTTCTGATTTTAATGGTGATTATTTCATCGTTTAAAGTCGCATACGTTGAATCGAAAAAAGTCCATAAACTAAAGATAATTAGAAAAGGAAGGAAAAATAAAGCGATTAATATCCAACCTGGGTTTATGAAGCATAAAGTTAAAAGACCAACTGTTACAGATGTCCCTATTAATTTTGTAAATAAACTATAATGGTTGATTTTCACTTACGGCTGCTCAAACATTGGGTTTATCTCACCAATATATTGAAGGATTTTATCTTTTCCTATCTTTTTTTCTGCTGAGGTAATAAAGTATGGAGGAAGTTCTTCCCAATGTCTGTAAAGCGTTTCTTCGAAAGCTTTAACATTAGCGGCAAGATCTTTTTGTTTTAGCTTATCAGATTTTGTAAAAATTATTGAGAAGGGAATGCCGTTTTCACCTAAAAAAAGCATGAAATCAACATCGATTTGTTGTGGTTTAATTCTAGAGTCAACCAAAACAAATGTGTTCATTAAATTGGTGCGATTAAGGATATAGCCACGAATCATTTTCCCCCATTCTTCTCGAGATTTCTTACTCACTTTAGCATATCCATATCCTGGGAGATCACACAGGTACCATTTTTCATTTATGATGAAATGATTAATAAGTTGTGTTTTACCAGGAGTTGACGAGGTTTTAGCTAAGCCTTTGTGATTGCATAGAGCATTAATTAGGGAGCTTTTACCAACGTTTGATCTTCCGATGAAAGCATACTCTGGGATAATAGCATCAGGGCAATCTTTCCAATTTGGTTTACTGATTACAAAGCTTGCAGACTTAATTTTCATATTGCAAAGTTAAGTACAAAAAAATGGTCGGCGAAGCCGACCATTTTTTTATTTTTTTCTTGCCTTATCTAACCAAGGTTCAAGTAAGTTATTAAATTCAATTGGATGTTCCATCATTGCTGCGTGTCCGCATTTGTCAATCCAATGTAAAACAGAATTTGGCATTAACCTGTGAAAGTCTTTAGCAACTTCTGGAGGAGTTACAATATCTTGCTTCCCCCAAATTAGGCAAACAGGAATTTTAAAGTTTGGAAGATCTTTTTCCATATTATGACGAATAGCACTTTTTGCTAACGCCAAAATTTTTATCAACTTACTTCTTTCTCCTATAATTCCCAAAACTTCATCAACCAGCTCATCGGTAGCTAATTCAGGATCATAAAACGTTTTGGCAGTTTTTTCTCGGATATACTCTTTGTCTCCTTTTCTAGGATACTGATTTCCAAAGGCATTTTCATATAGTCCCGATGAACCTGTAAGAACCATTGAGTGAACCTTTTCTGGCCAATTAGCATAGTATACTAAAGATACATGGCCTCCCAGAGAGTTGCCTAAAAGAGTGATATTATCATACCCCCTGTGATCGATAAACTTTTTAACAAACTTTGCTAGTGATTTGACCCCTGTTGTAGCAACTGGCATGTCATATAGCGGAAGCATAGGAATAACAACTTTATACTTCCCTTTAAAATGTTCAAATAAATCTTTAAAATTAGAAAGTGCTCCAAAAAGACCGTGTAACAACACAATAACTTCTCCTTCCCCTTCTTCTAAGTATTTGAATTTTCCGTCCTCTTTTATTTCGTAATCCATACGTCCTTGCGTCAATATTATAAACAAATATAACAAAAGCGAATTGGGTTCAAATGGAATAGTGTTAAAAAGTGTGTGTGTCACTACAAAGATACTCTATAGTGTCTATTCCTATTGGGTTTAAGCTGTAAATTTTAAGTGAGGTCTTTAGAAGTCTATTTATTAACAATTTAAAACTTCCCCACCATTTACCACCAAGTTAAAAAACATTAAATCCCTTGTTTTAATAGGTTTTTTGTCATACTGAATAATATTCTGTACCTTAATAATTGTTAAGTTATCAACAACGTGGTAAAAGGTGGTAGAAGGTGGTAGAATCTTATTACTTTTATAATATCAGCAAAACAATATGACAAACCTGATTGGAGAATATGAATGCAGAGTTGACGCTAAAGGACGCCTTTTGGTTCCTGCAGGTCTTCGTAAGCAGTTTTCTCCAGAAGCAGAAGGTAGGCTGTTTGTTAAGCGCGGTATTGAGAAGTGTTTGGAAATGTACCAAAAGCACGATTGGGAGTCTGTTTCCGAGAAAGTGAGTAGCCTGAACCAATTCGTTAAGAAGAACAGGGTATTTGCCCGTAAGTTCATCAGTGGTGCAACGCAGTTAGAGCTCGATACTGTTGGGAGGATTAATCTCCCTAATGGTTTGTTAGATTATGCAGGAGTTGAAAAGGAATTAGTCCTTTTTGCATATGGAAACAAAATTGAGATTTGGGATAAGGCAGCGTACGATGCAGAGTTAGACATGAGTGATAATGATTTTGCTGGTCTTGCTGAAGAAGTTATGGGGGATATTAACCTGGGCGAATAGATGAAATACCACAAATCAGTACTTCTAAATAAAAGCGTTGACGCACTTAAGGTTGTTGAGGGTGGTGTTTATGTTGATGTTACTTATGGAGGTGGAGGTCACTCTAAAGAGATTTTAAGTAGAGCTGAATGTTGTTCTTTGTATGCTTTCGACCAGGATGAAGATGCTTTGAAGAATGAATTGGATGATGATCGCTTGATATTGATACATTCAAATTTTTCTGACTTAGAGAATTCTCTGAAGTTGTATCGTGTAGATAAAGTTGATGGTCTTCTTGCTGATTTAGGTGTTTCCTCACATCAGTTTGATTCAGAAGAAAGAGGGTTTTCAATCCGATTTGATGGTCCGTTGGATATGAGAATGGGTAAAGGTGTTCAAAAAACTGCAGCTGATATAATTAGTGATTATACTTGGGAGCAGTTAGCTGGAATGCTCAGGAGTTATTCTGATTTAAAAGGAGCTGGTAGGATTGCAAGAAGAATTAAAGATGTGAATGAGGTTGAGCCTATAAAGACAACAAAAACGTTAGTTGAGGTCGTTAGGAGAATGGCTCCG
>MDSY01069630.1_pt1 | contig 40306 bp, 36 predicted proteins | sample 811131 | NCBI WGS metagenome assembly MDSY01 (sample SAMN05326643, study PRJNA326480) | marine metagenome | isolation source: seawater | place: Atlantic Ocean: South West | collected 2010
ACTATCTAACAAATTTAGATCATCAAAGTCCCGTATGATTACCTTTCGTGCTTTGTATCGATCCAGTCCTTGGTACTTTTCCGGTGCATTTTCATTAATGGCAGCATCAATGGTGAGAATATTTATTGTCTCTAAGTTATGACGTTGCCCCATTTCAGCATCATTAAAGTCATGAGCAGGAGTTATTTTCACACAACCTGTACCAAATTCAGGATCGACATAGTCATCGGCAATGATTGGTATTTCACGGCCAACGAGTGGCAATGTAATCATGCTGCCCACTAAGTGGCTATAGCGTTCATCATCAGGGTGTACGGCTACGGCTGTATCACCGAGCATAGTCTCAGGTCTTGTTGTAGCTACGATGAGGTGGCCAGTTCCATCTGTTAATGGATATTTGAAATGCCATAAATGTCCCGACTCTTCTTCAGACAATACTTCTAAGTCAGAGACAGCTGTATGTAATACAGGATCCCAATTGACGAGGCGTTTGCCACGGTATATTAGGCCTTCTTTATGGAGTTTAATAAAAACATGCTTAACCGATTCAGATAAACCTTCATCCATAGTGAATCGATCTCGGGACCAGTCTAGTGATGAACCTAGACGACGCAACTGACGTGTTATGTTGTCACCAGACTCTTTTTTCCAATCCCAAACGCGGTTAATAAATTCAGCGCGACCTAGGTCATGACGTGTTTTACCTTCGGAATTTAATTGACGTTCGACTACCATCTGGGTTGCAATGCCAGCATGATCGGTGCCAGGTTGCCATAAAGTGTTATCTCCCTTCATTCGGTGATATCGAGTAAGGGTATCCATAATGGTGTTATTAAAACCATGGCCCATATGAAGGTTCCCCGTCACATTGGGTGGGGGCAGCATAATGGCATAAGGTGCTCCTTCACCAGAAGGTGAAAACTCCCCATCTTGTTCCCATTTTTGATACCAACTTTGTTCAATTTGGTCGGGGTCGTAGGTTTTTTCCATGATTACTTTATTTTAAGTTAGTCGTTAAATTGATACAGATATTATAGCGTGTTGAGCTAATGCTTTTTTGTAAAAGTCGTATTCATGACCTAGAGTCATTTAAAGCTTGTGGGTTTCTAATTCGTAGCCGCGCTCTTTATAAAAACGATAGCGCTCGCGGCCTTGTGCTTTGGTAGTGTCATTATCATTAATGAATTCAGCAACACGTTCAAATTGACTAAAAAACATCGGGTGTTCAGAGCTAATATTTATTAATAGGTTCATTAGGCGGGGTGGAGTAGCGTCATGTCCAATTAGAATAGGGCAATCATCCTGTGTTGTTTGAGATATGTCGTACATAAGCTGATGAGGTACAAAACTGTCAGATCTAAATGACCACAATAGGTCATTGAACAGATTTGCTTGTTCCTGACTGTCAGCATGAATATAAATATGGTTACCTTTCGCATGAGCTTTTTCAATTAAGCGGCAAGCAAATACTTGCCGATCGTGTTCTTGTGAACCTTTTAAAATATAAAAGCTGATCCGAGTCATATTAATACCGTTACTTAACTTTTACTTATACGATTCATTAAGTATTGAACTAGCATTGGCACCGGGCGACCGGTGGCACCTTTTGCTTTACCGCCACTTGTCCATGCAGTACCAGCAATATCAAGATGTGCCCATGTAAATTTCTCTGTAAAACGAGATAAGAAACAGGCCGCTGTGATACTTCCAGCTCCCTTACTACCTATGTTGGCAATGTCAGCAAAGTTACTGTCAAGTTGCTCCTGATACTCATCCCATAAAGGTAGCTGCCAAGCTTTATCGTCACTGTCTAGGCCTGCTTGAAGTAAATCATCAGCTAGCTTTTGATCGTTGGCCATTAAACCGGTTGTTTTACTACCTAAGGCCACTATAATGGCACCGGTTAATGTGGCAATATCTATAACGACAGCCGGATCAAAACGTTCACTGTAGGTTAATGCATCACATAAAATTAAGCGGCCTTCAGCGTCAGTATTTAAGATTTCAATTGTCTTCCCAGCCATACTGGTAACGATATCACCAGGCTTATTAGCATCTCCATCAGGCATGTTTTCTGAACTAGGTACAAGCCCTATTACATTAATAGGTAGATTAAGTTCAGCGATGGCAGTAATTGTACCGAAAACACTAGCACTGCCACACATATCATATTTCATCTCATCCATACCACCAGGGGGCTTGAGCGAAATACCTCCAGAATCAAAAGTTAGGCCTTTGCCAACTAGCACAACTGGTTTTTCATCTTTAGCGCCCTGATAGTTCATGGTGATGAGTTTGGCGGGTTGGCGACTTCCTCGAGAGACTGAGAGTAGCGACCCCATACCAAGTGACTCCATCTCACCTTCATCTAATATTGTTGTCGTAACATTATCAAATTGTTGACCAATTTGTTCTGCTTGTTGTGCGAGGTAACTAGGAGTGCAAACATTAGCTGGTAAATCACCAAGCTCCCTAGCCAAATGCATACCGTTTGCAATCGCAAGCCCGTTAGCAGCAGCTTGCCTAACTTCAACTTCATGAACATCAGTAAAAAATGAGAGTCGTTTTATCGGGTTTTTAGTGGTTTTTGGATTACTTTTAGTTGTCGTATATTGATATAAACTTGATTCGGCCACAATGATGGCTTGTGTAACTAACCATTGTACTGGTCTATCACTGACGTTAAGATCGCTTAAATATAAGCTTGCTTGATCTGCGGCAGAGTTATCGAGCATTTTTGTGACGGCAGTAATTATAGTTTTAAAGTCATTTTCTTTTATGCCTGTTTTTTTACCGCAACCGACTAATAAAACACGGGGGCTTTTGACACCATCAATATTATGGACTAGTAATGTCTGACCCACTTTACCTGTAATATCACCTTGCTTAACAATGGATGCTATTCGCCCATTGGTGCTGTCATTAAGGGCTGTGGCGGCCAAGCTTAGTAAGCCTTGTTCGAAGATGGCAATGACCACGCAATCTGTTTTTTCTGCTGCGGGTGAATTAGTTGTAACAAAATACTGCATTAATTTCTCCTATGAGCGTAGATGATTTAGACTGCAAACTTAACTTTACAAAAAGATAATGACGTTAGCCTTAACATTAACAACAGTACTGATAAGGACTGAGCTGCTTTTTTCTTTTATGTAACTCTATTGTAACTAAGACTATTAATTAATGCCTGCTATTCGTAAAATTATTTATGCAAATTTTTTAGTGATCGACCGCTATTTATTACGCGAGTTTTCATTAAACTTGATAGCTGTTATCGGTGTCTTGTGGCTGATTTATGTTGCAACGCGTTTTTCTAGGTATTTAGGCCAAGCGGCTTTGGGTCATTTACCCGGTGAGGTAATTTTTACTTTGTTAGGCTATAGCTCATTAGGAGCGCTATCATTATTGCTACCGATAGGGGCTTTTTTAGCAGTTTTATTAGCACTTGGGCGAATGAATTCTGATAGTGAACTTACGGTCATAGCAGCTTGTGGTATCCCGAATCAGCGCGTGATTCGTAATGTTGCTATTTTCTCTATTTCAACCGCATTGATTGTGGCCATGTTGTCATTAGCAATTGTACCTAATGTATTGTCAGGGCGTTATGAATTAGAACAAAAAGCAAAAATGGCAGCCGATACTAGTGGTCTTGTTGCGGGTAGTTTTAAAGAAAGTCGTGATGGTAGCTGGACTTTTTATTCTCAGGGCTTAAGTAATGATAATCAAAAGATGGAAAGTGTGTTTATTGAGATTAACCGAGGTGAGAGACCCCTTGTTTTTAGGGCGAAACAAGGACGGTTTGATATTGATGCCCAGACTGGAAATAAATATTTAGTATTGGAAGACGGTTATCGATATGAGGGACAAGCTGGCGATAAGGATTTCGTCATTTTTGAATTTGAAACTCATAGCTTACTAGTTGAAAAAGGTGGAGATAAACAAGTTAGAGAACGTCATAAGTCTCTCTCTACCTCAGATTTGTGGACACGTGGACAAAATAAAGATTTAGCTGAAATTCAGTGGCGTATTTCCGCTGCAATTATGACGGTTCTATTATGTTTTTTTGCAATGCATTTTGCTAATACGGGACCTAGACAAGGTCGTTACGCTGGACTTCTACCTGCGATTTTACTTTATATAGTTTATAGCAATCTATTGGGCGTATCTCGAGCATGGGTAGCCAAAGGAGTTATATCACCTTGGCTGGGTGGCTTATGGGTACATCTGCTGATGATTGTTGTTTTATTACTGTTGTTTAACAAGCAAAAAGTTAGTCAACTATGGATGCAGTATAAACCGAATAAAGGTCATGGATCGTGACAATATTACAACGGTATATTGCTAAGACTGTTCTGGGGAGTACGGGTTTAGTTTTATTGGTATTACTTGGTTTGTATACCTTTATGGATTTTATTTCTGAGCTGGAAGACATTGGCAAAGGTACATATCAACTGTCAGAAATTTTTTCTTACTTAGCCTTATCTATGCCTAAAAGGTTTTATGAATTATTACCTGTGGCAGCATTGTTGGGTAGCGTACTAGGGTTGGGTAGCTTAGCAAGTCAAACAGAACTTGTTGTAATGCGTGCTGCGGGTATCTCTATTGAGAAAATCAGCAAGGCTGTCATGTTAGTAGCTCTAGCTTTGATGTGTATTGCTTTGTTTGTGGGTGAAGTAATAAGGCCCGTAGCAGAGCAAAAAGCACGTGAAATTCAATCAATGGCACAAACAGGAACGGTAGGCACGCGTTCTGAGAATGGTTTTTGGACTAGAGATGGAAGACATTTTAATCATATTGCGCGAATCTTACCTGATGGCCGTTTTCAGGATATTTCAATTTATAAGTTCGATGAAGACAACCGTCTTTTGACTGTGACTAAGGCTGAAGAGGCAAGATATGAGGGTGAGGGTTGGATATTATCAGGGGTTGTAGAGAGCTCTTTAAATAAGGTAGGGGTTAAGGTAAGTACTGCTGAATATACACAGTGGAAATCATCTTTAAATCCCGGCATGCTGAATATTGTTATAGTACCACCTGAGTTTTTACCCATTTGGTCATTGCTTGAATATATTGAATATTTGGACAAAAATCATCAGTCTGTGAACCAATATAAAATGGCATTTTGGATGAAAGTGATGATGCCATTGAGTTCAGCTGTTATGGTTTTTTTAGCTGTACCTTTTGTTTTTGGACCATTGAGATCAGCACCGATTGGAGGTCGCATATTGGTTGGTGCTCTAGTGGGAATTAGCTTTCATTTATTCAATCAAAGCTTCCAAAATATTGGTATTGTCTATGGCATTGCACCATGGTTTTCTGCGGCTTTACCTACTTTTTTGTTTGCTAGTTTAGGTTACTTTGGAATGAGACGAATTTATTAGCGAGGTCGTCTTGAGAAGTAGTGTTGCTAATAGAATGAAAATAGAAAAGGGCCAGCGTGTAAACGCAGGCCCTTTTTTATATGGCGTCCCCAGGGGGGTTCGAACCCCCGTTACCGCCGTGAAAGGGCGGTGTCCTAGGCCTCTAGACGATGGGGACCTAAAAACGGTGCTTTGTTACTGGTGGAGCTAGGCGGGATCGAACCGCCGACCTCTTGCATGCCATGCAAGCGCTCTCCCAGCTGAGCTATAGCCCCGAAAGCAAGCGCATACTATATGGATTTCAAATTTCGCTGTCAACAAATACTTTCAAAACAGGGCAGGAGCTGGGAGTCTTAAACGTATGTATGGAATGTACTGGTTAAAGTCACTTTTGGGAAGTCGAGTTGAAGTAGTAGATATTAGGTATTTCGTATTGTGTTGTAGATCCGCTATAGTAGGGACAGTTTGATTAGAACTCATTTTCATGAGATGAATTTTAGAACACTCTTTGTCCGACGGCGTCGGATAATTGTTTAGTAATTGCCCTAGGACTAGTGATGCGGAAATTGATTGTTTTATCTATGGTGGCATTGTCGTGCTTTAATGCTTCAGTGATGGCAAAACAAGATACTCTGCCTTATTGTGATTTGACAAAAAACACCGGTTTTTTAAGTGCTACCACAAGAGTAGATGAAAAATTGGTAGATGTGCAGGCTGACAATGCTCAATTAGTTGGCAAAGGGACCTCTATTTTTAAAGGCAATGTTGTTGTCAAACGTGGTGGTCAAGAACTGACTACTGATCGTGCTACATATAATCAATCCTCGGGGATAGTAACTGCCCAGAATAGGATGAGGTTGCGTGATAAAAATATTATTTTAGATGCAGAGCAAGCTGAATGGTCGCTTAACTCAGATGAGGGTGTATTGATTGATGCTGAATATCTTCTGAGGCGTTCGCATGCCCGCGGAAAAGCAAACTACGTCTCCAAGAATGGTGCTAGTGAAACGGACCTTTACAGTGCAAGTTATACAACGTGTCTGAAAGATGATAACTTTTGGAGCCTGAAAGCGAGTGAGGTGAACCTAGATCATAAGGAGGCAGTTGGTAGCGCTACAGATGTAATTGTTCGTATCAAGGACGTGCCTGTATTTTATACACCTTATATTACTTTCGCTCTTGATGATGAGCGTAAATCGGGCCTTCTTGTTCCTTCTATAGGGAGTAGTAGTGAAACAGGGCTTGACATTCAGACTCCTTTTTACTGGAATATTGCTCCTGGAAGCGATGTGACTATAACCCCTCGTTATATGTCTGATCGAGGCTTGCAAATAAATGGCGAGTATAGGTATATCTATGAGCAAGGAAAGGGTGAAGTTAATTTAGGTTTTCTTGAGAGTGATGATTTAAAGAATGACAGTGATCTTATTAATCCATTTTATGGCGAAGATCGTAAACATTTATCACTTAAACATAGCAGCCGTTTTAAATCGGGTTGGTCAAGTTATATTGATTATAACTATGTATCAGACAGTGCTTATCTAGAAGACTTTGGCTCAAACTTGAGCTTAGCTAGTACTACACATCTCAAACGGGGCTTGAAAGTTAATTATAACGGTAATAATTGGGTTTTTAAGGGTAAAATACAGGGTTATCAAACCATAACTAATACAACAAAACCATATCAACGATTACCTCAATTAATGTTAAAAGGGACAGTGCCCGATCACTACCTAGGCTTAAGTTACGGGCTGCATGCTGAGTTTACGGAGTTCGACCATGCAGATTTAGTCGCGGGTCGTCGTATTCATATTGAACCATCAATGAGCCTGCCTTTACAATCTGCTGCTGCATTTATGACTTCACGCGTCAGCTTAAAGCATACAAGCTATGATCTGAATGCTAATACTGTGGGACTGAGAGACAATTCTCCTAGTCGTACTTTACCAGTTCTTAGTGTTGATACAGGTCTGTTTTTTGAGCGAGATATGACAATATCAAACACTAGTTATATTCACACTATCGAACCTCGTGCTTTTTACCTGTATGTTCCAGATCGTGATCAAAGTGATATTCCTATTTTTGACAGTAGCATGAGGACTTTTCATTTCGGTTCACTATTTGCCCATAACCATTTCTCAGGTAATGATCGTGTTGGCGACGCTAATCGATTGTCAATGGCATTAACTAGTAGGATTATTAACCCTGAAACTGGTCAAGTTCATCTCCGAGCAAGTTTAGGTAAAATCCAACACTTCCAGGATCGTGATGTGGTAATGCCATCCATGAAAAAAGGAACGCGAACAGATTCTGATATGGTGGCTGAAGTATCAGCAGCTATTGCTAAAGATTGGGCTTTTCGTGGTGAGCTTCAATGGAATCCTCATGGGAACACATCAAATTTATCGGCTTTACAATTGAGATACAGGGGTGATAAACAACAGCTATTGAATATTTCTCATCGGTATCGTCGAGATGGTACCTCACCATTGAATGGCATAGAGCAAGTTGATATTTCAGGTCGACTACCAATTTCTAATCAATGGAGTGTTGTAGGACGTTATTATCGTTCTATACGCGAAGGCTCTTTGCTGGAGGGTCTAGCTGGTGTCGAGTATCAAAGTTGTTGCTGGGCAACACGATTAGTTATCAGGGATTATGTGAATGATGCATCTGATCAAGATCGTAATTTAGCACTCATGTTTCAGGTTGAACTAAAAGGTTTAGGTAATTTTGGTAAAAGAACAGATGCGCTACTTGGTCGAAGTATTTTAGGGTACGATCAAGACTAACAAAAGCAAAAAACGAGGGGGACATATTATATAATAGATGTCACTGAAGTTTTTTAGTAACAGCCGGTATTTTGATAAGGCTCCTTTATACTTTTTCGCAGGTTTTTCAATGATTAAAATTTTATGTTTATCTCTATTGATAGTCACCTCAGCTTGGGCACAACCGATGGACCGCATTATTGCTGTGGTTGAGGACGAAGTGTTATTCGAAAGTGATCTGCAGGATATGATTCAGACTATCAGTCTACAATTAAAGAAAAGACAGGTCGCGTTACCCCCCCGGGATATATTAGTATCTCAAGTTTTGGAACGTTTAATACTTAAAAAAGTACAGATGCAAACGGCTGCTCGTATAGGTATTAAATTAGATGAGGATGATCTGAACAATTCAATTAAAGGTCTCGCTCAAAACAATAATATGTCAATGAGTCAGTTCCGCGATGTCATTGTGGCTGATGGCTATGATTATGATGTGTTTAGGGAAACCATACGCGGAGATATGACTATTAGTCGCTTGCACAAAGTGCAGGTTGGGGACAAAATTATTGTCTCGACACGTGAAATAGATAGATTTTTAGCTACACAAGAATCCCAGGGTGGAATAGAAGATGCTTACTATTTATTACACATTTTAATTAGTGTTCCTGAGGCAGCATCGCCCAAGCAGGTTCAGGCCGCACAGAAAAAATTGAAAAAAGTAAAGTTACTACTAGCTGAAGGAGGTGATTTTTCTGAGATTGCTTCGGGCTATTCAGATGGTCAAAACGCACTCGAGGGTGGAGTATTAGGCTGGCGGACACAAGGTGAATTACCAAGTTTGTTTGCTACTCAAGTACCAAAATTAGTTGTGTCAGAAGTGACTGAAGTTATTCGAAGTGCTAGTGGGTTCCATCTTGTTAAATTAGCTGACAAGAACAGTCAGGAAACACATATGGTTAAACAAACGTCAGCGAGCCACATATTAATCAATACAAACGATCTGGTCTCAGATAATGATGCAAAGAATCGTCTAGATAGGTTAAGACTTAGGGTAGAGAATGGTCAAAAATTTTCAGAGTTAGCTCGCGCACATTCAGATGATATGGTGTCAGCACTTCGAGGTGGTAGCTTAGGGTGGTCTTCGCCAGGTACGATGGTGCCAGAATTTGAACAACGTATGAATGCTCTAGCAAAAAATGAAATGAGTGAAGCTTTTAAAAGTCGTTTTGGTTGGCACCTGATTTTATTACATGACCGCCGTGAGCAAAATATGGCAGATGAGTATAAACGTAGTAAAGCACGCGAACAAATCCATAGTCGAAAAATGGCGGAAGAGGTAGATACTTGGTTACGTGAACTCCGTGATTCGTCTTATGTTGAGTACCGTGACTTTTGAGAGAGCCTTCGCGGATTGTACTGACAACTGGTGAGCCGGCGGGTATTGGGCCCGATATAGCAATTCAGTTAGCTTTACAGCACCAGGACTATGACTTAATTACAATTGCAGATCCTGAACTACTTGCTCAACGTGCAGAACAGTTGGGAGTCATGGCTGAACTTGAAATGGCAGATTTGAAACAAAAACGACAGGAGACACCAGCGGGTGTTTTACGGTTCTTACCCGAACAGTTAATTGTGCCGGTTGAAGCTGGAGTATTAAATAGTCGCAATGCGAAGTATGTTTTGCGTACCTTAACAAGAGCGCTAACAGGGTGTCAGTCTGGTGAGTTTGATGCAATGGTAACTGGACCTGTTCACAAAGGAGTTATCAACGAAGCTGGAATCGCTTTCACAGGTCATACAGAATTTTTAGCGGAGCAGGCAGGCGTTGAAAAAGTAGTGATGATGTTGGTTTCATCATCTTTACGAGTTGCGTTAGCGACAACTCATCTACCTTTGAAAGCAGTTAGTGAAGCTATTACGGTAGACTCACTTAAAAAGACTATCAGCATTCTTCATGACAACTTGATATCGCAGTATGGCATTTCAGAACCCAAGATTGCTGTTTGTGGTTTGAACCCACACTCCGGCGAAGAGGGCCACTTGGGTCGTGAAGAAATAGATGTCATCACGCCTGTTATTGAGTTTTTTCGAGGAGAAGGTTTAAAGGTTTCTGGCCCATGGCCAGCAGATACAGTCTTTGTTAAAGATAAAGTTGATACGTTTGATGTAGTTTTAGCAATGTATCACGATCAAGGCCTACCAGTTTTAAAGCATTTAGGCTTTTCTAGTGCTGTCAATATTACATTGGGCTTACCATATATTCGTACTTCAGTTGATCATGGCACAGCCCTAGACTTAGCTGGAACAGGAGAAGCTAGTACTGGAAGTTTAGAGTCGGCTCTGCAGATGGCTAAAATGATGATTAGTAGCATGGAAAGGCAAAAACGTGCTGAAAAATAGGCTTAGAGCAAGAAAACGTTTTGGGCAAAATTTTTTACAAGATGAGATGGTTATTGCTGACATTGTAGCGGCTATTGATCCGCAAATAGATGAGCATCTTGTCGAGATTGGCCCCGGTCGGGGTGCGATTACAGAATCATTAGTAAAGTCTTGTCATCGATTAGACGTCATAGAATTAGATAGGGATCTTGTACCCCTTCTAGAAAAGAATCTTAGTTCATATTCCCAGTTATTTGTTCATCAAGCTGACGCATTAGCTTTTGATTATGGGAAGTTAGTCTTGGACGATAAAAAGTTAAGAGTGATAGGAAATTTGCCATATAACATTACTACTCCATTATTATTTAATTTGTTATCTCAGTCTAAATATATTCAGGATATGTGTTTTATGCTACAGCTAGAAGTTGTGCAGCGAATTTGTGCGCAACCAGGTTCGAAAACTTATGGTCGACTCAGTATAATGGTGCAGTACCAATGTGAAGTAGTGCAGCTTTTCACCGTCCCTCCAGAGGCATTTGAGCCGAAGCCGAAAGTAGATTCAGCAATTATTTATTTGAAACCATTTAGCGAGAATTATAGTGGTGAAGTACCTATAAGCGCCTTAAGTACTGTGGTGACAAAAGCCTTTTCGCAACGTCGAAAAACAATCTCTAACACCTTGAAAAATATGATATCTACTGTTGCTTTGGAGAGGTTGGGTATTGATTTAAAGCAACGCCCAGAGACAATTTCTGTAGAACAATATGTCGAAATAACTAAAGCATGGTTACGTGAGCTTGATGAATGATAACCATTATTGCAGTAGGCTATGAGGTAATAAAATTAGCTAGTTAAGATGAAGGTTAGACAGTACAGGGAATAAAAGATTGTAGGAAAGTTCCGGAAGGATCTTGACACCTTCATTATGCTGTAGTTATATACATGTTGCCTACAAATACGATGTGCTGTTGGGCATGGACTTTAGATAATTATACTAATAAGAAGAGGAATTAAACCGTGAATAAATCTGAATTGATTGATGCAATAGCAAGCTCTGCCGATATTTCAAAAGCTAAAGCAGCACTAGCTGTTGATGGAATGACTTCTGCAGTTACTAATGCTTTAAGCTCAGGCAATCAAGTTACTTTGGTTGGCTTTGGAACATTCTCTGTTCGTGACCGTGCAGCACGCACTGGCCGTAACCCACGCACGGGTGAAGAAATAGCAATCGCAGCTGCAAAGATACCTGCCTTTAAAGCTGGTAAAGCATTGAAAGATGCTGTGAACCCTAAATAATAAATTCATAAAGCTGGTAAAGCATTAAAAGAAGCTGTAAACTTGCTTTTTTTTTCTGCAGGGTGTTTAGCTCAGCTGGGAGAGCATCGCCCTTACAAGGCGAGGGTCGGGGGTTCGATCCCCTCAACACCCACCAGAAAAATTGGAGCGGTAGTTCAGCTGGTTAGAATGCTGGCCTGTCACGCCGGAGGTCGCGGGTTCGAGTCCCGTCCGCTCCGCCATTAATGTATGTAAAAGGATACCAAAGGGTATCCTTTTTTTTTATAAGAGCCATATAGTTCAACGGCTCACAGCGAAAGGTTGTCTCAAACCGTATCAAATGATATATACTCATCTCGAACATAAGTGGTAGGCGAGGTGGCAGGCGAGACCAATATCGTGAGGGGTGCATATAATGCGCCTTTTTTTTGCTTAATTATTAGCTAATGTAGGATTTTTGCAGGTTAAGTCATATGTTGCATTTCATTCGTGAACGAGCTCAAGGTTGGGTCGCTTGGTTTATTGTTGGGTTGATTACAATTCCATTTGCTTTGTGGGGTGTTAACTCATATATAACAGGACCATCTGATATTGTTGTTGCAAGCGTAAACGGTGAGCCTATCAAACAGGCTGAGTTTCAGCGGTCCCTCAAGCAATATCGAGAACGTATGCGAGAAATGATGGGTGATGATTTTGAGCCGAGTCTATTTGATAATGAAATGACTAAACAGAATGTCCTGAATGGACTAATTGAGCAAAAGCTACTTTTTAGTACAAATAAGTCTTTAGGACAGTATGTGTCTGATGGTTATATTAATATGGCTATTCAGCAGACTAAGGCTTTCCAGGTTGAAGGAAAATTTGATACAGAACGCTACAAAATGTTGTTGGCACGTGCTGGCTTTTCTCCCACTAGTTATGAAAATCAATTACGTACTGACCTAATGATTAAAGAACTGGGTAATAGTATTAAGAGAACGGCTACAACCACAAAATATGATGTTGATAACTTACTAAGGATTGAAAAGCAAAAGCGTGAAATTGCCTACGGGGTGATCGATGCCTCGCCAATAGCAGCTGGTATTGTCATTAGTGAGGAGGAGGCAGAGGCTTTTTATAAAAAGCAAAAGAGCCAATATACAACTCCCGAACGAGTTTCAATTGATTATATTGAGTTATCTGTCGAAGAGCTAGCTAGTACTCTTGATGTTAGTGAGACTGTTATGGAGCAATTTTATACTGATAACAAGGGGCAGTTTATGAGCCCTGAGCAACGACAAGCTAGCCATATCTTAATTGAAGGTGATTCTAAAGAAGCAATTAAGATTTTAACAGCTGTTGAGTATCGTTTATCACAAGGTGAAGATTTCTCTTCCGTGGCTAAAGAATTATCTCAAGACCCTGGTTCTGCTCAAGAAGGTGGTGATTTAGGCTCATTTCAACGGGGTATAATGGAACCTGCTTTTGAAAACGCAGTCTTTTCATTGGACAATGTTAATGATGTTAGCAGCATCATTAAAACTGATTCTGGCCATCATTTAGTAAAGTTAACAGGGATTGTGAATTCGGTAGGAAAAGACTTTTCTGCTGTGAGAAAAGAAATTGAAAATAATATACGTGGCCAAGAAGCAGAACAGTTGTTTTTTGAGCAAGCGGAGAAATTAGCTGAATTAAGTTATGAAAATCCAGATAGCTTAGTACTAGCTTCTGAAGAACTTGCTCTTAAAATCAAGACGTCCAAGTTATTTACTCGTGAGGGTGGCGAGGGTATTACTGCAGATAAAAATGTTGTTAACATCGCTTTCACTGATGAGGTTTTACTCGAAGGGCTTAATAGTACGGTCATTGAGCTAACAGATTCGCACATGGTTGTGCTTCACAGGAATGAGCATGTCTTGAGTGGTCAATTACCTTTTGATGTGGTTTCTGATGATATAAAGTTAAAATTAAAGGCTCAAAGTGCCAAAAATAAAGCTACTGAGGTTGGTGAAAAGCTTCTTGAAAAAGTAGAGGATGGTACCGATGTTAAGTCACTTTTCTCCAAATATGAATGGCATGAAACCCTGCTTATTGAACGGAGCGAGAATACAATAGATAGAGAAATTTTAGATGAAGTGTATGGAATGGAAAAACCCAATGAAAATTCAATTTATCATGGGTTTACCGATCGTAATGGCAATTATGTGCTCATTAGGTTGACTGCAGTTATAGAGGGGGGGCTTGATGATGCATCTAAGGAAGATAGGGATGGCTTGTCTTCATATCTTGTGCAGCACTATGGTGATAGTGAGCTTCGTGCTTTTATAGAAAGTTTGAAGGCAGAATCGGATATTGAAATTTCATCAGATTACTTTAGATAACGAGTTGATATATATTTAAGAAAAAAGGCGCCGTAGGCACCTTTTTTATGGGCGTATTGAAGTGTTTACTTATCACCAATACCGACAATATTATAACCTGCATCTACATAGGTGATTTCACCGGTGACACCGGATGCAAGGTCAGAGCACAAGAAAGCTGCAACATTACCAACTTCTTCAATTGTGACATTACGGTGTAGCGGTGAATTACGTTCTCCATAGGCAAGCATTTTACCAAAATCACTAATACCTGCTGAGGCAAGGGTCTTGATGGGCCCAGCTGATATGGCATTGACGCGAATGCCATGTTCTCCCAAGGAATAAGCCATATAACGGACATTGGCTTCTAGGCTAGCCTTAGCAACACCCATTACATTGTAATTATCGATAGCTCGCACAGCACCCAAGTAGCTCAAGGTTAATAAGGACCCATTGCGCCCTGCCATCATGTCTTTTCCAGCTTTAGCTAGAGCTGCAAAACTATATGCACTGATATCATGGGCTATGGCAAACCCTTCTCGTGTAACACTGTCAACATAGCTTCCTTGAAGCTGTTCTCTGGGTGCGAAACCGACAGAGTGAACAATAATGTCTAAACCATCCCACTGTTTACTTAGTTGATCAAAGACTTGAGTAATTTGGTCGTCGCTAGCAACATCACATGGAAATAATAATGTAGGATCAGCATTACATTCAGTTGCGATTTTTTCAACACGAGATTTGAGTTTATCATTTTGGTACGTAAAAGCGATTTCAGCTCCCTCACGTGCCATGGCTAGAGCAATTCCAGCAGCAATAGAACGTGGACTGGCAACACCAACAATTAAAACTCGTTTGCCTTGTAAAAAACCCATAGGTAGTCTCCTAAAATTAACAAATGAACAAATAAAACTCGCCTAGTCTACCTGTTTCTGAAACCGGCAGTAACCCTCTGAACCGTTTATAATAACTTCACTATTGAAATGGGTTTATCTTATGATACGATTTTTATCGTACTTTTATATTTTTTTATTACTTGCCTTAACGGGCTGTGATTTAAATGCGATCAATTCCCCATATTCTGGTGAGGAAGCAAAAGAAAACATTTTGTATAGTTCTTTTACTTTACGTCCGAAACATCTTGATCCAGCTAGGTCATATAGTTCAAATGAGGCTAGTTTTACGGGACAAATTTATGAGCCGCCATTACAGTACCATTATCTGAAGCGGCCATATGAACTTGTTCCTTTAACTGCAACATCATTACCTACAGTCGAATATTTTGATGAGATTGGCGGAGCTATAGTTGATGAGGATTCAGGAGGTGACGTAGCTTTTAGTGTTTACACAGTGACTATTAAACCGAATATTAAATTTCAACCTCATCCCGCATTTGTTAAGGATAAGTATGGTGACTTTTTATATCATCAACTTGAACCAAAAGAGCTCGACAATATCTCCACCTTGTCTGACTTTGATCTGCAAAGTACTAGAGAGTTGACAGCTGAAGATTATATTTATCAAATTAAACGATTAGCAAGCCCTGAAACGCATTCACCTATATTGGGGTTGATGAGTGAATATATCGTGGGCTTATCAAGTTATGCGAAATTACTAAGGGATAGATCTAAGTCTGGGGAAAATTTTGATTTAAGGGACTCTTCAATTGAAGGTGTCAATCAAGTTGATCGCTATAGCTATCAAATAAAAGTATACGGGAAGTATCCTCAGTTACGTTACTGGCTAGCAATGCCCTTCTTTGCAGCTGTCCCTTGGGAAGCTGATGATTTCTATCGACAAAAAGGATTAATAAAGCGCAATATTACTATGGACTGGTTTCCAGTTGGGACAGGACCTTATCAACTGACAGAAAATGATCCTAATAGTCAAATGGTGCTGGAGAAGAACCCTTATTATAGAGCAGACTACTATCCAGCAGAAGGAGAGCGCTCCGACACAGAGAATGGTTTGCTTGATGATGCTAATAAGCAGATTCCATTTGTTGACAAGATTGTTTTTTTATTAGAAAAAGAACAAACATCATATTGGAATAAGTTTTTGCAAGGTTACTATGATGTAAGTGGTATAAGTTCTGATAGTTTTGACCAAGCAATTCAAGTTGGAAGTGGTGGCGATTTTGGCCTTAGTCAAGAAATGGCTGAAAAAGGTGTGCAATTAAGAACTGCAGTTGGAACCTCTACTTACTATACTGGCTTTAACATGCAAGATGCTGTCGTTGGTGGTAATTCAGAACAAGCTCGTAAATTGCGACAAGCAATATCAATTGCGATTGATTATGAGGAATATATTTCTATTTTTTTGAATGGGAGAGGAATTGCTGCCCAAGGTCCAATTCCTCCAGGAATATTTGGTTATAAAACTGGTGAGGCAGGAGTAAATCATAAAGTTTATGAGTGGCAAGGGAGTGAGGTTAAACGTAGGCCCATTGAGGAGGCACGATTATTACTAGCTGAGGCTGGATATCCAAATGGCCGAGCAGTTGACAGCGGTGAACCATTAACTTTGTTCCTTGATGCTCCTTCTAGTGGCCCTGAAGCTAGAGCACAATTTGATTGGTTACGAAAACAGTTTCAAAAGCTAGGTGTTCAGTTAGTGATTAGAAGCACTGACTATAATCGTTTTCAAGATAAAATGCGTAATGGTCAAGCTCAAATATTTCAATGGGGGTGGAATGCTGATTACCCTGATCCAGAAAATTTTCTCTTCTTACTATATGGCCCGAATAGCAAAGCCATATCAAGTGGTGAAAATGCAGCAAACTATCAAAACCCTGAGTTTGATCGTTTATTTGAAAAAATGCGGGTTATGCCTAATATTTTTGAAAGGCAGGTTTTGATTGATCGTATGCTGAAGATCGTGACTGAGGATGCACCTTGGATTTGGGGCTATCATCCTAAACAATTCTCGCTTTTTCATACTTGGAATAAAAATGTAAAGCCAAACTTAATGGCTAATAACCTGATGAAATATCGTCGAATTGATGCTGAAAAGCGTTTCGATCTTCAGCAAATTTGGAATCGCCCGATTATATGGCCATTAGTTATTTTATTTTTTATAATTATTACTTTGATTGTACCCGGTAGCTTGATTTATTTTAGAAAAAAACACAGAAAAATGGCTTTAAAAAAACCTCATTAATGATCGTTAGCTAATTAGAATGGTATTTATAGATTTTAAAGGTCAATTATAAAGGTTTTAGTTGATATACTTGTCCTTCTTTCAAATACGAAAGTAGGCTGTTTCCCATTTAAATAAAAAAGATTACCCAATGCAACCATTTACAATTGAAGACGGCATAGTTATACCCATTGACAGACCCAATGTAGATACTGATGCTATTATTCCAAAACAATTCTTAAAGTCGATAAAGCGCAGTGGTTTTGGGCCTAACTTGTTTGATGAATGGCGTTACTTAGACTTAGGCAAACCAGGCGAGTCATGTAAACATCGCCCACTTAACACCAAATTTGTGCTCAACTTACCGCGCTATGAAGGTGGCAGCATTTTATTGGCGCGTGAGAATTTTGGCTGTGGTTCAAGTCGCGAACATGCAGTTTGGGCATTAGAAGACTTTGGTATCAGAGTCGTTATTGCCACAAGCTTTGCTGATATTTTTTTCAATAACACCAGCAAGAATGGAATATTAGCGGTCGAATTGGACGAAATGGTTGTTGAGGGGCTGTTTAACGATGTTGCAGCAAAGCCTGGCTATAGACTTCAAGTAGACTTACCAAGCCAAAGTATTACTTTACCTAACGGTTCAAAATTAGCTTTTGAGATCGATGGGTTTAAAAAAGATTGCCTGATAAAAGGGCTAGATGATATTGGTTTAACACTAGGGCATATTGATGAAATAAAGGTTTATGAAGAACGAAGGAAACAGGAAGCACCATGGTTATTTCCTTCGAAAAACCAGTAATTAAACAGTAGTTTAAATCCAAATAGAGCATAAGAAATAATGACAAAAAAAATTGCAGTCTTACCCGGTGATGGAATTGGACCAGAAATAGTTGCAGAAGCAGTTAAAGTTTTAAAAGCCCTACAGCTAAAGGGGCTAGATATAGAGCTTGAGTATGGTTTAATTGGCGGTGCAGCTTATGATGAGACCGGTACACCATTGCCTAAGGAAACATTAAAAATTTCTGATGCAGCGGATGCTATTTTATTAGGTGCTGTTGGTGGATATAAGTGGGAATCACTTGATATAAGCGTTCGTCCAGAAAAGGGTTTGTTGGGCATGCGTAGTGAGTTGAATTTATTTGCAAATTTACGTCCAGCTATCTTGTACCCTCAATTAGCAGATGCTTCAAGCTTAAAGGCCGAAGTCGTTTCCGGTTTAGATATAATGATTGTAAGAGAACTTACAGGGGGGATCTATTTCGGTAAGCCAAGAGGTATACGAACCCTGCCAGGTGGGGAGAAAGAAGGCTTTAATACTCTTGTTTATCGTGAGAGCGAAGTAACTCGCATTGGTAAAGTGGCTTTTGATATTGCTAGAAAACGTCAAGGGCGAGTATGTTCTGTGGACAAAGCTAATGTGCTTGAGTCAACAGAGCTATGGAGAGAGACGATGATTAACTTGGCAAAAGATTATAATGATATTGAATTAAGTCATATGTATGTTGACAACGCAGCTATGCAGCTTGTCCGTGAGCCGAAACAGTTTGATGTCATGGTTACGACTAATATGTTCGGGGATATCTTGTCTGATTGTGCATCTATGTTGACGGGCTCAATAGGTATGTTGCCCTCGGCTTCATTAGACGAAGATAGCAAGGGTATGTATGAACCTATTCATGGTTCTGCACCAGATATTGCTGGAAAAAACACTGCAAACCCATTAGCAACTATTTTATCGGTGGCAATGATGTTGCGTTACAGCTTGGACGAAGGAGAAATTGCAGATATGGTTGAGAGTGCAGTTAGTGACGTTTTAGATCAGGGATATCGGACAGCAGATATTTTTTCTGAGGGTATGAAGCGTATTGGTACAGTGGAGATGGGCGATGCAGTTGTTGCGGTGTTAAATTCAAATGATAGGTGAAACGTTGACTAAAAAAATAGATGTTGCCGTTGTAGGTGCAACGGGTGCCGTTGGTGAGGCGATGTTAGATATTTTACATAAGCGTAATTTCCCAGTAGGTAAGATTTATGCTCTAGCGAGTGCTCGGTCAGCAGGAAATACTGTCGAGTTTGGTAATCGAGCTATCAGGGTTGAAGACTTAGCCTCATTCGATTTCTCGAAAGTACAAATCGGTTTGTTTTCACCAGGGGCAAGTGTTTCTAAAGAATTCGCACCAATTGCTGCAGCAGCAGGCTGTGTAGTGATAGATAATACATCTGAGTTCCGCTATGTGGATGATGTGCCGTTGGTTGTTCCTGAAGTCAACCCTGAAGCGATTTCTGATTATAAAAAGCGTGGGATTATCGCTAACCCGAATTGCTCGACTATACAGATGGTGGTGGCCTTAAAGCCAATCTATGATGCTGTAGGAATCGAGCGTATAAACGTATGTACATATCAAGCTGTCTCAGGCTCGGGTAAACCTGCTATCGATGAACTAGCAAAACAAACACAGGATTTATTGAATGGGAGGCCTGCAGAAAATCATGTTTATCCTAAGCGAATCGCATTTAATGTAATACCTCACATAGACTCTTTTGAAGAGAATGGTTATACAAAAGAAGAAATGAAAATGGTTTGGGAAACTAAAAAGATTATGGGCGATGCCCGTATCGTTGTTAATCCAACTGCTGTGAGAGTTCCTGTTTTTTATGGCCACTCTGAAGCTATTCATATTGAAACACGTGATAAAATCTCGGCGGCTGATGCTAAAAAGTTATTAGCTGATTTCAAAGGTATAACGTTAATTGATACTCACGAAGATGGCGGTTATCCAACGGCAGCAAGTGATGCCCAAGGAGAGGATGATGTTTATGTAGGCCGCGTTCGTGAAGATATCTCACACCCGAAGGGATTAAACTTATGGGTTGTAGCTGACAATGTGCGTAAAGGTGCAGCATTGAATAGCGTACAAATAGCGGAAGTATTGGTAGAGAAATATTTGTAAAAAGTAGGTTTTTAATGGGTCGAATAGCATTAGGTCTCGAATACGATGGTACGAAGTTCAATGGTTGGCAAGTGCAACCAAAGCAAAGAACAGTACAAGGCTGTTTAATTGAAGCGATTAGTTATGTTGCCAACCATGATGTAAAAACAGTAGCTGCAGGTAGAACTGATTCTGGTGTACATGCATTGCAGCAGGTTGTACATTTTGATACGAAAGCTGAGCGCGAAGAACGTAATTGGGTTTTAGGTTTGAATACTCACCTGCCAAAGGATGTTAATGTGACTTGGGCCAAGTCAGTAGGAGAAGAGTTCAGTGCACGTTTTACAGCAACCAGTCGCAGTTATCGTTACCTTATATTGAACCGTGTAAGCCGTTCCTCAATTCATCATAATAAGATGTGGTGGTTCACTCAGTCTCTAGATGTAAAGCTTATGCAAGAAGCGGCAAATCTGATGGTAGGTCATCATGACTTTTCTGCTTTTAGAGCTAAAGAATGTCAGGCTCATGATCCAGTCAAAACAATGGAATATATTAAAATCTCTAAGCAAGGTGATTGTATTGCTATTGATGTTAAAGCACAGTCTTTTTTACACCACATGGTACGGAATATCGTAGGTGTGTTAGCACCTATAGGTGATGGTAGGGAGCCTGTCTCATGGGCACTAGATGTCTTGGAGAGTCGTGATAGGACACAAGGTGGAGTAACTGCACCACCAGAAGGGCTTTATTTTGTTAATGCACATTATCCTACCGAATACGCATTTCCTACAGTGTCGACTTTCCCAGTGGTCTGGTAGAGTAGTGTTTTAGATTTTCATCTCAGACTAAACCCATGAGAACACGTGTAAAAATTTGTGGTATTACGAGACGCCAAGATGCTGAATTTGCTGCTGAAATAGGCGTTGATGCGATCGGTTTGGTTTTTTACGAGGCCAGCCCCAGAGCCGTGACAATTGCGCAAGCAAAAGAGATTGTGGCTTTTTTGCCGCCCTTTGTAAGTGTTGTGGCTCTATTTGTGGATGCTGCAGCTAGTACTGTCAATGATTGTATTGCAGGATTACGGATTGATATGTTGCAGTTTCACGGTGACGAAAGTCAGGAGTACTGTGCACAATTTTCGCGGCCATATCTAAAAGCAATTAGAATGCGTGATGGAATAGACTTAGTAGCACAAGCAGAGACCTATAATGACGCTTGTGCTTTATTATTAGATAGCTATCAGCCTGGGGTGCAGGGTGGTACTGGACAGACCTTTGATTGGTCTATGATAAAAAAAATAGATAAACCTATTATTCTTGCGGGTGGTTTGACAGCTGAGAATGTAGGGGAGGCAATAAAACGTGTCCAGCCCTATGCTGTTGACGTGAGTGGAGGCGTTGAAGAGGACAAAGGTATCAAAGCCCCAAAAAAAATAAATGCTTTTATGCAAGAGGTAGAAAATGGCTGAAAAGATAGACAGTAATTATTATGACACTTACCCGGATGAAAAAGGCCACTTTGGACCATATGGCGGTCGTTTTGTAGGTGAGACGTTAATGAACGCGATTCATTCTTTGGAAGAGGCATATGAACTTTACAAAAATGATCCTGATTTTCAAGCAGAAATGGATAAAGATTTAGCGGAGTTTGTTGGACGTCCCTCACCAGTCTATTATGCTGAAAATTGGTCTAAAAAAATTGGTGGTGCAAAAATTTACTTAAAGCGTGAAGATTTAAATCACACTGGTGCGCACAAGATTAATAATACAATTGGCCAAGCTTTATTGGCTAAGCGTATGGGTAAAAAGCGTATTATCGCTGAAACGGGTGCAGGTCAGCATGGCGTAGCGAGCGCAACTGTTGCGGCAAGGTTAGGTATGGAGTGTGTTGTTTACATGGGTGCAGAAGATGTAAAGCGCCAATCTATGAATGTTTATCGTATGAAGTTACTAGGTGCTGAGGTTGTGCCTGTTGAGTCTGGTTCTAAAACATTGAAAGATGCTTTGAATGAAGCTTTACGCGACTGGGTTACTAATGTTGATGATACTTTTTATATTATTGGTACAGTAGCTGGGCCTCATCCATACCCAGCTATGGTGCGTGATTTTCAAACGGTTATAGGCCGTGAGGCACGCCAGCAAATGCTTGACTCCACAGGAAAATTACCTGATGCATTAGTTGCTTGTATCGGAGGGGGTTCAAATGCGATAGGTCTATTTCATCCTTTCATTAATGATGAGTCTGTCGCTATGTATGGGGTTGAGGGGGCGGGACATGGTATAGAAACAGGGCAACACTCAGCTGCCTTGTGTGCGGGAACCCCGGGTGTGTTGCATGGGAACAGAACCTATTTGATTCAAGATGAACAAGGGCAGATAACAGGAACACATTCCATCTCAGCAGGTTTGGATTATCCAGGAGTTGGCCCCGAGCATGCTTGGTTAAAGGATATCGGGCGTGCAGAATATGTCTCAGCGACAGATGATGAAGCATTGCAAGCCTTTCATGATTTAACACGTACGGAAGGTATTATCCCTGCTCTTGAAACAAGCCATGCCTTAGCTTATGTGAGCAAATTAGCAGCGACAATGAACGAAGAGCAATCTATTTTAGTAAATTTGTCAGGGCGTGGTGATAAAGATATGCATACTGTCGCTTCTATAGCTGGTTTAAAGATTGAGGGGGTCAGTGAAAATGAGTCGTATTAGTCACTGCTTTGCACAGCTAAAATTAGATGGAAAGACAGCTTTAATACCATATATTACAGCAGGAGATCCTGAACCATGGGTAACTGTACCTATGCTTCATGCTTTTGTGGAGGCTGGGGCAAACCTATTAGAATTAGGGGTGCCTTTCTCAGATCCAATGTCAGATGGACCTGCGATTCAAAAAGCATGTGAACGTGCTTTAAAAAATGAAGTGTCCATACAAAAAGTGATAGAGATGGTGGCACAATTTAGAGAAAAAGATAAAATAACACCTGTTATTTTGATGGGGTATGCTAATCCTCTTGAAGCTATGGGTTATGAGCAGTTTGCAGAGCAAGCGGAGAAAGCAGGTGTTGATGGAGTGCTAACTTCAGATATGCCACTAGAAGAGTCCGATGATTTCTTAACAATAATGGATAAGCATGGCATAGATACTATTTTCCTTGTGGCGCCAACAACGACAAAAGCGAGGATGATGACGATTGCCAAAAAGGCAAAAGGGTTTATTTATTATGTATCTCTTAAAGGTGTTACTGGTTCAGCTTCAATTGATGTATCAGAATTAGGTGAAAAGCTTGATATACTGCGAGAACATACTGAACTGCCAATTGGTGTTGGGTTTGGTATCAAAGATGGTAATTCAGCGGCGTTAGTATCTGAGGTAGCCGATGGTGTTGTTGTAGGAAGTACTTTAGTGAATTGTATAGCTGAGCATGAAAAAACACCGGAGCTGCTACCGACAATTGTAGCTGAGTTGGTTGAAGATATGCGGCTTGCTATTGATATTAAAGATGTGAAAAAATAATTGATAGATAGAACTTTTATAGGTAACAAAAATGAGTTGGTTTGAAAAGCTTCTGCCTTCAAAAATACGTACAACAGTCCGAAGTAGATCTGTACCTGAGGGGGTTTGGTGCAAATGCCTAGGCTGTGAAAGTGTCCTCTATAGAGCGGAACTTGTGCGTAATTTACATGTTTGTCCTAAATGTGATCACCATCATAGGGTGACAGCGCGTATTCGTCTTGAAAGTTTTTTAGACGAAGGTGGCCGTCAAGAAATTGCAGCCAATATGCAATCTATTGATATATTAAAATTTAAAGACAGCAAAAAATACAAGGATCGTTTATCACAGGCTCAAAAAACGACGGGTGAAAAGGATGCTTTACTAGTGATGGAGGGTACGGTCAATAGCTTGCCTGTTGTTGCAGTTTCATTTGATTTTAGCTTTATGGCTGGGTCGATGGGTTCAGTAGTTGGTGAAAAATTTGTACGAGCAGCTAAAGTTTCTTTAGAAAAGAAAGTGCCATTAATATGTTTTGCTGCCAGCGGCGGTGCTCGTATGCAAGAAGGTTTGTTTTCATTAATGCAAATGGCTAAGACTAGTGCGATATTGGCACAGTTGAGTAAGGCTGGTGTCCCATTCGTTTCTATCTTAACGGATCCGACTATGGGAGGGGTATCAGCAAGTTTAGCAATGTTAGGTGATATCAACGTCGCTGAACCAAAAGCATTAATCGGCTTTGCAGGACCAAGAGTTATTGAACAAACAGTCCGGGAAACACTGCCTGAAGGTTTTCAGCGGAGTGAGTTTTTGCTAGAACATGGTGCTGTTGACATGATTATTGATAGACGAGATATGCGTGATCGTTTATCAAAAATGTTATCAGTGTTACAAAAGCGCGACGTTGCTTAAACTCAAATAAAGTATGCGATTTCAAACCTTGTCAGAATGGCTGGCTTGGCAGGAAAAGCTCCACTTCACTGAGGTAGATCCCGGCCTTGATAGAGTTAGAGATGTCTGGCAGCAGCTGAAAGGAAATACCACTTTACCATTTAAAGTTATTACTGTTGCTGGCACTAATGGTAAAGGTTCTTCTGTTGCTATACTCGATTCTATCTTACGCGCTGCAGGTTATCGTACAGGTGCTTATACTTCTCCTCACCTAATTAATTACAACGAACGTATCGTACTTAACGGAAAGGCTTGCGATGACGCTCTAATATCTCAATCTTTTGAGGAGGTGGATCAAGCAAGAGAAGAAGTTTCCCTGACTTACTTTGAGTTTTCCACACTAGCGGCTGTTAATATTTTTTGTAATAAAGCGATTGATATTGCAATTTTAGAAGTAGGTATGGGCGGTCGTTTAGATGCGGTGAACTTATTTGATGCCGATATCGCATTAATTACACCTATTAGCCTAGATCATACGCAATGGTTAGGGCACGATCGTGAGACCATTGGTTTTGAAAAAGCAGGAATTATAAGAGCTAATAAGCCACTAGTCTGTTCTGAGGAACCACCAGTGACAGTAATAAATTATGCCATGGAGTTGAGTGCTCAAATTTCTGTTGCAATAGCTGACTTTAATTATCAGTATGATTCTCAACAATGGCATTGGTCAAATGGGATTATTGCTTGGAGAAACTTACCTCACCCAGCCCTGGCAGGTCGTCATCAACTACAAAATGCTGCTGCTGTTTTGCAAGTGATTAGCTTATTAATTGAAGAAGGCTTTAGCATTACTCAAGCCCAGATTGAAAAAGGTTTAATAGAAGTAAGACTAGTCGGTCGTTTTCATCAAGTTCCGGGCCCGGTATTACGTATTTTCGATGTGACACACAATGAGCAAGGTGCCTTAAGTTTACTTGAGTTATTAATTGAATCTTCCTTTCAAGGTCGTACTGTTGCCATCTTAGGAATGTTAAAAGATAAGGATGCATCCACTGTTTCAGCCATCCTTAAGCCTGCGGTAGATGAGTGGTATATAGCAGGGCTATCGGGAAGTCGAGGAATGAGTGCGGATACTCTAGCATTGGAATTAAGAGGTGTTGTCGATGAGGAGAAGGTGAATACCTTTGGTACTATCCCAATGGCCTATAGAGCTGCAATGGCTAATGCAAGAGAAGGAGATAGATTGATAATATTTGGCTCTTTTCATACTGTTGCGAGTGTGATGGTTTTACCTTGAATGGTCATAACTTCAGTTTTTAGGCAGCCTAATTTGGGTGGAATGAATTGTTGTCAAAACAACTAAGTTTTAACGATATATTTTATCAATGTCTCTCTGATGATGAGCAATGACTTTAGGGCGCTTTATCTTCATTGTAGGTGTTATTAAATCATTCTCAGCAGTCCATCCATTGAGATGTAGAGAGACGCGTCTTATTTTGGCATAAGCGGGGAAAGCCGACAATAATTGTCTTAATTGCTTAATGACATAGCTATGTAATATTTTATTGTCCAAGACTGCTTGATCAGAGCTATCGAGATGAAGTGACTGAGCTAATTGGATCCAGCTATCGTTATTAAGTACGAGCAATGCTGACAGAAATGCTTCTCCTTCACCGAGGACCAGGACTTGTTCAAAAAGCGGGTTAATTAATATTGCAGCTTCAATATCTCCTGGTGGTACTTTTTCACCATTACTCATGACTAAGATATCTTTAATTCGACCTGTGATATAAATATGGCCTGTGTCGCTAATGTCCGCTTGATCACCCGTATGAAGCCAGCCTTCATTATCAATAGTAAGGGACGTAGCCTTGTCGTTACCCCAATAGCCCAACATGACGCCGGTTCCGCGGGCAAGTAATTCGTGGTTGCCACCAACTTTGACTCTGACACCAGGGATAACGGTACCAACACTAGCTGGGTAATTATTTTGAGGCGTATTTACACTAATCACAGGACTTGTCTCTGTTAAACCATAACCTTGTAATATGCAAAAATCTAATCCAATAAATAATTTTGCAACTGTGGTGGGCAAAGCTGCTCCACCACAAAGGATAACGCGCATGTTTCCTCCTAAACGTTGCCTTACCTTGGATGCTACCAATTTGTTCAATAATGGCCAAACTAAAAAAATAAGCTTCCATGCTTTTCGCTTCTGTTGGTATTCAAACCGTTGTAATCCTATTCCAACGGTTTTGTGAAACAACCATTGAGAAAGGCCTGACTTGTCTTTAAGTTGGCTGTGGATACGGGTGTAAATACGCTCGAATATACGAGGGACAGCGATTAATACTGTTGGTTTAATGTCTAGCATATCCTCTGCTAACTGAAGTATACCTCGTGAGTAAGCTACTGTAGCTCCTGCCATCATGGGTAAGTAATAACCGGCAGTTCGCTCTAGAGTATGAGAGAGAGGTAAGAAGGATAAAAATAAATCACTGGGCACTATATTAATACGTGTCAGTCCACCATGGGCTACGGACAACATATTTTGATGGCTTAGCATTACACCTTTGGGCCGTCCGGTAGTACCTGAGGTATATATAATTGAGGCCATTTCATCAGGCTGACCAGGTGAGTTATATAATTTTTCATCATCAATATTTAGCCAGTCTTCGACATAATAAGCTGGCTTAAGATGTGTAGTTGTATCAGTATTTTGAATCAATACACGCTTTAGCTCATGCTCTGCTGTAATTGAGGGCTGAAGTACTTTCCATTGTTGACTGTTTTGTAACAGGAGTAACTTGACATTGGCATCACGTAATATGTAGGCGACATTTTCTGGGCGGTCATCAGGATATAAGGGGACCAATACGAGTCCTAAGCCTAATGCAGCTTGATCAAAAAAGACCCATTCGGGAGAGTTACGCAAGTTGGTGGCAACACGGTCACCGGGTTTCAGGTCATCTCTAACTAATGAGCCTTGCCAGCAGGCTACTCGAGCTGCAACCTCACTCCAGCTAATATCATGCCATTGCTTCGTTTGTGTATCATAGCTTTTATAAGCGGTTTTATGCGGACTACGTTTGAGGCGTTCTTTAAACAAACCGTACAATGTAGAGGCTTTTTTTGCTGAGATAATATCAGTCGTATTCATAACTAGATCACTTGACTAAATATTGTGGTATTTGGCTTGGACATAAAAAAACTAAGACTATGCTTGTAGTATTCATTTAAGTTGTAACCATTATCAGATGTTTTATTAATTATGGAGTCTATTAAGTAGAGTTATAGATATTTATACTCATACTAGTTTTTAATGATTAACAACTTACACCAAATACTATTTATTTGCGATTATTTTTAGTTGTTATAGCATAGCAAAACCCTTGATAATCAATGTTTTTTCATAGGTGATATCACTTTGGGTGTGGCGGCAGTAATAATCTATGGGAGGTTGAAATTGAATCGAAGATGACTTATTGGCGTTTGTATAATAAATCCCAGATACCATGACCTAGCTTTTGGCCCCGATGCTCAAATTTAGTTAAAGGACGATAATCTGGGCGGGGGATATATTTATCATCAGCACAGTTTTCAAAACTAGTATTATCAGAAAAGTCCAAGAGGATCTGTTCGGCATAATGCTGCCAATCAGTAGCAATATGAAGATGGCCTCCAACCTTTATTTTTTTTGCTAATAGCCTGACGAAATCAGGTTGTATAATACGCCTTTTATGATGCCGCTTTTTGTGCCAGGGGTCAGGGAAAAAAAGTTGGAGTCTATCCAAACTATTGTCAGCTATTCGATGTTTAAGTAACTCAACTGCATCTGTACAAGCCACTTTAAGGTTAGAGAGCCTGTTTTCCTCAATAAGGTTTAATAACTGGCCGACGCCTGGCCTGTGTACTTCAATACCAAGAAAGTCAGTGTCTGGTTCGCTTTTAGCCATTTGAGCTAAGGATGCTCCATTGCCAAACCCAATTTCGATAACTTTACGTGCTTGTCGATTAAATAAATGATTCAAATCTAACAAGCTATCACCATCATCTATCGCGTACAGGGGCCAAAGCTCATCGAGCGCACGTTGCTGCCCAGGCGTGAGACGACCTTGGCGTCTTACAAAGCTGCGAATAGTACGGATTACTTTTTGTTCTGCCATGAGTTTTTATTATATCGCGAGTATTAAAGAAGAAATGTTAATGTTTGTCTAAGCCAAGTACAATAGATCATACCTGAAATCATTGGAGCGTTTTGTATGTCTTCATGTTGTCCAACCCCAGAACCGGTTGAACCTCCATCCGGATCTTGTAGTAATGAAACAACGAAAAAATCACGGCCAGATATTTTACTTTTGTCTACGCTGGTGCTGGTTAGTTTTGGTTATTTGATTGATCTATTATTTGCTGAACAGTTAACTAGTTTGCCTTTAGCTTTTGGTGTTTTGTTCTCCGAGGTCAGAGGCATTATGGACAGCATGTGGATAGGGCTTGGATTAGGTATGTTATTTGTTGGCCTACTCGGTCGTGTTCCAAGAGAATTTGTTACTGCATTATTGGGTAAAGGTGATACCTTCGTAGGAATTTTGCGAGCCACTTTTGCTGGTGTATTACTAGATCTCTGCAGTCATGGGATATTGCTTGTAGCTATGCGCTTGTATCAACGGGGTGCGAGTTTGGGACAAGTGATGGCATTTTTAATTGCCAGTCCATGGAATTCCCTATCTCTTACTGTTATTTTAATTGCACTAATAGGCTGGTATTGGACTTTATTGTTCATTGCTTGTTCGATGATTATTGGTGTCGTCAGTGGCTTAATATTTAATGTTTTGGTGGCTTCAGGAAAATTACCAGAAAACCCAAACACAGCTGACTTGAATGGCTTTAAAGCATGGCCAGAAGCGAAGGAACGCTTCAAAGCCGCTTCATTTGATATCAGATGGACGATGTCAATGTTATGGGAGGGTATCAAAGACTCACGAATGATTGTCCGTTGGCTGTTATTAGGTGTGTTGATGGCAGCTACTATTCGCACTTTTGTGCCGATTGACAGTTTTCAAACTTATTTCGGTGCAACTATGGCAGGTTTAGGAATGACTTTAATCGTTGCGACTATTTTAGAAATTTGTTCAGAGGGATCGACACCTATAGCTGCCGATCTTGTGACACGAGCTGAAGCCCCGGGTAATGGTTTTGCATTCTTAATGACTGGCGTAGCGACGGACTATACTGAAATTATGTCTTTGAAAGAGACAACAGGCTCATGGAAAATAGCTCTGTTTTTACCATTAGTGACCGTGCCTCAGGTTGTATTGTTCTCTTGGGTAATGAATTTAGCGGGTACTTAATGAATTTTCAGATCGCTTTGCTCGTGAGAGTGGGGTTGTGGATGCTTAGTGAGTCTATATTCTAGTAACATTATTAATGTTTCAAATAGAATTATTCTTTCAGCAGTTACATCGTCCGAATGTGATTCACAGTGCGAAAAAGGCCCATCCGCGGTATACTAGCAAGACAGTTTATCTAATGATAACTCTACAAATTTAGCGTGATTGTTAAATTGTTATCGGTTGCATATTGACAAGAATCTACAGAGAGAAAAAAAGTATGGTCCATCCAGTATTAAAATCTGTGACTAATGATGTCATAAAGCGTAGTCAAAAAACACGTGAGACGTATCTTAGTCGTGTAGATGAAGCAATGACAGAAGATAGACACCGTGGTGTATTAGCTTGTGGTAACTTAGCACATGGCTTTGCCGCCTGTTCCGCGGATGAAAAAGCTGATTTAACAGGTAACAAAAAAGATAATATTGCTATTATCTCAGCTTACAACGATATGTTGTCTGCCCACGAACCATTTCAACATTACCCTAAGTTAATTAAAGAAGCAGCGAAACAAGCTGGTGGCATTGCCCAATTTGCAGGAGGAGTTCCTGCTATGTGCGACGGGGTTACTCAAGGTCAGCCAGGCATGGAGTTATCTCTATTTAGTCGTGACGTTATTGCTATGTCGACAGCAATCGCTCTAAGTCACAACATGTTCGATGCTGCTTTGTATTTGGGTGTGTGTGACAAAATTGTCCCAGGCTTATTAATAGGCGCACTGAGTTTTGGTCATTTACCAGCAGTCTTTGTGCCGGCAGGACCTATGCCTAGTGGCTTACCTAATAAAGAGAAAGTAAGAATACGTCAACTTTATGCTGAAGGTAAAGTCGGCCGTGATGAACTGTTGAAAGCTGAATCGGAGTCTTATCATAGTGCCGGGACATGTACTTTTTACGGTACAGCTAATAGTAACCAGATGATGGTCGAGATGATGGGGCTACATATGCCGGGCACATCATTTATTAACCCATACACGCCACTGCGTGATGAGTTAACTAAAGCCGCAACACGGCAAGTACTGAAATTTACTGCTCAAGGTAATGATTACAGACCTATCGGTCATATGATCGACGAAAAAGCAATTATGAATGCATTGGTTGGTTTGTTAGCTACCGGTGGGTCAACAAATCATACGATCCATTTAATTGCGATTGCACGTGCCGCAGGTGTGATTATTAACTGGGATGATTTTGATCGGTTGTCCAAGGTTGTACCATCAGTGACACGTGTTTATCCAAATGGTGAAGCCGATATAAACCATTTCCAAGCGGCGGGCGGAATGAGCGTTTTAATCAGAGAGTTGAATGAAAATGGTCTTATGCATGAGGATGTTCTTGCCGTTGGCGACAAGCGTGGTATGAAATCTTACACGCAAGAACCAAAATTGATCGATGACAAGTTAGTCTGGGTGGAAGGTCCATTAGTTACACTAGATCCTGAAGTTATAAGCTCAGTCAAAAACCCTTTCGCCGCAGGCGGAGGTCTACACCTGATGCAAGGTAACTTGGGTCGTGGTATGAGTAAAGTATCTGCTGTTGATCCTAAACATCGGGTAGTGGAAGCTCCTGCAATGGTCTTTGACTATCAAGATGATGTTGTTGAAGCTTTTAAGCGTGGTGAGTTGAATAAAGACGTTATTGTAGTATTGTGTTTCCAAGGACCTAAATCGAATGGTATGCCAGAGCTTCATAAGTTAACGCCACCATTGGGTGTTCTGCAAGATAAAGGGTATAAAGTCGCTCTAGTAACTGATGGCCGTATGTCTGGTGCTTCAGGTAAAGTCCCTTCCGCAATTCATATGTGTCCAGAATGTGCTGATGGAAGCGTGCTTACTAAAATACGAGATGGCGATATTATTCGTTTAAATGCAGAAACTGGAGAACTTAACGCTCTCGTTGATGATAAAGAACTAGAGGAGCGTGTAGCTTGTGTGATGGCTAACACTGAACATCACTACGGCACGGGCCGAGAATTATTCGATAGTTTCCGACGTGGTGTTTCCACTGCTGAAACTGGTGCGATTAACTTGTTTAATGTTGAATAACATTAGCCAAATAGATTATTAGAATTTTAGGAAATTAAAAGAGTATGAGTAGAACAATTAAAGATATTATGGCTATTTCGCCGATTGTACCTGTAATGGTAATTAATAATGTTGAACATGCAGTGCCTTTAGCACATGCCTTAGTAAAAGGTGGCTTGAAAGTATTAGAGATTACCTTACGAACACCCGCAGCACTAGAATCTATTAGACGTATCAAAGCTGAAGTACCTGATGCAATTGTTGGTGCAGGTACCATTATCAATATAGAAACACTCAACAAAGCGATAGATGCAGGTGCTGAATTTATTGTCAGCCCGGGCACAACAGATAATATGATTGATGCAGCTTTAGCTACCGGCGTTCCACTGTTACCCGGTATTGCCAACCCAAGCCAAGCTATGCGATTACTTGAAAAAGGTATTACTGAAATGAAGTTTTTTCCTGCTGAGGCAGCAGGAGGGATCCCGATGCTCAAATCAATCGGGGCTCCCATACCACAAATTTCTTTCTGCCCAACGGGTGGAGTTAGCCAGAAAAATGTTAAAGAATATTACAACCTATCCAATGTTGCTTGTGTTGGTGGTTCTTGGATGTGTGCAGCTAGTTTAGTCGATTCAGAGGACTGGGGTGAAATTACACGTTTATCGATTGAAGCGATTGCCTTAGCGACAGGCTAAAACCTTGAGCTAGATTTACTTAAAAGCATCAAAACGAAAAAAGGCTGATAGAGTATTCCTCGTCAGCCTTTTTTGTTGATAGCGATTGATATTTATTTTTTTATGAAGGGTAAATTATAATACTACGTTTAATCCAGTCATGGATCAATTCCCTAGCACCCTCTATGACAACGTCTGGCTTTGGATGGTGTAATTCATCGGAAATTTGTTGTGCTGCTTGCTGACCTGTTTTCCCTTCATTAAGCAAATCTATCAACCTAGCGCTCATAGGGTTGAGCTCTAAGAATAAAACATCATCATCAAGGTTTCGGTAAACGAGTAAAAATATGGGCACATCACTAGGAGCACTAGGCTGAAATTCAGGTGAGATTTGGTGTACAGGAAAGGGGTAGGATAGAGACCACGCTAGCGGTGAGAGCATAAATTTAGTTTCTAAATAGTCGTGTTGGTCATCAAAAGTGATTGGACAGACCTGACTATCAGAGTTACTGAGTGCAAGTTCTACCCATTCGTAGTGACACAGAGCTTTAATAAAGATTGGATCGCTAGAACTTTCACGCTCATTGTTAAGATAATTCAAAAATTCATGAGCCATTTGATTAAATAATGGAGATTTTGATTGGTGTTTCACCATAAAGTCACGAACTATTGCATGCCATGATTTTTCGGGGGTGATATTTTTGAGTACAGGGAAGCCTGAAGATAAAAAGTTATCAATGTTGTTATAAAACAATTCTGTATAGATGTTCATCCGTCGCTGTTCAATATCGTCAGGCATCGCAATATTCTCTGGATCGCGAATATGTGCAGAGAACTGATATTGAACTTGTTGAAATTTAGGGATTTTAGGAGGTTTGTGCAATGCGGCTTTGTTCCTGTTGTAATTGATAATGACGAATTTTATCAACTTCACTAGTTAGGGATGTAATTGAAGGGATATTAAAGTCACGCTCTAGCAGTGTAGGAATAACACCATGATATTTATATGTTTTTTCAAGTAAACCCCAGACGGGGGCAATAATATCGCTACCGTGAGTGTCGACTTTTAGATCATTTGCCTCACTGTAGTGTCCTGCGATATGAAGGTAGGCAATTCGCTCTGTTGGCATTGATTGCATATATTGCACAGGGTCGTAACTATGATTGATACTATTAACATAGATATTATTAACATCGAGCAGTAAGCCACAGTCAGCCTCTACAAGTACCGAATTTGTAAAGTTAGCTTCTGTCATTTCTTGGCCAGGGGCAGCATAATAAGATGCATTTTCAATAATGAGTTGGCGCTCTAATATTTCTTGGACGCGCTTTATCCGAGCAGCTACATAACTGACGGCTTCTTCTGTAAATGGAATGGGCATCAAGTCATAGAGATGACCATCATCACCACAGTAGCTTAAATGTTCACTATAGCTGCGGATATTATGTTTATCTAAAAACTTTTTGACACGAATGACAAAGTGTTCATCAAGTGGAGCAGGGCTGCCAAGAGATAGTGACAATCCATGACAGATCATGGGGTAGCGATCGGTAAAATAGGCAAACTTTTTACCTAATGAACCACCTACTTCCATCCAGTTTTCTGGTGCGACCTCTAAAAAATCAAAAGGTTTATCGTTACGTTCAGCTAGCTCGACCATAAAATCACGGCGTAAGCCTAGGCCGGCTCCTGAAACTGCGTATTCGATTGTGTCCATAATTAATTTCCAAAAAAGCTATTTATTCACTATGACAAGTGGACTCCACAAATGTTACAAATAATTGAACTACTTATTGCCTGACTCTAGGTCTGACTCCATAGCTCATAGCCCCCGGCCATTGAATGGACATCGGTAAAGCCTAATTTCTCGAGTGCAATAGCAGCTAAAGCTGAGCGACCGCCGCTACGGCAATAAATAAGAATGGGGGCATCTCTATTTTGGAATTTTTCATGGTCGCAAATTTTAAATTCTAAGACACCACGTGAAAGATGTACTGTATTGGGGATATGACCAGCCTCGAATTCAGCTACTTCCCTCACATCTAATATGATGCTGCCACCACTGGTAATCATTGTATTTGCTTGTTCTACACTTACTTCTTTGATTGTTTTTTTTGCTTCTTTTACTAAATCAATTGCGGTCATCGCCATAGTGGCACCTTCTAAACAGAGTTTATCTAAAAATTATAGTGTATATCAGTGAATGATTAAACAAAACTCAGTTCGTTAGGCTTATAATTATTGCTTTGTTGCTTTTATAGATTACTGACAGCCATGTTTGCTTATATTGTAAGAAGAATACTATATGCATTTCCTATTCTGATGGGTGTAAATGCTTTAACGTTTGCGCTATTTTTTATGGTGAATACGCCTGATGATATGGCAAGGATGCAGCTCGGCACTAAGCATGTCACTCAAGTTTCAATAGATGCTTGGAAAGAAGCACGTGGTTACGATAAAGCACTTTTGTGGGAGAGTGATGCTGAGAGCTTTACAAATAAAGCAACTGAGACAATATTTTTTGAAAAATCATTGAGTCTATTTATGTTCGATTTTGGACAAGCTGATGATGGACGAAATATTGGGCAAGATATCAAAACGCGAATGTGGCCAAGTTTAGCTATAGCCATTCCAACTTTGGTCATTGGTCTGATGGTCAATATAACCTTTGCTTTATTGATGGTATTTTTCAGAGCTAGTTATATTGACTTAGGCGGTGTCATTCTGTGTGTTGTTATTATGTCTATTTCCAGCTTATTCTACATTATTGGTGGCCAATTTTTAGTGGGTAAGCTCATGCAGCTTGTACCTATATCAGGATATAGCGATGGTTTTAGTGCGATTAAGTTCGTGTTGTTACCTGTCGTGATCGGAGTTATTTCAGGGATTGGAGGAGGCTCACGCTGGTACAGAACTTTATTTTTAGAGGAAGCCTCTAAAGACTATGTTAGAACCGCCCGAGCCAAAGGATTCTCAGAGTTACAAGTATTATTCAAACATGTATTAAAAAATGCCATGATCCCTATTTTAACTGGAGTTGTGGTGGTATTGCCGACATTGTTCATGGGTAGCTTAATTATAGAATCATTTTTTGGTATTCCAGGCCTTGGAAGTTACACCATTGATGCAATTCAAGCACAGGATTTTGCCATTGTTCGTGCGATGGTTTTTCTAGGTTCGGTATTATATATTACTGGTCTGGTATTGACGGATCTCTCCTATACTCTTGTTGACCCTCGTGTCAGCTTGGATAATTAATAGTTGGTTTTATGACAAAAAATGATAATGGGTTAAGGGAAGCAGCACTAACTTGCCTACTAATCAAAGATCCTTTGGATAAAGTTAAGCAAACACAAAAGCTATATCAACGTTGGCAAGAAGAGGCATTGACTATCTCTGAATCTGAACTATCTGTACCTGATATACCAGGACAGCCAGATAAGCCTGAATTAGTGGCTCCGCGTGACTTACCAAAGCGAAAAAATAGTTCAGTTACTGGTGTTGCACCTTTAATACATGCTGTTAATCATATAGAATTTAATGCTATTAACTTAGCCTTGGATGCTGTGGCACGTTTTCCAGGCCTTCCACGTCAATATTATGCTGACTGGGCGAGAGTAGCTTATGAAGAGTCACAGCACTTTACTTTATTACGTGATCACTTAGTGTCCCTAGGATATGACTATGGAAGCTTCCCAGCCCATAATGGTATGTGGGAGATGGCTCAGAAGACCCATCATGATCCTCTGATGCGAATGGCTCTAGTACCTAGAGTATTGGAGGCTCGTGGCTTGGATGTGACGCCGAAGATGATGGAGAAGCTAAAAGGGACTGGAGACTTAAGGGCAGTTGAGATTTTAGAGCTTATTTTACGAGAAGAAATAGGCCATGTTGCTATTGGCACACACTGGTTTAATCATCTTTGTAAACAACGCGGAGTTGATGCTCTTGAGACATTTAAAGATATATTAGACAATTACTTTGACGGACAGCTACGAGGGCCATTTCATACCGAAGCACGCAAACAGGCTGGGTTTACCGATGCTGAGATGGCTTTACTAGAAGGCCGTGCATAGTCTAGAGGTTGGATTCTGTATTGGCTTTTTGTTTATCTTGAGCTGCTTTTTTACGCTCCATTTCGACTTTCTGGCGACGTGATTCTTTCGGATCTGCAATAAGATTGCGATAAATTTCAATGCGATCCTTATCGTGCAAAATGTTATCAAGTTTACATATTTTCCCAAAAACACCTACTTTGAATGTTTCTAAGGAGATTTCTGGGTAGGCCTCAAGTACACCAGAGAGCTTGATCCCTTGTTCGACATCGGAATTATCTGGTACTTCTAGTGAAAAGATTCGTTGTTCATCAGGTAAAGCGTAACAGACTTCAATATCTAAGTGACTAGCCATACACTTCCTGAGCACGTTTAGAAAAAGCATCAACTAAAGAGCCTGATATTTGAGTAAAAACAGGGCCTAATGCCATACTGATCAAACGATTTGAAAACTCAAAGTCCATATCTAGTTGAATACGACAGCCTTGGTTATCTCCAATCATTCCAAACTGCCAATGACCTTCTAAGTGCTGGAAGGGCCCGTCAATTAACGAGATAGCAATTGATTTTCCCGGTAATAGTTTATTCCGAGTCGAGAATTGATGATGGAGACCACCTTTAGCTAAATCAAGTGAGGCAGAGACTTCGGTTTTTGTTTTGCTGATGATTTTACTACCACGACACCATGGTAAAAATTTGGGGTAAGCTTCAATATCATTCACTAAGGCATACATTTGCTCAGGGCTGTAGGGTACTAGTGAGTTTCGAGTAATTGTAGTCATTTATTTACTTAGGTATTAGTGAAATTGGTTAATTCCACAACATATTTAAAAAGACAATAATGATGCCGGCGGGAGCAACATAGCGAATTAAAAAACGCCATGTTGAATAAATATACTGAGGTTTAATATTCAGTTCTTCTTCACTAGAATCTTGGCTCATTATTCTACCCACAAATATGGCAATGAATAAACCACCAAGCGGCAACATAATATTTGCAGTGAGGTAGTCAAGTAAGTCAAATAAAGTCTTACCAAATACGGTCAATTCTGAGGCTATATTGAATGAGAAAACAGTTAATAAACCAAGAAACCAAGTTATTAAGCCAGTTATGACCGAAGCACGTCGACGACTAACTTCTTTATTTTCAACTAACCATGCTACTGCGGGTTCTATTAAAGAAATGGCTGAACTCCATGCTGCAAAGACTAGGAGCAAAAAGAATAAGCCACCAAAGAAAGCGCCACCAGGCATATGGCCAAAGGCAATAGGCAAAGTGTGAAAAATAAGACCTGGTCCAGCATTAATATCCAAACCATTTGCGAATACTAGTGGGAAAATAGCCATACCTGCTAATAAAGCGACTGCAGTGTCAGCGAAGGCAATAGCAAAAGTCATTTTTAAGATAGAAGCATTTTTTGGCAGATAAGAACCATAGACCATTATCGCGCCCATACCTAGACTGAGTGTGAAGAATGCGTGTCCCATTGCCGTTAAGACTGCATCACCAGATAGTTTTGAAAAGTCAGCATGGAATAAAAAATCAATTCCTTGTTGAAAATAGATGCCGGTATTTGCAGCATAACCTACCAATAAAAGTAAAATGGCTAATAGGGCTGGCATTAAAAATTTAACTGCTTTTTCTAAGCCACCTTGAACTCCGCGAGCAACGACTATAGACGTGATTATCACAAAGATTGTATGCCAAGCTAATAGACGCTCAGGATCAGAAACTAGGGCGTTATAAATAGAAGTGGCACCATCGGCAGTAACCCCTTCGAATACACCAGAAAAGTTTCTAAAAACATAAGCAAGCGCCTGACCGGCGAAGACGCTGTAATAGGACATGATCAAAATACCGGCAGATAGCCCCATCCAACCTAGATATTGCCAGTCTTGGCTTGTCTTCTCTTCTATTGAAAGACTATGAAGAGCGTTCACCGGGTTTTGACGGCCTCGTCGACCTACAAGAATTTCGGCCATCATGACGGGCAAACCTATCAAAACTAGACAAGCAAGGTATACAAGAACGAATGCGCCTCCACCATTTTCACCAGTGATATAAGGAAACTTCCAAATATTTCCTAAGCCGACGGCAGAGCCCGTAGCTGCCAGGATAAAAGCCCAGCGAGAAGACCATTGACCGTGAATAGATTGTAATGGTCTAGCCATATTATGTTTTTTACCTAAGTGGTTATAGTTGCAATAGCAGCTTTGTATGAGGTTTGCTATTACTTATTCATCTAGCTATATAATAAACATAATAACTAACTTTATATAGTACAAATCTCTTTCTCTCCACAAACGTTGTCTATGCTCTGATTTCGCTAGAACTTCAAGAACTACAAAGAATAGACTTTGATTAGTGATTAGCTGAGCGTTCAAATCAACTTGCACCTATAATAGGTACTATGGCTACAAAGAAAAGTAAAAAAGAAAAAGGTACAAACAGCAATATTGCTCAAAATCGTCGTGTGCGTCACGATTTTTTCTTAGAAGATAATTTTGAAGCAGGATTGGTGTTAGAAGGGTGGGAAGTCAAAAGTCTTCGAGATGGGCGCGGTCAGTTGAATGAAAGTTATGTTCAGCTGCACCAAGGTGAGGCTTGGTTACACGGTTGCCATATTTCACCGATGTTATCGGCTTCAACTCATATTCATCCTGATGATATTCGTCGTCGTAAACTCTTATTAAATCGGGTCGAACTTAACCGGTTAGTAGCTGCTGTTGATAGAAAAGGTTATACCATCGTACCGGTTTCTATGTATTGGAAGAAGGGTAGAGCTAAACTTGAGATAGCACTGGCTAAAGGTAAGCAACATCACGATAAACGTGCGACTGAAAAAGATAAAGACTGGGCACGTGAAAAATCTAGAATTTTTAGAAATAAATAACTTATGTCTGGCTTGGATACAATCACTGGCATATACTATCTAAATCGTACAACACTTTGGGGATGACTCTGGTTTCGACGTGGGTTACAAAACTTAAGGTGCATGCCGAGTATGTTAATTCTTCTCGTAAAACAGATTAACAAAATATAGTTGCAAACGATAACAACTACAAACTAGCAGCTTAGGCTTGCTAGCCATTGACTAAAGCCGTGCTTATGCGTTTAGGTTTCAATGGTCAATTCTCATAAGACAAGCCAAAAGTATGCTTGGTACTGATGGTCTGAAACCTCTCAAGATCGCTAGTTATTTTCCCTGTCCATCGGGTAGTTTCTAGTTAAAATAATAGATGGAATAAGCATGTAGAGCTGAGAGCGGAGGATTTGCGGACGCGGGTTCGAGTCCCGCCATCTCCACCATACATAGGTTTAACAACCTACCAAGAAGAACCTAAAAGCCCATTAAATATGGGTTTTTTTGTGCCTGTCGTTTCGTGGCCTCTCATAACATTCCTTGACATGCCCCTTATTTTGGGGGTAGATTTGGGGGTAGATTGACACCTAAAAAAGAATCTACCCCCAAATGCCATTAACTGATGTAAAAATAAAGAACGCCAAAGCAAAGATAAAACCTGATGGTACAGCCACCAGCAAACTGTATCGGATGTCTGATGAAAAGGGTTCGTTTCTTTTC
>MDSY01064233.1_pt1 | contig 40226 bp, 35 predicted proteins | sample 811131 | NCBI WGS metagenome assembly MDSY01 (sample SAMN05326643, study PRJNA326480) | marine metagenome | isolation source: seawater | place: Atlantic Ocean: South West | collected 2010
ATCTAGAAAAGAAATTGATTCAGAACGTTTACAACTCATTAATATGATGCACGATTCGAAAAATAAGGGAATGGCGACCCAACCAATTAAAAAAAGAATAAAAGAAGTATTTCACTGTGATTCTGAATAAAAGATAAAAATTAAAATTATGAATTATATAAAAAATTTGTTCATGCTAATTGTTTTCACGTTTAGTACTGTTAATGCCCAACAAACTCCGGCAATGAATCAATCTGAAACAATAGCAATTATTGGTGGAATTGCTCATATTGGAGATGGAACTATAATTGAAAACAGTATCATTATTTTCACTGATGGTAAGTTAACTACAGTAAGTTCTAAATCAGAATACGATAACATTATTGATATAAAAGATACAAAAGACATAATATTGATAGAAGCAAAAGGAAAACATATTTATCCTGGTTTTATAGCTGCTAATACAAGACTTGGCCTTGTTGAAATAGATGCTGTTAGAGCCTCAGATGATAAAGATGAGATTGGTGAAATGATTCCAAATATTAGAAGTTTAATTGCATATAATGCAGAATCTAAAGTAGTAGAAAGTATGAGACCAAACGGAGTTCTTATAGCTCAAGTCAGCCCACAAGGTGGAACTATTTCTGGAACTTCCTCTATAGTGCAATTAGATGCTTGGAATTGGGAAGATGCAGTATTAAAAGTAGACGATGGTATACATTTAAACTGGCCCAATAACTTTAGAAGAGGTCGTGTTTGGTTGGGAGAGGATCCAACACTAAAAGCAAATATAAATTATGGAAAGGATATTAAAAAAATTCAACAATTTTTTGATGACAGTAAAACTTATAATTTAGGACCATCTAAAATTAAAAATTTGTCTTTTGAAGCAATGAATGGTTTATACAATGGGTCTCAACGTCTTTTTATTCATGTAGATGATGAAAAAGGAATTATTGATGCCGTTGCATTTAGTAATAAAAACAACTTAAAAAATATAGTTTTGGTTGGTGTCAAGGAATCATATAAAACTTTAGGTTTATTAAAATCTAAAAATATTTCAGTATTGGTAAGTACTACTCACAGACTTCCAAATAGCGCTCAAAGTGACTATGACATGCCATACAAATTACCTAAAATTCTTTATGATGCAGGAATTAATGTAGGAATTCATAATGGAGATTCAGATAATTTTCAAACAAGAAATTTACCTTTTTATGCAGGACAAGTTGTAGGTCAAGGATTAGATAAAGAAAATGCATTAAAATTAATTACCTCAAACACTGCAAAAATATTAGGAATAGATGATAAAGTTGGAACCTTAAGTCCTGGGAAGGACGCCACCCTTTTTATCAGTAAAGGAGATGCTTTAGATATGAGAACAAATCAGATTGAAAAAGCTTATATCTCAGGAAGAGAAATAAGTCTTGAAAGTCATCAGACTAGACTTTGGAAGAGATATGAAAAGAAATATAAATCTCAATAGTAATATTTAAAAGTAGCTCTCCTGCTTATATAAGATCTGTTTTTTTTATTGACGGAATATTATACCAAAATTAAAATAATGTTTCATATGATATTTGCCTAATTCTTTCTAAACTTGTTCACTATCATCAATACTGTTCATTAACGTATATAACTATCTTAAAAGAAGATATACCTATTGTTTAATTTTTTTCTTTTGTTGAATTTACTCTCATATAAAAAATATACAACTAATCAAAATAACCTGTAAACAACTCTCGTTATATAGCTCTTTTTGAAAATGATTTTTGAAATACAAAAGAGAATAACTCCTAAATAGAGAAAAAATGTTTAGAATGGTATATAAAATTTAAATCCTGAGTCAGAAAAAGCTCTTAATTAAGAACTTGTAAAAAAAGAAAGATTACAAGATTTTAAATATTATTGTAAGGGAATAAAAAGAGAGTATGAATTTTGATTCTTCTCTAGTACTGCAACAGTTAATACTTTTGCAACACCATTCTCAACATAAATAAAAGGTCTCTCCAATCTATTTGCAAATATTTCTGTTCCATCAGCTTTCTTTAAAGCTTTATCCAATACTTTGTAATGTTTTGCCTTTTCCCAATTAATTCCATCAACAGATGTAATCATGCCCATATATCCAAAGGCATGATAAATACCATAATAACGGCCTCTTTTTTTATCATACCAAATGGCAGGATCTTCTGAATTTAAATTACCAACAGCAGGTTTGGGTTGAATTTCCCATGGCCCGAGAGGTGAATTAGACAAGGCTATAGCCTGACTTCTTACCAGTTCATTGTGATCTGGCCATTTACCATTGGCATATTTGACGTTAGGTTTATCACCTCTTAAAATCATGATATATCCTCCATCAGGTCTTTGTGAAACAGCTGGATTACATGTGATTTGAGCAATTGGCCCTGATGGTTCCACTATAGGTTGGTCAAATCTTTTCCACGGGCCATTTATGCTTTCAGAAACAGCAACTCCTATTCGCTGGTTCATTCGTACAAGAGCTCGAAATTCATTAGTTATAATTCCATTTCTAGACTGATCGAACTCTTTTTGAGAGAGCGTCCTATCACCTGTATTGGTTGATATATAATATAAGTAATACTTACCATCAAAGAACTTGATCCGAGGATTGTGGGCTGTATAAGCATCCCAGTAGCCTGGTCCGCGACCTTTCAAAATAATTTTTTTATGAATGTAAGGTCCTGCAGGAGAATCGGATTCCGCATGAGAAACTACACCATCTGTAAGCCAAGATTTAAAGCCAATTTTTTTAGACATTTGAGCATAGAATAGATGATATTTTCCATCTTCGCCCTTAATTATCGATGAGCCCCAGTTATGATAGTCGGGATTACGCAAAATGTTTTCTTCATTAAATTCTGAAATTTTGTCTGCTAAATTCAGGTTATCTGGATTTGTTTGTGAGAACAGATAAAGTGGCATGCAGAGTAATATTTTGTAAAATATTTTATTCATTTTAAATAAATTATCAATCAAATATATTAAAGAAATAGCTGTACTTTAGAAAGAAAATTTTTCAATGATATAAAATTAATAATAAGATTTTTTTTCAATGGTTTTTAGCAATTGCCTGTACCCAATTAATATATACAACATTATTCACGTGATTTAGGTCATCTAAATCATTTTTAGAGACAGTTATTTCTTTTTCTAAAGCTTTCACAAAATACGATTTGTAATCTTATTATCTAATGATTGCTAGTGATAATTAATTTTTAATAGCCGTATTGTTTTTTAATCCATAAAATGCTATAAAAACAAAACATAAAAGGGGAAGAATAAATGAAAAATTCATTTCAGACATTCCTAAAATACTTACATCATCTACATTATAGCCCCCAATATCTATTATCATACCTTGAAACTTTGGCATCAATGCACCACCCACAATTGCCATAACTAAACCTGCAGAACCAATTTTGCTTTCTTCCTCACTTAAATCTCCAAGTGCTATTCCATAAATTGTAGGGAACATTAGAGACATAAACAAAGAAACAGCAACTAAACAGTAAAGACCCATGTAATTATCAATCAGCATAACACCAAGGCAGGCAACTGTCGCAAATAAAGCAAAAATCATTAGAAGTTTTCCTGAATTAAAAAAACGAAATAAAAAAGTGGCTATAGCTCTTCCAACTACAAATAAAATAAATGCTGCCATTTGATAATATCCTGCAGTTACATTATCAATACCTATTCCCTCAGCGTATTGATAAATATAAGTCCAACACATAATTTGAGCACCTACATAAAATATTTGGGCGATAACTCCTTGACTATAATGATTGTTTTTTGCTAACTTCTTGAAAATTAAACCAATATTTTTATTTGAAGATTTGTCATTAGAATCTGGCATTTTACTAAAAACAAATAATATAAAAACACCAATAATTACTAATCCTAAAATCACATAAGGATCACGAATTACCATCAAGTCTGCTGTTTTAATAAGTGTTTTAGAAACCTCGTCTAATGCACTAAAATCAGAGATGTCATCTGATTGGAGCTTTTTCATAACGTACTGCTGAGCTACAAAGAGGCCTAAAATCAACCCCAAAGGGTTAAAAGCTTGGGCTAAATTAAGCCTTTGAGTGGCAGTTTCTTTTGCACCCATAGCAAGTGCATAAGGATTAGCAGCTGTTTCCAAAAAAGCTAATCCAAATGTCAAAATATATAAACCAACACAAAAAAACCAGAACTCTTGAGAAATAGCAGCAGGGTAAAACAATAAAGCACCCGTCGCATATAAGCCCAAACCAATCAAAATACCAACTTTATATGAATATTTTCGCATGAATAATGCCGCAGGAAGGGCCATGCAAAAATAACCTCCATAAAAAGCCATTTGTACCCAAGCTGCCTGAGAATTAGATAGCTCTAATACTTTTTTAAATGCTTGAACCATAGGATCTGTAACAGCATTTGCAAATCCCCAAAGAGCAAAAAGTGAAGTAAGTAAAATAAAAGGAATAATTAATTTTTTTGGAACAACTGGAATTATTTTTGGCCTATTCATTTTAATAGTATCAAATTTTATTATTTAACAATTAGCTTCTTGGTTAAGTCGTTAATTTTAGCACAACTTAATTGTTCCATAACCTGATTCAATTGTTTTTTTAACATGGCAATAGTGTGATCACCTCCTTTATTTCCTAAAGCAGAAACCCCATACATAAAAGTACGGCCCATAAAACTAAAATCGGCTCCGCAGGCCATAACACGTGCTACATCTGCACCTCCTCTAATTCCACTATCCATCATAACAGAAATTTTATCTTTATAAAGGGGGCTGATAGTTTTTAATGAATCAATGGTAGCTTGACCAACATCAACTTGTCTTCCTCCATGATTAGAAACTATAACACCATCTAATCCTAATTTACAAGCCATCTCAACATCGTGAACTGATTCTGCTCCTTTAATTACAAGCTTACCTTTCCATAAATCTCTAATTCGTTTGATTTTTTCTTCATTCAAACGACCTGAAAAAGTAGCATCCATAAATTTCGCTAGTTGATTTAAATTTAAATTTTTTGGCATGTATGGTTTTAATATCTCAAAACCAGGTTGACCATTTAATAATGTTTGTAATGACCAATGAGGTCTTTTCATAGCATTTATAATATTTGTAAATGTCATTTTTGGAGGCATGGACAATCCATTACGAATATCTCTTGGACGGTAACCAAAAGATGGTACATCAGCCAAAATAATCAGCACAGGACAACCGGCTGCATCAGCGCGTTTTAAAATATCTTTAGTAACACCTTCTTCAGCTGGATGGTATAACTGAAACCAAGCATTTCCCTCACTTATTTCAGCAATTTTTTCAATACTAGTAGTGGATACAGTACTTAAAACAAATGGAATATTATGTTCAAAAGCTGCTTTAGCTAGTATTTCAGGTGATTTAGGCCACATTAAGCCTTGTAGACCAACAGGTGAGATTCCGAAAGGAGCATCATAAACATGTCCAAAAAGTTCAGTTTTTAAGCTTGGAGGTTGATAATCAACTAAATATTTAGGTTTTAGTTCTATATCTCTAATTCTAAGAGTATTCTTTTTTAAATTAACATCATCATTACATCCACCATCTAAATATTCAAAAGCAAATTTTGGAATCTTACTTTTTGCTCGTTCTCTTAAATCGGGAACTGAGGGGTATTTATAATTTATTTCAGAGTTCATTACTATTATTTATTTAGATTATAAATTCTATCCATTAATACCCATTTTGTACCTTTCTTGGTATTAGGTAATCCTTTTTGAAACGTCCACATTAATTTTTCCCACTGTTGAACTTTAGTATTCTTTGCATCTAATTTTTCTTTTTTTTCAAAAGAAAAGGAATCATCAGTCTCAATAATCATAAAAAGTCTGTTTCCAGTTAAGTATATTTCTGCTTCTTTAATTCCAGAATCCTTGATACTTTTATTTATTTCAGGCCAAACATTTTGATGATAAGTTTTATAGCTGTCAATTATTTTTGGATCATCTTTAAGATCTAGAGCCAAACAATATTTTTTAAGCTTAATTCCAGACATTTTATTTCAACTCTTTATTTATTGCTCTATCCAAGTGAGTATAACCTCCATCAACATAAATTAATTGACCTGTAGTATGACTCGATCTTTCAGAAAGTAAAAAAACTACAGTATTAGCAATTTCTTCTGTTGTTGTCATGCGATTTTCCAAAGGTATTTTTTCTGTAATTGATAACAGTTTTTCTTTAGGGTTTTCAAAATTTTGTATCCATTTGTCATAAAGAGGCGTAAAACACTCGGCTACAATTACACAGTTAACTCTAATGCCATAGGGTAACAACTCTACAGCCCATTCTCTTGTTAAAGCATTTCGACCTCCATTAGCTGCTGCGTATCCAGAGGTGCTACCTTGACCTGTAACTGATATTTTGGAACCAATATTTACTATTGCTCCTTTATTTTTTTTAAGTTCTGGAAGAACTAATTGTGTCATAGTATAATAGTGTGCAAGATTACGTTTAATAGATTTCATAAAGTCCTGGTAATTTCCATTCTCTAACCCTACCCCGTCATTAACACCTGCATTATTGATAATTCCATCAATACTTCCATATTGATTTATCACATGACTTACAGCTTTTTTACATTCTTCAAGTTTTGTTAGTTCAGCAAATGCATAACCAGCTTTGTATCCATTTTTTTCTATTTTTTTTATAGCACTTAAGACATCATCTTTGTTTCTACCAACAATCACAGGGAATGCCCCTTCTTTGGCTAATAGGTTAACTATTCCCCCACCTATACCTTTTGATCCTCCTGTCACTATAATTATTTTATCTTTTAAATTTAAATTCATATTACAGGTTATAAATTTTTATTGCGTTTAGACCAAAAATTTGAGCTTTTATTTCAGATGAATGATTTTCAAGATAATCAAAAATTAAATTATATACTTTTTTATAGTTTGCTGCAAGTAAACATACAGGCCAGTCTGAGCCAAATAGAATTCTTTTGGGACCAAAAGATTCAAAAATTATATCCAAATAAGGGTTAAAATCAATATCATTAAAAATGTAATTATTTGTTTCTGTAACTAAACCTGAAAGTTTACAAGAAACGTTTTGATTTTTAGACAGTTCAACAATCTTTGATTTCCATAGCTCATCCATCGAGTTGGAAATACTAGGCTTAGCTATGTGATTTAAAACAAATTGTTGTTTTGGGAATTTTTTAACAAGTGCGATAGCTGCATTGAGTTGACTTGGAAAAATAAGAATATCATAAGTGAGATTATAATTGGCAAGTTTACTTATTCCTTTTTGTACATCATTACGAAATAAATAATCATCTTTTTCTGCTTGGACTATATGTCTTAACCCTTTAAATAAAGGGTTTTTTACATAATAATTAAGGCGACTCTCTAAATTATCTGAAGTCAAATCAAGCCATCCAATAACTCCTTTAATAAATTTATTTTTCTGGGCACAACTTAATAAAAAATCAGTCTCATTTTCGGATTGATCTGCTTGAACAGCAATACAACCATCTATTGCGTTTTCATCTAGTAAAGGCTTAAAATCTTTTGGAAGAAAATCTCTTCTAATCACTTCCATTGAGGCATCTATCCAAGCATCTTTAATTGGATCGTAGTTCCAAAAATGTTGGTGACTGTCTATAATCATTTATAAGCCTTACATATTTGTTTTGAAACTCCTAAACCATCAATTCCAAGTTCTATAACATCACCATCCTTTAAATAACGGGGAGGATTTAATCCTAAACCAACTCCAAAAGGAGTTCCAGTAGAAATAACATCCCCAGGCAACAAAGTCATAAATTGACTTATATAGCTAACAACTTGTTGAATATTGAATATAAAATCGGAGGTATTACTGTTTTGCATTTGCTCACCATTTAATTTTAACCAAAGATTTAAATTATTGGGATCTCCAATTTCATCGGGAGTCGCAATAAAAGGTCCGATTGGTGCGAAAGTATCACAACTTTTTCCTTTAACCCATTGCCCGGAACGTTCCAATTGATATGAACGTTCACTTACATCATTGTGTAGAACATAGCCAGCAACGTGACTTAAAGCGTCTTTTTCACTTACATAAGATGCTTTATTTCCAATGACTATTGCTAACTCAACTTCCCAATCTGATTTCTCACTTCCTTTGGGGATAATTATTGAATCATAGGGTCCAATAATTGCAGAACTAGCTTTAAAGAAAAGAACTGGTTCTTCTGGCACATCCATACCACTTTCCTGTGCATGCTTTGAATAATTTAAACCAACACATATAATTTTAGAAGGACGCATTAATGGAGGACCTAAGCGAATATCATTTTCTACAACTGGGCACGAATCATGATTTTTTTCTAACCAATTATTTAATTTTTCTATTCCTTGATTGCCAAAAAACTGTTCATCATAATCTTTAACAAATTTTGATACATCTATTTTTGTACCATCAGGCAATAATAAACCAGGTTTTTCTTTGTTGATTTCTCCAAATCTAATAAGCTTCATAATTTATTATTTTGAGTTAAGTGTTACATAGCCTCCATCAATTCCATAATTAGAACCTGTGATAAAACTAGCTTCATCAGCACATAAAAATAAGGCCAAATCCGCTATTTCTTGAGGGTTACCCATACGACCAACAGGTTGTGTTTTGGAAAGTTTTTCAAACATTTCTTTTTCTTTTCCAGGATATTGTTTTTTAATAAAACCATCAACAAAAGGTGTATGTACACGTGCAGGAGAAATGCAATTACAACGTATATTATCTTTAATATAATCCTTTGCAATCGAGTAAGTCATTGATAGCACTGCTCCTTTGCTCATTGAATAAGCAAATCGATCGGAAATACCAACAGATGAAGCAATTGATGCAATATTTAAAATTACTCCTCCACCTTGGTTTTTCATAAAAGGAATACAGGCTTTAGAACAATTATAGACACCTTTTATATTGATATTATACAATCTATCTAAATCTTTTTCTTCACAATTTTCAATATTTCCAACATGTGCCACACCAGCATTATTAACTAAAATATCAATAGATGATTTAGTGCTAATCTTACTTACTGAGTCCATTACATTTTGATAATTAGAAACATCACAGTGGTGAGCAATAATTTCAAAACCTTGTTTTAAGCTATCTTCAACCAGCTCATTTACCTCCTTTTGATTAAAATCCAATACATGAACCTCAGCACCCTGTTTTGCAAAGGTGGTAGCTATTGATTTACCAATGCCACTTGCACCCCCAGTTACCATAACCCCTTTATTTTTTAACGAAAATTTAGTTTCCATTTTTTTGATATTTTATAATGACAATCCTCTTTTCCAAGGAATAAAATCGTCCTGTCCCAACCTCCGGGAATTAACCAGAACAATTCCACTAGCTACATTGATTATGTAAGATAAAAGTTTTTTTCCACAAGAATCAATTGTTTCAACTCCATTAATAATCTCACCTGTATTAAAATCAATGATATCACCCATTTTTTCATACAATGTAGTGTTAGAAGATATTTTTATGACAGGGACAGCGGGGTTTCCAGTCGGAGTTCCAAGTCCAGTGGTAAATAAAATAATATTAGCACCTGATCCAGCTAAACCAGTTGTTGACTCGACATCATTTCCTGGTGTGCAAAGTAAGTTTAGTCCTGGTAAAACTAACTGTTCCGTATAATCCAATACATCAACAACAGGTGATGTTCCTCCTTTTTTTGCTGCTCCTGCAGATTTAATAGCATCGGTAATAAGTCCATCTTTAATATTTCCTGGAGAAGGATTAGCATAAAACCCTGCACCTAGTGCCGTTGCTTTTTTATTATAGGTCCTCATGATTTGAGCAAACTTATTTGCCTTTTTAACATCTACACATCTGTTAATAAGTTCTTGTTCAACACCATTGAGTTCTGGGAACTCAGAAAGAATAGCAGACCCTCCAAGACCAACTATTAAATCAGAAACGTATCCCAATGTTGGGTTTGCCGATATTCCTGAAAAACCATCGGACCCACCACACTCTAAACCAATAGTTAATTTACTTAAAGGAGATGGTGTTCTTGAAATTTTATTAGCCTTGATAAGACCAATAAATGTTTTTTTAATTGCTTGTGCGATATATTGATTTTCAGAGCTACTTTGTTGTTGTTCTAAAAAGAATACCGGTTTACTTGAGTCAGGAGCAATTCGCTTCAAGGATCTTTGTAATAGACTAATTTGAGCGTGTTGACAACCTAAACTAAGTATTGTTGCTCCAGCAACATTTGGATTATTAATATAACCAGCTATTAAATTACATAAAGTTTTTGAATCATTCGTAGATCCACCACATCCTCCCTCATGAGTTAAAAAATAAATTCCGTCTACATTAGGGAAAAGCGGGTTCTTTTTCTTTTTATCATTAGCAATTACTTCAACGTTTAATAGTTCATCTTCATTGGCACCAGATTTGAATTTATCAACAAGCTCTTTTAAATCAAATATTTGTTTACTTAAATTTTGATAACCTAATTCCTCAAGCATAGTATTTTTAAGTACTTCAATATTTCTGTTTTGACAGAAAACTAGTGGAATAACAAGCCAATTATTTTCGGTTCCAACGCTACCATTCTCTCTTTTGTATCCCAAAAATGTTTTTTTTGAAAATGAATCCAAATTTGGTGGTATCCATTTGGACTGGTTTAATGATTTTGGAACAGAATAGTCTTCAGTTTCATGCAAAATATTTTGCATTGTAATGGGTTCACTCTTAAAAATTTGTTTTTTAGCTATTCCAACAGTTACACCGTACATGTAAATCTTATCTCCAGATTTTAGATTATTAATACTAAACTTATGTTTAGCTTTAATGTTATAATTTAATTTTAGTAGTTTATTGTCAATTAATATTTTTTCACCCTTCTTTAAATCAACCAAAGCAACAATGATATTATCATTGTAGTGTATTTTTAAAACTTTAGTTTTAAATTTCATTAAAATTATTAATTTAAATCTTTTGGAGAAAATGCTCTTATTTCTTTATTACTCATGAGGTCTTTATAAATCATTTCAGTTACAATATTCCAATTTTTGTTCTCGATCCAGTTTGGTTTAATTAAACTCCTTTCCCATTTGGATAATTTTTTAAATAATGAGTCATGAATATATGGTTCTTTGGTTTTCAAATCTAAATCCTCATAATAATTTTTTTTAATATTATAAAGAACTGTTGAGGTGTCATTCAAACGAATAAGTTTATAATTTCCTGAGCGAACGGTTGCCATTTTATCTTTTCTCCAAAACAAATCTTCATTTTCAATTGTTTTGTTAGTTAGAGAACTTATAATATTTTTACCATCGGCATTTTTGATTGAATTTTTATCAACGTTTGAAACTTCTAAACTTGTTTTAAAAATATCTAAAGAGGAAATAAATCCATTAAATTGAGTATTGGGTTTTATTTTATTTTTCCATGTCATAATCATTGGGGTTTTTATACCACCCTCATACTGATTTCCTTTCCAACCTTTAAAAGGAAATGGAGATGAGGAAGATTTGGAAGAAGTCGCGCCATTATCACTTAAAAAATAAATTATTGTATTATTGTATTGACCATTTTCTTTTAATTCATTAATAACATTTCCGATAGCTTCATCCATCGACCACATCATTGAAGCATATACTTTTCTTGGATTATCCTTAAATTTTTCTAACACTTCTTTTTTGGCTTGCATTGGAGTATGGGGTGCATTAAATGATAAAAAAAGAAAAAATGGTGTATTTGATTGATGATTTTTATCAATAAAATTAACGGCTTTATATCCAAGTACGTCAGTCAGATAACCTTCAAACTTAGTCTGTGAATTATTTTCTACTACATTTCTAACACTATTTCTATATTCTTCGCTAGGATTATAAAAATAATTTCTAGCTCCAGAAATAAACCCCCAAAAATAATCAAACCCATTATTTAAAGGATGGTTTTGTTTCTTGTCTCCAAGGTGCCACTTACCAATTAGTCCTGTACTGTAACCATTTGTTTTTAGCGCCTCAGCAATTGTAATTTGATTGGGATCAAATGAATTATTTACATCACTATCTAAATTGCACTCATGACCAAACCTTTGCTGGTACATTCCCGTTAATAAACCAGCTCTTGAGGGACTACAAACTGAAGCAGAAACATAAGCATTATTAAACGTAACTCCATCAGAAGCTAATTTGTCAAGGTTTGGAGTTTTAATATCATCGCTCCCCATAAAACCAAAGTCAGAATAGCCAGCATCGTCAGCTAAAATTATCAAAATATTTGGTTTTGAATCAGAACAAGAAAACGTAATCATTAAAACGGGAATTATTAAAATACTTCTTAAAAATTTCATTTATTTCATTTTAATTTCCCAACCTGGCTCATAATTTCTCGACCAAAGTTTCATAGCATTAGCATCTTTTATTCTACCAGTTTTTTCATCTATTTTTAAAGATCTGTCACTTCGATAGGAAATATTAGCATAATGAACTAAACTTTGACTAACCACAGCATCATCAATTGGAGAGTTTAGGTTGGTACCATTTCTAATTGAATCCATAAAGTTTTGAAGATGTTTTGTTGTCATATCCCCGGCTCCCTTAAGTTTTGGTCCAGATTCATAATCACTTGATTTCACATCATTAATTAACTCCCCATTAATATCATAAAGCCTATATCCATTTCTATTAATAAATACAGAACCCTCTGTTCCATAAATCACAGTTCCTCTTCCGCCTTCTATAGATTTTCCATATGCATTTCTACTTCTTCCATTCCAATTAATCGATTTGTTTTCCGAAAATTTAAACTTCGCTTCCATGTTATCGTACATAGTCCATCCATCATCAAGAAAATGATTTTTTTCAGCAAAAACATCAACTTTATATGGATAATTAACCTGTAATGCCCATCTAGCTATATCTAGTTCGTGAGTTGCATTATTTCCAGCTTCTCCAGTACCATAATCCCACCCATACCATCTCCAATTATAATCCCAAGTATCATGGGTGTATTCTCTTCGAGGTGCAGGACCTTGAAATAAATCCCAATCCAATCCTGTTGGAGCATTCATAAATACTTGATTAGGAACCCTTCCTCTATTACTATTATAAAAAGCTACTGCTCCATAAGCATTTCCAATAATTCCATTATGAATTTTTTTAATTATAGACATAGAATGAGAAGAAGACCTTTGTTGATTTCCCATCTGAACAACTTTATCATAATATTTTTGATGATTAACAATTAAATCACTTTCCATTAAATTATGACTACAGGGTTTTTCTAAGTAGACATGTTTACCGGCTTCCATAGCTTTACAAGCCCCATAAGCGTGCCAGTGATCTGGAGTTGCTAAAATTACTGCGTCAACATTCTTATCGTCAAAAATCTTATGTATATCTTTTTCTGATTTAGCAGAGTATCCAGATAAATCATTTAATTGCTTGTTAGCTTTTAATATTTGATTATCCATCACATCGCAGAAATACAAAACGTTCACGTTATTTAATTTTGAAGTAGATCTTATTAAAGGCGGAAGTCTTCTTCCCAAACCTTGAAAAGCAACATTAATCCTATCATTAGAACCCAAAATTCTAGAATAACTTTTTGCGGACATTGCATTTAAACTGGTTGGAATTGTTAAACCCAACAAACCTATTCCTGTCTTTTTTATAAATTTCCTTCTTTTGTTCATCGTATTAAAACTCTTTAATTTTTATATTCTTAAACAAAACTTTATCTCCATGATCCTGTAACAAAATGTGGCCAGATTTAGCTTGTCCAAAATTTTCCCAAACAGAGTATTTACTGTACTCAACTAAAGATTTAAAAACTTGACTAAACCTATTGTATTTTAAAACCATAACATTATCTAGCCAATGCTCCACATGACCATTATTTGAAACTATCTTGGCTCTATGCCACGTATTAGGAACCACATTTTTCCATTGAACTTGCTCAGGTTCTATTAAATCATATAAACTTGAGACCCCTCTGTTTTTTTTAACACCCTCTTTAAAGTCAACCCACTTACCATTTTTAAGTTCAAGAACTTTAAATTGCTTAGAACCATCAGGGTGAGATTTATTATCTAAAATTTGGTATTCAAGTCCAATGGCAGATCCATTTCCTTTGTTAAGGCTTGTATCTACAAAATATTTTATCCCGCTGTTAGCACCTTTAGTAATTTTGAAATCAATTTCTAATTCGAAATTTTCATATTTATCTAAGGTAACAATATCTCCTCCATTTCTAGATTCGAATCCGTTTGAACTTTCTACAGAAAGAATACTATTTCCAATTTTCCAACCTTTTTTTGGAAATTTATCTAAAAAAGCGCCTCTCCAACCTTCAAAAGTTTTTCCATCCCATAAAAACTTCCACCCAGATAAAATTTGATTTTTAGTCAAATAATTATCAACATAATTTATCTCTGGGGCATAATTTTCCAAGGGCCATCTATTATTTTCAATATTTTTTGTCAAAATTCTCACGTTTCTCCATTTTACTTTCTTACCATTATTAGATTTATTATTAATGCTATGAATTTGAAGTGCAATAAAACCCTTTTTAGTGGCGTCATCAATCAAATTAGCACATTGAATTCCGTTAACCCAAGTTCTAATAATACTTCCAACTGCTTCAACCCTTATCTTATTCCAACTATCATTTTTAAACATTCCTCTCCCCTTATGGTTACCTGCCAATGGATACAAAAAAAAATCACGTCTAGATTGGTCGTATATCCCTCCACTCCAAAGTCTATCAGGTTTATTCGCTTCTAATTCTATTTGGTACCCATACACTGATTTTGTTGGGTTATTAGTATTAATTAAAGATCTGAACTGAACTCCAGAATTTAATCCAGTACTTACATTAACTTCAAATTCAAGAATAAAATCATCAAAATAACTTTTAGAACATAAGTAAGTGCTTCGTGAATTTAAAACAGAAGTTCCTTGAATTACTCCGTTTGGAAGAATTTCAAAATTTGCTTTTCCTTGTTTAATTTCCCATCCGTCAAGGTTTTTACCATTAAATAGTTCTACCCAATCAGACTGAGAATAGCTGTAATTAACAAATAAAGTCAAACAAATAATTAAAAGCTTATTTATTAAATACTTCATGTTTTATAGTTTTATACTAATTTATTTATAAAAAAATAAATTAATAAGGTTTAATCAATCTTTTAACATACAATCTAAGGTCACATGATATTTTATTAAATATTAATCAAGCAAAATATTTAAACTCGCTCAATTACAATGGAACTATCTTCCCCTCCTCAATTGCAAATAGCTGCACAACCTATTGTATCATCTCTATTTTGTAGAGCTTTAATCAAAGTGGTGACTGTTCTGGCACCAGAAGCTCCAAGTTGGGTAGCTTAAATATCAGCTAATACACCTCCAAAACTTCCCAAAGGAGTACGAAAGGCAAAGATGATAAAACACCTCTTTTTTTACCATTATTTTTAATTTGTTATTTATATAAATTAAATAAATTTTATTACTAAAATGTAAAGAACCCTTATCACATTAACAAATTTTTCATTATGATATAATTGTTTAAAACATTAACTTAGTATTCGATTTTATAAAACTTTTTTGTTAAAAAGTTATTGTATTATTTAATAAACTTGAAAGATTTATTTTAATATAAAATATGGGCTCAAATACAAATCAATTTGGACTAAATGAAGAACAAAAAGCCATACTAGATGCCGCTGACCAATTTGGTAAAAAAGAACTTTTTCCTTTAGCTGAAAAAATGGATAATGAAGAATGGTGGCCAAAAGGAATTTTTAAAAAAATGGCAGATTCAGGATTATTAGGGTTAACAGTTGACCCTAAATATGGGGGAGCAGGAATGGGCTACATGCAAGCAGGCTTAGTTTGTCAAGCTTTTGGAAGGTGGAATCATGCAATGGCATTGAGTTGGGTAGCACACGACAATTTGTGCTTAGATAATATTTACAGAAACGGATCAGAATATATTAGAGAAAAATACCTGCCTGGTCTTTGTTCTGGAGATCTAATAGGAGCATTGGGATTAACAGAACCCGGTTCAGGTTCAGACTCCTTGGGTTCTATGAAAACTTCAGCTAAAAAAGAAGGGGACTTTTATATTTTAAATGGAAGTAAAACATACATTACGAATGGATCTATTGCTGACATAATTTTGGTGTATGCAAAAACAGATTTTACAAAAAAAAATAAGGGGATAACAGCTTTTTTAATTGAAACCAATAATCCTGGATTTAAAGTTGTTTCAAAATTAAAAAAAATGGGTTTTAGAGGAAGTCAAACAACAGAGTTATTTTTTGAAGACTTTAAAGTTCCTTCAAAAAATATTTTGGGAGAAGAAGGAAAAGGACATATTACAGTAATGAACGGCCTTGATTCTGAGAGAGCAATGATTGCACCAATTTGTCTAGGAATCAGTGAAAGAGCCTTAGAAATTTCTGTTGAATATTCTAAGATTAGAGAACAATTTGGTAAACCTATATCTAGTTTTCAAATGATTCAGTCTAAACTGGCAGATATGTATACTTTAGTGGAATCCGTTAAGGCATTAGTTTACAGTGTATTATCAGAATGTGATAATACTGATAAAAAAGAATTTGGAAGAGGAAAAATTCATATGAATACTGCAGCTTCTGTTATGTATGCGTCCAGCACCTCGAACAAGATTTTAGATGAAACAGTTCAAATTCATGGTGGTATGGGCTACATGTGGGAAAGTGAAGCCAATCGTTTGTATAGAGCAAGTAAATTGCTTGATATTGGGGCAGGTACTACTGAAGTTCGTAAAATGATTATTAGTAAAGAACTCCTAAAATAGTTTTATTAAAACAAGAAATAAATGAAAAAAATAGTATTTATTTACTTAATATTAATTACGATAATTTCCTGTAGCAAAGCCGAACCATTACCTGAAGAAAACGATAATTTATTTTCACAAAACGCATTGGTAGTCGGTTATTTACCTTCATGGAGATTTGATTTGAACGATAAAATAGAATATTGTAAAATAACTCATTTAAATTTAGCTTTTGCAAATCCTGACTCAGATGGAAATCTTCTAATGTCAGACATTTCTAGCGTAGTTAATAAAGCGAAAACTGATAATCCAAATATTAAAATATGCATTTCAATTGGCGGAGGAGCTTTAACAAATGAACAAGCAACAAACTGGTCTAATTTGATGGGAAATTCTGAAAACAGAGCAAAAATTGTTTCTAAGACTGTAGAATACGTAATTAAAAATAATTTGGACGGAGTAGATGTTGATCTGGAATGGGAATATGTAACATCTGGTTATAGTGATTTTGTTATTGATTTAAACAACGAGTTAGATAAACACTCAAAAATAATAACAGCTGCTCTTCCAGGAACAACTAAATATGCTAATATAACAAGTAAAGCTCTTCAGGTCTTTGATTTTATTCATATTATGGCCTATGATTTTAAAGGTCCATGGAAACCTACAGATGCAGGACAACACAGTTCATACTCTCATGCAGAACAATCTATAAATTTTTGGATGAATTCTGTTGGCATTTCTGGAAAAAAACTAACCCTTGGAGTTCCTTTTTATGGTTATGATTTTACAAACTCATCAAATGTAAGTGCCTTTACCTTTTCAAGCATGGTTTTATCCAATACGTCTTTTGCAGATATAGATAAAGTTGGTTCAAAATTCTATAATGGAAGAACGACAATTCAATCAAAAGTGAAATTAGCTAGCAATAAAGTCAATGGTGTTATGATTTGGGAATTAGGTCAAGATTCAGGTTTGTACGACTCATTTTCTGATTATTCTCTTTTAAAAACTATTCACAAAGAATATTCACAATTAGGAGTAAAAACAACCAATCTTTGTATTGATTAAATAAACTTTATTTAACAATAAGTTGGCCTTTCATTAATTGATAATGAGCAGGAAAACTACAAATAAAATTATAAATACCTTGGGATGGCGCATCAAAAGTAATTGTCACACTTTCTCCTCCTCCAATTAACTTAGTATAAGCTATCATTTCATCTCCTTCAGGAATATATTCATTATCTCTTGCTTCTACTGCTTTTCTAGCAAAAATATCGACATCAACGTCCTTTTTTAATAAGACAAAATTATGGCCCATAATCATCTTATTACCTCTACCTGTGTGATTTAAAGTTAGGGTAACTTTCTGACCAGGACTTGCAGATAAAACCTTTTTATCAAACTGCATTTGATCGTTAGAATTTAAAATAATCTGGATTTCATTTTCTGTTTTTGAAACAGTTATTATATTTGGAGTCTCTACTTTTTTCGAAGGAACAGAACTATTACAACTAACAGCAAAAGACAACAATATCAAGAGTAAAAATATTTTATTCATTTCTTTAATTTAAAATTCAAATTTACAATAAGTTTGTTCAAAAAAAACATATAATAGATACAAAATATAGTCTATAAACCAACTTCATTTTTTATTTGTTTAACCCATTTATCTAAACGTTCTTCGGTATGTTCTTGTTGGTTATCCTCGTCGATTGCTAAACCATAAAACATTCCATTTGGAGCTAAGCCTAAAGACTCGTTAAACTCGTAACCTTCGTTTGGCCAATAACCAAATATCTCTCCCCCATTGTTTAAAACAACTTTACCTAAAATACCTATTCCATCAACAAAATTATCGGGATATCCATATTGATCTCCCAAACCAAAAAAAGCAACTTTAATTCCATTAAAATCAATTTTTTGAAAATCAGGGAAAAAATCTTCCCAATCACTTTGAAGATCACCAACATACCAAGTTGGCACTCCAATTAATATTATATCGTAATTCAAAAAATCAATAGGTTTTATTGTGAAAACTTCAATAACATCCAAGTTTTTTAAATTCAATTTATTAGTCAATAAAGTTGTAACATAGTCCGTAATTCCAGTGTCAGACCCATAAATTATAGCAATTTTATTTTCGGACATTTTTAATATAATAATTTTCAAAATTAAGCTATTTAGAATAATTTTAAATAATAATCTTAAGGATTTTATGAAAATTATTTTTAATCAATACAATTGATTTTAAGTTATAGATAAGCTATTTTTAATTAAATCAATAATTATGATAACAAGGGCTACTGTTTTACATCAAATATGTCATGAAAGACCTTATTCGACTTCAAATCCACTTATAATTGAAGAACTAGAGCTTGACTCTCCGGGCTTCAATGAAGTTGTTGTTAAAATAAAAGCAGCTGATCTATGTTACTCAGACTTATGAGTAAAGAAAAAGAAATAAAACGTAAAGATTATAAAATTTTTTATCCCATTTCTACTAGATGGATGGACAACGATATTTATGGCCATATTAACAATGTTACTTACTATTCCTATTTTGATACAGCGGCAAATAAATATCTTATTGAAAACACTGATTTAGATATTCATAATTCACCAATTGTAGGATATGTAGTTAATTCCAGTTGTAATTATGTTTCAGGACTCTCTTTCCCTGACGAAATTGAAATTGGTTTAAGAGTAGAAAAAATAGGAAATAGCTCGGTTACTTATGCAATAGGGATTTTTAAAAAAGGAGCAGAGAAAGTTTCTGCCTTTGGAGTATTCATTCATGTTTTTGTTAATAGAAAAGAAAATAAACCCGTTTCAATTCCAAAAAGCATTCTAATAGCCTTAGAAAAAATTAAGATACAATAGTGATATCTCTTAATCTGGTTTTGAGTATTTTATTATATCTTTAAAAAAAAAATACATATATGAAAAATATTCTATTACTATTATTTGTTACATCAATTATGATTTCTTGTGACAATACTACAAAAGTTACTGTTGAAGAAGAAGGGCCTGCACCTGGTTATATGATATCAAATGGAGAAAAAATTTCCGCAAGAGATGCTAATCCAGCTAATCTTGAAATATGGGAAAAATACATTGATGCACATAACAATAAAGACCTTGAAACCATTGCAAGCATGAATAACGATTCTATACTTGTTAATGCATGGGATGGAAGAAATATCCAGGGAAATAATGCTCACATTGAAGCATTACAGGCTTGGTATGATGAAGGAAATCCTGAATGGAATATTTTCTTTTCTTACTCCATGAAAGTCGATGGACAAAAAGGGGAATGGGTTATTTCTGGAATGCAGATTAAAGATACAGTGGATGGAAAAGAGGTTATTGTTCAAGATGTTACTGACGCATATATTGTTGATGGCAAAATGAGAAGAATAATTGTTTATAGAAAAGAAAATTTATAATTATTAAAACTTCTTTTTGAATTATGAAACCCTCAAACTTTTTGAGGGTTTTTTTTAATCTATTAATTAATTTTTAAATATTCATCTATTTCATAAAAACATACGTTTGAGAATGTAGTAGTAAGATTTTTTATATATTTGGATTAAATAAAAATTTAATAAATATGAAAAAAATTCTACTTACTTCACTATTGTCTTTTGCTTTTTTAATTAATGCAAATGCTCAGCAGTGGATTGAAAAAACTTCTTGTAACAAGGATGCTTCAAAAATTGTTAATGAGGCTATCACTTCTCTTTCAAACTTAGAGCATTTAATGGCTATTGGTATGGCAAAAGCAGCTTTAGTAGTCGACGGAAATTGTGAATGTGCTAAATTAGTAATAGCAGCTGCAGCAAGTAATAACTCGGATTGGGGATCTAGATCTGAAAAACTTCAAAACATAGATGTGAAATCTTTAACAGATGTTGAAAGAACTTGGCACATACTGCTTTCTACCTCCAATGAAAATTATAATAAAGCCGTTGAAAAAGCTATAAGCGCTCACCCAAACAGTCCATTAATAAATTGGTTTGGAACTAGTGTTAGTAATTGGAATTCTTTTAGAGAGTTTTCAAAAAAATTCCCAAGAAACTCAGCAGCAGCATATAATATGATGGCATATGCATACGCCAGAGGAGATTATGGTGAAAATCCTGATTTTGATAGTGCTTACCAATCTATAGCAAAATCTTTAATATTACATGAAGGTCCAAATGCATTAGACTCAGAAGCTGAAATCGCTGCTATGCAGGGTGATTATAAAAAAGCTGTAAATAGTCAATTAAAAGCATATGATTATGCTCCTTTTGCATCACCATATTTGCCAAAACTAAGAACATACTCTAGAAACTTAAATAAAGAAAATGTTATCAAGAATTTAAAACAAGCTCAAATTGATGTTCAAGAAGCTATTGAAAATCAAAATATTGAAGTGTGGAAAAAATATACTATGGATGACATGAAGTTAATGACTGGAGATTCTAGTTTGACAAAATTTTATGAGCAAACTGATGAACTTTTTTTAGAAAAAAGAAATTTCTCGTGGGATAGTTTTGATCTAAGAGATATCGATGTTAATTTTTCACCTGACATGAACATGGCAATATTAACTTTTTACGCAAGTGGCGCTTATACTTTAAATGAATCAAATGAAAAAGTAGATTATAGCACAAGAGCTTCAGCGGTTTGGATAGCAACAGGTTCTGGATGGAAAATGGCTCACGCTAACTGGGCACCCTTTGGTGGAGCTGGAATTCCTCAATAAAAAAAACTACATAAAATAAAAAAACCTTCAAGCAATTGAAGGTTTTTTTTTGAAATAAAATTGAGATTATTTTCTAGCTTTTCTATTTGCTATAAAGCTGTTTATAAAACAAACCATTGATAAAACGGAAGTTCCAATCATTAACAATACTCTTATTAACCCCAAACCTCCCTGATCTATTGATTTGGGAAGCCTCATACCAACTAAGGCAACTAAAATAATTAAGGTTAGTAAAACAGCAATATGTGCTATTACTTTATTTTCTTTTTTAAGTCCAGGAAAGCAAAGAATTAAAGCAACCCCAAAACCAACAGGAATTAAAGCAGTTGAGGAAGAAACCTCAAGATATCCCCAAAAACCTACAACAATTAAACATACTGAATTTATAATATTAGCACTAGTAGAGTTCATATAATGATATTTTAATTAATAAATATTTAAAATAAAAATACAAGAATAAACCTATAATCCATTAATATAATCGGAAAAAGAATCGCTAAAAGATAGACCTTTAGTAGTTCTAGTGACAGTTACTTTTTTATACGAAGAAAGCCCCCAGAGTAAATATTCACACATAAAATTTTCATCCATTGGTTTAATATTTGGAATATTTTTTTTTACGAATTTATTTAGAACTTTAATAGTTTTGAATGTGTCTTCATAGGATTTATTATCCAAATTTTCATCAATAAAAAGCTCTTTATCATTAAACCAGTCTAATATACTTTGGTAAGGATCTTGTTGTTCTTCTTTTTTAAGCTTTCTTATCTTAGGGAAGAAATCATTAAAAAAAGCTTTTGCAGATTCAATAATGAGTAGTCTTGAAATTTCAGTTGCTCCCTCCTGTTCTCCTTCGTAAACTAATTCAATTTTTCCATTAATTGCAGAAATTACAGCATTAAAATCAGTCATTCTGATAGTAGTTTTTGTTTCCCCGTTAATAAGCATTCTTCTTTTTGCCGAACTTATTAAATTTTCAAAGGCAGAAATACTCAACCTCGCACTTACCCCACTTTTAGAATCAACATAAACACTTTCTCTAGCTTCAAAACTAATTTGTTCAATAAGATCTTTAGCTAATTCGGGAACGTAAATACTATTATCTAAATCTATTTTAGCTTCTTGGTGTGTTATAATCTTTGCAGTTTCAATAGTTTTTGGGTAATGGGTCATTATTTGAGAACCAATTCTATCTTTCAAGGGAGTTACTATACTTCCTCTGTTAGTATAATCCTCAGGATTAGCAGTAAATAAAAATTGAACATTAATAGGTAATCTTAGCTTGAAACCTCTTATTTGAATTTCTTTTTCTTGAAGTATAGAAAACAAAGAAACTTGTATTCTTGCTTGGAGATCTGGCAGTTCATTTAAAACGAAAATACATCTATGAGCTCTAGGTATCATTCCAAAATGAATTACTCTAGGGTCAGAGTAAGAAAGCTTTAAACTTGCTGCTTTAATTGGATCTATATCGCCTATTAAATCTGCTACAGTTACATCAGGGGTTGCTAATTTTTCAAAAAACCTATCCTCTTTGTGTACCCAGTCGATTGGTGTATTATCTCCTTGTTCATTAATTGTTTTTTTTGCAAAGTGAGAAATCGGATTTAACGGGTCGTCATTAATTTCTGAACCAGAAACTACAGGAATCCATTCGTCCAGAAGATTAGTCAACTGCCTAGCTAATCTAGTTTTAGCTTGTCCTCTTAGTCCTAGTAAATTTATATTGTGTCCCGACAAAATTGCACGTTCCAAATCTGGAATTACTGAGTCCTCATATCCATGAATCCCTTCAAATGTAGAGATACCTTTAGACAAGTTCGTTTTTAAATTCTTTATCATTTCCTCCTTGATATCTAAAGAAACGTAACCTAATTTTTTTAAATCTTTTAATGTTTTAATTTTATTAATCATTCTATTTTAATCTTTTTTTTCTATTAGTTTCATAATCTTCAAATATCATTTCACCCAACCCTTTTAAGCCAGTATAAAAAGCTTTTCCTTTATTGGCTTTAGTAAATTCTTGAACAAACTTTTTTAGGTAAGGATCTTGAGCAATCATAAAAGTGGTTATTGGTATATTTAATCTTCTGGCTTGCTGAGCCATATTGTAACATTTATCAACGATGTGAGAATCAAGTCCATTACTGTTTTTATAATACGTTCCGTCTTTTAACTTTAAACAGCTTGGTTTTCCATCTGTTATCATAAAAATTTGTTTGTTGGAATTTCTGTTTCTTCTTAAAATATCCATTGCTAACTCCAAGCCAGCAACTGTGTTGGTATGATAAGGGCCAACTGTTAGATAAGGCAAGTCTTTGACTGCAATTGGTTTTGCATCATTTCCAAAAACTATAATATCTAATTTATCTTTCGGATATCTAGTAGTAATAAATTCCGATAAGGCCATCGCTACTTTTTTAGCAGGGGTTATTCGGTCTTCTCCATACAAAATCATACTGTGACTGATATCTATCATAAGTACAGTACTCATCTGAGCTTGGTGAAATTGGTCGTTTACCACTAGATCTTCTCTAGTTAACTTAAAATCATCTAAACCTCCTTGAATTTGAGCATTTTTAATACTTTCAGTAATTGCAATTTTCTCAATAGAATCTCCAAATTCATAAGCTTTTAAATCACCTGAATCATTCTCTCCTAAACCGGGCTGTTTGGTATTATGGTTTCCATTTCCGATGCGCTTCATTTTTCCAAAAATCTGTTTTAGCGCATGTTGTCTTAATAACATTTCTGTTTTAGCAGTTAAACCAATTCCTTCTCCACTGCCCTTTGGATCAATTTCCTTTTTAATATATCCCTTACTTAGTAATTCTTCAATAAAATCATCCATTGTATAATCATCAGAAGTCAAGACATACTCCTTGTCGAGTTCTTTTAACCAATCAATTGCTTCGTCAAAATCTCCTGATGTATAAGTTATCAGCTCTTTGAAAATTTCAAAAAGTTTTTCAAAAGGAGTTTGAGATTTTGCTTTAAAATTAGTGAAAAGAAAACCAGATTGATTTAATAAATTCATTGAGTTATAAAATTATAATACTTTGAATCTATAGGCAAGTTTAAATCGATAAATAATTCTAATTATTATTGGACGAAGAAGTATGATCACTAATAATTAACCATTTGCCATTTATTTTTTTCCAAAGCAAGGTGAAGTGTCCAAAACTATCATCAATTATTCGTTTTAAATAGTATTCCCCAATCAAATAAGCTGTATTGGGTGAAAGGGATTTTATTTTATTAACTCTAAAAGTTAACTTACCCATAGTTTTTAAATCTGGGTATGATTTAAAGTATCTATCTTTTGTTGCTTTCCAACCATACACTGGCCCGCCTGAACCAGAAAAGACTAATTCTTCAGACTTAATATAACCTTCCATAAAAAGATCAATATTTCCGTTATTCCAAGCTTTTTCCTGAGAGGACATAACATTCATTATGTCTAATGAGTCAATTTTAGAAATTGGACCCTGAGAAAACAATTGAAAAAAAAAGGAAAGTGACAGGAAGCTAATCCAAGTTCTTTTAATAGACATTGTTATTTTCCGTTTTGCATTGGATCCGTATCAGGCATGATTTTATTTAAAATAAAATATACTGGACAAAACTTTGATATGGGACTAATAACTTGCAGTGCTCCAACCCCAACAGCTATATATAAAAAGTCTAAATTACCTGTATTAAAAGTCAATCCAACACTTATGAGATATAATAATCCACAAATAGCATCATGAGCTCTTACTTTAACTATGTTTTTTTCTTTATTCATTTTTTTTGGTTAATAAAAAACCCAAGTATAAACTTGGGTTTTAACTTGAATTTAAATATAAAAATTATTTAGCTATTGTAAAAATCTTAGTGGATGTTGTTACATCAGATCTTGTACATCCTAAAAAAGTAGTAATCTCATCGTTATGACTTCCTCCAATATCCCACATTCTTTTTCTGTCATCAGACATAATACCTGAACTCTCTAAGTTCTTTTGATTAGCTATAAACGATTCCCAGGAATCATACCAAAAAGCAGCTTGAAAAGAATAAGAGCTTCCAGTATAATGTCCTGTAGGCACTATAGCTAGAGCTTCCCCTAAATCAACAGCGGGTTGTTTGGTAAACTGACTCCATAAAGAAATATATTCTTCACGTTCAGACCACTTTGGATCATTATTATTAAAAACTACGATATGTTTTTTTGAAAAATCCATTTCTTTATCGGTTACAAATATTTGATTATTAAATGTAACTCTGATTTCATCGTCGTGACCTTCAATAAATAATTGAAAATAAGTGGACCATTCTTCTTTTAATATCTTTTTATCATCATAGGAAATATCCATAGCATCTATATTTTTATTGACTTCAAGTCCATAATTAACAGCACTTGCTTGGGCTATTATGTTTGGATAAACTTCTATAATTTTAAAAGTATAGTCACTTCCGTAAGTATGAGTAAAAAGCCAAGTAGATTCCATCTTATTTTCTTCAGAACCCATCAAATAAATATCGATGAATTTTTTGTGCATCTTGACAAAATCATTAGCCTTAGACCTTGGAACATCCAAAGTATAAAAGGAATGTATTTCTTGAGCTACGCTGGAGAAAGAAAGAAATAAAGTAAATATTAGGATTAACTTTTTCATTTTAATTAATTTAAATTAGATTGTATATAAATAAGCTCAAATATAGGCAATAGTAATTAAAACATACTTTTAAGTATGTAGATTCATTATAATTTTACTATATTAGTGTAGTCTATTGAAAATCAATACATTACTTATATTTTTTTATTAAAGGTTTACTATGAATCAAAAATTAAAATCGGAAGAAACTAAAAAATTAATTATTCAAACTTCTTTTGAAATGTTTTACCATAATGGTTTTAATAATACGAGTATTCCCGATATTATGAAGGAAACCAACCTAACAAAAGGAGCATTTTATCATCATTTCAAGAACAAATTAGAAATAGGAAAAAAAGTAATTGAAAATATTCTATCCAAACGAATTTACAACGGATTTATAGCCCCATTAAAAGAAAATACAACAATGAAGGTTTCAGACCTTTTGGTATATGTCTTTACAGAGAGAATCAAAAACTTTACCGAAAAAGAAAAGGCCTTAGGATGTCCTGCAAATAACATGATTAATGAAATTGGATGTACAGTTCATGCGTTTCGTGATCCTTTAAGAAAACTAATGGACGGTTGGAAAGATGCTTTAGTGGAGGCGATAGAAATGGGTAAAGAGAAAAATGAAATCAAATCTAGTGTAGATTCTGGTGCTGCTGCTACTTATTTAATATGTTCCTTTGAAGGTGCAAGAGGAATAAGAAAAATTTACGATGACGATGCGCTTTTTAACAAATACCTAGAGGCAGTAAAAGAATACATCAAAAGCATTAGTTAAACTACCTACCAATCATCTGATCTGAATGAAGATGCTGGTAAACCTTGTGAATTGTATAGGTTTCCTTTAAGATAATTTTTCCATCCATATCGCACTGCTACTGGATTTTCAACACTATCACTTGAAACCTCTAGCTTAGATCTGTTCGATCCATAACCCCTAATAACTTTAGCATTAGCTTTATAAAAAACCTTATTAGAACCTGCAATTTCAAAACCTACAATAGGTTTATTATAACTAGTGATTCCGTTTTGGGCATAATCAAAATTAACAATAACCTTATCACCCTTAATATCTAAAGATTTATATACTGGACCAGAAAATGAAATGCCTCCCAAATTATAATCCTTTGCCAAAGCCCAATACGCAAGTCTTTTACCTACAAGTATTTTTTCAGGTGGATGAACAGTATATTCACTTCCAATATCTAAAGTTACTGCCATTCCAGTATTTTCTGTTTGTAACATGGTCAGTAATTGAGCCTCTCTTAAATAAGCTTGATTTGAATTATTTGTTTTTCCTCCAGCACCATTAGGAGCAATTTGAACAAAATAAAAAGGGAAAGGACCTTGATTCCATTGTGATCTCCATCCATTAATCATATTATTCATAAGTTTAGTGTAGTTGTTAGCTCTTACAACATTAGATTCCCCTTGATACCAAATAGCTCCCCTAATTTTAAAAGGAATCAAAGGATTAATCATAGCGTTAAAAAGCCCAGAAGGATTATGATGGATAGCTTTGTCTTTATGGTTATTTCTGATTTCAGATTTTTCGAAATTATCACTTAGTGTTTTTTTATCTGTCCAAGCCTCTGCAGGTGAACCTCCCCATGAAGTATGAATTATTCCTATTGGAATATCAAGTACTTTATTAAGATAGTTTGCAAAAGAGTAAGCTACAGCACTAAATTTTGAAGTGTTTGATGGGCTAGAAACTAACCATTTACCATTCAGATCTTTTTTAGGAGATTCACTGCTGCTTCGCTCAACAGTAAAAAGGCGAATATTCGAATTCTTAGCTTGAGCTATCAAATCGATTGAACCAAAAACAGGCTCTCTGCCTCCACCATAAAGAGACATTTGCATATTTGACTGACCTGAAGCTATCCAAACTTCTCCTATTAAAACATTGGAAAGTTTTAAAACATTTTTTTTTGAAGAAATTTTAATTTCATAAGGACCCCCTGCACCTGGTGTTGAAACATCAACCATCCAGTTCCCATTATCATCAGACTGAGTAGTTACTTCCTTATTATTCCAACTTGAAAAAACAGAGACTTTTTCATTGGCTTTGGATGATCCCCAAACAGCGACCATAGAACTTCTTTGCAAAATCATGTCATCAGAAAAAAGAGGACTTACTTTAATCTGACCATTTAAGTTTATTAAAAAAATAAAAAAAGCAGAAAAAAATATACTTTTTTTACAATAAAGGGCTATCATTTTTTATAAATAAAACTCTTATCTAATTCTTCTGAATCTTTGTATTTAACTCTCATTTCTTTCAATTCTTGAGTTAAATTTTCAACCACTTCTTTATACTTTGGATCATCATACACATTATTCATCTCATTTGGATCATTTAATCTGTCGTACATCTCCCATTCGTCTATATCATAATAAAAATGAGCTAATTTGAACTCTTTATTTACAATTCCGTAGTGTCTTTTGGCCATATGAACTGATGGGTACTCGTAATAATGATAATAAACAGCCTCCCTGTCCCAACTCTCGTTGTACCCAGTCAACAAAGGAATTAAACTTTCCCCTTGCATATCCTTAGGAGCATCAATCATTGCAGCCTCCAAAAAGGTTTGAGCAAAATCTAAATTTTGAACCATTTCCTCGCTTGTTGTTCCAGGCATAATTTTATTTGGCCATTTTATCATTAAAGGAGTTTTAAAAGACTCGTCATATATAAATCTCTTATCAAACCATCCATGCTCTCCTAAATAAAATCCTTGATCAGAAGTATACACAACCATTGTATTTTCATCTAAACCAGTTTCCTCTAAGTAATCCAACACCCTTCCAACATTATCATCAACTGATGAAATCGTACCCAGATAATCTTGCATATATCTCTGAAATTTCCATTGCATTTTCTCTTTATCATTCATTGTGGGCCAATTTTCTTTAAAGTCCTTACTAATTTTATCTAGAGTAACATCATACTTTTTCTTTTGCTCCTCATTAGCTCGTCCAAAAGGACCGTAAAACCCTTGTGCAGTAGGACGCATTAAAGTGCCATCTCCCCTTACATAAACAATTTCAGGTTCTACTTTCCCCATTTCTTTTATAGTTTCCGGTCTTACCTTACTATCGTGCATGTACTGCATGTGTGTTAAAATATTCATTTCCGCTGTTTTTGCAGCAGTTCCTCTTCCTGAATAATCATCAAAAAGAGTTTCTGGTTCAGGAAATTCTTTTTCATAAAACTCAGCAAACTTTTCAGGGCTTGGCCACCAAGCTCTATGTGGAGCTTTGTGTAAATACATCATCATAAAAGGTTTTTCTTTATCTCTTTTTTTATCTAGCCAATCTAAAGTTACATCTGTTATAACATCGGTAACATATCCAGTAATTATCGTGTCACCCTTCGGACCAATAAACTTAGGGTTGATATAAGAGCCTTGACCTGGTAATATTAGAAAATCATCCACCCCTTTTGGATTATTTCCAAAGTGTAGCTTTCCAAACATAGCAGTTTGATAACCTGCATCTTGAAAAAGTTGAGGAAAAGTAATCTGGGTATCATCAAATTTAGCATGATTATCAATTTTACCATTTAAATGACTGTGTTTTCCTGTTAATATTACAGCTCTAGAAGGAGCACAGATAGAGTTAGTTACTGAAGCGTTATTAAAAAGCATTCCCTCCTTTGCAATTCTATCTATATTAGGAGTTTGTATTAACCTGTCATCATAGGCACTAATAGCTTGATAAGCATGATCATCCGACATTATAAATAATATATTAGGTTTTTCTTTGTTCTGTTGTTCTTGATTACAACTAGAAATAAAAAATGTTAGTAGTAAAAGGAAAAAATATTTCATTGTTAGTTATTTAAAGTTCTTGTTAATTGAAACTGAATTTGCATTAGTTTCTTTTTGTAAGTTAAGTAATCTATTATGTAAGTCTTTAGTTTTATCAGGATATATAGAGGATAAATCGTTCATTTCACCAATATCCTCACTCAAATTATAAAGTTCTAGTTTATTTGATTCATAAAGTTTTACTAATTTCCAATCCCCGGATCTAACTGAAGAACCTGGTTTCCATAAACTACCATGGTAATGCGGAAAATGCCAAAACACATCTTCTCTTTCTAATTTTGATCCATCTTTAAATATTGGCATTAAACTTTTACCATCAATTATTTGATCACTAGTCAATCCTGCGTAATCTAAAATTGTAGGAAACAAATCATATGAAACGGTTACATCTTCAATTTTAATATTTTGAGAATGGTTAGGGGGCTTTATCAATTGAGGAATTCTGACTCCACCCTCATAGAGCCATCCCTTTCCAGCACGAAGAGGAAACACCGAGGTTGGAGCAATTCTTTTTTGAGTAGAAAGTCCGCCATTATCAGATGTAAAGATAATAAGAGCGTCGTTGTATAAATTATTTTGTTTTAAACTAGCAATAAGCCTTCCTACATTTTCGTCCATGGCGTAAACCATGGAAGCATAATCGGGATTAACCTGATTCATAACACTAATAGCCTGACCCTCCTGACGGGTCCTGACCTTGTTATCTTTAATTGACTTTAATTTATTTTTAAAATAATCAACATGCTTAATGTTTGGTTGAATAGGAGTGTGAACATTATAAAAGGAGAGAAATAATACAAATGGTTCACTTTTATCATGATTTTCTATAAATGAAATAGACTCATTGGTTAACCTATCTGTTAAATATTCTCCCTCAGGGCCGTTTGTTAATTTTGGATTTTTCCATGGCGAATAATAACCGCCAATTGGCGATCCTTTTTCAAAACCTCCAATATTAATATCAAAACCATTTTGTTCTGGATAAAAACCTTGGGACCCAAGATGCCATTTTCCTGAATAGAAAGTCTTATAACCAGATGCTTTTAATTTCTCAGCTATAGTTGTTTCTTCCAAAGGAAGTTGATGAAAATCTTTAGGGCCCAGTAGCGGTCTATTTTTAGGATCAACACCTGGGATCCAATCAGTTATATTTACTCTGGCAGGGTGTTTACCTGTCATTATAGATGCTCTAGTAGGCGAACATACAGAACTGGCAGCATATGCGGTCAGAAATTCATAACTATCCAGACTTAATGCATCAATGTTTGGACTCTCATAAAAATCACTACCTGTGTAACCTAAATCATTCCAACCTAAATCATCAACAAGAATAAAAATCACATTGGGTTTTTTATTTATTGATTTATTTACAGGATTGCATGAAAAAATCATACAACAAACAATAAGCTTTAAAATTTTTGACATATTAAGTTAAATTTAAATCTACTACATGTGGCCATCCCTTAAATTGTTTCGCTCCTTTTTTTGAAACATCCTCAAATCTTGGCCAGCACTGAAAGGTGACATTATTTTTTTCTTTGTCAAAAAGAACCATACCATAACCTGCTCCATTAGAAGGTGAGTCTGGATTAGCATAGGCATGCATTGTGATTTTATTACTAAAACCATCAAAATACCTTCCAGTCCAAGGTAATTTTTTATTGGACTTTTTACCAGGTTTTTCATCCTCCGGCCACCACCATCTACTATAATAATTATTAACTAGTGCAGGTACTATAAATTGAAATGGGCCGTCCTCAAAATTATCCACCCCATGATGAACAACTGAAGCTAAATGTTGATCACCTCCTATGTGTACAGCGTTGGCATTTTTAACAATTTTCAAGGCTTTATTTCTTCCTGTTTGGGGCCAACCATTTGAATCTAAGTCGGCGTGAAGCCTATTAGATTTTTTTCCATGTAAATGCGCCGCTCCACAAAAACTAGTAGCAGAAAGAAGAGCCTTCATCGTGTTTTTTTTAGATTTAACAGACCAGGACTTTAAAAAATCTAACTGTCTGTCCCCTAGTAATTTTAATCCACTAATATCAATATCTTTTGAGTCATATTCGGGATTTAAAATATGATCAGGACGTGGCCCTTGGTTAGGAATTTTTCCTTTAGGACCTGATTTAAATTTTCTATCCTCAATAATAGCAAAATCTATCTCACCATATTTTAAATTAGTATAATACACATTAATTCCTTGTTCAATTGGCGTGGGATCAAAAGGATCTGGTAAGTGAGAAGTTTGACATCTCTCAACCATTTTTACATACTGGTGATGGTAATAATATCCTCCGTCATCCCCTTGTCTTCTAATGGCCTTTTTACCTCCTTCACCCCACAAATTACCTTGTCCAATATCATGGTCATCTGGAATGGTAATACAGGGCCTGTCTGTAAAGAGTTCTTTGAACTGTAAACCAAATTTAAGCCATGCCGCCGTGTGTTGTTTGTGATCATAGGACTGATCCCCACCAAAAAAAAGAATATCAGGATCTTGATGGTTAACATTTTTAATGTAATTATTTCTATCGCCTCGATCCTTATTGCTATTACACGAAAATGCAGCAAGCTTAATTATTTTTTTATCAACGGGATCTTTTCTAATCTTTCCATTAAAAACAGAACCATTTTCATGAACCAGCCTGTACTGCTGATCAATTTTACTATTCCAATTTGGAAATCTAAATAAAGTTGACCAACCAATTTCATTTATTTTTTGTTTAGCAAGTTCTTTCCACTTATTATTTGTTTTAATTTGAAAAGAAATAAAACGACTTTCATTTGGGTAAAGTGGATAAGTTTGAGCCGATAGCTTTAGAATATTATTTGACAATGTATAAATACCAAAAGCAATAATATTCTTTCTCACAACTTTTAAATTTATAATTTGATTGTCTTTTCTTTCCCACCAATCATTGACGCAAAAAGTATCAAGATCTTCAAAAGGAGCTTTAACATAACTGGAAGACCCTTTATTAAAAGAATAATGAAATGGAATTAATGAAGCCCCTGCGATTAATGCCGTGTCTTTTATAAATTTTCTTCTTTCTTTTTTCATATGAAAAATAGATACAAAAAAGGCTCAAACATGAAACATATTTGAGCCCTTTTCAAACATTGAAAAACTAATTTTTAATATCCTGGGTTTTCAACTAAATTAGGATTTTGAGCTAACTTACCTGTTCCAAAAGGAAGCCAGTACATTTTCTCTAAAAATGGAGTGTTTTGTGAAAAATTCCACTTCCAACGTTTAGCTTTATACATTCCATCACTTGCTCTTCTATACCATTTAGTACCAAACTTTGTAACCAAATGTAATTCTGCTTCAGCATCTTTCCATGTTCTTAAATCCCAATACCTGTGATTTTCACCATAAAGTTCAACGAATCTTTCGTTTTTGATGTCATCTAACGTGACAGATGTTTTTGCAGGCATACCCACTCTATCTCTAAGTTTATTCAATAAACCTTTTGCTTGAAAAGGCAAGTTTAATTCATGAGCAGCTTCAGAACCATTTAAATACATCTCACCAGTTCTAAGTACTATGTAAGGAACTTCGTCAGTTCCACCAGCAGGGAATTCTATTGCAGGATTAGTTCTTTTTTGAACCAATCTTCCTCCTCTGTTTCTGTTTCTACCTGGTGCTCTTTTAGGAACAGCGTTTCCTGCTCTTCCTTTTACTGTACCACTACCAACAGTATTGTCATGGAACCAAATTTCTCTACCTTGAAATATTTCTTCAGGTGTGAAAAGAGTTGCTAAGTATCGAGGATCTTTTGTATAAATAACCTCTTCTAAATCGAACCAAGTTTTGTTATTAAATTTAGCATGGTGCTTGTCTCCAGGAGACCCATCTTGGTGCTCAAATCTAGCATCAGAAGCTAAATACATATGAATGTTAGAACCCCAACCAGCTTTAAATCCATCAGGCAAAGCATAAATAGAGTGACTGTGAGTTTTTCCAAGAGTTAAACTATAAGCTTCAGCAAAAATAATTTCAGAATTTTGGTCTTCATAAAATAATTTTTCAAATCTATCAACCATATTAGCTCCTCCAGTATATAAAGGATGTATTCCACCATCAATAACAGCTCTTGCTGAAGCAAGTGCTACAGTGTAATAACCATTTGCAGAACCAGCTGGAATAGAAGTTAATCCATCTGAGGACTGAGGGTGGTATTTTGCTATTCTTGCAGCGTATAGTGCCGCTCTACTTTTTAATCCAAAAGCAGCCCATTTAGTAGCTTTTCCGTATAAAGCAGTTCCAGGTAAATCTGCCGATGCTGCTGATAAATCAGAAATAATTTGGTCGTAAGTTTCTTGCAGAGTATTTCTAGGAATCATAAGTTCTTCGGGTGTAGAATCTACAGATTTAGGTGTTAACTCAAGAGGTACACCTCCATACCTTTTTGCCATTTCTAAATACATAAAAGCTCTTAGAAACTTTGCTTCTGCTACTTGTGTTTTTATAATGGCAGGATCAAAAGTAGCATTATTTAAAATCTCAATAACTTCATTACAAGATCTAATATTTGGATATTGCCATTTAACTAATCTGGAATGAGCTCCAGAAGCAGTTGGAATATTGTAAGATGCTTTTACTCCATTTTGCCATGGTGCCATTAGCGTGAACTCTGCTCCCGCTACACCATCAGTAAAATGGTCTTGTCTAGGATATCCAACACCTTCATTAGGTTCAAAATTTGCATTTGCATAAATTTTTGTTAAAAAAGCTTCGACTAATTTAGGGTCTTTTTTTACAGCATCCTCAGCAATCATATCTGTTGGCGAAAGGTCTAAATCCGCACATCCAATTGCTAAGAATAAAATTAATAGGTAAGATAAGTTTTTCATTGTTTTTAGTTTATTTATTATTTGATTCATTTTTTATTAAAAGGTTTAAAATCCAATTTTAAGTCCAGTAGTAACTGATTTTACATTTGGATAAGCCCTGTCTACATTTCCTCCAGAAGTTCCTGAAACTATTTCAGGATCATAACTTCCAGAGTAAACACCTAGATTATCAAATGTTAATAGATTTGATCCAGCTAAATAAAGCTGAACACTTGTCAATCCTAATTTATCAACAAGGTCTTTACCGATATCATAGCTTAGGCTTATAGTTTTAAGTCTTAGATACATAGCATCAACTCTATCAAAATCATTAGCAGGGTTATCAATTTCTGGTCTTCCTCCAGTTGTAAATACTGGTGGAAACTTTCTTAAAATATCAACATCTCCATTAGCATCCAAAGTAGATCTATTCTCATAAGCAAAACTCTTAGCAACGGTTTGGTGACCTGAATGAGACCATGGACCTGCACTACCACCAAAAGTAATAGTATAACCTTCAGCTCCTTGCCATAACATATCAAGGTTCCAATTTTTATGTTTGAAGCTCATATTTGTACTGTAGTTCCACTTAGGTAATCCACCTTGACCAATAACTATTTGATCTCTCCAATCTATTAATCCATCTCCATTTTGATCAATTTTAATTAAATTTCCAACAATCATTGTTTGATTACCAGCTCCGTCAATATCAACTGGATAGTTATCAATCTGGCTTTGTGAGGTAAAGAACCCATTTGTTTGGTATCCCCATTGACGATCATCCCAATTTCCAGTCAGTACGTACCTTCTATTGTACTCTGCATTTGCAGCAGCATCATCGCCAGTTTCTGGAAGAATATTTTCTTCCCAACTAACATACTTTCCTCTTGAATAAGAAATCATAGGAGAAATGCTGTAGGAAACATTTCCAATTTTCCCTTTGTGTTTCAACATTAAATCAAATCCTCTATTGTCTCTAGAATTTAAGTTAGTTCTAGGAAGAGCTGCTCCAAAATGAAAAGGAATATCTGAATCTGGAAGAGCTAAAATATCTTCTCTTAATCTATAGAAAACATCTAGTTCAAATCCTAAACCTCCATCCCATAAAGTTCCTTCAATTCCAACGTTGGCTATTTTCATGGTTTCCCATGTAATTAGCGCATTAGCTAGACCGGCTGAGGAAATAATTGGATAAGGATTTCCACCAAACATGTAAAAACCTCCAGAAATATTATATCCAGTTAAAAAATCATAATTAGAAACTCCGTCATTACCCATTGTACCGTAGGACATTCTAAGCTTTAAGTTATTCCAAGCAGAATTGTCTTTCATGAAATCTTCTTCAGAAATTCTCCATCCAAAACTAAGACTTGGAAAATAACCCCATCTACCTTCAACAGAGTATCTTGCAGTAGCATCTGCTCTCATGGTAGCTTCAATGAAATATGTTTGAGCTACGCTATAATTAACCCTACCAACATAACTTTGTCTTGCGGATTGAGAAAAGATTTCAGCATTATTTAACTCAGCTCTAGATGAATAATTTAAATAAGGAGCTTCAAAAGATAATGGATCTGTTCTAGAACCCATTAAATAGTCTCTTTCAAATGTTGTAGACTCAGCTACAAAAGTTGCTTTTAATTCACTGTTATCAAATTCAGTTTCATAATTTAAAGTAAGTTTTGGAAGTAACTCCATATCTCGATCAGAGTTAACAAGTATAAAATCTCTTAAATGAGTTCCAAAAAAGACATAGGGGTCTTCCTGCAATGGATCGTAAGTATAAAGATTATATTTTCTACTTACTTGTTTATTCCACTCAGTTTGAGTTTCCATATTTAAACTTGCAGTAGCTGTCAATCCATTTATAAATGGAACGTCATAAGTTAAACTAATTCTAGCCGCTAAGTTATTATCACGATCTAATCTTGTTCCTGAAGACGCTTTTCTTGTCATGTAGATTGGAGAATACGGGGTAGCAGCTCCAGTATGAGAGGCATATGACTCATCAGGAAAAAGAGGTAAGTTTGTTGGTTTACCTGTTCCAAGTCTATTATACATCTCTGAAATTCCAAAATTCGCTCTATCTAAGGTAGTTTGACGGTAACTAAAGTCAAATTGAGCACTCAAATTATCATTAAATTTTGCATCTAAATTAGATCTAATGTTGTATCTCTGTTGAGTGAAATCAGCATCTCTAAATGCACTTTCGGTATCAGTGAAACCTAGTGAAACAAAATAACCCATATTCTCGCTTCTTCCTCTAGCACTTAAATTATGTTGTTTTTGAGCATTATTATCTTTATAAATAGCTCTGTACCAATCCACACCATCAAAATCTTCTCCGGTAATTCTGTTAAATACTCTTTTTCTAGTTGTATCATAATCTAAATATTCTGGCATCTCATTTTCAGCTCCAAGACCATTTTCCTCCATTAATTCTGCAAACTGATGTGCGTTAACAGTTTTTGGCATTGTGATTAAAGATTCATAACTAGTTGTACCGTGATATGTAAATTTAGCACCTTGAGCCGCATCCGAGCCTCTTTTAGTAGTAATAAGAATAACCCCATTACCAGCTCTTGCCCCATATACTGAAGCAGCAGCATCTTTAAGAACGGAAATAGATTGAATGTCGTTAGGATCAATTTGTCCGATAAAAGATTCCACACCATCAACCAAAACAAGAGCGGAACCAAAATTTCTAATACTTAAATTTGCTTGATTACTTCCAGGAAGTCCTCCAATACTTCTTGATGACAAACCAGCTACTTGTCCTACTAAGAGTTGAGTAGTGTTTGCAGCAGGTTTTAGAGTTAAGCTTTCAGATGCAATTGTACCAATAGCTCCGGTTAATGATTTTTTTGACTGTGAACCATAACCTGTTACAACTACTTCCTCTAATTGAGCGACATCTTCGTTCATAACAACATTCATAGTTGCAGAAGCAGCAAGTGTTTGAGTTAAATAACCTAAGTAACTAAAAACCAATTGAGAGTTTTCATTATTAAGGTTAATTGAGAAATTACCGTCAAAATCAGAGGTTACTCCATTAACAGTTCCTTGCTCAATCACTGAAACCCCAGGGATAGGCATTCCGTTTGCTGTTACAGTACCTGAAACGGTTTGTTGAGAAAAAAGTGATCCTATTCCAAAAGCAAATACTGTTAGAAAGGATAAAAATTTTAGCTTTTTCATATGTTTTGTTTAGTTTGTTTGTTCAAACTTAATAAAAAAATAAAAAAAAAAGGATGTAAATGAGTCACGAAATGGGTTTAAAACGTCATAAAAAGGTTAATCTTCATCAATTGGCAATACTGTCTTAACCTTTGAGCTTTTGTATTTCGAAGGCAGGCATCCAAACTGCTGCTTAAATGAAGTCCTGAAATATTTGTAATCATTAAAACCAACTTCATAACACACATAAGACAATTTTGTGTCTGTAGTGATAATAAGTAAAGCTGCTTTTTTAAGTCTTACTGACCTAATAAAAGCTGTAAGTGACAAACCTGTTAAAGATTTAATTTTTCTGTATAAAGTAGATTGACTCATGCAAAAATAGTCAGTCATTTTTTCTATTCCAAAATTTGGATTTTGTATATTTTCCTCAACCAAAACTATTGCTTTTTCTATAAAACTTATTTCAACATCTTCGTTAGAGTTTGGATCAATAACTGGCTCGAACCTTACTTTATTTAGTAAATGTTTCCTAATGTTATTTCTATTATCTAGTAAGCTTTTAATTCTGGCCTTTACCACACTAGCTTTAAAAGGCTTTGTTATATAATCATCTGCACCAGACTCTAATCCACTAACCTCAAATAATGTGGAGTTTCTAGCAGTAAGAAGAATAATTGGAATGTGGGAGGTACTTAATTCCTTTTTAAGTTTACCACAAAGTTCAATCCCATCCATTACAGGCATCATAATGTCACTAATTATCAAATCAGGAATTTCGGCTATTGCTATATTTTTCCCAACCTCACCGTTTTCACCCTCTAAAACATTGTAGTCGCCCGACAATAAGGAGACTAAATAAGTCCTAATATCTTTATTATCATCCACAATAAGTATCGTTTCTTTAGACTCAATTTGTAAACCAGTATTTTCAACTATATTTTTATCAAAATCATAGGTACTCAGATCCTCAGATCTTTTAAAGTTCAGGTCCATTTCTCTATATATTTGGGGATCCATATTTATTGAAAAAATAAATTCAGATCCAACGCCATAATCACTCAATACATTTATTTTTCCGTAGTGAAGCTCTACTATTTTTTTTGATAGAAAAAGACCGATACCTGTTCCTGGTGTTTGATTAGCTAATTTAGATTTAACCATAAAAAATTCATCGAATATTTTATCAACATCTGACACTGGAATTCCAATTCCGGTATCTTTAACTGAGCACATACAAAAACCACCTGAAGATTTGACTTCAACTATTATTTGACCACCAGAGGGTGTAAATTTCATGGCATTAGAAATCAAGTTACTAATAACAATTTCCATTTTATTTCTATCAAAAGGGAGATTTATCTCGTCCTGATCACAAGTGAAATTGTAGTTGATATTTTTTGATTTGGCAATTTCTGTAAACAAAAGAAAAATTTCATGACTAAAATTTCTAAAATTTCCAAAAGCAACTTTTACTTTTAAAAGGCCATGATCCGCCTTCCTGAAATCTAACAGTTCGTTTATTAAATTTAATAATTTATTAGCGTTTTTTTCCACCGTAATTAGTTTATTAGAAACTTCCGTCTTTAAGCTTGAAGAGTTTAAAATTTCTTGTAATGGACTAATGATTAATGTTAAAGGAGTTCGAAATTCATGAGAAATATTGGTGAAAAATCCTAGTTTAGATTCCGCAAAATCCATTTCTCTTTTTTTATCTTTTTCTATCTCAATTAAACTGCTTTTTAATTTTAATCCATTTAAATATATTCTAACAATAATATATAATGATAAAAGGATAATCAGAAAATAAATAAAATAAGCTAACGTAGATAAAAAAGGAGATGGGAGGATATTAATTAGAAGTTCTGATGAGGTGTCCCAGTTAACATTATCTATCGAACTAGCAACAATTAATTTATATTTTCCAGAAGATAGACCAGTAAACTGAACTGTTTTTCTTGTTCCTGTTTCTATCCATTTGTCTTGAAAACCTTCAATTTTATATTTATATTTATTTTTTTTCTTAAAATCATTGTTAAGAAAACCTATTGAAAATGTTGCTTCTTTATGATTTAAGGTTATTTCTTTTAAATAAGATATGTTTTTATCAATAACAACCC
>MDSY01010851.1_pt1 | contig 40218 bp, 34 predicted proteins | sample 811131 | NCBI WGS metagenome assembly MDSY01 (sample SAMN05326643, study PRJNA326480) | marine metagenome | isolation source: seawater | place: Atlantic Ocean: South West | collected 2010
AAAAAGCTCCTGCAAAAAAAGCAGCAGCCAAAAAAGCACCTGCAGCAAAAAAAGCGGCGGATAAATAAATCATTGATTTTTTATTTTTTATTGAAAAATTCCGATAATTATCACTTCAGTTGAAATAGTTTTTAGATTTTTGCTAAAAACTATAAAAGATGAAACATAATTTCGGAGCAGGTCCATGCATTCTTCCTCAGGAAGTCTTTCAAGAAGCATCTGAGGCGGTAAAAGACTTTAATGGTCTTTCCATCCTCGAAGTATCCCACAGACATAAAGATTTTGTTGCTGTCATGGAGGAGGCTACTGACCTCGTTAAAAAAGCACTAAACGTCCCAGAGGGTTATTCTGTAATCTTCCTTCAAGGGGGTGCATCATTGGGTTTTTCAATTAGTGCCTTGAACATGATGCGTGACACAAAAAGAGCATCCTATATCAACACCGGTACCTGGTCTAAAAAAGCCATGACTGAAGCTAAAAAAGTAGGATACGACGTACTTGAAGCTGCTAGCTCGTCAAATACAAATTTCAATTATATCCCAAAAAACCTTAAGGTAGACCCAAATTCTGACTACCTACACTACACTTCAAATAATACAATATTTGGAACACAGTTTAAAGGAATTCCCCAAAGTTCATTACCATTGGTATGTGACATGTCCTCAGATATATTCTCAAAAGAAATTAATGTTGCTGATTTTGATTTGATTTATGCGGGAGCCCAAAAAAATATGGGACCTGCGGGAACTACCTTATACATTGTAAAAGATGACGTGTTGGGTAAATCAACATCATCATTTATGCCCACATACCTAGACCTAAAGACCCACGCAGAAAAGGAAAGTATGTTCAATACTCCTCCTGTTTTCCCGGTCTATGCTTCTATGCTTAACCTTAGGAATTTAATGAGTAATGGCGGTGTTCGAGGAGCCCAAGAAAGAAACGAGGCAAAAGCATCCCTGCTATATAATGAAATAGATAGCAATCCCCTTTTTGAGGGAACTGTTGCAAAGGAAGACAGATCTAACATGAATGTGACCTTTTTAATGAAGGATGATTCTAGAATGGATGAATTCAATACACTTTGGCAAAAAAACGACCTAGTTGGATTGAAAGGACATCGATCTGTAGGAGGTTTTAGAGCATCTATGTACAATGCATTGCCTATTGAAAGCGTAAAAGTATTGGTTGATTTAATGAAGCATTTTTCGAGTAAAGGATAAAAAAAAACATAAAATGAAAATATTAGCAAATGACGGTATTTCAACAAGTGGTGTTGATGCATTAGAAGCAGCAGGATTTGAGGTAATACTTGATAAAGTAGAACAAGAAAACTTAATTGATTTTATTAACAAAGAACAAGTCGTCGGAGTCTTGGTCAGAAGTGCAACAACAGTACGTAAAAATGTAGTTGATTCTTGCCCTAGCCTCAAGCTTATTGGCAGAGGAGGTGTAGGAATGGACAACATTGATGTGGCCTATGCAAGAGAGAAAGGACTAACCGTAATCAATACCCCTGGAGCTTCTTCTCAATCCGTTGCCGAACTTGTTATGGGACATCTATTTGCGGTCTCTAGATTTTTATTCGCCTCTTATAAGAATATGGAAACAGGGGAATTCGCCAAACTCAAAAAAAGCTATGCTAAAGGAGTTGAATTAAGAGGTAAAACAATCGGAATTGTTGGTTTTGGTAGGATTGGACAAAGTCTTGCGTCATACGCTCTAGGAGCAGGAATGAATGTTATTGCGATTGATCAGTATACCGAAACTGCGACGATTTCTTTAAATATTGGAGGAAAACCTTTAGAAGTTCAAATTACACCTACAAACGATTTATCGTCTGTTATCGGCAACCTGGATTATATATCACTTCACGTACCTAAACAGGCTGATGGAAGCGCAGTGATTCAAATGAAAGAATTTGAGATGATGAAAAAAGGTGTTCGTATAGTTAATGCAGCGCGTGGTGGCGTGATCAACGAAACGGACCTTAAAGAAGCGATTTCACAAGGAATCGTAGCAGCCGCAGCATTAGATGTTTTTGACAATGAACCAAACCCTGACGCATCCTTAACCTCTCACGTAAGTATTGCATGCACACCGCACATTGGTGCAGCTACAATTGAAGCACAAGACCGAATCGGAACTGAGCTTGCGGATCAAATCAAAAGTGCGTTAAACCATTAGGTTAAATTAGCTTTACATTAAAGTAGAATCTGAAATTCGATAAGAAATGTCAACTGATGATTTAGAAAATTCTTGTGAAACTGAACAATCTTGTTGTAGTAGTGGAAGCTGTTGCGGACCACAAAATGGGACCGTAAAATATGATGATCGGAAGATTGGGAGAAACGAGCCTTGCCCATGTGGTAGCAACCGAAAATTCAAAAAATGTTGCGGAAAGAGGGCATGAACATCCAGCTTATACAATGCATAAATTGCATGTGCCTTTAATCAGAAGTTGGGAGAACAGTACCTCGCGATTTACAATATTTGGGATTTCAATGGTTAGATCCAAACACTCTGACTTACCGCAAGAAACACACTGAAAATGAGGGTGAATATCAGAATGGTTGGTCTTTGAGCACGCGATGCACTTTGCGTACCACTTGATCCCATCAAAACCAAGAAAAGAATGAAGAACCCCATCGTCCTCAAGTTTGTCTAACACCCTATAGATGGTTGTTTTATTCAATACTTTGCCCAACCTCTTGATTAGCTCAACGGTCGACAAAGCAGTTGACTCCTCTCTAAACTCATTTAACAATATTTCAACAGAACCCGTTTTGCGAATAATTCCCATAAAACAAATCTACTTCAAGCAACTTGGAAACACAAATAATCATCTTATATTTGCAACTCTGTTGCGTTAATTTGCTAAGCAATGAAAATTACCTTAAGAAAACCGGATTCAATTGGAGCTATTGCCAGTATGCTGTGCGTCGTGCATTGCCTAGCAACGCCAATTCTTTTCATTGCGCATTCTTGTTGTAGTGATGGATGTGATGCCGCACCTGTGTGGTGGAAAAGCATCGATTTTATCTTTTTAATCATTTCATTTCTGTCTATCTACCAATCAACCAAAACTACGTCTCAGAGTGCAATGAAACCCATATTATGGTCATTATGGAGCCTTTTGGCCTTCCTAATTATAAATGAAAAGATTCATTTGACCGAAATACCAGAGACATTGAATTACATCACAGCAATAACTCTGGCATTCTTTCATATTTACAATTTAAAATATTGTCAATGTTCCGATGACAAATGCTGCACTTAACATGAATGATAATCAAGCAGAAATTATAGGAGATAACCATATCTCTTCGAGTGTCGAAACACCAATGGTTCCGGATGCCTTTGAGCATTCCGATGAGCAAAAAATTGAAGTAATTCAACACCACTTTAAAAAAATAATGGAAGAGCTAGGTATGGACCTAAAGGACGATAGCCTATCGGGAACACCATACCGCGTCGCGAAAATGTACGTCAAAGAGCTCTTTTACGGTTTGAATCCAAAAAGCAAACCGAAACTATCTGTATTTGAAAATAAATACGGGTATAAGAAAATGTTGGTTGAACAAAACATAACAGTTGACTCTTGTTGTGAGCATCATTTCCTACCCATTACAGGATACGCGCACATTGCATACATGCCCAAAGAAAAAGTAATTGGTCTTTCAAAAATCAATCGGGTTGTGGACTATTATGCCCACCGTCCTCAGGTGCAGGAAAGACTTTCATTACAAATTTTGAAAGAGCTCCAAGACAAGCTGGAGACAAAAGATGTGATCGTAATGATTTGTGCGAAGCATTTATGCGTTTCATCTCGAGGGATCAAAGACAAAAATAGCTTAACCACAACGATAGAATATGGTGGGTGCTTCGAAAATGAGATTATAAGACAAGACTTTTTTAGTATTGTCGACAGCGCAAAGCTTTAAGTTTAGATATTCCGGAACAAATTTTATCTGTCGGCCTCTCCCTTTGCGAAAACTTTAAATTATATTTGGTTACAATCTTGATGAAGTAACTATTAACACTTTTTACCTTGATTTAAACCATAAATGAGGCTACTCGCTTTTATCATATTGATACTTTCTTCACCACTGCTATTGACTTTATCAATCCTAGTATATTTTCAATCAGGTTCCAATGTTATTTTTAACCAAAAAAGAGTAGGTGAAAAAAGAACAGATTTCATAATTTATAAATTTCGAACCATGGAGCAGAATAAGGTCACATTCACAGGGAAATGCATTCGGAAACTTGGCTTAGACGAGCTTCCTCAATTGTTAAATATCATAAAAGGAGAGATGGCTTTTGTCGGTCCTAGACCACTAACAAGTGAAGACATAACTCGCTTGGGATGGAATAGTACCGAATATGACAAGCGCTGGGCCGTGAAGCCAGGCATTACAGGAAAGGCACAGCTGATTTCAATTTGCGACGCCAACTTGTCAATTCAAAATGACATGTGGTACGTCGATAATCAAAGTTTTTGGGTTGACTTAAATATCCTGTCAAAATCGATTTTAATACCTATAACCGGAAAACGCACAGCATAATGAAAGTATTGGTAAATGGCATCGGAAATATCGGTAAAACAATTTTAGGTGTTTTATGTGACTACAAAAGCAAACTCAATATTGATGAAATCTATGCACTAAAGAACACGGCAATTACAGATTGGAACAAGGAAGAATTGAATATTCTGAATAAAAGAGGTGTTATTATTTGCTCTAAAAACAACAAAGATTATACTTATTTAGATGATATTATTGACGGTATTGACTACATCTTTGATTGCAATGCCAATAGCTTTGGTTTGAAAAATAAAACGTGGTATAAAGATTTAACCACCTTAAAAGGTTGTTCAGCTCAAGGAAGTGAAAAAGAATTTGGTATTCCCTTTATGTCGGGAATAAACGATAAACAAATTATCGACAAGAAATTTGTTCAGATTGTTTCTTGTAATACCCATGCTTTGTCCTCAATCATTACAACATTCGTGAATAACGAGCTAAGCAATTTGATTGAGGGAGATTTCGTGATTGTCAGAAGGTCAGAAGATATTGGGAACCATGAAAGGCTCGTGAGTAGTAATGTACTTTCACGACATTTAAAAGAAGGAATTGGAACACACCACGCCATAGATGTCAAAGACTTATTTTTAACAAAGGATCAAGATGTGAACATTCAATCCTCGGATATAACAACACCAAGCCAGCTCATGCATTCCGTAAGATTCAGTCTTTATTTGAAAAATAGTTTAAGCGTTAATGAAATCAAAAAACGCATAAAGGATAATGAATATATTTCAACTTCTTCAAAATTTGATTCTAATATTTTATTTGAATTGGGACGCCGATACAGCCCTTATGGAAGATTATTCTCGCACGCAATAATCAATGACAACAACCTTCTTTTTGATGTTGATCAGAGAAAAGTTAAAGGATGGGCATTTATACCCCAAGAAGGAAATACAATTTTATCTACGATTCACGCATTCTTATTGCAGGTCAATGCAAACAGCACTACTGACGTAATGAATGTAATTAAAAGAGATTTGGTAAAGCCCGTTTGGTAAAAAGATGCCTACTTGAAACCGAATTGATTAAAAGCAAAAATAGAAGCCTAAAACTTATAGGACCTCCATAGATAAAATAGCATCTCCCTCCTCTATTGCATCAATAACCTCTAAACCTTCAGTTACTTTACCGAAACAAGTATGATTGCGATCGAGATGTGCAGTGTTTGTGCGGCTATGACAAACGAAAAACTGCGAACCACCAGTATTTCGACCAGAATGTGCCATGGATAGCACTCCACGGTCATGGTATTGCTTCTCTCCATCGATCTCACAATCAATCTGGTATCCAGGACCACCTGTTCCAGCCATACCGGACGCTCCCTCTTTGGAATTAGGGCATCCTCCCTGAATAACGAAATCAGGTATCACACGATGCCATTTTAAATCGTTGTAGTACCCATCGTTAATCAATTTTACAAAATTATTAACTGTGTTAGGCGCATCCTCGGTGTACAATGACACTTTCATATCCCCTTTATTTGTCTTAATGACTGCTTCCATTTGATTGTTTTTTGAGCCACAAAAATAATTTTTTTTCTGCGAAACCCTCCCATTGTTGAAAACTTCGTTGATAAACCACCAAAAAGCTATCGATTTTCATGGTTTCTAGCCGTTACCTTTGGATAACCCGTTGATTTGAAGTAAATGTTTCGTACGCTTATTAAAAAGAAATTATCTGACAATCAAGTTGCAAATATTTTTATAAATGCAATTTTTGATTCTGTAGACAAAGGCTTCCAGGAGATCGCATCCCTAATAAACGAGGACCCCGTATTTGTAAGCTCTCCAAATATTGACTCGAAATCCAGCGGTGAGTTTGGCATGATCATCATTGTAGGAAATCTCTCATTTTTAGAAAGTACATTTGATGCCGAGCAAGCATCGCGTGTTGAGTCTCTGATTTTCAATAAATTGGGCGCAATGTATGAAATGGAAGGAAAAGACTTCGTTAAACTCATACGAGGCTACCAAAGCTTCATATCAAGAGTGAACCATCCTTCGAAAAATTGGATCTACGGAATGTCAAAGGCCATCTTCCACAAATATCGACTCAACGAATTTCAGGATGAGTATTTCAAAAGAATGCGTGCTCCAAATCCTCTATTCTTAAAAAGAATGGATGAAGTTGTAGGAAATTACATTTGGAATTGGGATGCCTTTTTCAAGAAATACCGTCTATAACCTATTTTAATAAGCTAAAACTTATCCCCAAAATCATCTTTGCTTCAGCGTGAAAGCATCATAATTGCCTTACAATTTTTTGTATTTAAATGAAACCTATTTTAATGATTTGCGTTTCACCTTTCACACAACTATTGCGATGAAACCTTTAATTATATCACTTTTTGCGCTTACTCTTCCATGTATAATCATGGCCAGCGGTCCAATGAGCGCTCGAAAAGAATATATTTCAACCTATAGTGGTACGGCTGTCTCACAGATGAAAAAGTATCAAATCCCCGCAAGTGTGACACTGGCGCAAGGTATTTTAGAATCAGGGTCAGGAAACTCCTTTTTAGCGCAGAGTTCAAACAATCATTTCGGCATTAAATGTGGCAACCAATGGAAAGGAAAAACATCTTACCACGATGACGACAAAGAACAAGAATGCTTTCGCGCCTATTCTCGAGTACGTGAATCGTATGTAGACCACAGTATATTTCTAACCTCAAATCAACGATACGCGTCATTATTTGATTTAAAAAAAGACGATTACAAGGCTTGGGCACGTGGGTTAAAAAAAGCAGGTTATGCGACCAACCCGCACTATGCAGATCGCCTCATTCAATTAATTGAAGAAGAAAAACTTTACTTGTTCGACGAGGTAAACATTTCCCCCGAAATAAAAACATCCGGGAACGAAATGGTGTCATGGCAAGTTTCTACAATTAATAGAGTCAATGTTATTCATACGATAAAAGGTGATACTTTTTACAAACTAAGTTTAAGACTAGGTTTGACCTTGAGGCAACTTCATAAATACAATGACGGTTTAGAGAAACTCGAACACATTGCCCCGGGTTCGCCTATTTATATAGCATCAAAAAAACGCCGGGCATCTGGGAAAAAAGAATTTATCATCAGGAATCCGATTACTTTGGCAGAGGTATCTCAGAAAGAGGGAGTTCGGCTAAAAACATTGATGAAAAAAAACCAAATTTCTACTCCACATCAGCCCTTGCTGAAAGGAGCCAAAATATTCCTTCGCTAGACCTCGGTCTGCGGGAATTTGTTTGTTGTTTGTTTTAAAGCCCCCTTCGAGGGGCTTTTTTTTTGCTTCAAATAAGAAATAAAGGGGAAATCTTTTCGTAATTTCGTCCTTCATGAAATTTTTTGTTCTTGCTTTACTTCTCTGCCTTAAAACCATAGGCTTTGCACATGAAACCTATTTTTCATTCGCTGAGATGCAATACGATGCTGAATGCCAATGTCTCGAAGTCACACTAACATTATCAGCTCATGACCTCGAAGCATACGCGCGGAGCGAAAACATCCTCCAATCTACATTAGAAAAGGATCTTAACAGTGATCGTCAAATCCGAAATATTTTTCAAGAAATTATAATTAAAGGTTTCAAAATAAAACAGAACCGTCAGGACATCATACTCTTTTACGAGGGGTATGAACTTTTTGAAGACGGCACTTGTTCATTCTACTTGCGTTCAGATACAATGAATAATGATGAGTGCAATTTGTTTTATGGCTTATTTATGGATATCTACCCCGAGCAACAAAATAAGCTCAATTATAAAAAACAAAATGACCAAATTGTCTACAACTATTTTGTCTTTAAACGAGAAAACACAATCAAACTATGAAATATTTAAAACAAATTCTTACACTAACACTCATCACTGTAGTCTCATCCATTTCTTTGGGTCAAAAGAAATTTGCCCAAATAGAAAACCTTATACCCACGCCAAATGAATACAGAAATGCAGCAGGTGCACCAGGCCACAATTACTACCAGCAGCAGGCAGATTATAAAATGGCACTGAGCCTTGAAGATGATGCTCAAATATTAAGAGGGACAGAGACCATTACGTATACAAACAATTCACCTGATGCTCTTGGTTACTTATGGTTGCAACTTGATCAAAACTTGTTCTCTAAAACTTCAGACACCAAATTGATTAGAGTAGAAAGAATGGAAGATTTCCGTTCTTTAGAGCAAATTGAACGAAAACTGTTTGATTATGATGGAGGATTCAAAATCGAGGAGGTGAAGGCTACAAATGGAGAAGATTTATGCTACGCTATAAATAAAACAATGCTAAGAATTGACTTGAAGGAGCCATTGAAAACCAATGGAAGCATTTCATTTAATATCAAATGGTGGTACAACATAAATGACAGAATGGCCGTTGGTGGACGTTCAGGGTATGAATATTTTGAAGATGAGGACAATTACATCTATACCATCGCACAATTCTTCCCAAGAATGTGCGTCTATGATGATGTTTCAGGATGGCAAAACAAACAGTTCTTAGGCAGAGGAGAATTCACCCTTCCCTTCGGAAACTATGATGTTTCGCTAACTGTTCCAGGCGACCACATTGTCTCGGCAACAGGAACGCTACAAAACGAAAGTGCCGTGCTTTCTGATACGCAAAGAAAAAGATTACAAAAAGCTAGAAAAGCCGATGCTCCTGTTTTTATCGTAAACCAGGAAGAAGCTGAAAAAACAGAAAAAAACAAGGTGAAATCATTAAAAACGTGGAGATTCAAAGCAAAAAATGTGAGAGATTTTGCTTTTGCTAGTTCTAGAAAATTCATTTGGGATGCACAAAACACAACCGTTAAAGATAAAGATGTTCTATGTATGTCTTTTTACCCTAAGGAAGGAAATCCGTTATGGGAAAGATACTCTACAAAGCTTGTAGCGCATACAGTTAATACCTATTCTAAATTCACCGTGGATTACCCATACCCTGTAGCCATCTCAGTGCATTCAAAGTCTATAGGAATGGAATACCCTATGATTTGTTTTAACGGTGGCCGTCCTGAGGCTGACGGAACGTATAGTAAAAGAACAAAGTATGGAATGTGGGGTGTGATTATACATGAGGTTGGACACAACTTCTTTCCAATGATCATCAACTCGGACGAGAGACAATGGACCTGGATGGATGAAGGACTTAACACCTTTGTACAATATTTAACAGAACAGGAATGGGAAAGAGGCTATCCATCAAGAAGAGGTCCAGCATATAAAATTGCAGATTACATGAGAGGAGATAAATCAAACATCTCTCCTATTATGACCAATTCTGAATCTATCCGACAATTTGGAAATAATGCCTACGGAAAACCAGCAACGGCGTTAAATATACTGAGAGAAACCATAATGGGACGAGAGCTTTTTGATTATGCTTTCAAGACTTATTGCGAGCGTTGGAAGTTTAAGCACCCTACTCCTGCTGATTTTTTCAGAACCATGGAGGACGCCTCCGCTGTTGACTTAGATTGGTTTTGGAGAGGATGGTTCTTTAGTACAGACCATGTGGATATTGCCCTCTCAGATGTGAAACTATTCCAGCTTAATTCGCAAAACCCAACGGTAGAGAAAGCATTTTCGAAAAAACAGAATGAACAAAGAGACATTCATATCGGGGAAACTAGAAATCAGGAACAAATTAAAGAGACCATAAACGAAAAGGATCAAAACATTGATGATTTTTATGGAACGCGTGACATTTATAAAGTTGACGCACTTGATTTAAAAGAATACGAAGGTTTGAAAGGGAGATTAGACGAAGGGAAAATAAAGTTGCTGAATGCAGGCTACTTTTTCTATGAGCTCACGTTTGAAAATATAGGAGGATTGGTTATGCCTCTTATTATTGAAATCTCTTACATGGACAACACAACGGAAGTAGTTAGAATACCTGCTGAAATTTGGAGGTCAAAAGAGAATGTTGTCACTAAAGTTTTGGTACTCAATAAAGAGGTTGCAAGCTTTCAGCTAGATCCATTTCTAGAAACAGCGGATACTGATTTACAAAATAATATGTGGCCAAAAAGGGTTCTTCCTTCTCGATATGATCTTTTTCAGCAACGAAAAATGAGAATGCAACAAAGAGAAAACCCTATGCAAAGACAAATAAGAGTTGACCAACTAAAGAATTAATACTCCGTCACATTATATGAAGTCTCTTCTTGTCTTAGTTCTGTCCTTTGGACTGAATTTTTCTTTGCTATCCCAAACCTTAGTGGACATAACTGGCGGAGGAAGCTATGCCTTTACAAATACAACGAATGTAATTTCAACCAACTTTGGAGGGTCCGGATTAGGTATAGGATGGTGCGCCAACCTATACAGCGATGCCGAAATGGGACCAACTAATGAATTGCTTAGTCTTCGTTGGATGATTGATTATGCAGCAACTACAGCTGGTGATAGTTATACAATGAATAATGTAAGTATTTGGCTCTTTGAATCCGGTACGAATACCGTATTCCCATCAATTGCAAGACCTGATCTTATTGCGAATGATGCAGTCAATGTGTTTCAAGGAGATTTGGTTTTTACGCCACCTGCCCAGTCTACTCCTAACCACTGCGAGGCGGATGTTCAATTCACAACACCGTTTCAATACAGCACAGGGAATTCACTCGTCGTTTACGTTGAAAAACTAACTCCATATGTTGGCGGTCCTGTTTCTCCATATTACGGATATATGCCTGGAGCAAGCGGCCTCAGGGTACTCTCCAATTGGTCAGGTACGGTAGCGGACCCGCTCCTACCCAATGCAAATAATAGTCAACAAGATAGGTATGCTTTAATTAAATTTAACGAGACAGATCCTGCTGATTTATGCACCCAGTCTCCTTGTGACCCTGGTGCAGTCTCTGGATCAACCACACTTTGTACTGGTACTAACGAAGCAACAGTCAGCATCAGCAACCCCAATAATGGGAATATTCAATGGCAGCAGTTGGTAAATGGCATATGGGAAGATATTCCTGGCGCTAACTCCAATAGCCTGACCGTTAACAATCTAGTTGTATCAACGCAATATCAAGCAATTGTATCCAGTTCAGCTTGTTCGACCGCTACTTCTGCGAACGCAACGATTACGGTATCACCCATTGTTACTCCTCCAGAAATTGGCAACATAACTCAACCGATTTGTCCAGCTACAACAGGTAGCATTTCCTTTATAAATCTTCCAACCCCAGGTGCATGGTCGATTATTGGAGATCCAGGAGGTGAAATTATTACAGGTTCCGGCACGACTGGACTTATGGAGAACCTCAGTCCTGACAACTATTCATTCTCTTTGAATTGGAATGGATGCTCCTCGGAATTTAGTTCAGAAATTGCCACAATTGAAACGCCACAAACTGCAACACCTATTTCCACAAGTAATGACTTCACTGCTTGTCTTTCCGACCAATCTACTGTGAATGACTTGCCTGTTAGCTTCACAGGAACACCAACCATCGAATTAGAGAGTGTACCTGGTTTTACCCCAGTATTAAGTACTGATCTACTCGTAAACGGAAACTACTATATTTCACAAACCGACAACACAAATGGCTGTATTCCGTCAGATACAATCATCATTACGGTCTCCATTGAAGCATCACAAGTTCCTGAAATTTCAAATGCTACTTTTACATTTTGTGAAGCAGAAATCTTCACCGTTGCTGATTTGGGTGCTACTGGAAATGGAGGAACACTCAGCTATTACTTTTCAAATGGCTCTACAATCACGGCTGTAAACACCACAGACCTTCTTCAGTCGGGGGCCTACTTTGTAACACAAACAGGCCCTGCCAATACATGTGAAAGCATAGACAGTCTTGAAATCACAGTAACGATTGGAACGACACCTACACCTACTACATCCGAGATCAACCAAACATTTTGCGTCACTGATAATGCATTGGTAAGTAACCTAGACATTGATGCAAGCACCAACACACTGAATTACTTCTTTGACAATGGAACATCGGTAGTTTCAGTTGATTTGACAGACATGCTTTTAGCAGGTAACTATTTTATTACTGCTTCAGACCCAAACACCAATTGCTCGAGTACAGACAGCCTTCTAATTACTGTTACTCTTGACGATACTGCTGCTCCCAACACAACGGCTAATTCATTTGAAGCATGCATCGCAGATCTAGCAGCGGTCAATGATTTACCTGCATCATTTACAGGAACACCAAATATTTTCCTAGAAATTTCACCTGGGTTCATTAGCGTGATTGGAACAGATTTGCTTGTTAGTGGGAACTACTATCTCACACAAACCAATCCCGTTACAGGTTGTTCATCCTCTGACTCAGCTATGATTTCTGTCTCCATTCAAGCGTCTCAAATTCCTGCAATTTCAAACGCTATTTTTACAATTTGTGAATCAGAAATATTCACTGTTGCTGATTTGGGTGCTACAGGAAATGGAGGGACACTCAACTATTACTTTTCAAATGGCTCAACAATTACAGCTGTAAATACCACAGACCTTCTTCAGACAGGAACCTACTTTGTAACACAAATAGGTCCTGCGAATACATGTGAAAGCATCGATAGTCTTGAAATCACAGTAACCATTGGAACGACACCGACTCCTACTACATCCGAGATCAATCAAGTCTTTTGTGTAACTGATAATGCATTGGTAAGTGACCTCGTCGTTGATGTAAGCACCAACACACTGAATTACTTCTTTGAAAATGGAATATCGGTAGTTTCAGTTAATTTGACAGACGTTCTTTTAGCAGGTAACTATTTTATCACAGCTACAGATCCAAACACCAACTGCTCGAGTACAGATAGCCTTCTAATTACTATTATACTTGACGATACCCCTGCTCCCACGGCAAATACAACGAATCAGGTGTTTTGTGCAACCGATGAAGCAATAATATCGGACTTACAAGCCATAGGAGAAAATATTCAGTGGTATGATGCAAGTGGAAATCTACTTTCTCAATCAAGCGTTTTATTAGATAACATAAGTTATTTCGCAACACAAACGGAAATATCCAATGGCTGCGAAAGTTCTAGTAACTTAGAAATATCGGTTACGATTTCAGATCCCCCTGCCCCACTTAGTAACTTTTTAACACAATATTTTTGTGAAACTGAAAACCCTACAATAGCTGATATTCTAGTAATAGGAAGTAATATTCAGTGGTACGATACTGAAATTAATGGATTACCACTAAATGCAAGTGCAGCGTTAATAGATGGTCAAACATATTTTGCAAGTCAAGTTATTACGGGGTGCGAAAGTTCAAGCTTTCTCGCGGTTACCATTAATATTCAAAATGTGATAGACGGCGGTTTCTTTGCAAGTGAATCATTAGGATGTAGTCCATTCAATGTGCAGCTCACACCTAATTTCATAAACCCTAACGCCAGCTACAGTTGGTATATCGATGGTGTGTTTTCAGCAAATTCCACAATTTTAGACTATACTTTTAGTGAGACAGGATGCTATGATATACAGCTTACTATTGATGAGCAGAACTCCTGCGCAACAGATATAACAAATTCAGATTTTATTTGTGTCTCACCGAGCCCTACCGCTTCTTTTTATACTAATCCAAACTCATTGACCATTAACGACCAATTGGTATCGTTCCAAAACACCTCATCAAATGCAGACTCTTTTATATGGGATTTCGGTAATGGAAATACTTCGACACAAACTAGTCCAGAGACCAACATTAACATAATCAATGAAACGCAAACGATTACCTTAACAGCAATCGCAGATAATGGTTGCGGAAGTATAGCTTCCATTACTTTTGATATGCCTGAGTATGACCTTTATGTTCCCAATAGCTTTACTCCTGATGCAGATGAACACAATCAATCATGGGGACCTGTGTTCTTGAGTGGATTCGATAAATTCAATTTTGAAGTACTTGTATTCAATCGTTGGGGAGAAGTTGTGTGGGAGAGTAAAGACGCAGATGGAAGGTGGGATGGTAAATATTCTAACAAGCAACTGACATGCCCAGAAGGCATATATACTTGGAAAATCACCTACAAAAAGAAAAATTCAGATGACAGGATCGTACGAACAGGTCACATCAATTTGATTCGATAAAATTATATTTAAGACATGAATCCTTTCCATCTTGCTATTCCAGTAAAAAACCTCGTCGTTACTCGTGCTTTCTATAAAGAAGTATTGGAATGTAAAGAAGGAAGAAGCGCCGAAAAATGGGTGGACTTTGATTTTTTTGGACATCAACTCGTACTACACCAAAAATCGGATTTAGCAATAGCTAATAAAAATGCAGCAAATGAAGTCGATGGTCATGACGTGCCTATTCCTCATTTCGGAGTTGTTTTGGACTGGGAGGATTGGATACAGCTTTCTAAAAAACTAAAAGTAAGACAAACAAAATTCATCATTGATCCTTACATCCGTTTCAAAGGAGAAGTTGGTGAACAAGCAACAATGTTTTTTTTAGATCCGGAGGGTAACGCCTTAGAATTTAAATCATTCAAAGACATTGGTCAGCTCTTTGAAAAATAATGCTTCTCAAAATTTCAGGGCATCACCAATACTTTATTTCTTTCTAAAGAAAATTTTGACAGGCACTCCTTCAAAGTCAAACTTCTCACGTAATCTATTTTCAAAGAAACGCTTGTAAGCATCTGTAATGTATTGTGGTAGGTTACAGAACACTGCAAAAGATGGCGCATGCGTTGGAAGCTGCTGAATAAATTTAATCTTGATGTATTTCCCCTTCATAGCCGGCGGAGGTGTAGCATGTACGATATCGAGCATGATGTCATTTAGCTTTGAAGTCGGAATCTTTTGGATTCTATTTTCATAAACCTGCATGGCTCTTTCAATCGATTTGTGAATACGTTGTTTGGTCAAGGTAGAAGTAAAAATGATTGGAACATCATTAAAAGGAGAAAGCTGATCTCTCAATTTATCTTCGTATTTCTTTACGGTATTTTGGTCTTTATCCAATAAGTCCCATTTATTTACTAGAACGACAACACCTTTTGAGTTCTTCTCAATCATGTAAAAGATACTTAGATCTTGCTTTTGAATCCCCTCTGTTGCGTCCACCATAAACAAACACACATCTGCATTTTCAATGGTACGCACAGAACGTAAAACCGAATAGTATTCAATATCCTCGGTGACCTTGGCTTTTTTACGAATTCCTGCAGTATCAATCAATAAAAAGTCAAAACCAAATGCATTATATCTAGTATGAATAGCATCTCTCGTAGTACCTGAAATATCAGTTACAATATTTCTATCTTTTCCGGTAAAAGCATTAATTAAAGATGATTTCCCCACATTTGGCTTTCCAACGATCGCTATACGAGGCAAACCAGTTTCTTCAAGAATCGATTCATCCTTAATATCAAAATAAGAAACCATCTCATCGAGGATTTCACCTGTTCCCGAACCATTCGTTGCGGATAAGTCATGAACCTCTCCCAAACCAAAAGAATAGAACTCTGAGGACAAGCCAACACGCGCAGTATTGTCAACTTTGTTGGCTACAACAATGATATCTTTATTGCTTTTACGTAAAATACCAGCAACCACCTGATCCATCTCAATAATACCAGTGGTGGCGTCTACCATGAAAAGGATTACTGAAGCCTCATCAATGGCAATTTCTACCTGCTTGCGGATTTCAGCTTCAAAAATATCTTCTTTGGTTTTTGCATAACCTCCAGTGTCAATAACAGAAAAGCTACAACCGTTCCATTCACCCTGACCATATATACGGTCACGGGTAACGCCACTGACTTCTTTTACAATGGCATCTCTTGATTCCGTCAATCTATTAAAAAGAGTTGATTTCCCCACATTGGGCCGTCCTACAATTGCAACAATATTTGACATTTATTCTTTCTTTAATATCCGTATTTCTTGAGCTTTTGCTCAGAGCTTCTCCAATCTTTGTCAACCTTCACAAAGTTATCTAAGAACACTTTTTTATCTAAGAATTTTTCTAAATCGATTCTTGATTTCTTTCCTATTTTCTGTAGCATATCTCCACCTCTACCGATGATTATACCTTTTTGTGAATCGCGTTCGACTATTATTTGGGCCCGAATTCTTATAATTCTACTTTCCTCCTTGTATTCCTCAACAAGCACTTGACAACTATACGGAATTTCCTTTTGACAGAGCTCAAATATCTTCTCTCTTATAATTTCAGAAATAAAGAAACGCAACGGGCGATCTGTTAGGTCATCCTTATCGTAGTAAGGAGGACTCTCGGGAATATGTTTTACGATTTCTTCCCAAAGCTCACCCACATTAAAATCATGTAAAGCAGATATCGGACATACTTTAGCATTTGGCAATTGTGCTTGCCAATATTCTATACGCTTAAAGACCTCATCTTGGGACGATAAATCTATTTTATTTATCAAACAAAATACGGGCACGGATAAGTTCTTAATTCTATCGAGCGTTTTGACATGGTTCATCTGACGCTCTTTTGTATCGGTTACAAAAAGTAACACATCTGCATCCTTTATCGAACCCTGAACACTATCCATCATATTGTCATGAAGCTTATATGCAGCATTCACAACACCAGGAGTATCCGAAAAAACAACCTGAAGATCGTCCTCATTCACGATTCCAATAATACGGTGTCTTGTTGTTTGTGCCTTTGAGGTAACAATTGACACACGCTCACCTACTAGGCGATTCATCAGTGTTGATTTACCTACATTTGGACTCCCTACAATATTTACAAAACCAGATTTATGCGACATGCTCTATGATTAGAGCGCAAAGGTACGATATTTAAAATGATGATAGAATTTATCTGTAAAATCAGCCTATTTTTTGACGCCGAATTAAGTACTGCTGTAAAATAGGTGCAACGCCTTGTGCAACATCGACCTCAATAAAGTCAATATGTAGATTTATACAACGCATTCGGATTTCATTAAAATGTTCCGTCAGCCGCTTTTTATATTCTTCTCTGATTTCGAGTGGATTCAGTTTTAGGCGTTCTCCTGTTTCCATATCAATGAGCTCATGAGGTCTATTTTCAAATTCTAAGTCTACTTCCTTTTGGGCGTCCATTACTTGAAAAAGCACTACTTCATGCTTATTGTGTTTTAAATGCTGCAATGCCTCGACAATTTCATCAACCTTGTCAGGGTCATCCAGCAAATCTGTAAACAATACAACCAAGCTTCTCTTGGGCGTTAACTCTGCAATTTCATGCAGCGCTTTTGCCGTTGAAGTTTCCTTCATATTAGAAGGGTCGTATAATTTTAAATGTTCCTCCATCCTCTCATATAACTCCCGATGATGTCGTTGTGATGATTTAATTTCCGAAACATAATCCACCTGACTTGTAAAAAAAGAAATTCCAACGGCATCTCTTTGCCTTCTTAACAAGTCCATCAAACTTGCTATGGCATATATAGAAAATTCAAATTTAGAGGTATTGCCATCGCTAAAGTACATGGAGCTCGATGCATCCAAAACGAACAAACAACGCAAGTTCGTTTCCTCCTCATACTTCTTGGTGTACATGCGCTCGGTACGCGCAAATAGCTTCCAATCAATATGCCGCGTTGATTCTCCATTATTATACAACCTATGCTCGGCAAATTCTACAGAAAAACCATGAAAGGGACTTTTATGTAATCCGGTAATGAATCCCTCGACGACTTGTCGTGCAAGCAGCTCCAAATTCCCGAAATCAGCAAGTTTAATCCTTTCTATAGGCATAGGTTAAAATTAGGGAAATTTTAGCTTTTTTGTACCTTCTTATGCCTAAAATAGGCATTCATTAAAATTCCTAAAAGAATGAAGAACACTCCGAGATTAACCATCATGTTCAAGCGTTCGTCAAATATTAAATATCCGACCAGCAGGGCATAAACAATGCCGAGGTATTGAAACGGAATGATTACAGAAGAGGAACCAAGGTGCAAGGCTTTTGTAAGAAGAATCTGGGCACATTGTGTAAAAACACCAATCAAAAGCAACAAAAGCCATTCAATTCCTGAAGGCATTACAAATTCAAACAAACAAAGTAACACCATAAATGGTATTGAGATCATTGGGAAATAAAGTACTATTGATATTGGCTCGTCTGTTTCTTTAAGCTTTACAATAGCAGTATAAGCAATTCCTGAAATACTTGCAGAAATCATTCCTAAACCAATCCAATAGGGTTCAAAATAAGCCCCTATATAATCCAAGGTGTAATTTTGTAACGAAATCAAGCATACTCCTATAAAAGCAAGTGAAACAAATGCCCATTGAATTTTAAATATTCGTTCTCCGAGTAAAAGGAAAGTAAATAGCATTGTGAAAATTGGCGCTAAATATTGAATGACAGCGGCAACGGCAAAAGGCATATTCTGTATGGTCATGAAAAACAAGGTTAATGCCACAGTCCCTGCAGTTCCACGTATGATTAACCATTTTTTATTTACGCCAAAATAAGGGATTCCCTTTCTGTAAATTATTAGTGAACTGAGCACGAAAGAAACAATCGAACGAGACAATACGAGCTCGTGTGCGGGAAGTGCTTGAACTTCATGTTCTCCTAAACTTAAATTACCGCTAAAAAGCTTGACAATTAGGTTTACAATTAAAAAACACAAGCCAGAAAGAACAACGTAAATAATTCCTTTTTTCACATGTATATATTCAGATAATGATTTTTAGTAACCACCTTTCTTTTTGGCTTTATAACCCTTACTCGTGAGCAACTCATATATCTTTTCTACAAAATTACCTTGAATTAAAATGACTGAATCTTTTGCCGATCCACCAACACCACATTTACTCTTCAACTCTTTGCCAAGTGATTTCAGATCATCTTCGAGACCGATGAAGCCTTCTACTAAGGTGACCGCCTTGCCTCCGCGATTTTTTTTATCTAACGAAACATACAATGTCTGTTGAGTTGCAGAAAGGGTTTCGTCCACCCCATTGTTTTCTTCTTCAAATTGAAAATCAGGATTGGTAGAGTAAACAACATTAATTCTATTTTTCTTATTCTTTTTCATCCCAAAAATTTAAGTTTGGTAATCTCATGCAAAAGTAATGGATACTTTGTAAGTTAAATATTTAATTTTACGGCTATAGATTAGAACCAAATGTCCAAAAAGAAAATCATTACAATTGTTGGTGCAAGGCCACAAATCATAAAGGCTTCTGCCATTAGTAGAGCTATTGATTTATTTTTCAAACAGGAGATAGAGGAAATCATTGTACATACTGGTCAGCATTACGACCAAAACATGTCACAGATTTTTTTTGAAGAGCTCGGTATTCCAAATCCTAGCTATAATATAAACGTCGGATCAGGTAGACATGGTCAACAGACGGCAAAGATGATAGATGGAATTGAAGAAATCCTACTCAAAGAAAAACCAGATTCTGTGATTCTTTACGGCGATACCAACTCTACAATTGCAGGTGCGTTGGCTGCTTCAAAAATCCATATACCTGTTGTTCATATTGAAGCTGGACTTAGAAGTTTTAATAAAAAAATGCCGGAAGAGATTAATAGAATCGCGTGCGACCACATGTCAAGTTTGCTATTCTCACCTACCAAACAAGGGATTGAGAATCTTCAAAAAGAGGGCTTCACACTCAATCAAGATGGAAAAGCAACAATGGATGAACCACATATATACCATTGTGGTGACATTATGCTGGACAACAGTATGTATTTTGGAAAAAGAGACAACGAATCAAATCCCTTATTAGCTTCCTTAAAACTAGAAGTCAACAAATACATACTCTGTACAATACACAGGGATAGTAATACGGATATTGAAGATAACTTAATTGGTATTTTAGAGGCCTTACTTTCTTGTCAAGAGGAAACACAAATGAAAATTGTTTTGCCCTTGCATCCTAGAACAAAAGCTAAAATAGAACAGCTAAAAGACCAAGATTTTGTAAAACGATTTATCAATAATTCAAATATTTTAATTCTACCTCCTTCTGGATTCAACGACATAATCATTCTAGAAAAAAATACCAGGCTAATTATCACGGATAGCGGAGGACTTCAAAAAGAAGCATACTTTTTTAGGAAGCCCTGCGTTATTCTTAGAGAACAAACAGAATGGGTAGAAATCGTTAAAAACGGGAATGCAATACTTACAGGTGCAGATAACTCAAAAATTAAAAATGCCATATCCCTTCTTTTGGCTAAAAATGATTACACCTACCCTGCGTTATTTGGCGACGGAAAAGCAGGGAAATTCATTTGCTCCAAAATCTTAAGCGATTTATAATTGATGCTAATATTTGTAGAAAAAGTAAACGAGAGACTAACCTACACCTTTGATTTCATTTTCAAGGAAAGAGACCTTAATTATGCAATAACCTCGAATGAATTTGAATTTGAGCAGTACTCAGAAGCAAAATTCAATTATTCTAAAATAAATCTTAATAACACAGCATCTTTATCACCAAGCACCTTACTTTTTAGTGATGCCCTTGAAAACTATACGCTGAATCATTCACTTTTTTTTAAGGAAAAATGCCTGAGCATAAATGGCATATGTGATCCTGTAGCTAGTATTTTTTACATCCTGACGCGCTATGAAGAATACCAATCGTCCCTGAAGGATACGCATGGCAGACATTTAGGGAAAAAATCCGTTTTATATCGTTTTGGCTGGCATGAAAAAGCCATGTGTGACCGATGGAGTGAGGACGTATTGCATTTTATTTCAGAAAAAACCCCTTTTCTGTTTGAAAAGAAAAAATACAGACCACAAATTATCCCAACATTTGATATCGATAAAGCATATGCATACAAGCACAAAGGTTTAATCAGAAACTTTTTCGGCTATTTAAAAGACTTTTATTCAAAAAAAAGTTCCATTACTAAGGAACGCAGAATGGTCCTTTCAGGCTCAAAAAAAGACCCGTTTGATAATTATGATAAAATTTGTGAAATACAAAGCCGTGGTTTTGATGTGAAATTATTCTGGATGCTTGGCAATTATGGTAAGTATGATAAAAATATTTCTCATAAAAATCGCAGACACCGCCGACTAATAAGAAAAATGGATACCATAGCAAGTATTGGGATTCATCCGAGCTATAAATCAAACTTCAATGAATTTAATATTCATAATGAAATTGAACGTTTACAGAACATCATCAAAAAGCATGTAAGAGCGAGTCGTCAGCATTATCTAATGCTGTTTATGCCGAAAACATATCAGCAACTCATCGAGCAAGAAATTGAGGATGACTATAGTATGGGGTATGCAGACATTATAGGTTTCAGAGCTGGTACAGCACGTTCATTTCATTGGTTTGATCTAACCGAAAACAAAAAAACATCACTGAGAGTGCATCCTTTCTGCTACATGGATGGCAGTCTTAACGAATACCTTGGGTTGAGTACCAATGAGGCCGAAGAAAGAATTACAAAGTTGTTTCTCGAAACTCAGTCTTTTGGCGGTCAATTTATATTTCTTTGGCATAATGATACCATATGTGATTATGGACACTGGGCGGGATGGTCTAAAGTATTAGAATTTAGCCTGCGGCTTAATGAGCTGTAGCGACAGATCTGCCTACCATTTTCTATCGAAAGCCGCATCAATCAATCGGCTCTTGTCTTCACTATCCTTGAAGGCATAATTGAATCCATTGTAGACAGAATACCCACCAACTTCTCCATTCTTATTGATGGCAATAAACCCACATTGTAAACCGTTGACATCCTCATGTTTGGATATAATTCTTTCAACCGCCAATTTACAGGCCATTTCAGGAGAACGTCCTTGACGCATGAACTCTACCACAGTATGACTTCCTGCAATGCGAATAATAGCCTCTCCCATTCCCGTAGCACAGGCCCCGCCGACCTCGTTATCAACAAATAGTCCTGCACCAATTATTGGAGAATCTCCAACACGCCCAGCAAGCTTATATGCCCAGCCACTTGTTGTACAGGATCCACTTATATTGCCATTATGATCAATTGCAAGCATCCCGATAGTATCATGATTCTCATGGTTTATTTCTGGTTTCTCAAATTCATCTTTGTGCTCCTTTTTCCACTCTTTCCAGTCTTCCTTAACAGCTTTGATCGGTGTTTTAAATTTTTCAAACCCGTAATCTAAAGCAAATGACCTCGCCCCTTCTCCAACGAGCATAACATGCTGTGTTCGCTCCATCACTGCTCTAGCGACGGAAATAGGATGTTTGATTCCTTCGAGATATGCGACCGCACCACAGCGTGATTTATCATCCATGATACATGCATCCAAAGTAACATGCCCCTCACGATCCGGTCTTCCACCGACACCAACACTTCGGTTTGTCAAATCTGATTCTGTATGCCTAGCACCAGCTTCCACAGCATCAAGCGACGTTCCAGTATTACCGAGTACCTTCCAAGCTTCCTCATTGGCGGCTATTCCATGGCTCCAAGTGGATATCACAACAGGCTTTCGGGGGCTTAAGCCCACTTCAATTGCAACATTATCCTCCGCAAATAAAGATTGGGGTTTAAGAATGGAAGCTACTGCGGATAGGACTCCAAATTTAAAAAAAGACCTTCTTCTCATAACTGTTATTTTCTTTGTTCATTAGTTAACCAACGCTGAAATTTATTAGCGTTATTCACATGCTGGCGACCTGAATTCGTAAAATTATGTCTACCCGAATAATCTGCTTTGGCGCACATAAAAATATAATCTACTGAGGCAGGATTAAGGACGGATTCAAGTAATGGCGTCCCGACGATACAAATCGGCCCAGGTGGAAGGCCCTCATTTTTGTAAGTATTGTAGCTACAATCAATATCTCTGTGCTCGTATAGAAGCCTCTGAACACCATCTAATTGACTTCCCCAACAAAACTTAAAGGTAGGGTCCGATTGCAACTTAATATTTCGTCTCAAACGATTTAAGTACAATCCAGCTATAATTGGCCATTCCTCAGAGATCCTAGATTGTTCCGAATATACAATACTGGCCAAGGTATAAGCCTGACTGGGACGTTGCAAGCCAATCATAGAAAGTTTGTTCATTCTATCTTTATTCCAAAATGATTTAAACTCACTCGCCATTCTCTTCGTAAAGCCCTCAGCATCTGTATCATAAAAAAACTGATATGTGTTCGATAAAAACATAGAAGGGAATTCTGATTTTGAAAAACCGTATAAGCTCCATGTTTTTGGATCCAACAGAAATTCTGCTAGTTCGGCACTATCTGCCTGAATATGCTTCGCTACTTTTTGACAAATCTTCTCAATTTGATTCGGACCTGAACAATTGTTGAAAGTTACCTTAACCTCCAACTCACCATTTCCATTCCCAAGTCTATTTCGCTTAAAGCCATTTAAAAGTGAGCTATAGGACATGTTCGGTGTAATATCATACTTTCCGAGAGCAATGTTTCTTGCGCTCATTTCTTTATACTTGCCTACAGCGTGAAATAAATCTTGATCATCAATGATACCCTTTTTGACTAATTCTACTCCAAGCGAGTCTAGATGAATCGATTTTAAAATATAAAAGGTTTGGTTTTGATTATTTAATGTAGTTTTCTGTGAAGCCAAATACAATTTGAATTTTGGATAAGCAAAATAACAACCCATCAAGAGAATCAGTATTGCCATTGCTATTTTTAAAATTCGTGTCATAGGGGTAATTCGAAAGAAATTAAAGTTGAATCTAATGTTTTATCATCACATTTTATGAAATTGAGTGATTCAAAAAGGGCCATACTTGCTTCATTATTGAGCTGAACAATAGCTTTCATGGAGAATAGCTTCAACTCTTTCTTTGCATATTGGGCCATTGAAAGCAATGCCTGGCGAGCATAACCTTTTTGTCTTAATGACTTATTGGCAATCAAAACCCCTACAAACGCAAACCCTTTTGCAAAATCGACATCATATAAATCAACCATGCCTATTGCATCATTTCTATCAGAAAGACAAATCATCATGCGTAACTGACTGGAATTGTGCACATCTGTTTGTTGCTCAATTAAGGCATATATATTCTCCAAAGAAACTTTTATTTCGGATTGGGTTACAAGTTGGGTTTCTTTATCAAGCTCCCAAAGATAAACGCCAAAAGCATCTTTCTTTTCAATGGGGCGCAGATAAAGTTCTTCGGTTTTAGGCATGTAGCTTATTCAATCTTGCATTAATTTCAAAAAGGTCATAAGCGCGGATTCCAGCCTTTTCATTTGATACATTTGTCGAATGCCAACCAGCAATTAAATCTCTTTGCTTAAGCTCCTTCAAAAGGTCAGAAAGCTTCATGACCACTTTGGGCATATTCAATGCTTTTTTAATTGGCGACAAACAGGAACATTCAACAGAGGTTGCAGAGCTGTAGTCCTCAAAAACATGTGCAATAGAACGACTACTTAACATAAACCTTAACTTTACCTTTATTAACTTAATATCCTTTTTATCAGTAATTTGATTAACATATTTTGTTTCCAAAAAATCTTTCCCATTACTTTTCAAGCTAAAGAAAATTCCTTGACTAGAAATACCGATATGAGGAGGAATCTTGTCTACATGAAAAATCCAAATCAGAAGATCATTTGTCTCTGATATAGATTCTAAGCGGGATAGGTTTTCAAACCTAAATTCATATTCCAATTGTTCCTTCATAAATTAATTTAGCAGGACCAATTAGATAGACCTTTGTAAATTTATTTTTACCATTTGATTCATAAGAAACCTGAAGTAAACCTCCTTTTGTTCTAACCTTAATCAAACCTTGAGCATTCATTTCATTTGCGGCATGTATTAGTGCGCATGCCGTGGCCCCCGTCCCACAAGAAAGTGTTTCATTTTCCACGCCTCGCTCATAAGTCGCAATGGATAGCTCATCTTCATCATGCACAAAAACTAGGTTGACATTAATTCCTTCATCCTCGTATTTTTTCGAATATCGAATTTTTTGACCAACATTCAGCAGGTTTTTAGTTTCCAACTCGTTGAGAGAATTAATTGTTAATGCTAAGTGAGGAGATCCTGTATCTAAAAAAAAACCGTTTGTGAAGGGAACTGAATCTATAGAAAAAAGTTCAATGTTTAATGGCATATCCACCGACGACATTTCCAATTTCACTTCACCACCACAAAGTTCTGCTTTGTGCACTCCATCAATTGCTTCAAAAGAAATGCCATGTGAAGAAAGTAATTTACTGTCGCCTGCAAATTGAACTGCACATCGCGCTCCATTGCCACAAAAACTTTTTGAACCATCAGGATTTGAGAACTCCATGTAAAAGTCATGTTCCACTGAATAGTTAAGCAGGATAAGACCATCAGACCCAATCCCGAATTTACGATCACACAAAAATCGAATCTCATCTTGACCAATATCATTATAGGCACCATCAATATTATTGATAAGAATAAAATCATTTCCCGTTCCTTGATACTTACAAAATTTGATTTGCATGACTTAACAAATGTAATCAATATGACTCGTATTATCGTTGCTACATTGCTTAACAATCTTTAACATGACCCGTGTACCAAAATAGGACCTTTAGGTGTTAAACTTGTAACGATTTAAATCAAAACTCAAATGATAAATAATTCTTTTAAAACATTAGCAATAGGCTTTTCTGGGGGTCTGATCGCTATTCTTATATTTTTTGAATTCGCAAACCCAATTCAGCAACCAAAAACGAAATTAAAAGCTGATCAGTTGATTGACGGAAATAGAAACGTCCCAGCCTTTGCAACTAATTTTTCAGGGGCAAGTTCAATTGATTTCAAAGAAGCTTCGAAAAAATCTATTCACTCTGTGGTCCATGTCACCACGAAAGTTGTTCAAACGACCTTCCAAAGAGATATTTTTCAAGAATTTTTTTACGGTCCGGGTGCAGGAGGTAAAGAGTTCAAGCAATTTGGGGAAGGAGCTGGTTCCGGCGTGATTGTGTCTTCAGAAGGATATATTGTAACGAATAATCACGTTATAGAAAGTGCAAGCGAAATAGAAGTAACGCTAAATGACAATTCAAAATATACTGCAACCGTTGTAGGTGCTGATCCATCAACAGATATAGCGGTACTGAAGATTGAAAAATCTGGTCTACCGGCAATTTCTTTAGGCAACAGCGATGATTTAGCAATTGGAGAATGGGTGTTGGCTGTGGGAAATCCATTTAACCTAACCTCTACCGTTACGGCAGGAATTGTTTCTGCTAAGGCCAGAAATATCAATTTACTCAATAACCCAAACAAAAATATAGTTCCAATAGAATCCTTTATTCAGACAGATGCGGCAGTGAACCCAGGAAATAGTGGAGGCGCCTTGGTAAACACGAGCGGTCAGCTGGTAGGTATCAATACAGCTATTGCTTCTCAAACAGGCAGCTACACGGGTTACTCTTTCGCTGTGCCGGTTAATTTGGTTCAAAAAGTAATGCGCGACTTAATTGACTATGGCATTGTCCAACGGGGTTACCTTGGCGTACAAATCAGAAACCTAACACAAGAGCTCAAAACTGAAAAAAACCTTCCAAATTTAAAGGGCGTATATATTTCCAAGACCATTGAGGGAGGCAGCGCAAAGAAAGCTGGACTTAAGGAAGGAGATGTTGTTTTGAAGATCGGGAATAAAGAGGTAAACTCAGCCGCCTCGTTACAAGAAGAAATCGGAAAGATGAGACCTGGTGACAAAGTTGCAGTAACCATAAGAACAGCAGAAGGAAATGAGCAAATTAAAGAAGTTGTATTAAGAAATAAAGAAGGGCAAACAAAGCTTGTTTCAAAAGAGGAGCTCAAAAAGAATGTGGCACTTGGAGCTACCTTTGCCCCGTTAAGTAGTTCAGAAAAAAAGGCATTAAATATTGATTACGGAGTAAGGATCGAGTCGCTAAGCGCAGGTAAGCTAAAATCTCTGGGATTAAAAGAAGGAATCATTATTACAAAAATCAACAATGAAGCTGTTCGGAGTGTAGAACAACTCTCCTCGAAACTGAATGATTCGAACAGTGGCATCTTATTAGAAATCATGTCTGAAAGCGGAAAAAGAGATTACGTAGGATTCGGGCTCTAGCAGGTGGCTTTAAGGCACGGTTTTTGACGTTACTATTGACTCATTTTGTCTGCAAAAAAAAGACCTTGATTATTTTTCATTGTGCTTTTTTTGGCTTTACTTTGCCATCTGTAATTGAATAAAATTAATCACCATTATTACCCATTCTGCGCATGAGACAGCTAAAAATAACTAAATCGATAACGAACCGTGAAAGTCAATCCCTTGATAAGTATTTACAAGACATTGGCCGGGAGGATTTAATTACAGCTGAACAGGAAGTTGAACTCGCAAAAAAAATCAAAGCTGGTGATCAACTCGCTTTGGAAAAATTGACAAGAGCGAATCTTCGCTTCGTTGTTTCTGTAGCTAAACAGTATCAAAACCAAGGACTTACACTTCCTGACTTAATCAATGAAGGTAACCTAGGATTGATCAAAGCGGCACAAAAATTTGATGAAACAAGAGGATTTAAATTCATCTCCTATGCTGTATGGTGGATTCGTCAATCTATTCTTCAAGCGCTTGCAGAGCAAGCACGTATCGTAAGACTTCCGCTTAACCAAGTTGGTTCGTTGAATAAAATTAACAAGGCATTTTCTAAACTTGAACAAGAATACGAAAGACCTCCTTCTGCAGAAGAACTAGCTGAAGCTCTTGAAGTCCCTGAAGACAAAATCAAAGAAAGCCTCAATGTTTCAGGACGCCATGTATCCATGGATGCCCCGTTAACTACAAATGAAGATGGAGGAACATTAATGGATGTTATGGCCAATCATGACGCTCCTAAAACAGACCAAGCCTTAATGGCTGAGTCTCTTCAAAAAGAAATTGAACGTTCATTGAGCACATTAACAGACAAGGAAAGAGAAATCATAAGACTATTTTTCGGTATTGGGATGAACCACGGGTTAACCCTGGAAGAAATTGGTTCCAAATTCAATCTTACTAGAGAAAGGGTGCGTCAAATTAAAGAAAAGGCAATCCGACGACTACGTCATACCTCTCGAAACAAATTACTTAAATCCTACCTAGGATAAAACGAACAAGCTGCCCTTCCAAGGGCGGCTTTTTTTTATTAGCAACAACAAATCAAACAAATAGACGATGGAATTAGAATTGGGTTATGAAAAAGGCTTACAATTACACATTGAAAAAGAACGTGCAGCCGTTAAGCTTCAAAGCAAAGTAGGTGAACTACTTTACGAGAAAGGAATTGAGCTCGTGCTCTTTCGCCACCACTTAACAGACATTACAATTTCAGAAATAATCAATCTTCATGACTACTCTCGTAAGGTAGGCAGAAACACGATAGACGTATTCACTACATCTGAGTTAGCCTCAAACTTATTAGAGCTAAAGGTCATTCCTTCCAAATTAGATATTGGAAAGCTTGCAAAGGAATGGAACGAAGAAAAGTCGTCTTATTCAGATCAAAAAGACTTTTTGATGAAAAAACTTTCAGTTCTCGAGGATAGTCAAGATCAGCCTGTAGAGCCGAGAGACGTTGTTTTATATGGTTTTGGTAGAATTGGTAGACTTGCTGCTAGAGAGCTAATTAAACAAGCAGGTAAGGGTCAGCAGCTTAGACTAAGAGCAATTGTAACGCGTAGTTCAAAAGATGCGGATATCATAAAAAGAGCTTCATTGCTAAGAAATGACTCAGTTCACGGTGCTTTCAAAGGGTCTGTTATTGAAGACCTAGAGAAAAAAGCATTGATCATTAACGGTCAAATCGTTCACATGATTAGCGCAAATGCGCCCGAAGATATTGACTACACGACATATGGCATTAACAATGCCTTGGTGATTGACAATACTGGCGTATTTACAAATCGAGAGGCCTTAGGTAGACATTTGAGTGCAAAAGGAACAGCAAAAGTTTTACTTACTGCTCCAGGGAAAGAAATACCAAATATTGTATACGGGATCAACCAAGGGGAACTTGATTTAGAAAAAGAAAACATTTATTCTGCAGCATCCTGCACAACTAATGCTATATCACCAATTTTAAAGTTAATGAGTGACGAATTTGGCATTGAGAAAGGCCATATTGAGACTGTTCACGCCTACACCAATGACCAGAATTTATTGGATAATATGCACAAAAAACCGAGAAGAGGCCGTTCTGCAGCAATAAACATGGTTATTACATCAACAGGTGCAGGAAATGCGGTAACTAAAGTAATTCCTCAATTAAAAGACAAATTAACGGCGAATGCAGTGCGTGTGCCTACACCTAATGGATCTTTGGCTATAATTAGCTTAGAGCTAAATAAAAAGACTACGGTCGAAGAAGTAAATCAAGTAGTACATAATGAGGCACTTAATGGTAATCTAGTGAATCAAATATATTATTCACTTGACAGCGAGTTGGTGTCAAATGACATTATTGGAAATACTTGCTGCGCTGTTTTTGATTCTGAAGCAACTTTGAGCTCTAAAGATGGTAAGAGCGTAGTACTTTACACATGGTATGACAATGAATATGGCTACACTAAACAAGTTATTCGACTTGCGAAATATATCACGAAAGTAAGGAGAGCGATTTACTATTAAATTACTGCCCTGGCAACTCAGTTGCCAAGTAAAGATTTATTAAGGAAGTTAAAAGCGCGATCAATGCGATCCATAACGCTATAGTGCTTCTTCTGCTGTGTCTTTCTGCCATAACCTAGTTATACGAAATGAAGAAAGTTTAGTTTCATTAAACATGACTAATCTCTCAGTGTTCGATGCCAAAAATGGTCCATTATTCGACTTTTAGAATCCAAATAAACAATACTAGGAAGCACCAATCGGCTCTGAAGGCATAGATTTCATTACACAAGATTTAAACATTATTATAAAAATATCGTTTAATACCCATAGAATTGGGTCATTTGGGTTGTTTGTCGTTATTATTTATTTTTCACTTAAATGACGCCCTCTATCCTATAAATAGCTAAATTTGTCCACTAAAGTTTAAGTAAATCATATGTCTGCAGATATTTTTCAAAAAATCGAAGCCAACAGAGGTCCATTAGGTATACATGCCAAACAATCACATGGCTATTTTACATTTCCTAAACTAGAGGGCGAAATTAGCCCACACATGGTTTTTAGGGGTCGAAAAATGCTCAATTGGTCACTTAATAATTATCTTGGATTAGCAAACGATCCAGAAGTGCGAAAGCTAGATGCGGAAGCAGCCAAAGAATATGGTTTCTCTCATCCGATGGGTGCTAGAATGATGAGTGGTAATACTGATTTCCATGAACAACTAGAAAATGAACTTTCTGATTTTGTTGAAAAAGAGGATACGATCCTGTGTAATTTCGGATACCAAGCTGTTCTTTCTTGCATTGATGCATTGGTTGACCGTAAAGACGTTATTGTTTATGACGCAGAATCTCATGCTTGTATATTGGATGGAGTTCGCCTACACATGGGCAAAAGATATGTTTTCAAGCACAATGATGTTGAAGACTGTGAAAAGCAGTTGATTCGTGCTGAAAAACTAGCTCAAGAGACTGGAGGTGCTATTCTTGTTATTACCGAAGGTGTTTTCGGAATGCGAGGCGACCAAGGTAAAGTCAAAGAAATTGTTGCTTTAAAGGAAAAACATAATTTTAGACTATTTGTAGACGATGCACACGGAATTGGAACCCTTGGTGCAAAGGGTGGCGGAACAGGCCAAGAGCAAGGGTGTCAAGATGGAATTGATATCTATTTTGGAACATTCGCAAAATCATTTGCCTTAATCGGTGGATTTATTTCTAGTGATGCTCAGGTAGTAGAATACTTAAGATATAACATGCGTTCTCAAATCTTCGCCAAATCTCTTCCAATGACTCTTGTCAAAGGTGCTTTAAAGAGACTTGAAATCATGAAGAGAAGCACAGAGCATAAGGACAAGCTATGGGAAATCACCAACGCTTTAAAAACTGGATTGGTGGAAAACGGTTTTGATATAGGCCCTTCAAATTCATGCGTAACCCCTGTTTATCTAAGTGGATCAATTCCAGAAGCGACTAATCTTATCTTCGACTTAAGAGAAAATTTCAATATATTTTGCTCTATGGTAGTATATCCTGTTGTTCCAAAGGGAATGATCATTCTGAGATTGATACCGACTGCTTCACACACACTTGAAGATGTTAAATTTACGATTGATTGTTTTTCAAAAATTGTAGGAAAGCTCAAAGCGGGAGAATACATTGCTGATAAAATTGCTCCAATTAAATAATTGAGTTCAATTATTCTCGGGACAACTCAATCAATTTTCTGAGTTTATCTTCATCAACCATAAGCCCTTGTGCGTTAAAGTGATCAGATTTTCCGTAATCTCCATTTTTAGTTCCTGAAAAATGAATTGCGCTGTGTTGAAGAGACTCGATAATGACACCGATATTTTCAGGAATAATACCACCACCTGGCAAGATTTGAATACGGTCAGACGCGAATTCGATCATTTGTTTTAATCGGGGTATACCGAGTTCAACGTTGACGGCAGATCCTGCCGTGAGCACACGGTCGTATTTCATAGCAATCAACTCCTCTAATGCCTTCTGCCAATTGTATACATCATCAAATGCCTTGTGAAAAGTAAGTTCAATTCGGGGAGTCAAAAACCTCAATTGCCTTAGAAAACTCAAATCTAGAGCTCTTTTTGCATTCAGAGCGCCAACAACTAAACCTTGAACACCTAGCTCTTGAAAAAACAATAGCTCGTCGATGATTTGTGCTTTTTCATCTTCCGTATAAACAAAATCCCCTGAGCGCGGACGAATCAAAACCTGTGTATTCAATCCGAGTGAAAGCGATTTTTGAACCAAAGCAATTGATGGCGTTAAGCCACCACAAATCAATTCCTGACAAACCTCTACCCTATCCGCTTCATATTTCGAAGCTAATTTCAAGGCAGTGAAACTAGAAACACATATTTCTACAAGCATAAAATATCATTCGGCAGCTACATTGGAGATACCCTTAGATTTAAAGATAAGGTAAATTGGCGATACGGATTTACGGATTTGTTGCACTAATTTTTCCCTATATTTGCAAGCAATGAAAGGGACATCAGAAAAAGAGAAAAATCAAAGCACATCAGTAGACTTCGAATCCTTTAAAAAGCAAGTGTTAGACGACTATAAGCTAGCTTGTTTATCACGGGAAGCTTCACTATTGGGTAGAAAAGAGGTGCTGACAGGAAAAGCAAAGTTTGGAATTTTCGGAGACGGGAAGGAACTTGCTCAGATTGCCTTGGCTAAAGAATTTAAAAACGGTGACTTTCGTTCAGGATATTACAGAGATCAAACAATCATGTTGGCGATTGAGGAACTTACGGTAGAACAATATTTCGCAGGACTCTACGCACACACTGATGTTGAAATAGAACCACAATCTGCAGGAAGGCAAATGGGTGGTCATTACGCAACAAGAAACTTAGATTCAGAGGGACATTGGAAAAACCTAATGCTTCAAAAAAATAGTAGCTCTGACATATCACCTACAGCAGGACAAATGCCGAGACTTGTAGGCTTGGCTCAAGCCTCTAAAGTGTACAGAGAAAATAAAGAATTAAGTGCAACAGATGCTGCTCAGAAATTCACGAATGAAGGTAACGAAGTGGCATTTGGTACCATTGGTGATGCATCTACAAGTGAAGGCCCATTTTGGGAATCTATCAATGCAGCGGGAGTAATGCAAATTCCCTTAGTCATGTCTGTATGGGATGATGGCTACGGAATTTCTGTTCCTCGAGAATTTCAGACGACAAAAGGATCTATTTCTGAAGCTTTAGCTGGAATGCAGCGGACGGACGAGAAAAAAGGTTATGAAATATTTATAACTAAAGGATGGGACTATGTTCACCTCTGCCAAACCTATGAAAAAGCAGTGCGTCTAGCTCGTGAAGAACATGTACCTGTGCTCATTCACGTTAAAGAGGTCAATCAACCTCAAGGACATTCAACCTCCGGCTCTCATGAGCGATACAAAAGCAAAGAACGGTTGGAATGGGAAAAAGAATTTGATTGTATTGCCAAATTTAAAGAATGGATTTTATCCTTCGATGCAGGAGGAAATAAAATTGCCAATGAGGAATCTTTAGATGCCTTGCAAAAAGAGGCCAAGAATGAGGTACGTAAGGCGAAAAATGATTCTTGGAAAAGATACACCTCAGAAATTGAGCAAGAGCTATCTGAAGTTTGCGCAATGATACAATCAGCTGCAGAAAGCAGCAGCCAAAAGCCTTTTATACTGAAAGAGCTAGAAGGCCTAAAAAAAACATATGAGCCGATACGCAAAGACCTTTTAAATACGGCAAGAAAAGTACTTCGCTTGATGTTCAAAGAGAATTCTCCTCAAAAAGAAATGCTTGCGGACTGGATTCAAAAAGCCATTGAGAGCTCGCACGACAGGTACAGCTCGCATTTATATTCAGAATCTGATTCTTCGGTGAGTAACATTCCCGCTGTCGCACCCATATACGGAACAGATGACCGAATGGAGGATGGCAGAATTATTCTTAGAGAAAACTTTAAAACACAATTGGGTAAAATACCTGAACTTTTGATTTTCGGTGAAGATGCAGGTAAAATTGGTGGTGTAAATCAATCATTAGAAGGCTTACAAGATGAATTTGGAATGCACCGTGTTTTTGATACGGGAATTAGAGAGTGTACCATTATTGGTCAGGGAATAGGAATGGCCATGAGAGGACTGAGACCGATTGCAGAAATTCAATACCTTGATTATTTACTCTATGCTGTCCAGGTACTTTCTGATGATCTATCCACAGTTCAATATAGAACAAAGGGCGGACAAAAAGCTCCATTAATTGTGAGCACAAGAGGACACCGTCTTGAGGGAATATGGCACAGTGGTTCACCCATGGGTATGATTGTAAATGCATTGAGAGGTATGCACATTTGTGTCCCCCGAAACATGACTAAAGCCGCAGGATTTTATAACACATTACTTTCTGCAGATGAACCTGCACTGGTTGTAGAACCCTTAAATGGATATAGAACAAAAGAAAAATATCCCGAAAACATGGGTGAATTCAAGGAACCTTTGGGGGTCGCGGAAATTGTGCAACAAGGATCAGACCTTACGCTTGTTTCTTATGGCTCTACCTTTAATATTTGCCAGATGGCAGCAAAACCGCTTGCCCAACTTGGGATTTCGATTGAACTCGTGGACGTCCAAACATTGATTCCGTTTGATATCGAACACGCCATTGCTAAATCTGTACAAAAGACCAACCGGCTTTTGATTGTAGATGAAGATGTAAGTAGCGGAGCTACGGGATATATGCTCGATAAAATCATGGTTGAGCAAGAATGCTTTTATCATTTAGATTCTGCACCACGTACACTTAGCTCGACAGATCACAGACCTGCTTATGGTTCAGATGGTGACTACTTCTCTAAACCTAATATAGATGATATTGTAGAGAAAGTATATGCGATCATGAGCGAAAGTGATCCAAGTACCTTTCCGCCTCTTTTCTAGCTAAAGCTACTTCCAAAATAATATTATTTGATATCAATCTGAAAGGGAAGTCGCATCACCATACCCTCCCACTCTTGGGCAGATTCGATATTTTCATAAAGTGATTCGAGAATTGGATGATTCAATATGGTTTGTTTTGCCTCTACATTGATGCCCTCTTCCTCGAGCAAACTAATTAAATCAGCAAACGGTTTTTCCTCAACCTCAGGATAATAAACCACGGACTCATCATTGATTGAATTTGAAATTAATTGTGCATATGAAATTGCTGCTTGCAATGTGCCAATCGTATCTACTAGTCCTATTTTTACTGCATCTGCCCCAGTCCAAACTCGACCTCTAGCAATCGCATCAACTTGTTCTTTTGACATCCCTCTACCATTTGCAACACGAGATAAAAACTGCTGGTAAATTTCATTTACCTCTTTCTGTGCAGTTTCAAACTCAAAGTCACTCAACTTATGGTTTGTCGATACAACAGAATGATCATGTGTCCCAATTGCATCTACTTCTACGCCGATCTTACCGAGCATGTCTTTGGTATATGGGAGCACCCCAAAAACACCTATAGAACCCGTCAAAGTCGTTTGGTCGGCAAAAATCTTGTGTGCAGGTGTCGATACATAATAGCCTCCAGATGCCGCATAGTCTCCCATCGAAACAATTACCTTTTTAACTTTATTTGTTAGAGAGACCTCTCGCCAAATCTCCTCTGATGCGAGCGCACTTCCTCCTGGGCTATTCACGCGGAATACTACTGTCTTTATAGATTCATTTGCCCTCGCCTTCTTAAAAAGCGCACAAATATTATCACTTGAAAATCCCTTACCAGTTTTGGCTATTGATCCCTCCGCTAAGATAACAGCAACCTTTGGTTCTGAGGCACGGGCAAGAATTTGGTCTGTCAAAAACTCTGCTTCACTGTAGGACGAAAAACTATAAAAATTCAGTTCCTTTTCCTCTTTTACTTTTACCTTTTCCATGAGTATTTTCAACACCTCATCTCGATACATCGATTTATCCATCATGCCATTTGCCACAGCATCATTTACATTCTTAATCTCAAGATTATTTGCATAAGTATTAAGATCAGTGCTTTTTAACCCTCTAGACGCTACAATATCATCAAGCATCGTATCCCAAGTGGATTCCATATAAACCTGCATCTGTAAACGACTAGAATCACTCATCTTATTCAAAAACAAGGGCTCTACGGCACTTTTAAAATCATTGTTATTTCCTTTAAGGATAGACACTTCTAAACCCATTTTTGCCAACAAATCTTTTATGAAATAGACCTCTCCTCCTAGCCCGTTCCACTGAAACATTGAACCAGAAAATCCATAAACCTCATCCGCAGCTGAAGCAAGGTAATAGGCTTGCTGAGAAATATATTCTCCCGAATGATAGGCCACAACAAACTTTTTACTCTCTTTAAAAGTATTGATTCCCTCACGAAGCTCTTGTGCAGTAGAAATACCGCAGCTTATTGTACCAAAATCAAGAAAAAGCCCTTTTATATTATCGTCTTTGGCCGCCGACTTAAGCCCGTACAACAGCGCCGAAAGCCCTTTTGTTGAATTCACTGAAAGCGATAAAGGATCTACTTCAGCTGAGTTTTCTTCCGCAATTAATCCGTCCAGCTGAACATGTAGAATTGTATTAGCCTCAATATTGGCGTCATCAGAATCCCAGAAACCAATTAAACCTACGATTATTCCTATAAAAATGATCAAGCCAAAAAAGGAAAGTATCCTTGATAAAAAGATAGACCAAAAGACTTTTCTGAATGGTATTTTTGTTTCCTCCATAATAACTAACGTGTTTTTTTAATTGATAAAACTACCAATATTAAATCCATTTTCAACAATATTGAACTGCAATGTAAAGCGTATTTGATCTGTATAACTCGCATCATATAAAGAACCCATGTTCTGCGAACGAAGTAAATGAAAATAAACACCAAATATATCTCCTACTCTAATGGCTAATCCAGCATTAGATACATATTCAATTTTTTCAAAACTAGGATACAATCCTTGGTTATAGAATAGCCCGAAAAGATTTGGGTTTATGGGTATAGCTAAATAGGTATTGAATGAAGCCACCCAATTTCTATTTGTTCCTACGCTTGATGTCGAATAAAAATTACCCATTCCATCGATCTGCTGCTGCACTCCTCCTCTATCAAAATAATATTGTTCCAAGAAAAGATCTCTCCCCCCTTCAACTCCAGTCATCGATAAATTTTGATGGTAGCTATCAAAAGTGGTAAGCTTTGAAACTACATTTTTTCCGATGTAGGCATTAAAACTAAGAGACCTCTTCATGTTACCCAACCTATACTTTATATTAAAGCGCGTATTCAGCTCTGCTCGGAGCATTCTGTCGATATCAAACCCTTCCTCGTTTTCCGTCGATTGCTCATAGTAGGTTAAGGAAGGGGCAATCATAAATGAAGTGTTTTTAAATTCCTTTTGGAAAAGATACTTTGCTCTAAATCCATAGTTATTTTGATAAAGCGCTAAGTTCTTAGAAAAATCACCCTGCCAAACACCCTTGACTTCAGCAAAGCTCAAAAATGTTTTCTTTTTGCTTCTATCACCAAATATGACTTTTAAATAAGGCGTTATCCCCAAAAACCTAGATTGGAATTGACCAGGATGGGTAAATGATTTAAATGATGCTCCTATTTTTAGCTGCTTAATCTTGTTCTTGGGAAGTACAACATAAAGTGCCTCAGCAATACCCACAAGGTTCTTGCTTTTAAAGCCAAATTGAGGTGCAATGAGGTATTGAAAACGTTGCAACGGAATTCCCAAATTATGGAATGCTGTTCCAAGCATCAATCCATCATATGCATTACCTGCTATGGTTGGTGTCCAAAACATATTGGTTCGGTTCGGTTCGTGGTCACCTGAAAAGAATTCTAATTTTAGCGGCTCCCATTTATGGAATAATGCTTTTTTACGCCAGGTATTGTTATGTCTCGAAAGTTCTGGAATATTCTTGTTTGCATCAATCACAACTCGGTTAAAATCACCGATATACGATTTTAGTACACCTTTATTCTCTCCCGGCTCTATCCAAATACTTTCGACTAACTCGTTGTCATTGAATGCATTAATTTCAATTGGACCATTGACCTGACCTACATTTTTGACTTTTACCACAGAACCACTTTTAAGCTTTGGCTTTACACTTCGGATTTTAAAGTCCACATGATTTGTAGTTTGGATCAAATCATCAAAAAACCATGATAAATCTTTTCCAGTTTCATTCTCGAATAATATTCTTAAATCCTCAGGTTGTGGATGTTTGAATTTCCATTGGTCAAAATATAAATGCATGATGCGGTCGAATTCTAAATCACCTAAATAATCCTTCAAATAATAAAAAACCAGACCTGTTTTCTGATACATCACGATTCCATAATTGGCAGAAGAAAATTCTGCCGAATGCGTCTCAATGGGTTGGTCTGCTCCTGCGGTATGAATAAATCGATATGTTAAGTCAGCCATATCATGGTAATCTAAATCATTGAGATGAAAACGTCCATTAAGTACCATATCGGACAATCGCGTATTACCTGGATATTTGGTTTGAATATATCTTACTTCATTCAAGGTGTTGAGTCCCTCATCCATCCAGCCATGAACGCGCTCGTTGCTACCTATAATACCATAAAACCAATTGTGACCCACTTCATGGACAATTACAATCTCCAATTCTTCTTTGGAGGAAGAATTGCCAATTACTGTGACATTGGGATACTCCATACCACCGCCAGCACTGATGGTTCCATCTACTGCCGTTACATGACTATATGGGTAATTTCCATTCCAAAGTGAATAATAATATGTTCCATCATTAAGATACTCAATGGCATGCTGCCAATGTTTTGCATTTTGAGGAACAAAAAGAGCCCACGTATCAACAAGCTTTCTTGTTCCTGGCAATTCAACTGACCCTTTCAGCACGGCATATCTTTTATCGGCAAACCAAGCGAAATCATGTACCTGATTCTGCGCATATCGAATCGTTTTGTATTTATCCGATGAAGGAGGAAAAGATGTTTTGGTTCTTCCCTTGTTTGATTTGGCCACCAAGGAATTCAAATCACCCTCAGTTTTCTGAGCCAAATCATTCATAAATTTAATTTCACTTGCATTTTGCAAGTCACCTGTTGAACCCACAACATAATTCTCAGGAATTATAATAGAAACGTCAAAAGAACCGAATTCAGAATAGAACTCACCTTGATTTAGATACGGCATGGGATTCCAACCATTTTTATCATATACTGCAGGCTTAGGATACCACTGGGTAATTTGATAAGACTGACCAATATGCCCCAACCTTGATATACTTCCAGAAGGTACCTTCACACGAAAAGGTGTTGAAACATCAAGAGATGCGCCTGGAAAAAGTGGTTGGACTAACGCTAGAACGACAATATCCTCTTGCCCATTAAAAATTTTATAATTGACTTTTGTTCCATTAATTTGGAAAGCAAGAGAATCAATAAATCCACTGTCCTCGTTGGATACATTAAGAAGCCCTTCATCGCCATCTTCTAACATTTGTTGTGCCAATGCCGATTTTCCATTCTTGTATGCATTTGGCCAAAGATGTATATAAAGCTCATCTAAAGTATCGGGAGAATGATTAATGTATTCAAATGTTTCAAAAGCATGCAACATATGACGCTCGTCATCTAGCCGCACTGATATTTCATAGTTTACCTCTTGCTGCCAATAAGACTGGGCATTTGAAACAAAAGAGGTGACTACACAAAAATAACATAAGCAAAGGGTAAATTTCATGGCAAAAAAAAATGGGCTGCAACATTGCAGCCCATAAATTTACATAATTGTAATGCTATTTTATCATTCGTTCCGTACGAATATTTTGATTTCCATCAGTTAGGGTTATCATATAGATTCCTTTCATCCAATCACTCGTATTGATCAACATACCATTATCGACAATAGAAGATTGAACAAGACGACCTTGAGCATCATGTATCTCAACTTGAACATTCGATAAACCATTTGACTTAATTTCGATAAAGTCATTAAATGGATTTGGAATTACAGAAACTGCTAACAATTCAACTCCAGAGAAA
>MDSY01073127.1_pt1 | contig 40156 bp, 39 predicted proteins | sample 811131 | NCBI WGS metagenome assembly MDSY01 (sample SAMN05326643, study PRJNA326480) | marine metagenome | isolation source: seawater | place: Atlantic Ocean: South West | collected 2010
TCAAAGTTAATAACGGTTGTAGCGTTTATTGTTTTCTGCCTTTTTACGAGGCCGGGCAGCTCCTCGACTCGCGCCTTATTTCAAAGATCTATTCTGTCGAAACCAAAACACCCCCATGCATGTCTATCATAAACAACTTATGTTTATTTATCAATTATTCCCAAATGATAAATAAACCAAACCACCATCTATATAAACCCTATATTAAGAAGTACAATAGAAATTATGAGTACTATCACTGTATTTTATGATGGAAAATGTGGCGCCTGCCGTTTTGAAATTAACTTTTATAAAAAATTTAAGCCAATAATACCTATCAATTGGATTGATATTACTAAAGACCCAGACTCTCTCAAAACCATTGATATTTCTTACCAAGAAGCTATGAAAACATTATATGTCTTAGATCAACACGAAAAACTACATGATGGCGTAGATGCATTTTGTATTATCTGGGCAGCTATTACATGGTTATCATGGGTCCCTAAATTAGTAAAGTTACCCTTGGTTTATCAAAGTTGCTGGATCGTGTATACTACGTTTGCTTACCTACGTTTTCGTTGGTATGGCTACGATAAATGTGAGCACCCAAATGATTGAAACTAATAACAATGAAACCGCTTTAAATGTATTAGGTACCCCCCTAGAACCATGTTGCTTCGCGCCACTAACAGGATTTTATCGTGATGGATCCTGTCATACAGGACCTGAAGATGTAGGAAGACACCTTGTTTGCGTGTTAGTAACAGAAGAATTTCTAACATTCTCTAAAGAAGTAGGAAATGATTTATCAACCCCCAATCCCGACTATGAATTTGTCGGACTAAAACCTGGTGACTGGTGGTGCTTATGTGTTTTACGATGGAAAGAAGCTTTTTTACATGGCGTTGCTCCACAACTAAGACTAGAAAGCACCCATAGTAGTGCATTAAGTTACGTTCCTCTCGATGAATTAAAACAATACGCCTATAAAGAAGTTAAGTAAAAAAGCTCTCTTTATATCAAAATACTTAGATTAATCCATAAAGAGAGCGTAACCCATTAAGTCATATTACATTAAGACTATTCCTAAGATGAAATTGAAATTGAAACCGGCTTAACACTATCAAGCTTAGCCAATGTTACAGTTAAAACTCCATTTTTTAATGAAGCATCCATACTATCCACATTAACATCCGGAATATAATAGGTACGTTTTTGTTTCCCCAACGAAAACTCTGACAAATAGGTTACTGAATCAGAATCTTTATCAACATCAACAGAGTCAATACCAACCGTTAAATACCCCTCCTCATACTGAATATCTAACGCTTCTTTTTCTATACCAGGAACTGAAACAGAAACAAGAATAGCAGAATCAGTTTCCTTAATTACAGTTGGTAAATTCTGCATCCCTATTCCATAATCAGCCACATCCTGAATCACTGAATCCAGAAATGTTAAAGACGGATAAGACAGTTTTTTTGTTTGCCACATATTGGCACCTCCTAAAATAATTTCACCATAGGTAATGAAAAAACAATGCCAACAAAAAAAACAAAAATGTTCATAAATAGAACAATTTCATGTTCAGAAACACAAAATTCTACTCATAAGTGAACAATACTAATCTATCGTCAAGCAAGACAATTTGTACTACCATTAACAATCATGGCAACACCAAAAAAAATACAACCTCAAGATCTAGAATCTGAAAAAAGCTTATTAGGGGCAATGATGATCTCCAGCGAAGCCATCTCACTAATTATTGGAAAAGTATATGCCAATTCATTTTACAAACCTTCTCACGGAACTATCTATGAAGCCATTGTAGACCTCTATAACGAACATGAACCCATCGATTTGCTAACCGTATCCAATAAATTAAAAAAAGAAAAAAAATTATCTGAAATAGGAGGAAGAACCTATTTAATTGAATTAACAGAATGTGTTCCAACTGCATCAAATGCAGATTATTATGCCAGTATTGTTGCCGAAAAAGCCTTATTAAGAAAATTAATTACAGCTGGATCTAATATTATTAAAGACGCCTTCGACGAAACCAATGAACCCAAAGAGGTAATAGAAGAAGCACAACAAGCCATCATTGATTTATCAAAAGAAAGTTTTAAAGATAACTTTATTCACTTAAAAGAAGCCGTAAATACGGTCTTTGAAAAAATTCAAACAACGACCCCTGGCGAAGATAATCTAACAGGAATTCCAACAGGATACCCCGATTTAGACAATATGACATCAGGCTTTCAACCGGGTGATTTAGTAATTCTAGCAGCAAGACCTTCAATGGGAAAAACAACTTTAGCATTAAACTTTGCCCAACATATGGCTATTCAAAACAAAGTCCCAGTTGCCATTTTTAGTTGCGAAATGCCTTCAGAACAATTAGCCGTAAGATTATTATGCTCTGAAGCAAAAATAGATTCAAAGCGAATGAGAACCTCCTCATTAAAAGATAATGAATATAGAGACCTAAATTTAGCCTTTGGAAAATTATCAGAAGCCCCTATCTATATAGACGATGCTCCCAACCTATCCCCATTAGAAGTAAAAGCAAAATTTAGAAGACTTGAATTAAAAGTAAAACCAGAAATTGTCATTATTGACTATCTACAACTATTACGAGGAAGTAAAAAACGGTCTGAAAGTCGCTATCATGAAGTTTCTGAAATTGTACGAGAAATTAAGGCATTTGCTAAAGAATCAAATGTAGCCGTGATAGCATTATCCCAATTAAGTCGTGATATAGAAAAAAGACAAGATAAACGTCCAATGTTATCCGATTTAAGAGAATCAGGGGAGATCGAACAAACCGCTGATCTTATTATGTTTATTCATCGTAACGATGAAGTAGATGCATCAAATCTGGAGTTTTCAAATGTTCAGCTTGTAATAGCAAAACACAGAAATGGACCCACCGGAAATATCGATCTAGGATTTAGAAAACAAGTATCTACCTTTGTTTCTGTAATGAAAGCACCTACTCCACAACCCCCAGTACCAGAACCAATTGCATGAAACTAAAAATATTTTTAGTTATTATCACACTATCAAACACCCTTTATGCCCAACTTCCAGAAAATATTGATCTAGAAGCAGACAATATTATCTTTCAAAAAAACAATCATCTCCTGCAAGCAACATCAAATGTAATTTTAAGTTATGAAAATCTAACTACATATACTGAAAATTTTATCTATGATACTAAACTATCTGAAGTCAAATTCCCTACATTTTTAAAGTTAAGCAATCAACAACAAAGTCTAACAGCAGATTCATTAGTATATAATTTTAAAAAAAATAATGGCCATGCAAAAAATATCACAATTAAATCCAACAAACTAACCCTTAAAACAGAAAGAGCTTCCATTAGCCCTTTAAAAGCAACCCTACACAACACCTCCATTTCAAATTGTAGTTTAAAAGAAAAACATATTGCCATCCAGTCAGAAAAAATTGATGTTTACCCAATGCTTGGCATTATAAATGCAAGAAAAAATTGGCTTGATATTCATTTCTTGCCATTTCGAATTCCTATCCCATATTTCCCTTATGGTACAAAAACTCAAAATATTTTAGGAAAAAATCAATATATTCCTGAACTAGGAGAAAATAGCATCATGGGTAAATATGCGATTTATAAATCATCCTATATGCTTAACAAATATATATCAGGAACAACCGATATTGGTTACACAGAAAATTTATATTGGATTATAGGAGGTAGTAATACAATCTATAAAAACAAATATTTTTCCCAAGCTATTCGATACCATTATTACAATGTCATACAAACAACAGCTTTATACTCCATAAGTAAAATAACCTTTTACAAAAACAAAAAGAAAAAATTAAATACAAATATAATAGATAAATTAATTACTCCATTTCTCTATCAAAACCAACTTGAAAATAATGAGCTAAACTTTATATTACAAAAAAAAGGAATTTTCTATAATTATTGGGTAGATTACCTCCCTAAAATAGAATTTTTTATTCCAAAATTAAACTATCACAACACCATTATCGATACACGACTATCAATATCCAAAACAACAGAAGCAACAAATGACACAATCCTAACAAAAAAACAACATATCCACTTACAAAACTCGTTAACAAAAGAAATCACCTTAACAAAAAAATTACAAATCATTCCAGAACTCAACACAAACATAAATCAATACACAAATACACACCATTGGAATCAACTATTTTTTATAACCAAATTCAAATTAAATACACTATTAAGTCCAGAAATAAGCTATTTACAAAAAATAATCAATAAAGGATTTAGCCCCTTTCAACACGAACAAAAATTTGCCTTAATCAACAACGAAGTAGGCTTAAAGATTAAAAAACATACCAAAAAAATCCAATTAGAATATGAATCATTTTTCACAATAGAATCCCAAGAATTTCGTAAACAAAACATATTCTTCCTATACAAATTTCACTGTTGGGGCCTAGGCATTAAATGGAAAATTAAAGAACAAGCATTCTCAATACAATTCGCTCTAAATTAGAACACTAAAACATCTAATAATAAACTAAGAAACAAAAATCACCATTTTGAGTAACTTAATTACAAATTTAAAGATTAAAAAATAAACAGAAATGTGAGTTTTTATGTGAGTTTTAAAAACAAACGACTAGTAAAAAGACAAACTAATACCGTATACTTAAATCCATGAGTAACGAACTATCTGATACACAAATGCTAACAAAAAAAGTAAATGGAAAAAGTATAACATTTCATATTAAAGATACCGTTGATATTATTTGGATGAGTCAAAAAACATTAGCAACATTCTTTGAAAGCCCTTTTAAATCAATCATAAAAGCACTTAGTATCGTTCTAGATGAAACACCGATCAATAAAACAATCCATATAAGAACTATTTCCTACATAGATAAACAAGCAACAACATCTCAAGCCATTCAAGAAACACAATACTCATCGTATATCATTTTATTAATAGCATTTAAATTAAATACCCCTACAGCAAGAGCATTTCAACAATGGATAATTGAATCACAGTTCAACTTTATTAAAAATGGATTTGCAATAGACAAAAAAAGACTTAAAAGCTCGGAAAAAAGACTTAAAAAGTTTCAACAACAAGTAAAAAAACTAACAACTTCTTAAACGATCAACAATCACCTTAACCGTTTTAGCAACAACATGCATTTCATCAATCGAATTTGTTAACCCAACACTAAAACGAATACTGGATTTATTATCATCCACAGAAACACCAATCGCATCTAAAACATGAGAAGGCTCAATAGAACCAACTGAACAAGCAGACCCCGTAGACAAAGCAATCCCCTCTAAATCACAATTCATCGCTAAAGCATAGCCACTACAACCAGAAAATGTAATATTCAAGGTATTAGTTAATCGTAATGGTGAATTAGCAGCATTAACAACCACACCATCAAGCACTAAAAATTCCTCTTTTAAAAATTCAATTAAAGACTCTGTATGCTGCTGATAATAACTAACATCGATCCGAGAAACAGCTGTACCAAAAGCAATAATACCTGGAACATTTTCTGTAGAAGCTCTTAATCCCCGCTCATGATGCCCACCATACAATAAGGGATTAACGTTAGTTTCATCTTTTATATATAAAGCCCCCACCCCTTTCGGAGCATAAAGTTTATGAGAAGAAAAAGACATAAAATCAACATTTAATTGATTAACATCAATATGATACTTACCTAAAGCCTGAACAGCATCTGTATGAAATAAAGCACCATGCTCATGAGCAATTTCACACAATAATTGTATATCCTGAATCGTCCCTATTTCATTATTAGCTAAAACAATACTTACTAACCGAGTATAAGATTTAAATAATCTTTTAAACGCAGATATATCAATACAACCATTATCATCAACAGGAATAAAATCACATTCAATATCAAAGCTTTTTAAATAAGTCGTCGTTTCTTTTACACTAGAATGCTCAATAGAAGAGACTAAAACATGAACAGGATCAGATGATTGCCTCTTTAAATAAATCGCCTGCATTAACACATGATTATTAGCTTCTGTCCCAGATCCTGTAAAAATTAGTTGATCTACTGAAGCTCCAACACAATCAGCTAATTGCTGTCTAGAAAATTCTATAGCTTCTTTTGCCTGCCTACCAAGCTGATACAAACTCGAGGCATTTCCATAAACAGCTAAAGCCTCTACAAAAGAAGCTTGTACATCAGAATGAACAGGCGTTGTAGCATTATGATCACAATAAATTAATTTCGAATTCATTAAACATAAACTAGCTCATCTAAATGTTTTTTTAAAGTACTATATAATGTTTTACGGACATCAATTTGAGATTCCTTAACAGACTTAATATTATTTTGCGTCATTCCAAAATCATGATCATTCTGAATAACGGTATGTAAAAACTCCTTAGTCTTTTCCTTAGTAATCCTTTGTATATCAGGGAATTGAGGATTAAAGTACAAATCTAAATAAAGCTTCATTTTCTCACCTAAAAAAGAAAAATCTGATGAAGGACTATCAAACATAGCCCTTAGAGCCATCGATCTCCCATCAGGAGAAGTAACCGTTAAATCAGTAGGCAAAAAAGGATATATAAACATAAATAAACGACTCAACTGCTGAGTCGGCAAACTCGAAATTACCAAAAATAAAATATCTTTATTTACATCCGAACAAACCATCTTAATGAAAGATTTTTTATCACTAAGAAGAGCTAAAATTTTAGAATCTAATGACCCTAAAATATCTAAATAGGTTGAAAAAAAACCTCGAATACCTACCATTATATCAACAGGAAGATGTTTTTTATGCTGAGGTTTTGATGATAAACGGTCTTGATAATACGATATAAACTTCATCATAGAATCATCATAAATCCCCCAAGAAAACCGATCACTAAAACCACTATCCCACGTTAACAAAACATCATCCCCATCATCAGAAAAAGAATTTAAGCAGGACAAAGAAACACCACCAAACATCGACATTCCGGCAAGAAGCAACATTTGCATATAAGTAATAAAAGCATCATTTTCAAGAAAACGCTTATCATGATCAATAATAGACGACTCTCCCAAAACATCTTTTAAAATTCGGTAATCATCATTATCTTTCATCAAAAAAGATTGAACACAATCTAATTTATTAGCAACCGATTGAAGAATAGCAATACCAGGAGGAAGATTATATTTCATTCAAAAACTTAATCACTATCAACTTGTTTTTGAATACCCTGAATCTCTAAAAACTTATTAACATCCAACGTCTTTAAATCAATACTACTCCCAGATGATGCAGGCATTAAAATAATTCTCTTATCCTTTAATGCTTTAGCCATTTCTAACTTCACCATAACCTTACCTCCCTGCTGAGCTAAAGCCTGATTCATTTTCTCAATCCCCGTGGCCTCAGCTCTTCCCTCTTCTTTAATAGCCTTAGCAATCTTTTCTTGCTGAGAGTAATAAGCATCTGCTGCTATAATAGCCTTATCAAACTCACCATCTGCCTTTGCAATATCTTTATAAACATCCCCTTTTGCAACTTCTAATTTTCGTTTATATTCTTCTTGCTTTGCCAATACTTCGGATCGCAATTTTTCCGTTTGTTGATCCGCCACTTTTTTATCTTCAATAGCTTGTTGATAATCATCATTAAAACGATAATCCTTTGTTAAAACACGTTCAACAATAACACCATAAGGCTCCAAAATACGATTTAAATCCATTTTAGCTTTCTCAGATTTTTTGGCCCTCAACTCAGCAGTATAAAACTCTTCCGTACGCAACTCTCCAAAAATATCTCTAGGTAAACTACGAGTAATTACCCGAACAATTTTTGTTCTCAACTCTAAATCAGAAGCTGCAACATGAGATAATATATAAGGAGCTTTTTCAGGTAAAATACGATATGAAATAATTAAATCTAAACTAATATCGTTACCATCAATAGTTTTAAATTTAATATCATCTTGTCCAAACAAATCTCCTTTAGCTATGTTAGCTGTCATTTCCATATTCTGAATATTAGTATTAAACGTATGCCAATCTGTTACAAAAGGAAAAAAGATATAAGTAGAACCAGGAGCATAAATTTCATTTTCAACACCTTTCTGACCAAAAAAACTAAATTTTTTAGTTCGAACACCAACCTCATTAGGTTTAGTACTATAAAATACACAGCCACTAAGCATAAAAACAACTAATAAATTTAAAACAACAATAAAACGTTTTGATATCATCATTCAAACATAACCCTTGTTTTTTCTAAATTAAGAGGATTCACACCATAGTCCCCATCACTAGGTAAAATGATAACCTCTACCCCCTCTAAAACCTTAGCCATTTCCAAGCCCACTAAATTTTCCGCCCCCATCCCCTTTAACGCTATATTCTTCAATTTAGTCTTAAAAGCTTCTGCTCGTTTAACTAATAAATCAGCTTGAGCATGTTTTGTACGAACATAAAGTTCCTGTTCAGCTTTCCGGGTTACTTGATACGCTTTACCCTTCTCTAATTCAACACGTACAATAGCTTCTCCTTCTTCTATCATTTTTTGCAACTGTGCATTTTGAATAGCCGCCTTTGCTTCAGCTTGATTTTTATAGATTAATTGATCTTTCAACTTCTTTTCTTCTATATTACGTTGAATTTCAGATGAATATTTAAAATATCGAATTAAAACATGCTCAATAGCAATACCCTTTTCTTCTAATTCGCTAGCCAACTTAATTTTAGCTTGATTCATTTTTTCAACACGTAAATAAGGATTATAAAATTCTTCAGTAGTTAACGTCCCCAATGTTTCCTTTAACGCAGGTTCGGTTTTTGGCAAAATACCATTAATAAAATACAATTCACCTGGCCCAATTGTTTTAATAACTTGAAGTGGATCATCAATACGAAAAATAACAGAAACATCCACATCAACAAAAAACCCATCAGACGTTTGAATATGTGCTGAATTATCAATAAAACGAGATGACGCTTGATTACGCATAGACGTCAAATCAAAAACTTGTAAATCTTTGGGAAAAACGTGAAATATATGAATACCAGGCACCATAAAATACCAACCTGTATCATAAACCGTACTTTGAATACCTCTATTTAAACCAACCCTAACTTGTTTGATGGCAACTTCATTAGGTTGAACATAAATAAAAAACGCATTAAAAGAAAATAAAAACAAAAACAACCCACCAAGAAAAAAAACAAAATAAGATGAATTTAATAATTGTTTAAGCCAATTTTCAAACTGTTGTCTAAGTTTATCAGGATCCATTAGAGAAATACTGTATCATATGATTAAACAAAAGAAAACTTTAACACCTTTATTTACGATATGAATATGAAACCCAAAAGTTAACATCAGCATTCCCATTTTTTAGTGATGATATATGACGTTCTCCATATAAGTTTTTAAAATTACAATAATCAAAACCAACACCAATACTACTAAAATAAGGAGCCCGAATACCAATAGACTGTGTTAACCCAACACCCTCTCCTAAACGAATTTCTGAATACGACTTAAGTAACCTAAACCATCTCTTTGAAAAACCTAATGTAAACTCAGCTTGTTTCTCCCCCTTAAAAACATATTCTACAGCAACTGGAATATGTGTGTTAGCAGAAAACCTATACCCAGATTGCACTCTATAAGAAGGACCATGCGACGTTAAATACATAGAAACATTAGGTAATCTAATATTATAAACTTCATTATATTGAATATGATCAATACCGGATACTAAATAACGAGACCATCCCTCAACAAAAGCCCAAAAAGTTAATGAAGTCAACACGGAATATCCATTATATCGCTTAAAATCACCATAAGACATATCAATACCCTTTTCTATATAACGTGATCGAATAGGATTAATTTCAGCCTGACCTAAATTAGAAATAGCCATTTTTGACATAAAAAAACCTGTCATATCATAAACGGATGTCATCCCACGCTCATAAAATCGATTATCAATACTCTCTGAGAAAAACACTAAATTATTAACACCTCCAGCATACCAAATTAAATCCAAATCTTCTGAATTAACCAACGAATGCACAGACCATTCTGAACTATCTGGCTTCTTAATAGATGTCGAAAATCCTTCTGAACCTGCTAACCCTGATAAAACTTGTCCAAAAAAATCATAATATGTTTTTGAAATAACATCATCACTACCTACTAAATAATACTCTGGTTCAACTCCAAAAGCACGACCTCTACTCCCATGACCAAACTCTTTATACGGCAAAAAATAAAATGAAAAATATGTATTATTCATAATAAGCCCAGTCATAAATGCACGTAGATAAAAACCAAGCTTTCTATTTAAATATAAAAGATTACGATTAGCGGACCATGATGCCATATTAATAAAATCATGGCTAAATAAAGTTAAAGAAGCTACTGAGCTATTAGTATATGGCTTAACAAAAGCACCAGAATCAAGATCAAAAGAAACAAAAGGCCTTACATTAGAAAAACTAGATGTTGTAAACAAAAAAATTAAAATAATTAAACGAAAAACCATACTATCCTAAGTTAAATTATTCATAAATACAGATAACCGCTTTAAAGCCTCCTGAATCTGATCCATCGATGTTGCATAAGATAAACGAATATAACCCTCAGCTCCAAAAGCAGAACCAGGAACAGTTGCCACCAACTGCTCTTGTAACAAATATTCACAAAATGTCACAGCATCTTGAATAACCCCCGATTCACATCGCTTACCAAATGATGATGATATATTAGGAAACGCATAAAAAGCTCCTTTCGGCTCAATACAAGACACTCCCGGCAAATCATTTAAGCCCTCTATCAAAGCCTGGCGACGTTCTTGAAAAGACTGCTTCATCTTAGCTACAACCTCTTGAGAACCTCGAACCGCTTCTAAACTAGCCCACTGAGAAGCCTGGGCAGGATTAGACGTTGAATGAGACTGAATATTAGACATCGCCTTAATAATACGAGCATCCGCAACAGTATAACCAATACGCCATCCTGTCATTGAATAAGCCTTAGAAACCCCATTAACAATAATGGTCCGATCTTTAATTTCATCCCCTAACGATGCAATTGAAACATGATCCCCATCATAAATCAGCTTCTCATATAACTCATCCGAAATCACATAAATATCATGCTTAACAATTACGGCTGCTAATGCTGCTAATTCTTCTCTAGAATACACCATCCCAGATGGATTTGAAGGCGAATTTAAAATAAATAACTTTGTCTTTGGAGTAATCACAGCCTCTAATTCCTGAGGGGTAACCTTTAACTGATTTTCTTCTTTAGTTTCAATATAAACACAACTACCCCCTAACACTTCAACCTGACTCGGATAACTAACCCAATACGGAGTTGGAATAATAACTTCATCACCAGGGTTTAACAAAGCCATCTTAGCATTAAATAAAGAGTGCTTCCCTCCACAAGAAATAATAATATTATCACTAGTATAATCTAGTTGATTTTCTTGTTTTAATTTTGTAACAATAGCGTCCTTTAAATCCATAATCCCAGAAGCTGGTGTATATTTAGTTTTACCATCAAGGATAGACTGAATTCCTGCTTGTTTTATAGATTCAGGAGTATCAAAATCAGGTTCTCCCGCACTCATTCCAATAACAGGTTTCCCCTCTTTTTTTAATTGATTAGCCATAGCTGTAATAGACATCGTAATACTAGCCTTAATACCTAAAGCTCTGTCTGAAATCAAACGTGTCTTTTCTTTTTCTGCCATACAAATACTCCTTACAATAACTATAATACATAATATTAAAAATTTTAAAAAATTTATTTACTCTATGAAAGTACTAAAATATGTTTAAGAAAACAAGAACACTGGTAACTAATAAATAGATAAATTAAGCATTTTATTACAAAGTAAACTATAATTAAAAGAATTAACTAGGACTACCAGATAAATGATAAACTTAAAATACAAAAAAACAAAACTAGAAGGATTCGCCGATGCAATGACACATGGTATTGGCTTAATATTTAGTATTGTTGGTTATTTAATCCTAATTTTAAGCGCTGCAAAATCAGCAAATACATGGATATTTATAGCATTTAGTATTTATGGAATTTCGTTAATATCAACATACCTATCCTCAACCATCTACCATCTATATCTATACTATCATCCTGTTCCTAATAAACACTTTAAACGAATACTCCTACTATTTGACCATTGCTCAATCTTCTTTCTAATTGCCGGATCATACACCCCCATACTATTAATTTTTATGCGTAATAAACTTGGCTGGAGTTTGTTTTGCTTAATTTGGTTTTTAACCTTTTCCGGAATGCTTTACAAACTTAAATTTATTGGAAAATTCAAACGTTTCTCCTTATTCATGTACCTATCAATGGGTTGGTTAATTTTATTATCAATAAACGACTTAATTCGCCTTGTCCCAATAGATCTAATTTGGTTTTTAGTAACAGGTGGTATCTTTTATACAGTTGGAATCATTTTTTATCAAAAAAAATCTATTTATTTCAATCATGCAATATGGCATATGTTTGTCTTAATAGGAAGCATTATCCATTTTCTAGGAATTATTTTCTTTATAAAATAAAATCAATACGTCAACTAACATGATTATCCCTTCTGCAATAAAAACTAACTTGATATAATAAACTAAAACGATGTCCCCAAAATATCTAATAACCATATTATTAATAACTCCCCTATTTATCCACACTTCCAGTCATGCTTTTTTTAACTACACATTATGCAAAAAAGAACCTATTGAATTCTCTGGAGAAAAAAAATATCCATTTAACTCCCTTCATGAACTAAAATCACTAGATGATTTACATAAATTTGGTCTAAGCAGCCCTGATAAAACAGATCATGAAAAAGGAACTCAATTAATTATGCTAGCATTATCAAAAAATGTAGCAGACTATCCTGACTGGACCCTTGCTCATGGATTATTAGGAACAACAATGCTAAATGCATCTCCTATTGAAAAAGCAAGTTACCAATCCTTTTTTATGTCGCTAAATAATTTTCGTAACTATAAAATGAATGAAAACCAAAAAATAACATTTTTATTTGAAACAGATACCAACGCGATAACAAAAACCCCATCCCTTATTGTAAAACGAGAATTAGTAATTACAGCCATTAGCAGAAGTCTTCACAATCGATTTACATATAATGGAACCGGTGATTTCAAACAAATCTATACTCCAGAAAAAAATAGACATTCACATAAACAACTAAAAGAAATGCTAAAAACGGGGTTATCTATATATGGAGAATTTGAAGATAGAGAATTTGATGATCAAACATTACTATCAATACTAGGAATAACATATGCTACATTAACCTTTGATAACGTTGATCTATCTGACTTAGACTTACGTTACTTAGATCCAAAAACCATTTACGAAGAAACCTTAAAAATCACATTAGATTCTCTAGCAAAACGTCCCAAACATGGCTACAAATTTCTTCTGTTATTAAATGATAAAATGGATCGGAAAAAGTTATCCACCAAAGATAAAATGTTATTCACTAAAAAAAAGAATATCAAAAAACCACTATTAGAAATTATTAATAATGATCTAAATGCCTTATTAGAAAAACCAAGTAAAAAACTTAAACTAAAAAAACGATCTCACAAAAGAAAACCTAGCATCCCTCCTAAAACAAAGACTCAAAAGATTCAACAATCATCTCAGGAAAATACAGAACTAGACCCCAATAAAACCACAGAATTAACAAATGAAATAAATCAACAAGAAACTCAAGAAAATGCAACACTAGAACCCAATGAAACCACAGAATCAACAAATGAAATGAATCAACAAAAAACTCAGGAAAATGCAGCACTAGAACCCAATGAAACCACAGAATCAACAAATGAAATGAATCAACAAGAAACTCAGGAAAACACAGAACTAGAAACCAATGAAACCACAGAATCAACAAATGAAACGAATCAACAAGAAACTCAAGAAAATACAGAACTAGAAACCAATGAAATCCCCCTATAAAGAATATATTGACTTTTACACATTAAACACCAATAGTAATAAGTATGGATTTAGCACATGAAAATGACATCGTAACCATCCATTACACAATTCGTTATACCAATGGTGAACTCTATGACACAACCGAAGGAAAAGAACCTATTTCTTTTAAACTTAATTCCCCTGACATACTTCCTTTCATCCCAAACTTAATTAAAAACATGACCATCGGAGAAGTTAAGACGATTACAATAAAAGCCAAAGATGCATTTGGAGAAAAATTGCCAACATTAATTAAATCTATAAAAACCGAAGCTATCCCCAATCATGTTAAACAAGAAGTTGGTAATAAAATTGAAATTCAACAAAAAAACGCACTCCCATTACAAGCAACCATTATCGATGTACAAGATACCTATATAACCATAGATGCAAACCCTGCCCCCATAGGAAAAGACTTAGTAATTAAAATAGAAATAATCGATATAGAAAGTGAAAACTCTTGAAATAAAGATACTTTTTTGTTAAAACTAATCTGCTGTTTTGGAAAATCTTACCTGTTACTATATTTTTCTGTAATATTAGTATAAGATTTAAACATAGACATTGAACTGTCTTGTTTAAACAAGAGGGTATGTTAAAAACAAGTCATTAATGATGAGGTTAAACAAATGATTATAGATAATTTAGATCAAGTAGCAAATCAAATTGAAAATGAACGCGGAATTAAAAAAGAATTTTTATACGAAGCACTAGAACAAGCTCTAGCATCAGCATGCCGAAAACATATTGGAGATGGAAGTCAATTAGAGTGTACACTAAATCCATCAGCAGGAACCATGCAATTTTTTCGTGTTAAAGAAGTCGTTGAAGATATTTTCTCTGAAAGCACAGAAATTTTAGTAGAGGAAGCTCAAAAAATTGATAAAAAAGCAGAACTAGGCGACGAAGTTAGCGTTGAATTCATTCCGACAGACTTTGGACGAATTGCAGCTCAAATTGCAAAACAAGTTATCACACAACGTTTACGTGAAGCAGAAAGAGATTCTGTCTTTGAAGAATTCCAATTAAAAATCGGTAAAGTCGTTAATGGAACAGTACAACAAGTAGAAAACCGATCTTACTTAATAAATTTGGGAAGAACAGAATCTACCTTAAATTATTATGATCAAATTCCTGGAGAAAAATTTGAACTTAATGAAGTCATACGTGTTTATGTAACAAATGTTGATAGAAATAATAGACGTAATATGGTAGCTATTTCACGTTCTCATTCTGGACTACTTCGTGCTTTATTTGAATCTGAAATACCTGAAATTAATGACGGAATTATCGAGGTCATGTCAGTTGCAAGAGAACCTGGTATTAGAGCTAAAGTAGCCGTTAAAACCAACAACCCATCTATAGGAGCCGTAGGTACCTGTGTAGGGCAAATGGGAGGACGAATACAAACCATTATTAAAGAATTAGGAAATGAAAAAATTGATGTTTTAGAATGGGATGAAGATATTAAAACATTTATTGCTAATTCATTAAAACCAGCCAATATTTCAAATGTATTAATTACTGACGTTGAAGAAAAACAAGCAACCGTAGTAGTAGAAAAAGATCAACTATCACTAGCAATAGGAAAAGCAGGAGTTAATGTTCGTTTATCAGTTAATCTAACAGGGTGGAAATTAAATGTAATAAGCACTGAAGAATTTAATGAAAATCATAAATCAATCGTTGATAAAATTCAAAACAATAAAGATCTTATCCAAGACATACAAAATGACACTAATTCTCTACAAAATTCACAATTAGGAAAAGCGATAGCAAACGATATAAATAAAGAAAAAGAAAAACAAATTGAAGAAACCAAAGAAAAATTAAAAGAAAAACTAAAATCGATTCAAAAACAGGAAGAAACTGAAATGAAAGTATCTGTTTTAGCAAAATTATTAAATGTAAAAACAGCTGAATTAATAGAAAAAGCAAAAGCAAAAGGAATAGACATAAAAAGTAATCGTAGTACACTAACGCCTGATCAAGTAAAAAATATTAAAGAGAAGGTGTTTGTTTGAAGGTTCAAGACATTGCAAAAGAATTAAATGTTGATTTAGGTACATTTCTTAGTTTTTTAAGAGATCAAGGCATTCGCCAAGCAAAGCCTTCCACAAAACTAGATCCAGGAACAACATCAAAAATAAAAAACAAATATAAATCTCAATTAGAAAAAAAGAACTCTGAAAGTATAGAACTCCCTGAGAAAACAATATCATTTAACAAAGAATCTATTAAAGTATCCGAATTAACAACACTCCTTGAATTTCCAATGGCACAAATCATGAAAATATTCTTACAAAAAGGACTTATGGTAAATTTAAATTCTGAAATCGATCAAGAAACCTTAATTGAAGTTGCTAAAGAACTTAACATCACAATAGAAATCGAAGATTTGACGGTTGAAAATGAGCTTGGCTTAAAAACAAAAGTAATGGAAATAGAATCAGAATCAATCGCTGAATCAAATAAAGTAAACCAAACTACCCGACCACCTGTTATTACAATTATGGGCCATGTCGATCATGGAAAAACATTACTATTAGATCAAATTAGAAAAACTAATGTTGTCGACGTAGAATCAGGAGGAATTACACAACATATAGGCGCATATCAAATTAATCATAATAATAATAAACTAACCTTCTTAGATACACCCGGTCACGAAGCATTTACAACACTTCGAGCTCGTGGAGCACAAATTACAGATATAGCAATTTTAGTAGTCGCAGCCGATGATGGCGTAAAACCACAAACAATCGAAGCAATAAATCATGCACAAGTTGCAGATGTTCCAATTATTGTAGCAATCAACAAAATTGATAAACCAAACATTGATATTGATAATGTAAAACAACAATTAAGCCAATATAATTTATTAGCAGAAGATTGGGGAGGAAAAACAATTACGGTACCTGTATCAGCAAAAACAGGAGAAGGTCTCGACTCGTTACTAGAAATGATTGAACTCGTCGCAGAATTACAAGAATTAAAAGCTAATCCAAAAAGTGTATGTAAAGCTGTTATTATTGAATCAAAACTATCAGCACAAAAAGGACCAATTGGGACTGTTATTGTTAAAGCTGGAACATTAAAAGTTGGCGATTATTTCATAATTGATAATCATTACGGAAAAGTACGTGCCATATTTAACGATGCTCACAAACAGATTAAACAACTACATCCTGGCGATCCTGGAGAATTATTAGGATTTTCCGAAGTGCCTCAACCAGGATCAATTTTAGAATCTCGAAAAACCGAAAAAGAGTGTAGACAACATATTGAAGAGCACAAAAAGAATGACATTAATAACAACAAAAACTTAACACAAAAAATGTCTGTTTCATTAGAAGCACTATCCTCTCAAGCTGAAGAAGGTGATTTAAGACAACTAAACTTAATTATTAAAGCAGATGTTCATGGTTCCTTAGAAGCAATTAAAGGATCTATAGAAAAAATTGAATCCAAAGACATCCCAATTAAAATAATTCACTTTTCAACAGGAAGCATTACTGAAAACGATGTATTACTAGCAAAAGCATCCAATGGGATTATCTTTGGCTTTAATGCAGAACCATCATCTGAGGCATCACGATGCGCTCAAAAAGAAAAAGTAACCATAAAAACATATTCTATAATTTATAATATTTTGGATGATATTCAAAAAGTTATTCAAGGATTATACAAAATTGAATTTGAAGAAATAGAACAATCAGAAATACAAATTAGAGAAATGTTTAAATTTTCAAAAATTGGAAAAATTGCAGGCTGTCATATAACAAAAGGAAAAGTTGAACGTAACGATAAAATACGCGTTATACGTGACGGAAACGAAATATTTTCTGGAGAAATTGAATCCTTAAAACGTTTTAAAGAAGATGTTAAAGAAGTAGCCGAAGGATTTGAATGCGGTATTGTATTAAAAGGAATGAATGACCTACAGGTAGATGACATCATCATTTCCTATAAGATAAAAGAAAAGAAAATACTATAAATGTCGCGACAACAACGAATTTCATCGTTACTTAAAACCGAAATATCTTCCTTATTAATAAAAAAAATTAATGACGATAGAATAGGCTTTATCAGCATAATAGATATTAAACTATCAAAAGATTTAGCTCATGCTTGGGTATACTATAGCCAAATAGGAAGTAATGAAGAAAAAGAATTAACAAAAAAAGGATTAGCATCAGCAACAAAATTTATTCACGCAGAATTATCAAAAATGATTCGTTATATGAGCATCCCAAAAATTCATTTTAGATTTGATGAAAGTATCGAAAAAGGAACCGATCTAATAAAAAAAATTGATGATATTTCAAAATGAGTAAACCAACCCCCTATCAACAATTCGAACAACACATAAAAAATGCAAAAAAAATACTTATTACCGCACATCGTTACCCAGATATTGATGCAATTGGGTCCTGTTTAGCACTAGCAGATGCAATTAAATCAGATAAAACCATCAAAATATGGATTCCAAAAAATAATACTAAAGACTGGGACTGTTTCCCTAAATCTGATCTTGTAGAAAAAGAATTCCCCAGTAGTTTTAAATTTGATACATGCATCGTATGCGATTGTTCAAATTTAGAACGTGTAGAAAACTATGAACATATCCAAAATACAACACATAATTACACAACAATTAATATCGATCATCATTCCGATAATAATTATTTTGGAGATATCAACATTGTTGAAACCATTTCATCTGTTGGTGAACTCCTATACCACCTATTTACAAAACTTAAGATACCAATTTCATCATCAATGGCAACATGCTTATATGCAGCAATTAGTTTTGATACCGGTCGTTTTGCATACTCAAATGTAACTGAAAAAACATTAGAAACAGCATCAAAATTAGTTAAAATAGGAGCAAACCCCTATTTAATTACACAAGCAATGGAAGAAAATAAATCTGAAAAAGATTTTCAACTCATTAAAATTGCAATAGATAATTTAATATTCAATAAACATGCAAGTTTTGCTTATACCACCATCCCAAAAAAAAGTCCTAAAGGAAGTGTCAAAATTATTGATTTAATTAGACAACTCAAAGATATCGATTTATTAATTGTATTTCAAGAACTCCAATCAAAACTTGTAAAAGTAAATTTAAGATCAAAGTCACAAGTTAATGTATCTAAACTTGCACAACAATTTGGTGGGGGTGGTCATGATAGAGCGGCAGGAATATTGTTTAATAAAGATCTTGAAACCTGCCAAGCTGAACTAATTCAATATATCCAATCTCGATAAATAATACCTTATTTTAAAGCACGCATTTGACTAATAGGCCAAAAAGTAAATAAGGCTTTTCCAATAATATCCCTTTCTTTTACAAACCCCCAAGCTCTGGAATCCAAAGACATCGATCGATTATCCCCTAACATAAAATAAGAATTTGGTGGTATTTTAGCAGGCCCATAATAATCATAATCTTTCTGAATGTTAACCCCGGCTAAAATCATTTCTTTTCCATTGAGATAAACCACACCTTGTTTAATTTCAATAGTATCATTAGGAAGACCTACACACCGCTTAACATAATCTTTTCCATCCTGATGAGGAGAATTAAAAACGACAATATCACCTCGTTTCGGAGTCGTAAAATAATAAACAAATTTATTAACAAATAACCGATCATTAAATTTACCATCAACACCCCCAATTAAGGTAGGAATCATAGATCCCGTCGGCACAACAGAAACTTGAATAATAAATGTTTTAATTAACAAAGCTAACACTAAAGCAACTAGAATAGTCTCCAAAAAATCAATGCTATAAAAAAGAAATTTATTCTTTTGCTTAAAACGTTCTTTAAACGTTTTATAAATTATATAAAAATTTTTAACTCGAGAAATCACAAACTTATTGTATCAAAGAAATAATAGAGCGTATATTAAATTTAAAAAACAAATATATTTCCCAAAAAAATAATACCATTATGTACAACAACACACCCTAGCAAGCCCGTCGGGAATGGGGCTCCAAGTTCTGTTATCGCAAGCAATCTCTGCCAGTTTACAATTTAGAGAACTAGTCAAAACCCATAACAAAATTTTACTAAAATCTAAACAAACTCCATTAATCAATTTATTTTTTTCTTTTGTCTGAGCTATTAAGCGTTATAATAAACAAAAGATTACCATGATAGTAACACTAGACTTAGGAACCACAAGTGTCAGATGTTTGGCCATTAATAAATCAGGCAACTGTGTAGCCGTAGCTCAGGAAGAATTTAAACAACACTTTCCACAAGCCGCATGGGTAGAACATGATGGGATGGAAATTTGGAAAAAAACCGTAACCGTTTTACAAGCTGTCCTAAAAAAAATTAACGGCACTCCCAACGGAATTGCAATTACAAATCAACGAGAAACAACCATTGCGTGGCAACCATCAACCGGAAAACCTCTCCATCATGCCATTGTCTGGCAATGTCGACGAACAGCCGAAAGAATCTCATCATTATCACAATCAGATAAAGCATTGATCAAAAAAATAACAGGACTAATCCCAGACGCTTACTTTTCAGCATCAAAAATGGAATGGTTATACAACAATGTAGCTACCATTAAACAAGCCGCACAAAATAACGACCTCTACTTTGGAACCATTGATACCTGGATATTATTTAAACTATCAAAATCATCTGTATTTAAAACAGATACATCCAACGCATCACGAACCTTATTAGTAAATTTAGAATCTCAAGATTATGATCCTAATTTACTAGCCTTATTTAATATCAAACGAGAATGGTTACCCGCTATTGAAAATAGCAATGCCTTATTTGATTACTCTGATGCAAGTATCACTGGCTCAGAAATTCCTATCCATGCAATTTTAGGGGATCAACAATCTGCATTATATGCACAATGTGGCAATGATAACAAACGTATAAAAAACACCTATGGAACAGGGTTATTTGTAGCCTCATCAACAGGAAATAAAATTGTTGAAACACCAACATTATTATCAACCATTGGATGGACACTCAACAACGAAACAACATATGCTTTAGAAGGAAGTATTTTTGTAGGCGGATCAGCGATCCAATGGTGTCGTGATCAACTCAACTTAATTAATCACGCTAATGAAAGCGAAACACTAGCACAATCCATCCCAGATAATGATAATGTTTATTTTGTCCCCGCCTTAGCCGGACTAGGAGCCCCTCATTGGGATTCAACAGCACGTGGTATGTTTATTGGTATAACTCGAGGCAGCACAAAAGCACACATGATTCGTGCTATATTAGAATCACTAGCCTACCAAACCAAAGATGTGTGTGATGTAATTAGTAATATCTTAGCACCAGCGACACAACTATCTGTCGATGGAGGAGCTTCCAATAACCAATTCTTAATGCAATTCCAAGCCGATATTCTAGGAATCCCTGTAAAAAAATCATCTATTACAGAAGTAACAGCCTATGGTGTAGCAGGTGTAGCAGGCATAGCATTAAACCTATTTTCAGAAAATGAATTTAGATCCTTTTTTCAAATTGAACATCACTATACTCCCATGTTTGATAAAGACAAAATTGATGTATATTATTCTAAATGGAAAGAAGCCGTCAAACGAAGTCTCCAATGGAGCTAAACCAGTCCCCACATTATGATTTAATCATTATTGGAGGAGGTATTAACGGCGCTAGTGTCGCTAGAGACGCTATTTTAAGAGGATTAACAGTTTGCTTAATTGAAAAAAACAACTTTGGATTAGGAACATCTTCACGATCAACCAAATTAGCCCATGGAGGGATTCGATACTTAGAACACTTTGAGTTTACACTCGTATATGAATCCTTACGCGAACGACAACTATTATTACAAAATGCCCCAAATTATGTAAAACCCCTCACCTTCATTTACCCGGTTTATAAGTCTGGCCATCGTTCCTTATTTCGAATTCGATGTGGAATGTGGTTATATTCGCTATTATCGCGAAACTCAACCTTACCAAAACACAAAATGTTAACAAAAGAAGAAATCATAGAACAATGTCCATCTTTATCATCCCATAATTTAATAGGAGGCATGATGTATTTTGATGCCCAAATGAAAGACTATGAATTAGTACTCGCTAACATTAAAGATGCAACTGATAACGGACTTCATGCATATGAAAAAACAATAGTAACAGACTTTATAAAAGAAAATAATAAATGCAAAGGTGTGATAATAGAATCAGAACAAGGAACATCAAAAATTTATGGATCCTGTATATTAAATGCTACAGGCCCATGGTGTAACCATTTAAGTAAAATAGATGAACCAACTGCAAAACCACTTGTAGCCCCCACAAAAGGAGCCCACATTATTGTAGGCCCTCTACAATTACCACATGCGTTAACATTGGAAGTTCCACAAGATAATCGTGTATTTTTTATGATCCCATGGGAAGGAAAAACCTTAATTGGAACAACCGATACCCCTTTCGATGGTAATCCTGATACGATTACTGTCACCGATCAAGATAAAGACTATCTATTAAAAGCAGCCAATATGTATCTAGACAATATTCAATTAACAAAAGATGATATTATTGATAGCTTTGCAGGCTTAAGACCTCTTCAATATTCCGAAGAAAAAGCATCAAAAAGAAGTCGTGATTTTTCACTATTTTCATCAAATAGTGGCCTACTACATTTATTTGGAGGTAAATATACATCCTACCGCCATATGGCAGAAACAACAGTAGATTACATTATCTCTAAACATCCTAACCCAAAATCATTTTCAGCATGTAAAACACAATCTCGAAAATTAGATTAATAATGACATTTACAAATAAAAAAAAATTATTATTAGGATCACACCGAGGATTAACCACACAAAATAATCAACCCCATCCCGAAAATACGATAGCATCTTTTGAAGCAAAAGCTCAATCCCATGCAGATTACATTGAATGTGACTGTATTATGACAAAAGATAACAAATTACTACTATTTCACGATCCCATTATTAGCAATCACCCCGTAACAGAACAATACATAGAATCCTTACAAAAACATCATCCAAATTTAGAATCATTAGATCAATTATTAACAAGATTAGTTCCAAATAGCCAATCCGTTTTATCACAAAAAGGACTTTGCCTAGAACTAAAATTTTATGAAACAACCCAAAGCAGAAAAAAAATATTTGCAAAAAAAACATTAGAACATTTAGATAAATATAAACTGCAAGACCAAACCGTAATCGTAAGCTTTGATCCTGAAATATTAAGTTATCTTTATGATCTTAACCCAAATTATGCTTTAGGATTAAACCTAATATTAGATCCACAATACCAAGAAACACACAAACTCCCCAAACCATCCCTATCAGAGCCTGTTATAGAAAAACTATCCTATTGCTGCCCTCATATTAACAACTACGATCACCCAAAAATCCCAAAACTTCCAAAACTAATCTGGGAATCTAAAAATGAAAATTTAATATACCAAACTCTAAAAAAAATTCAAAAAACCGAATCCATCAAACAATGGTCTATAAACCATAACATTAGCGGCATAACAACAAACTCAGTACAAGAAATAGCCAAACTACTACCACACACATAAACACTCACACACATCACAAGATTAATTACTTAACAGTAACAAACTAGACTCATTACCTTGATCAAAAACCTCAATCGTATACACATCATGAAACGAATCAAGCCCATAAGTCATTTTTCCAGATACATCACTACTAGATAAAGGATTATTAGTAAATGGATTCAAAGGAATCTGTTTAATCAAAGATTCTTGCTTTAAAAGATCTAATAAAGCCTCTATTGAATCAAGATCTGGATAAACTCCATGATACAAAAAAAATGTTTCGATTGCCATTTGAATAGAATACGCAGTTTGCTTCAAATGAGAATACTTAGCATGAACTTGCAATTTCGTATAATTAGGAATAACAATACTTGAAAGAATCGCACTAATAACTAAAACAACCACTAACTCGATAATTGTTAATCCCACTGTCATAGCTTTAGTTTCAATCATAATGCAAATTGAATAACTTGCATTAATGGCTGCAAAATAATATAAAAACCTAAAATAATAATGATAGCCGTCAAAACAAACAAAACACCATTAACAACCATAACCACCCGTTTCGTTATAAAAATAAAACGATCCTGATAATAAGTAATAAGATGTGTTAAAGCATCATGAAAGGTATTAGACGTAATTCCATGATTAATAATAAGTTCATGATGAGGGTTATTTAGCAAACAATGAAACGCATTTTCAAACGAATGATCCTCAATAACTAACCGCTTAAATATATCAAAACGAGATCGATAAATTGACGTTTTCCGAATCGTTATAAACATAACAATCTGCTTTAATTGCATCCCTTGATTATGCAATGCACGCATAATTTCAAGAAACTCTTTAAGTATCCATTCCATCTTAATAGGTTTAATAAGATAAAAAATAAATTGCTTAATAAAAGAAAATCCAATAACAAAACAACTCCCCCCCAATATTAAAATCATTAATATATTGTCATAAATAATAGATAAAACCTGATTTAAAAATACTAACCAAGCAGGGATAGGCGTATTAAATTGATCAAGCATCACAAGAAGTTTTGGAAATAAAACAGCAAGAATAAACCCATTTAAAATAATAACAATACTAAACAGAACCAAAGGTTTAAAACTCATACGAAACAATGCAATATATGTTAAATTCTTTTTTTGTAATTCATCAATTCTAAATGTAAGCCAAGGTTTTAAGGCAATAGAATTACAATCATAAATAAAATCAGAATAAATAGAAATACGATTATTAATAGCCTGAACAACCGATAATCCCTTGTTAATATCTGCGGTAATTTTTTGAGAATAAGACACGTTATGTTGAAAATAATAAGCTAATAATTCAAGAGCTTTTTTTTCACCAAAACCAATAGATAGCAAATTACGAAACACCATTAGATAATCGATTAATATCTGTCTTGGGAAAAGCATGTGTATATTATTTTTATATAAAAATTATATTACGTCAAATAATTTATTAAAAAAAAATACATACATAATGCCAAATTCTTATTTTTTAACCACACATTTGTTATACTAAAGCACTTAGCATTGAGGTGATTAATACGTGTCTCTAATTGATTTATTACAATTAAATAGAAAATCTAAAAAATTAACATTAATGAACCTTGTTGAGATGACAGGCTTAAGTTATGGAAAAGTATACCGTATTTTTAATGGTGGCATTGATAAGCCAACCCCTGACAGCTTAAAGTTATTAGCAAAAGCATTACAACTAGATTACAGCTACTTATTTCACAAAGCTGGGTACCTATCATCTTTATCTAAAAAAACAATGTTAAATAACTATGCATTACCCATATTAAGTTGGGATTTTTGTTACCTTGCATTCCCTTTTCAAGAACCATTAAGTGCTGGATTATCTGACGAACACTATTATTACCATCGTAAACTAGATAATGGATTTGTATTAACAGTAAATAAAACACATGCCTTATTCCCCTTTTTTAATAAAGGAGATAAACTCATATGCGACCCCACTCAACCTCCCCAACATAACGATACGGTTATTTATATAGATACAGATATCAAACAATTTAAATTTGGTATTTATAAATCAAATTGCAAAAAACCATATATTACATCACTACACCAAAACAATTATAAAAATATTTTGATCGATGACAGCATTCAATCTCTTATTGTAGGCAAGATAATCTTACATGAGAAAAGTTGATTTTTTATGGTTATTTTCATATAGTTAAGGTCTTAGAATAAATTACGTTATAGAAAAGGAAAAAATTATGTCAATAAAAATTGCAATTAATGGGTTTGGAAGAATTGGACGAAATGTATTTAAACTATGCTATGAGCACAACGATATAGAAATTGTAGCAATCAACGATTTAACAGATGCTAAAACATTAGCACATTTACTTAAATATGATTCTGTACATGGACGATTTTCAAAACAAGTCGATGTTACAGATGAAGGAATTGTTATCGATGGAACCCTAATACGAATTTCAGCTATCAAAGACCCTAAGCAATTACCATGGAAAGAATTAAATATTGATGTTGCAATTGAAGCAACAGGTATATTTACATCAGCAGAATCTGAAAAAGGCGGTTATATGGATCATATAACAGCTGGAGCAAAAAAAGTAATTTTAACAGTACCTGCAAAAAATGATATTACAACCGTTGTTTTAGGCGTTAATGACGAAGTCATTACCCCAGAAACACAAGCGTATTCTAATGCAAGTTGTACAACAAATTGTTTAGCACCATTAGCCAAAGTATTACATGATGCATTTGGTATTAAACGTGGCTATATGACAACCGTTCATGCTTTTACAAACGACCAACGTATCTTAGATCTTCCACATGGAGACTTAAGAAGAGCTAGAGCCGCTACACAATCCATTATACCAACAACAACAGGTGCTGCAAAAGCTGTTGGACTTGTATTACCAGAACTAAAAGGAAAATTAGATGGTATGGCAATGAGAGTTCCCGTTCCAGATGGCTCTGTTGTGGATCTAGTATGTGAAGTTAACCGCGACACAAGTATAGAAGAAGTCAATAAAGTTGTAAAAGAAGCCGCCAGCAACGGATTAAAAGGTATTCTAGAGTATACAGAAGATCCATTAGTATCCGCTGACATTATAGGCAACCCTCACTCATCAATTTTTGATGCACAATCAACGATGGTAACAGGAAACATGATTAAAGTAGTATCTTGGTACGATAACGAAATTGGTTACTCAAATCGTGTTGTCGATCTAATCACAAAAATTATTAACTAATGCAAAAAACTTCGATAGAAGATTTAAGCAAAGAAGAACTTAATAACAAAATTGTCTTAATTAGAGTTGATTTCAATGTTCCATTTGAAAATGGAATCATTACCGATGATTCACGAATCAAAGCAGCATTACCAACCCTAGAATATTTACTTCAACAAGGAGCCCGCTGTGTTATCGCTTCCCATCTAGGTAGACCAAAAGGAAAAAAAGATCCATCACTTAGCTTAGCTCCGATAGCATCCCATCTATCAACATTAATCAAACAAGACGTATTTATGTGCAACGATAGCATTGGTAATCAGATAAAAGAAACCATCAAAAAACAAAATGATACCAAGCTATTTTTATTAGAAAATGTACGATTTTATGAAGAAGAAGAAAATAACAACGAAACATTTGCAAAAGAGTTAGCCTTACTCGCTGATATCTTTGTTCAAGATGCGTTTGGCACCGCACACCGTGCCCATGCATCAACAGCAGGCATTGCCAATTATTTACCCGCTTATGCAGGACTCTTAGTAAAAAAAGAATTAACCTTTTTACAAGGTGTTTTTGATCAACCAGAAAGACCTTTATTAGCAATTGTTGGCGGTGCTAAAGTATCTACAAAAATTGGGGTTTTAAATCATTTATTAGATACCGTTGATTATTTAGTAATAGGTGGAGGAATGGCCTTTACATTTTTAAAAGCACAAGGCTATGCCATTGGAAAATCATTATGTGAAAATGATAAATGTGACCTTGCTTTAGCACTATTAGATAAAGCCCTAACATTAAATAAATCTATTTTATTACCGTTAGATCTTGTGGTCAGTACAGCCATTGATGATACAGATTCTAGTTATATTGTTGATGCTCAAAACATCCCTGAAAACACAATGGGACTTGATGTTGGTCCCCAAACAATTGAGGCAATTGAATCTTTAATAAAATTATCAAAAACGGTATTATGGAATGGTCCATTAGGTGTCTTTGAAGTGGAGGCATTTTCTAAAGGAACATGTGAGGTGGCAAAACAATTGGCAACATCAAATGCAATTACAATTATCGGTGGAGGAGACTCCGTAGCCGCTGTTCACAAAGTAAATCAAGCTAAATTTATGAGCCATATTTCAACCGGCGGAGGTGCTTGTTTAGAATATTTAGAAGGCAAAGAGTTACCTGGGATTGCCTGTCTAAAAGAAAAGGAAACTGTATGAGCCAGGTAAACGAATTAAAATTAGCGCTTGAAAATTTATCATCTAAACAACATGTCATTTCTAAAGAAGCAACGTATGCAAAAGAATCCTTACAAAGTGATTATACTCAAAAAAACTCACCAGAAATAATTGAAAAACAATCCGCAATGATGGATGAATTTAATACATCTATTACCTTATTAATGGATGTTTTTTCACAATCACGATTCGATAGTATCATGGGATTAATCACAGACCCTCTCCGATTATTACTATTAAACTTTTTTATGTCATGTTTTAAAGGAATTGGATTTGCCTTTGGTATTGCATTAGTAGGATTATTACTATCCAGTGTATTTGGCCAAGATCTGCTAACACTTTTTTTTAATTAAGTGTTAACACGATTTAACTATGCTTTAATAATTATCTTAGTTAGCTTAGATCAAAGCAGCAAATGGCTAGCACAAACAAATTTAAAATTTTTTAATTCTGTTACTATAATTCCCAAATTATTATCATTTGATTTAGTTCATAACTATGGTGCAGCCTATGGTATTTTACAAAATCAACGACTCTTTTTATTAGCCGTTACCTTAATCGTGATTATAGGAGGCATTGTATTTGCTAAAAGTATTATCCAATCTAAATACTCCCAATACGGACTTCTTTTTTTATTAGCCGGCGCCATTGGAAATGGAATAGATCGACTACTATTGGGCTATGTCATTGATTTTATTAACATCAAAATTTTTCCGGTATTTAATTTCGCTGATATTTTTATTGATATTGCCGTAGGTTGCTTTATTATTGATATGATAATCAATGGAAAAAAAACAACTCAAAAGCAACACTAATCATATTCGACTCGACGTATACTTACAACAACACTATGATGTATCTCGCGTCGTAATAAAAAAATGGATAACAAAACAATATATTTCAGTTAATGATACGATTATAACTAAACCAAGTTTTTTACTATCAGAAGGGGATTCTATCAACTGTCATATTCAGCCAGAAGACCCCATACCCAGTATACAAGCATCATCAATCTCACTTGATTATATATACGAAGATACTGACCTTATAATTATTAATAAAACAGCTGGCCTATTAGTTCATAAAGGAACAAACAAACAAGAAAAAACGCTAGTAGATTATTTAAAAGAAGCACAAATAAACCTATACGATTACGGAGACCCTGAAAGAATAGGCATTGTACATCGATTAGACCGCCAAACAGAAGGCTTATTAGTCATAGCAAAATCAAAATTAGCCTATGAATCCCTAACACAACAATTTCGAAATAGAACCATCAAAAAACGATACTATGCGTTATTAAAAGGGAATCTAAATCATAACATTGATGTAAACCAACCCATAGCTCGTCACCCCAAACATCGTTATAAATATTGTGTTGATCCAACTGGAAAAGAAGCCTTAACAAAATTTACTGTCAAAAATAAATATAATTCCATGACCTTATGTGATATTGAATTAGTATCAGGTCGAACACACCAAATACGAGTTCATGCACACTATCTAGGATATCCTATTATTGGAGATGAAATCTATTCAAAAACGACTCGCCAATCCGGGCAATTATTACAAGCCTACGAACTATCATTCATGCATCCACGTCTTAATAAGCAACTCACTATTAAATTAAATATATCGAAACGACTTAAAGAACACCATGCATAAAGTAATCGTTTTAATTATTTTTTTATTAGCTCACAAAATCACACTAGCTGTTGATATTAGCTTATCATCACAATCAATAAAATTAGGAGAAACGATTGCCTTAACTATAGTATCTGAACAAAAAATAAAAAAACATACTGTTACATTAGGGGGAAAACCCTTTAAATTATTTTTAAATGACTACAAAAATAAAAAGTATGTTTATGTATCCTATGTCGCTATCTCACGTACTCGAAAACCTGGCCATGACTATTTAAAAATAGGCTTAACCTTTAAAAAGAACCCCAAATTTTTTAAACAATATAAAATAACCTTAGATTTCCCAAAAAAACCAAAAACTGGCAAAGTAGCACTAACTAAAAAAGCAAAATCAATTTCAAATAACAAATTATCCTATAAAAAAGAAGGGGCACTCTTAAGTAAACATTTCAAAAAAATTACCAACCGCCGTTACTTTGATGGCCTGTTTGATTACCCTGCTTTTGGACGAATGTCGTCAGGATTTGGAAAATTAAGACTCTATAATAACGGACGAACCAGTTCTCATGCCGGTGTTGATATTGCAAATAAAAAAGGAACTCCCATTTACGCACCCCAACATGGAAAAGTGATACTCAGTAAAACACTAGATGTTCATGGAAACACCATTATGATTGATCATGGATACGGTATCATTTCCATTTATTGTCATTTAGCTAAACGAACCATCAAAAAAGGAAAATTTATTAAAAAAGGTACCCAAATTGGAGAAATGGGTATGACAGGCGTTGCTTCAGGAGTACATCTTCATTGGGGACTTAGTGTCCAAAATGTAAGAGTAGACCCTTTATTTTGGACCCAAGAATCTAACAAAGAAATATAAAGAGTGTATAAAACTATTAACAGTTTACTCAGATCGCTCAGCTTGATAATAGCGAAACGCAACTACACCCAATAATCCCCACATAATCATTAAAATCATCCCTCCAACCGGTGTCACAAACGTTAACGCTTTAACCCCTGTTAACACATACGCGTAAAGACTGCCAGAAAACAACAATACGCCTACAATAGCACTTTTAAAAACATAATTAGGAATAACAAACCCCGCTTTAGATTGACTATTAAATAAACTTAACACAAGTAAAAACAAACTATAAAACTGATGATAATCAATCGCTACTTGTAAGGTTTTATACAAAGATTCTGTTAACATCTGAGCCGCAACATGAGCTCCAAACGCACCTACCAAAACACTAGAAAAACCTAATACAGTACTAATAATCACATAAGACATATCTCAAATTGTAAAAGAAAATAAATATTTAAAAAAGAAAAATAAAATTTAATAGTAATAATACTATATTGCTTAACGTTTATAAATTATGGTAAAAATAAACTGAAAAATAATGTCAAACACAAAAATTGCCTTAAAAACATTTCCTGACCTTGTAGATCAACATAAAGACCTACCTGTCGATTACTTTGAAGTGGCGATTAGACCTACTATTTTTGGAAAAGAAACAAGTCTTGATACACAACTAGAAGCTTACGCTACCATTGCTGATAAAGTAATAGGAATTCATGGGGCTATTTATCGTGAAGGTGTTAATTTATTAGACCCCAACGCAAAAGAAATGAACCAAAAAGCATTTCACTATGTTAATGAAGCCTCACGATATTTTCCAAATAGTAACTATAACTTATTTCACCCAGGCAATATAATTCCTAACTCTAATTGCTCATTTAACACATTATTTAACTTTTTAAAAACAAATCATCTAGAAAACTTAGTCATCGAATTTGAACCATTTTTTGCCTATGATCAACGCTTTGTTTTCCCTATACATGCTGTAAAAGACTGGGAAATATTCAAAAACACCATTCAAAAACCCATTGTCTTAGATACGGCCCACTGCTTTATTACAGCCCAAGCTCTAGGCTATGAGTTTTATCACTATTTTGAAACATTAGTTAAAAAATTAAACCCAAATATTATCCATTTAAGTAGTACAGATATGTCAGATGGAGGAATTAACGATAAACACCTTCCATTTGAAAAAGGATGCATTGATTTCAAAAAACTGGCGCCGTTGCTATACAACAAAACCTTAGTCATAGAAGTAAACAACGTATCTGAAAATGATATTTATTATATTAAATCCATTATGCAAAAAGTCACGGCATCATCATGAATTCATGGAAAAACTGGGCAAATTTATCCAAATGTGAACCAAAAAAAATCCAATTCCCCAAATCATTAAGTGACTTAAAACAAATCATAACCGAAACAAAAATAACAAAAGAAACATTAAAAGTAGTAGGCCACGGAAATTCCTACAACACCAATTTTCATACAGAAGGAACCCTAGTATCATTAAAAGATTTTAATACTATCCAAGAAACAAATATAGAAACCCAACAAGTATCCATCGATGCAGGAGTATCCATCAACAAGCTAGTCCAACACTGCAGTAATAATGGATTAGCCTTATCAAGTCTCGGAACAAACATGTTTGATAATGTTGCAGGAGCTTGTAGCACCGGTCATCATGGCAGTGGTATTAATTACGGAATCTTAAGCTCATATATTGATTCCTTTGATCTATTACTAGCTTCCGGACAAACATTAACCATAAAAAAAGGAGATTGGCTTTATGATGCATTAGGTGTTCACTTAGGAGCTGTCGGTATCATAACAAAACTAACCCTAAATACTGAAAAACGATTTAAATTAAAACAAGAAGTATTCCCCATTTCCTTACAAGCTTTTCAAGATTGTATGTCAGATCTATTAAGCGCCAATGATCATGTCAAACTAATCTGGGCTCCTCATACCAACGATTATCAATGCTGGATAGCTAACCGAACAGAAGAATCTATTGATCATAATTTTATGCACTGGAAAAACCATATGATTGATGGGTTATTAATAAATAATTTAGTTCACGCTAGTTTACTTTACACAACGGCGATAAAACCGGCATGGATTCGTTCAATCAACCAATGGCTAAGCAACTATTTTTTAAAAGGAAAAACACAATGTATTGGTTGGTCTGATCAAATTTTTTATTTACCCCATTTATTAAAACAAGATGCTATTGAATATGCCATTCCGCTAGATAAAACCGTCGCATTTTTACAAGATCTTCATAATTTAATAGAAGCACAGTCATTTCATGTACAATTTCCAATTGAAGTGCGGTTTGTAAAACAGGATAATTTTTGGTTAAGCCCAGCTTACCAAAAAGATATGTGCTATATAGGAACAAAAGCACACCTACTACCCTTTTTAACCCCTAACTACAAACCATATTTCCAAGCTGTAAGCCAACTAATCGAAACCTATCAAGGAAGATTTCATTGGGGAAAACAAAATTATAGTTCAAAAACCTACTTAGAAAATAGTTACCCAAAATGGAAAGAGTTTTGGACATTAAGAGACTATCTAGATCCCAATAAAATGTTTATGAATAACTGGTTAACTGAACTAGCATACAAACCATCCAAAACCGACATAGAGATGTTCAAGAAACAACATTTCGATCATGATTTACAACTCGTTAAATAACACCAACATTACTATCTCAGAATTTGGATTTGGGGCATCCCCATTTGGCAATATCTACAATAAACCTATCTCTGACGAAGAAGCTTATCAATGCATTAAACTTGCTATAGAGAATGGTATCAACTACTTTGATGTAGCTCCTTATTATGGCCAAGGTATAGCAGAACAAAAACTAGCAAAAGCCTTAGGAAAACAAGCAAAAGAAATTATTCTATCTACCAAAGTTGGCCGTTATGGTAAACAAGATTTTGATTTTTCCGCTAAAAAAATAGAACAATCAATCCAATATAGTTTACAATTATTTTCACGAGAGTATTTAGATATCGTATTCTGCCATGATATAGAATTTGTTGATTCAAAAACAATCCTATCAATAGCACTACCAACATTATCAAAACTAAAAGAAAAAGGCCTTATTAAAGCCATTGGAATATCCGGATACCCCTTAAAAACACTTTACAATACAGCCCAACAATTCCCTCTCGATATCATCTTAACGTATTCACAATATACTCTCATCAATCAAACATTAAAATCATATGAAAAAAAGTTTCAACAGTTAGGAATTGATATCATTAATGCATCTCCCTTTGATATGGGACTCTTAACAACCAAAAACTGTCCTAAATGGCACCCCGCAACTGAATCAATAAAAAAAGAGGTTAAACATCTTCTCAATGAATGTCAAAAAAAAGCTATCTCATTAGAAAAATTAGCATTTCAATATTCATTAGCTTACAAATTTCCACTATCTCACTTAACAGGCATTGGTTCTCTAACAGATTTAAAACAATGTTTAAAATGGTATCAAACTTCCTGAGATACCCCCAGCTTAAACACCATTAAAACACTCCTTCATAATAATGAAATAAGAACACTAAAATAAGAGCATCTAGGCCGAAAAGAATTTTAATGTTAAACTATTTCCTCATATATTATGTCTGTAGAATATAAAGCTGATCATATTAAAGTATTAGAAGGCTTGGAAGCTGTAAGAAAGCGACCAGGTATGTATATTGGTACCACTGGAACAGCGGGACTAAACCATCTTATTTTTGAAGTTGTAGATAACTCCATCGATGAAGCCATGGCAGGACATTGTACCGATGTCACTGTAACCATTCAAAAAGATAATGTTGTTGTTGTAAAAGATAATGGCCGAGGCATTCCCATTGATGAACATAAAGATAAAAAACTTCCTGCTGTTGAAGTTGTATTAACGACATTACATGCTGGAGGAAAATTTGAAGGGGAAGGGTATAAAGTATCAGGTGGTTTACATGGAGTTGGTGTTTCTGTCGTAAACGCACTAGCAGATTGGTTAGAAGTAGAAGTATGTAGAGATAATAAAACATATAAAAACCGTTACCAAAAAGGAATCCCTGACAACTTAGTTGGAACATTTGAAGATACTCCAGATGGCAAAAAAGGAACTACCATTAGCTTTATGCCAGATGCTTCCATTTTTGATGACATAGAATTCACCTCTGAAGTTATAGATCACCGTTTAAAAGAATTAGCATTTTTAAATCGTGGTGTAAGAATATTTTTTAATGATCTAAGACCAGAAGAACCTATTAATGAAGAATATTATTACGAAGGTGGAATAGAATCCTATGTAAAAATGTTAAATGAATCAAAAGAAGTATTATTTGACAATGTTATTTATATGAAAAAGAACCGCGATGGCTATGAAGTAGAAGTCGCTCTACAATATGTAAATGATTATTACGATGAACACGTTGTAACCTTTGCAAATAATATTCGAACTAAAGAAGGTGGAACACATTTAAGTGGTTTTCGAACAGCCTTAACACGTGGTGTGAACAACTTTTCAAAAAAATATGATCTAGTAAAGGGTGCAAAATCAAACTTTTCAGGAAATGATTTAAAAGAAGGCTTAACGGCAGTCATATCCGTCAAATTAGCAAACCCTCAATTTGAAGGTCAAACAAAAACCAAATTAGGTAATTCAGAAGTAAAGGGAATTGTCGATTCGTTAGTAGACGAGGGGTTAGCAGACTATATAGAAAGAAACCCAAAAGTTGGAAAACTTATTGTTAATAAAGCATTGGTGGCACAAAGGGTAAGAGAAGCAGCACGAAAAGCACAAGATTTAGTAAGACGAAAATCAAGTTTAGAAAGCACTACCCTTCCAGGAAAATTAGCGGACTGCTCTAACCGTAATGCAGCTGAATGTGAAATATACATAGTTGAGGGTGACTCAGCTGGAGGATCAGCCAAACAAGGTCGAGATCGAAATTTTCAAGCTATTTTGCCACTAAGAGGAAAAGTATTAAACGTAGAAAAGGCACGATTAGATAAAATTTTAGCTAATGAAGAAATAAGAACTTTAATAACCGCTATTGGCCCATCCGCTATATCGGGTTTATCAGAAACAGAATCAAAAATTAATGAAGAAGAAGCCGAAGAAGATAATGATGACCCAACTCATATTCTTGAAAAACTAAGATATCACAAAATTGTAATCATGACCGATGCAGATGTAGATGGAGCTCATATTAGAACCTTATTACTAACATTCTTTTTTCGTTATGCACGAGATATTATTCGTGTAGGAGGTCTTTATATTGCACAGCCACCTTTATATATGGTACGTAAAGGAACCAGCAAACATTATGTATATAATGACGACCAATTAGAAGAAAAATTAGAAGAATTAGGACGGAAAAATGTAGGAATTCAACGATATAAAGGATTAGGAGAAATGAATCCTGACCAGCTCTGGGAAACAACAATGGACCCAGATAAAAGAACGATGTTACGAGTAGAAATGGAAGATGCTGAAATAGCGGATGAAATTTTTTCAATATTGATGGGAAGTAATGTAGATCCAAGAAAATTATTTATAGAAAAATATGCGAAAGATGTTCGCTGGATTGATGTGTAAGGAGAAACCATGACAGACGATCAAGATTTGTTATTTGACGGAGAAGAGCTAAAACCTCAAGAAAAAGGAATTGGACTCATTGATATTAATGATGAAATGAAGCAATCCTATCTTGAATATGCAATGTCTGTAATTGTTGGCCGTGCACTACCCGATGTAAGAGATGGGTTAAAACCTGTCCATAGACGAATCTTATATGCCATGCACGATGCTGGATTTACAGCTACAAGAGCCTACAAAAAATCAGCTCGTATCGTTGGAGATGTATTAGGACGATACCATCCTCATGGAGATACAGCCGTTTATGATTCCTTAGTAAGGATGGCACAAGACTTTTCGTTACGTTACCCACTTATTGATGGTCAAGGAAATTATGGTTCTATTGATGGTGATAATGCTGCTGCAATGAGATATACCGAAGCACGTATGTCTAAAATTAGTATGACATTATTAGAAGATATTGATAAAGAAACAGTAGATTTTAAACCTAATTTTGATGAATCCTTAGAAGAACCAAATGTATTACCTGCAAAAATACCTAATTTATTATTAAATGGAACCTCAGGGATTGCTGTAGGAATGGCAACCAATATTCCTCCCCATAATTTAAATGAACTTGTAGACGGTGTAACAGCACTGATTGATAATCCAGAAATAGATGTAGAAGGACTCATGCAACATATAAAAGGTCCCGATTTTCCAACAGCTGGCATTATTTGTGGTGATCAAGGAGTAAGACAAGCATACGAAACAGGGAAAGGTAGCGTCGTTATTCGTGCCAAAGTATCATTTGAAGAAACTAAAAAAGGGCGTGATGTTATAATCGTCGATGAACTCCCTTACCAAGTTAATAAAGCAAATTTAATTGTAAAAATTGCAGAATTAGTAAGTGATAAAAAAATTCCAGGAATTAACGATTTAAGAGATGAATCCGATCGAAAAGGAATGAGAATATATATCGAATTAAAACGAGATGCATCGCGCGATGTAGTTTTAAATCAACTGTACAAACACACTCAATTACAAAACAGTTTTGGAATCAACATGGTAGCCTTAGTAAAAGGCATCCCAAAATTATTAAACCTAAAATCTGTTTTATCACATTATGTTGACCATCGAAAAGAAGTTATTACACGACGAACAACATTTGATCTAAAAAAAGCAAACGATAGATTACATATATTAGAAGGTCTAAGAATAGCACTAGATAATATTGACGCTGTTATTGAACTCATAAAAAAATCAGCTGATGCACAGGTAGCAAAACAAGGATTAATGAGCACCTTTTCTTTAACAGAAAAACAATCCATTGCAATTTTAGAAATGAGATTACAGCGATTAACAGGCTTAGAAAGAGATAAAATTGAAAATGAATATAAAGATCTATTAGAGCTAATCGCAGATTTAGAAGATATATTAGCTAATGAATCACGTGTATTACAAATTATCAAAGATGAACATAAAGAAGTAATAGAAAAATTTGGTGATGAAAGACGTACCTATATAGGAGACCCTGTCCATATTATGGCGATCGAAGATTTAATTCCAAATTCACAAGTAGCTGTACTAATTTCAAAAAATGGATTTTTAAAAAGAATGGGAATAGAACAATTTCGTAGTCAAAATCGTGGGGGACGTGGAATTAATTCTATGACAACACGTGATGAAGATACAATAGAACATTTATTAATAACAAACACCCATGACTTCTTACTATGTTTTACATCTAAAGGAAGAATCTTTAAAATTAAAGCCCATCAAGTTCCAGAAGCCTCACGACAATCTAAAGGAATTTCTATGGCACACTTCCTTCACTTTGAAGAAGATGAAATCTTAACCAGTGTTATAGATGTAAAAGAGTTTTCAGATAACGAATTTTTATTAATGACAACCAAAAATGGTGTCATCAAAAAAACAGCATTATCAGCATTTTCACACTTTAAAAACAAACCCATTAGAGCCATCAATTTAGATGATAATGATATTTTACAATGGGTAAAAAAGACAGACGGTACCAAAGATATCATGCTAGTAACAAAATTTGGAATGTTAATTCGCTTTGAAGAATCTCAAGTACGCAGTATGGGAAGAGCATCACGTGGTATTAGAGGGATTAAAACCCGTAAAGATGATACGCTAATCGCTATGAATGTTATCAACCATGAAGATGATGATTCTCGTATATTAATCATTACACGATATGGCTATGGTAAAAATATTCGATTATCAGAATTTAGATGTCAAAACCGTGGAGGTATAGGTGTAAAAAGTCTAACATTCAGAAAAAGTATCAAGGATGACCATGTACAGGACGCTGTAATCGCTAAACGAGATCAAGAATTTTTAATTGTAACTCAATCTGGAACGCTATGCCGTCAAAATGTTGGAAAAATTTCAACACAACGTCGTGAAGCACAAGGTGTAAGAATCGTAAAATGTGATGATAAGGATTTTGTTATAGCAATCAGTGTTGTTGATATAACACCTGAAGAAGAAACATTAATCGAAAAAAAATAATAAACAATAAAACTGATTTTTGCCTTTAGTTTTTAAATCATATATAATCATTACAACTATCATGCATAAGAAAAAATTTTATAGTTTATTTATAGTACTTTGTATCTTAATCCCAATCACCATAACAGCTAACCCCGTATCTCTAACTGGAAAACGATATTTTAACGTTTCATATGGGTTATCCCAACAAGAAAAAAATGATAACGAAGTATCGCTTGCAAGACTAACTATGAACATACCCATAACCCGAAAACTAGATTTAAGTTTTGGAACATTTCAAGGATGGATGGATGAAACAATTAATGAAAATAATATAAAAACACAACATGATTATTCATTTTATATAAATTCTAAATATCACTTTCTCCCACAATCCATTATTAACCCTTTTGTAATAATCGAAATGGGTCAAGTAATAAACAATATTAAAATTGATAGTACACAAGAATCATCATCAGAAAATACAGATATTGACTCCAAAGGCATCTTATTTACAAACACAGACAGTATAAATAAAACCTATACATCTATTCAGTACTACTACAGCCTTGCACTAGGAGAAGAATTAACAATAAAAAACAAAACATCTATATCCATGTTTTATAATTTAGGATCGATAAACAATACAAGCTACCAACAGTTTGTTGCAAGCATTGGCTATTGGATCCTAACAGATATATTGTTAGATTTTCAAATCAAATCACATATAAACCAATCCTTAACCGAGTATCATTTAGTAAGTAATATAAAATTTTAGTTATCTAAATACTCTTTCTTTAATAATCGCAAATATTGTTCTTCACTACTTTCAAAAAAGAAAGATGTTATTGAAATTGAAAAAACTTGAGATACAACACCAATCATAGTAGGTTTTTTATCCTTCGAAAAGGTATCTGTAGCTAACAAATAACTTAACAATACTGCAGAAAATAATGTAGAAGCAGTAGAAATAGAACGATTTCGTTTATATTTCGTTTGTAACCGAGGAAGTTCATAAGCAAGATTATCAACCGATAACTTTGATAAATCAGACCTAAAAATAGGTCTTTGAATAAATGAATACAAAGAAAATCCAAAAAACATATAATTCATCCCTGAAATAGAGCCATCCATTAATGATAAGCCCACATTAGTACTAGATTGAATAAAACTAAGATATTGATCCTTTTTATAAGATAAATCTGTTTCTTCTAAAAAATAATATGTACGTAACTGAATAGGATCCTTAATAGTTTTATCCTGAGACCAGGCAAAAGAAGAAAAAATAATTAAAAATAAAATAATCTGGTGGAGGGAGCTGGATTTGAACCAACGTAGAGCTAAGCTCGGCAGATTTACAGTCTGCTGCGATTGACCACTCCGCCATCCCTCCATAGTTTCTTGATCAAA
>MDSY01057105.1_pt1 | contig 40117 bp, 32 predicted proteins | sample 811131 | NCBI WGS metagenome assembly MDSY01 (sample SAMN05326643, study PRJNA326480) | marine metagenome | isolation source: seawater | place: Atlantic Ocean: South West | collected 2010
CGCTCCATCCCCATGACTATTGCATCGGACGCGTCCTCGATTACCGCTGCGGGCACTATTTGATGGAAGTCGACGTCCAAGCTAACCGCCTCATCGTCCTCCGTTTCGGGCTCAGTAGGGGGGTCATCTGCCGGCTTCATCTCAGAAGCGCCCGGAATCCCGTTTCTCCTAAGGCTCCTCTTGATCCTACCCCACCCATTCAATTGATTGGTCAGAACCCCCGCAACCCTCCCCATCAGAACAGTTCTATTTCCGGTCAGCGGGCTCTCGAGCCTCACACACATCTCGTGCAGGTCATCACGGTCCATCTCTGCGAGCTTCTCTATTGTCATTCTCCTTGAGTCGAAGTTCAGGTGTAACCACAGTCTTTGCCTCCTTTCCCTCTGGGAGCCCGATGACTTGATTCCGAAAATCTTCAGTACTTCTCCCAGATCGCTATGGGACATCGACTGAATGCCATCCCACGAGAGGTCATGGTCAGGCAGTATAAGGTAGTGAATCATCCTGGCCCTGAGAACTTCCACCGAACCGCTCTTCGATATTCCCAATCCCTCGGCCCTTTCCCTGAGCTCCACCAGCCTCCCACGATAGAGGCCATCTAGCACATACTCATCATAATCCATGGTACGCTCAAGGCGTCCCGGCCTCTCTACCATGATATCGCTTGCGTGTGCATCGAGGCCGGAAAAGTCGTTTCTTGCACCTATCTCAGTCATCCAGGGAAATGAAAGACGAGGCATCTGGGTCCGTGTGGAAATCCTTCGGTACATCTCTCGAAGTTTCCTTCAGCAGCGTCTCCCAATCCCGGAGTGAAGCTATCGTGGCCCTCTCGAAATCCGAGTACCTGATTACCCTGTGCAAACCCACAGTCTTCTTCCCGTCCTTGGAGACATACTCTATCCTTATCTCAACGTGAACCTCGTCTTCTATGACTTCTCCATCTGGGTCTTGACATACCTGCTCGAGAACTAGGTCCCGAGAATCTTCAGCTTGCTTTATCAGAGATCTTACCTGTCTGTGCCTAACCAAAATCCCAGTCTTCTCTAGCATCTCCTCGTTTAGTGCACCGATGAGGTTGTCATGGACCCACCAGCATGTTTCCCCCTCCTTCTCCGAGATCTGTTCTGAGATGCTAACCGGAAACATTCTCCGAGCAATCAATACAACTAGATCCGAATAGGGCAGAGGCAGGAAATGGGGGTCCCCCGCACTCTGTGGGTCAGGCAGAAGGGAATGCCTCCTACTGACCAAACCAGCTGCATCATAGATCTCCCTCTGAGTTACGAATCCATCGATATCGCCGGATTCTCTAAGCTCTTCCATCCACCTAACGGAGGATATTGGATCCTCGGGAGGAGCCTCTTTGCCCGATATCGAGGCATAGGCTCCAGGGTCAAGTACCCTTATCCCCCTTCTTGCTCTTCTGAGCTGCCTCCTGACTAATTTATGCCCACACAGAATTATCGCTGATTTGGGTTGGTACTGTAACTTGTTATCCGAGACGAGAAGAGGGTATGGCCTCTGAGGGGTCCTAGCCCCTACAATCTCCAGTCCCGCTTGCAGAATCTCCATCCTTCTGCCGTGGACAACTGAAGCAGGGACAGCAAGCATGTCCGCCTCGCCAGAATCCAGCATCAATAGCCCCTTGTCCAAGTCTAGGGCATTTTTGCACTCGATGTCAATTTCAGGTGAGCTACCTGAATCAAGGAATTTCGATATATTATTCGATACAGAGCATCCGACAGTGTCCAACATAGCAAGGAGTAGTTGTTCCGTCATCGCATCCACCTCTAGGGAGGGAGCACGCCTTGTGCCCATACGGGCCGCGCGCACACTTGTTGATATATGCGACCCCCGCGGAACCGTCTGAGAGTCATGGCCACGATGCTTTCCGTGAAGAGACGCCTCGACAGGCGCCTGAATCTCTTCGAGGAATCCCTTGAATCGCTAGTCCATGATGCGATGTCCTCCTCCGAGGCACCTGCAATGGTCCTCGCTAGGGACGTTCTTCTGGCTGGAGGAAAGAGGCTCAGGCCACTTCTTTGCATACTATCCTATGAAGCCGCAGGCGGCGAGGATGTTTCAGAAGTAATGGACTTGGCTCTATCTTCCGAGCTACTACACACTGCCACCTTGGTTCACGATGATATTTACGACCAGTCAAAATTCAGGAGGGGAAGGCCAACGCTCCACTCTTCCCATGGGCTTTCGCATGCGATAATTGCCGGAGACTACCTGTTCTCACTTGGATTCGCGAGAGGGGGCAGGTATGATCTCGAAGTCGTGGATATGATTTCCTCGGCTTGTGCCAATATCGCAACTGGGGAACTGCTACAGTTTGACCACATTGGGGACCTTTCCACAACCCCTGAGGACTACTATTCGATAATCGATGGAAAGACGGTGGGCCCGTTTTCCACCAGCTGTGCGTGCGCGGCGCTGGTCGCGGGCGCGAGTCAGGACATTGCGGACATGCTCTATGAATTCGGAACCGAATTCGGAAGGGCGTTTCAGCTTGTAGATGATCTTCTTGACCTCACTGGGGATCCATCTATGGGCAAGCCTAGGGGTACGGATGTGCATGAGGGCAAGATGACTCTGCCCCTGATACACGCTTTGACAACTCTCCATGGGGCCGAGAGGGAGCATCTAGCTGACGTTCTTAGTAACTTCAGCGATGACAGATGGAACGAGCTACACTCATTACTGGAGATTTCTGACTCAATGGAGTACGTGAAGCAGCTAATTCAGAACCATGTAGACAGAGCCCTGGAGATTCTCGATTCTCTCCCAGATTCTCCCGCCAGAGAGCTGATGTCCGAAGTGGCGCTGGTTTCCAAGAAGAGGAGAATCTGATTCCGAGGATAACATGTCAGATTCTTCCACCGATTGGGACGTAATAGTGATCGGCGGAGGTCCCGCCGGAGCCACAGTGGCCCGATACGTGGCGGAAGGCGGTCGCAAGGTGTTAGTGATAGACGGGAGGGACCCCATAGGATCCCCTTTGCAGTGTGGTGAGCTCGTTCCCTCAAACGACGAGATGCGTAGATTGTGTCCCGACGTGCCCGAAATTGATGACCTATTGCAGACGCCTGAAGAGGCAATTTCGATGAGGACCAGTGAGATGCACATAGTGCCCCCTTCGGGACGCCCTCTCAGGTATCCCTTCGAGGGCCTCATGCTCAATAGGGTCGCACATGACGAGTGGCTGGTCGAGCTGGCATCTTCCAAGGGCGCACGATTCCTGACCGATGCTCACGTCGAGTCGATCTCAGGCGATTCCGTGACCTTGAGGGGGGGAGAGAAGTTCACGGCTCGGGTTATCGTCGGTGCTGCAGGCCACAATGATCCGCTCAGGCGGGACCATTGGGACGAGTCAGGCTTGAAGATCCCAATCAAGTTCGTACTCATGGACGGAGATTTCGGGAAAGCGGTGGAACTCCACTTCGGCTCAATGGCCCCAGGCGGCTATGCTTGGGTATTCCCCAAGAAGGGAGGGGCGAACATCGGAGTCGGCATCCAGAAGAAGTTCTCGAGGGGGAAGTCCCTCAATTCCCTCACTGAAGAATTCCTCAGCGGCTATGACGGGGAAGTCACATTCAGGGGGGCCGGATCACTCCCCATGTCCGGGACCATTGATCGCTTCGTGAAGGGCAACCACCTACTAGTCGGAGACTCGGCCGGAATGGTACTACCCTCAAACGGCGCAGGAATTACAATCGCAATGATTGGCGGAAGAATCGCTGGCAAGGCAATCGTTTCGCATCTGGACAATGGCACATCCCTACATGAGTACGAGGCCGAGTGGAAACGTCAGATGGGCCCAGTCATGCGAAACTCGAAGCTTTCATTCAAAGTCGGAAGTTGGATAATGAGATTCCCTGACTGGTTCCTCAACCTTGCCTTCAACCCCCTGACCAAGCCGTTCGTTTGGCGTTTTGTAACTTGCAGGAAACCATTCTTTATCTTCTGACTTACCCATTGCTATAGTACCCTATCTCTCAGGGAAACCACTCTTTTGCTTAGACAGAATTCGTAAATCCCACGGGTATGGGCAAAAGCGTGTAGCGCACTATCCAATATTTCCTCTGGCTCCTTGTCTGCCAGATCTTCAAGGGGAGTTCCCCTGACTAGGTGGAAGTGACCGTGTTCCGAAATGGACACATGAGGCTCAGACGCGTCAAAAATGAGTGGAACCATGCTCCCATCGTCCAGAAAATCTTCCCTGTGAGTATCGAGAGAGTAGCCCGATTTATTGGCTTCTTCTAGTAATTCCAGAAACCTCGCTTCATCATCTCTGATGCTCTGCCAGACACTTGTGAATCTTTCCTTACCTTCCTTCCTGCTCGCATAAATCCCGAATCTCAGAAACTTCCTCTTCAGAGCGACGAAGAACTGCAGGTCGTTTCTCCTAGTTCTCCCGGCCCTGGTCATCGCGGCCCATGCGTATGAACGAGGGTTGCCGTGAGGGCAGGGCAGACCTACCATATCACTTGGATTATCATTGAATCCCCTGTCAAACTTAGAGATAATGTCACATAGATCAGACATAAGAGCGATTATCTGGGGTCTGACCTCACTTGCATAAGTTTCCTTGGTTTCACGGTACGCATCTAGGTCCATTCCCAAAGCATAGAGATTCTCATAGTGTTCCAAACTAGAATTGCTGAAGCCAGTAAACTCAAGCCTCCCTTCCCGACGAAGTTTAGAAGCGACGCTCCTGAGTTCATCGAGAAGCTCGGAACCGCTCGAGAATCTAGGCATGAGTCATCGTGAGAGATGCAACTGATAAATTAGTCCCATTTTCGTGATATAGTCAGCAATTGGAGCAGCAGCCCTTGCTAGGTCCCGGTTTGTCGCCTTCCCATATTGTAGCCATGCCTGGGAAAATCACCTTCGCCTTGACATCAGTGAAACCCTCCTCCTCGATCATCTTGACGTAATCCCGAGTCGTCCCGAAACTCGAGTATGTCTTGGTCAGCCACTTCCATGGATGGTCCCCTGAACGGTATATCGTCCTTGCATATGCACTGACGTATGTCCTCATCCAAAGCCATCCCAGGAAACCGTGGACACGGTTAATCTTGGCTGGATCGATGATTACCAACTTACCCCCTGGTTTGAGAACTCTCAGGGACTCCGATAGGCCCGCCCTCTTGTCGTACCAGTCCCGGAAGGAGAATAACGAGCAAACAGCGTCGAACGAGTCGTCTTCGAAAGGCAACTCTTCCGCGGTACCCTCGACGAACGTGGCAGGCGAATATCCCCCGGACTCTCGTGACGAGTTGACCCTCGGCTCTGCCACCTTGATCATCTCGGGAATCGGGTCGAGGCAGAATAGCTCCCCTCCCTCGACGTCCTCAGCGAAGCTACCGGGGCCACAACCTATCTCGAGGAGCCGGCAATTTTCAGGCAGCCTGTCTCTGACCATTCTACGCCATCTGGAGACCTGTCCAAGGGTGGCGATTCGATTCACTCGGTCGTAAACGGGAATGGTGGCTTCTAGGTTTCTCTGGAGCTCAGCCCAGTCCTCATCCCCTATCCTCTCGCTGTCCACGTGCCTCCCGCTATGTGGCCTGTATTTGGAGGGTTCCCGAGGCACCCCTCTTCACGCCCCTATGTTGCTCTGGTGATAGTCACAAGGTTACCATCATAAACTCCACAATGGTCGCCAATGCACCGTAGGTGCTGAAAATGGGCAGAGAAGACGTACTCCGTGCCATAAGAAAGGCTGAGAATGAAGCAATGAACACTGTCTCGAAGGCAGAGTCCGAGGCCTCTGAGATTATCTCAAAGGCAAGGCTCTCTGCTACTGAGATTGTCCAAGAAGGGCGTTCCGAGTCCGAGGCGAGCAGTCAGGGCCTGATTTCCGATGCCAGAGCCACAGCCGAGGCTGAGGCCAAGAAGGTATCAGATAAGGGCGATTCGTCTATCGAGTCTATACACAAGGATAGCGATGGGAACAGAGCAGCAGCAGTGAAGACGGTCCTGGATGCGTTCAGATCCTAGAACACCAAGGAGGTCCCCGTATGTCACAGGTCAATACCCAGCAGATGGGGAGGCTTGTTGCTGCAGGCAGTGTTGACAAGTTGGATGATGCAGTCAATATCCTAGCACGCCTCGAGGCATTGCACATAATCGACTATGATGGATCCGAAGAGGGATTCTCTCTCGGCTCTCCAAACCCCTCCTCTGAGGAGGTCGGCAAGGTGCTGGTCAGGGCCCGCTCTGCAGCATCGATAGTGTCTACTGAGGGCCCTGACAAGCCAGTACCTTCGGCTCCAGTCCGGAAAACCCTCTCGGATGACCTACCCTCTAGGATCGACGAACTTCTGGAGGCCAGCTCAAGAGTCGACGACCTGGAAAACGAGATTTCGGCTCTAGAAGAGGAGATGGACAATCTCTCAATGGTTTCCCCGCTCGGGATAGACATAGAGCTACTCGGGGGGTACGAGTCAATTTCCTCATTCGTAGGCACAGTATCGGACATTGCTACGGCTTCAGAATCTGCAGGTAGTGGCCTGTTTTTCCAAGCGAGAAATGGCAACCAGGCCATTGTGGCCGTGTTTTGCCGTTCAGAGGATTCCGCAACAGTGTCCTCATCCCTGGAGTCTGCGGGATTCGAGTCCATAGCTCTGCCAGAGGGAAGTGGCTCTCCCTCGGAGCGGCTCGAGGAAATCAAGTCCTCAAGAGACTCCCTTGACAGTGAGAAATCAGCCCTTATGGGCCAAATCAGCGAGTGGCAGGATTCCAATGGGGAGATGCTTGCCTGCGGCCTCGAGGTACTGGAAAGGGATCATGACGTCCTCACTGCCCCTGTGAGGATCGCTGTTTCAGAGCATGCATTCGTGCTGGATGGGTGGCTAGTGATGAGCAGGGCCCAGGAAGTACAGTCCGAACTCAATTCTGTGTGCCTATACACAGAGGTGACCCCGTTCGAGATGGAGGCGGGAGGGGGCGGCCATGGACACTCGGATCACGATCATCACCAGGAAATGCCCCCCATTGCTTTCCAAGATAGGAATACAAGCAAACCAATGGAGCTTCTCACGGACGCCGTTGGACGCCCTGCATATGGTAGGATAGACCCGACGGTTTTCATGATGGTGACCTATCCAATATTCTTCGGCATAATGCTTGGAGATATGGCTTACGGACTCATAACGATGGGCCTCGGGTGGATGCTGATTAGAAACTCAGGTACCAACGAGATGCTAATGCTGGGAGGCAAGTTTCTGACCTACATAGGCTTCGGTACATTGGTATTCGGATACATATATGCAGAATTTGCAGGCTGGGAGATTTTCCCTCATCACAGCCACAACCCTGCAGAGGCGCTCTCCATACTGTACCCCAGCTTCGACTACTATCACTTCTGGCATGCCTCACTCCCACTCGGGATAGAGCTTGCATTCCCATTCCACAGGGTGACTATGGTTGAAGACCATGGGAACCTCGAGCACCTCATCCTACTGACGATTTACCTCGGCGTTCTTCATGTCTTCCTAGGCCTGTCAATAGGTTTCAGAGACATCATGCTGTATGGCAATGGTCATGGCGGATTCGGTTTCGTCTGCGCCTTCTTCGAGAAGGGCGTTTGGATGATTCTCCTCGTTGGCGGCTTCATGTTCGCCTATGGGTTCCTCGGGCCATCCGATGCAGAATGGATGTTGATGCCGGGTGCGGCGATTTCGATCTCTGCCACTGTGATGCTTATGTGGACCCTCTACAACTACCACGGAGTCCCGTTCCCGATCAATATCGGATTGGCCCCAATCGAAGCGGTTGGGATGATGCCAACTGTGATTTCCTATGTCAGGCTGTTCGCAGTTGGCGTCGTGGGAGTCAAGATTGCAGAGACGGGCAATGAGAAACTCTTCGAACCACTGGCACACATTCTGGAGGACTTGTCTCATGCCTCAACGATCGACTATGTCTTCATCCCACTACTTTTGATTGGTTGGCTTTCAGTCCAATTCTTTGCATGGGGACTCGGTGTTTTCAGTCCGAACATACATGCAGCAAGGCTTCACTTCGTCGAGTGGATGAGGCAGTATTACGATTCAAGCGGTGAGGAATTCAAGCCATTCGGCCTGAATTCCAGATTCGTGGAGGTAGATTAGATTCCAAGCCTAGGCTTTGAAAAAATGGAGGAAAAAGAATGAACAACAGAAATATGATGAAAGGAATGAGCGCCCTAATGGTCCTGACCTCGTTTGCAATGATTGCTTCGGTGGTTTCGGCCCAGGAGGCATCGACCGCCGCGTCCTACAATTGGGACGCAGCTAAGCTGGGAGCTGGAATAGCACTCGGACTAGCGGGTGTTGGAACTGGATTGAGCCAGGGACCTATCGGAGCAGCAGCAGTCGGGATGATTGCTGAAGACCCAGGTAAGTTCGTTACTGGACTGATCTTCACAGCTCTACCTGAGACCATCGTACTGTTCGGATTCCTTGCACTGTTCCTGCTCTAGGCAGGTTGCAAGACCGGAGAGACGAATTATTTACGAGAGGTTAGAAGATGACACTAGATGCTCTAGCGGCCGAAATCGCCAGTCAGGCGAAGGCCGAAGCTAAGTCAATCATCGACGCTGCCAAAGCCGAGGCCAAGCGCATCGAGGACGATGCGAGGCAACAGGCTGCCACAGCTGCTTCCGAAGCCGAGATGCGAGCATCACGTGATAGTGAGCAGCTTTCAGTCGAGGTTGTAGCATCGGCAAGGCAGGCCAATCAGAAGAGAGCGCTAATCGCCAGAAGAGAGGAACTGGATTTGACTTGGGCGACCGTAATGGAACAAGTTGGATCATCAGACTTCAAGGGACGTTCCGATATGATAGCAAGCCTTCTTGAGGAGGCTGATGGGGCTGATTCAGACATGGTTCTGAGACCAGTCACCACAGATCGTAAGGCCCTATCTTCATCCAAGTTCTCCTTGGGTGAGGACATTGAGGGGCTCGGAGGTTTCGTCCTGGAGTCGAAGGACGGATCAATGGTCCTAGATTACCGCTTTGATAGTCGCTTGGAGGATGCCTGGAAGGCTAGCCTCGGAGCGGTCAACGCAGCACTTTTTGGAGAATAAACGAGGCGATTTAATGGCAAGTATGGCGAATGGTCGTTCGAATCTCTACAATGCATCAGCGCGAGCTAAGGCACGCAAGGCAGCATTGATTGATACGACGAGGATGCGCCAGCTTCTGCAACAGGGCCCAGAATCAATTGGTGTAAGCATAGGGGAGCTTGGGTATAGGTCAGAGATGGATCTTTATGCATCGAGGATGAGTGGTGCGGATGCCGTCGAGGCAGCATTGTTCCACAACATGGACAATGACCTATCTCAAGTCATGCGTTTCTGCCAAGGCCATCTCAGGGCACTAGTTGCAATCTATGTCGAGAGATTCGACTACGAGAAGGCAAAGACCGTTCTAAGGGCGATCAACGGTGGCGCTTCGGATGAGCTAATCGAAACACAGATTCTCCCATCCGAGAACCCACGAAATGCACCCTGGCTGCAAATTGTCAGAACGACCGAGGGACTCCAGGAGGCCGTTGACGCCATGTCGGGTACTTCTTGGGGCCGCGCACTCTCTAGGATGGAGGGCGAGCCAACTCTGGAAGATCTCGAGAACTCTCTCGACATGCAATACTTCTCAGATGCCCTGAAAGCAGTAAAGGGGAGAGATGGTAGCCCAAGGTTACTCAGATATTTGAGAATGGAGATAGACCACAGGAACGTGATAAACCAGTTCCGTGGGATCCGTCAGGAGATGTCCCAGGAGAAACGATCCTCCATCGTTATCCCGGGCGGAAAGATAGATCCCGCAACAATGAGGCAAGCATCGCAGGCCGAGACAGATGAGGAGCTAATCGAGTCGCTCAGGAGGAGCGGCTCTTTCGACGATTCAGGCTTTGAAGAGGCCATGTCGGCCTCCAAGTCCATTGGATCCCTGGATCCATATGCAGAACTGATGTCACATCAAAGGCACGCGATGCTGAAGAGATTCTCTCATCTGAGCCCGGTTTCGCCCTTCCCTGTGATACATTACATTGAGTGCAAGGCACTCGAAGTCAGAAATCTACGACTACTGGTGCGCGGTAAGTCAGTAGGCCTCCCAGATGAGGTAATAGAGGCGCATTTGGATTACTGAGGTGAAATGATGGAGATAGCAGTTGTAGGGCCGCTTGAATTCACCCTAGGTTTCCAGTTGGCGGGGGTGAAGAACCTTCACAACACAAGTGACCATGAGGAGATGGCCGAGATAATCCGCTCTCTCCTAAACCAAACCGAGATAGGCGTTGTCGTGATCGACAACTCCGACCTCATTATGCTCCCAGAAAGGCTGCGTATGCAGATTGCTGAGAGCGTTACTCCCACGGTGTTGGGAATAGGAACGGAGGAGGACCACACCCTCCGCGAGTCAATCAAGTCAGCTCTGGGAGTGGACCTCTGGAAGTAAAAAAATCAAGAATTAATGGAAGTGAAAAAATGAGCAAAGAGAATGGAGTAATTTACCGGATTTCCGGGCCAGTAGTAACAGCAATCGGAATAGCGCCTAGAATGTATGAGGTCGTTCGTGTCGGCCATGAGGGCCTCATGGGTGAGGTCATCGAGCTACACGGCGATCAATCAGTCATACAGGTTTACGAGGAGACTTCTGGCATCAAGCCAGGGGAGCCCGTGGTCAGGACCGGCCAAACCCTTTCAGTACAACTTGGGCCAGGCCTTCTGACCCAGATTTACGACGGGATCCAGCGCCCACTTCCCAAATTGGAAGAGACAATGGGCGTTTTCATCACACGTGGTGTTGATGCAGACGGCCTCGATCTGAAGAAGAAGTGGGAGTTCAATGCCACCGTGAAGAAGGGCGACGAGATTGGCTCTGGGCAGGTCATTGGGATAGTTCAGGAAACAGAGACAATCGAGCACCGCGTTATGGTGCCCCCTAATGTTGGAGGAAAGGTGAAGGCAATAAAATCCGGATCCTTCAACATCACAGAGGCTGTTTGCACCCTCGATGATGGGACTGAGATAGCAATGATGCAGGAGTGGCCAGTGCGTTCTCCAAGGCCTTTCGTACAGAAGTATGCTCCTGACGTACCCCTGATCACAGGTCAGAGGATTCTAGACTTCCTCTTCCCTCTCGCCAAGGGTGGCACTGCGGGAATCCCAGGTCCTTTCGGCTCTGGAAAAACCGTCACTCAACAACAGCTAGCGAAGTGGTCCGACGCTCAGATAGTGGTTTACATCGGCTGCGGAGAAAGGGGCAATGAGATGACAGAGGTTCTCGATGAGTTCCCTCATCTTATCGACCCAAATACGAACAAACCTCTGATGAATAGGACAGTCATGATTGCAAACACCTCCAACATGCCTGTAGCAGCTAGAGAGGCTTCCGTATACACGGGAATAACAATCGCCGAGTACTTCCGTGATATGGGCTACAATGTGGCTCTAATGGCAGACTCCACTAGCAGATGGGCAGAGGCGATGAGGGAGATCTCTTCGAGACTTGAGGAGATGCCCGGCGAGGAAGGCTACCCCGCCTACCTCTCAAGCAGACTCGCAGAGTTCTACGAGCGTGCTGGGAGAGTCAGGACTCTCGCCGGCGACGATGGTTCAGTTTCCGTCATAGGGGCAGTTTCCCCTCCAGGAGGCGACATCTCAGAACCAGTAAGCCAAGGAACCCTAAGAATCGTCAAGGTTTTCTGGGGCCTAGATGCTGGACTGGCTAGGCAGAGACACTTCCCTGCCATCAACTGGCTAAGCTCTTACAGCCTTTACCCACAGGCACTAGACCAGTGGTACAGGGACAACATCGCATCCGACTACCCGGAGGTAAGGACCGACATCAGCACACTACTACAAGTTGAGGCCGAGCTCCAGGAAATCGTCCAACTCGTGGGTTCCGACGCACTACCAGTCGACCAGCAACTCACACTCGAGGTCGCGAGGATGATCAGGGAGTTCTTCCTTCAGCAGAACGCATTCCACGACGTCGATACATTCAGTGACTTGGGCCTACAGTACCACATGGCCAGAGCAATCCTGTCCTTCCAAGAGGAAGCAAAGAAGGCCATAGCAGGAGGAGCCCAATTGGAAGACGTCGTGAACGTTCCAGCTAGGACCGACCTGATGAGAGGCCGTTTCGAGAAGGGTTACGATGAGAGGATAGGTGAATTGGTGACTGAGATGGGGCAGCAGATTGCTGCTAGTATGGAGGCCAACTGAGGGGTGATATCATGAGCGGAAAAGAGTACAGAACCATAACTGACGTAAAGGGTCCACTAGTGTTCCTAAACAAGACAGAACCAGTTTCCTTTGGCGAGATTGTACAGCTTAGACTCAGCGACGGGTCAATGAAGAATGGACAGGTTCTCGATACCTCCGATGATCAAGTTATCGTGCAGGTATTCGAGGGAACCGCATCAGTAGACAGGCAGACAGGCGTGAAGTTCCTCGGGGACGTCTTCAAGCTCCCAGTCAGCAAGGGGCTGATAGGGAGGATCCTGGATGGCGCTGGAAGGCCTAGAGACGGAGGGCCCGAGATCGTCGCTGACGAGATGGCCGACATCATAGGGGCCGCGATCAATCCTTACTCAAGACAGAGCCCTGAGTCGTTCATTCAGACCGGAATCTCTGCAATCGATGCATGCACCTCGCTGGTTAGGGGCCAGAAACTACCGATCTTCAGTGCGAGTGGTCTGCCTCACAACGATATCGCTCTGCAAATAGCAAGACAAGCAAAACTGGTTGGCAGCGATGACGACTTCGTGGTCGTTTTCTGTGCAATGGGAATTACTGCCGAAGAGTACAATTTCTTCGTTCATGACCTTGAGAGGACCGGGGCATTGGAGAATGCTGCTCTATTCGTCAATCTTGCAGACGACCCTGCAGTCGAGAGACTGATCACTCCTAGGCTGGCATTGACCGCAGCCGAGTACCTGGCTTTCGAACACGACTATCACGTTCTGGTAATTTACACTGACATGACGAACTACTGCGAATCACTTAGGCAAATAGGCGCAGCAAGGGAAGAGGTCCCAGGGAGAAGGGGATATCCAGGATACATGTACACAGACCTAGCCATGCTGTACGAAAGGGCCGGTCTCGTGAAGGGGAAGAAGGGGTCAATCACCCAATTCCCGATCCTTACAATGCCGGGAGACGACATTACCCACCCGATTCCAGACCTCTCTGGATACATCACAGAGGGGCAGATAGTGATTTCTCGTGAGCTCCACCAGAAGGGCATATACCCGCCAATCAACGTTCTACCGTCCCTTTCCCGACTGATGAACGCCGGAATAGGGCCTGGTAAAACCAGGGAGGACCACAAGTCCGTTTCCGATCAGCTGTACGCAGCATACGCACAAGGTAGGGAATTGAGGGGACTGGTCGCCATTGTCGGTGAGGACGCCCTGAATGAAAGGGACCTGCAACTGCTCAAGTTCGCGGATATCTTCGAGGACCAATTCCTCAGGCAAAGCAGGGACGAGGATCGCTCAATAAACGAGGGAACTCTGGATCTGGCATGGAATCTCCTTTCCAACATCGACACAAAGTACCTTGTCAGGCTGGACCAGAAGTGGATAGACAAGTACCATCCAACTGATCGCAAGGACTCTGAAGAGGAATAATTACCCAGGAGGTGAATGAATATGGCTCTGGACATCAAGCCAACCCGATCAGAGCTAATCAACCTGAAGAGGAGGATAAAGCAGACATCAAGTGGCTACAACCTTCTCAAGATGAAGCGAGATGGTTTGTTCCATGAGTTCAGGACACTTCTCTCTGAAATGATCGCTGCCAGGGAGGAATTAGTGGGGACATACAGGGAGGCTCTGCAGGCCATCAGCCTGGCATCTTCCATAGAAGGCGGATTATCTGTCAAGAGCGCAGCTATCGCAGCCTCAAAGAGGCCCGAGGTAACCGTCTCTAGAAGGAACATAATGGGCGTAGTCGTCCCCAAGGTAGATGGAGAGAATCTGAAATTATCCATGGAGGACAGGGGACTCGGCCTGGTTGGGGGCTCCCCCTACATCGACGAGGCAGCTGACTCCTATTCCCTCCTCATCGAGAAGGTAGTCAAGGCTGCAGAGATGGAAGCCACACTCAAGAGGCTTCTAGAGGAGATTGAGGCCACAAAGAGAAGGGTCAACGCTCTGGAATTCAAGGTGATACCGGAGATGAAAGAGGCGCAGGCTTTCATTCAGTTGAGGCTCGAAGAGATGGAGAGGGAAGAAACCTTCAGACTCAAGAGATTCAAGAATAAGTGACGCCTTTCTCGCTCTCAAAGAGAGCGAGGGGTCAAAACACACCCCTTCTAGCACCAACCGTGAGCGAGGAGCAGCCGACCCCCGAGAGACTAACTCTCGACAATGAGACATGGGGTCACAGGGACCTTGCCGAGGTAATTTCTTCGAGATATTTCGAATTGGGTGAGGACGAGATCGGAATCGCCTCATGGAGGGTTACGGGAATTGGTGGCAAGACCGAGGGCTCGTGCCTCGTGGATCTAAATGAACACCTTGGGCCACTGGGCCTGATTGGCGTCCTCGATATAGGGAACCCCCCGATACTCTCAATCTCGGAGATCCCTGATAGATCGCCGGCACTTCCCAGGTGGCAGCAATTCGCAGTCTGGCTTTCCATGTTCTCATTCATGACAATCGCCGGTGTCGGCCTGATTACTAGGAACAGTCCAGAAACCCAATTCGGAATTGATGTACTTTCCCAATCAATACTGACCTTCTCCCTACCAATAATCCTAGTTGCCGTCCTATCCAGCGAGGCTAGGAGGTTGGTCGCAAAGAGGCACGGAGTAAGATTGGAGAGCATGGTGCCACTGGGATTCCCACTTGCCGATGCCGTCTGGCCTTTCGGAATAGCGGGATTACTCCCACAGAACCGGCCAGACAGAATACCCTACCCCAACAGAAGAGCATTAGCCCACATTGAAATTTCCGCTCCATTTGTGACATTCTTCTGCGGGCTTGTACTGTCAATAATCGGGCTAAATCTGACTCTCAGCACCCCTCCCGGTCTGGAATCGTCACCACTAGTAATTACTGCAAATCCACTCTTGGATTTGATTTCCAACCCGTGGCTCGGCGATGAATTCCTCCTTAGGCTACAATGGCTTCATCCCACAGGTGTCGCCGGACTAGGCCTTTGTATTGTGTCTTGGATAATGCTGATGCCTATTCCCGGGTTCCCAGGGGACCACCTTCTGCACTCAATTTTCGGACCTGACAAAATCCTCGCAGAAGACAAGCAGACCTACATTTTCGGATTCACACTAGTATTGCTGGTAATGGCATTCTCTAGCAACACATGGGTCCCATGGCTATTCCTAACTGCTCTTGCCACTTGGAGGAGATTCAGCCCCAACTCAATGCTGGATCCGTTCGTCGTGGATGAAAATACGGGTTTCGATGACCTCTCACGCAATAGGACAATAGTGGCGGTGGCCCTACTTCTGGTTGCAGGTTTCCCGGGAATCAACGGCGCATACCACATGCCCGAATGGGACTCAGGGCTCTCTACCGAGGACTGGCCTTCTCAAATCGAATTTGCGGATGGCCAGGCGAACTTCGAGCTAGTGCTAGAACCAGCTGGAATAGTGCCAGTTTCAGGGTGGCTTCAGATGCGCGTAGAAGGTGACCCCGTCGGTGAATGGCGAATCAATTCCGAGTGCCTCGATGAGAGGGAAGTGTGCAGATTCGATGAAATTACCCAAGCTTCTCCCGGGGGAATATCGGTCAACCTATCCAGAGAAGTCGATGCTACCCCTCACCCATTCAGGCTTGTCATCCTCATTGACGTGCATGGGCATGTGGATGAGCATTCAATCGTATTCCAACCGTACGGCGCGTCAACATCGATAGATCCACTTTGGATTCTTGTGGAGGACACAGAAACTCCGAGGATATGCGTCGAGATTTTTGTAGTGGAAGGAGACTACATCAATCTGACCAATGGTAATCAATTCTGGTATTTTGAGAACGAGACTTCCCTCGCCCCGGGAACCCACGACCTTTGCATGAGGGGCCACGAGGGGGCCCTTTTCTCGCAGGAAAGATCCCCGGACCATTTCTTTTCCATGGGTCCCACAATCACAATCTTGAGGAATAATCAGACTCCACAACACCTGGTCATGCCAATCGATAATTCCCAACTCAAACTTCAATTCTCCGATGGAGATTGGAGGTTGCCGTTGTCGAACCTTCCATACGAATTCTCGATTACTCGCGGTGAATCAGGGTCAGCATTCTGCCCCTCTACAGATGTCATCGTAGAAGTAAATTCAACGGGAGACTGGGAGAGAGAACTATCGGATAGGTCTTCGATATTTATCCCAGCTGGTCATTCTGGAAATGGGACCATTAGGATGGGTGGGCCCGGGTGGCTGGCAATTTGTTCAGGCACAAACATGCTATCATGGTTCTCAATGGTCGAGGGGCCGGACGTTTTCACTTACTCAGGGGAGGAACTCACTATTTTCAACAGGGAGAACTACTCAATGCCAATTTCAATCGACTGGAAGGGAGATGCAGATGAATTCGACAAATGGGATATTTCGGTCCCATCCGGCATCGATGCAATGTCAAGTGTCTTTGTTAACATGACCAGTAATGATGACTCCCATGCACCACTGGTATACTGGGTGACCACTGATGAAAATGGGATTAATCTCAATCTTGCTGCTCGTTCCAATTTAGGTGATTAGATGAGAATAGCGATCCTCGGCGTGGGCTCGATAGGCTCGGTCATTCTGGGGTGCTTGTCAGATACCGATGCCGAACTCGTCGCGGTCTCTAGGGGAGAAAGGTCCCATGAACTGTCAAATCAGGGATTGGTAATCCATTCCCCAGAGGGTGTAATAGAGGTCATTCCGCCAGACAGATACCTCACTCTAGATAGTGAATCCGGACCCATCCCAGGTCACCTCAGAAACTCATGTGATGCCATTATAGTAGCAGGAAAGTCGACATCGACCCCGCTCCTCTCCCAGATTGCGGAGGAGATGCTTGCAGAGGGAGGGGTCGCAGTGAGCATCCAGAATGGAATGGGCCATGCAGAGGTACTTGCCAGCAGGGTCGGAACTCATTCTGTCCTGGGTGGCACTACCACCCACGGGGCTTGGAGGGGTGAGACGGGAAGCCATTGGGTTGGGAGGGGCTCGATAAAACTCGGATATCTAGACGGCGGACCCGCAAGTGGCAACGCAGAAAGGCTGCTGAATTATCTGGCCGAATCGTCCCTAAATCCAGAATGGGATATGGAAATCCGCAAGTCCATTTGGATCAAGCTCCTGATAAATGTGGCAATAAATCCAATTTGCTCCATTGCTGGAGTCAGGAACGGCTCTCTTTTGGAGTCTCCATACCTGTGGGAGCAGTCAATCTCAGCGATGTCTGAAGCATCCTCGGTGGCCCATGCTTGTGGTGTCGACTTGAGTGACATAGATCTCGAGGAAATGCTGTCCGAGGTCGTAAATTCAACAGCTGACAATAGATGCTCAATGCTACAGGATCTGATGGCAGGCCGGAAGACAGAGATTGAGTCAATTTGCGGCGCGATAGTTAGCAAGGGAGAGTCAATAGGAATCCCTACCCCTAGGAATTCAATGCTCATGGCGCTCGTTAAGGGAGTAGAATCGTCCTCTGAGTTGCAATGATCAGGACAAGTCTAGATTGTAATGGAGGCCAACATTCACCCTCCTATTTTTCGATGCATTAACGACCATCTTCGAAACCGCCACTAGGTTCCTAAGCTCCACTAGGTCTTGGGTAGGCTTGCATCTCTTCCATGTCCTCGAAACTTCTTTCCCGATATGGTTCAACCGCCTCTCGGCCCTTTCCAACCTCGAGTCGCTCTTCACAATTCCAACGTCTTGAGACATGGTGGATCTCAATGCCTCCAGATCAGTCCTTAGTGGCGAATGCTCGACCAAATTGTCGAGATCATCTGCTCGCCAACTCGGCAGTCCCCTAGGGGTCTCACGTAGAGAACCCTCCTCCCATTCTTCGATAATTCTCTCAGCGGCCCTCTCGGAGAATACCACGGCCTCAAGCAGGCTGTTGGAGGCCAGTCGATTAGCTCCGTGCAGCCCCGTACAAGCAACCTCCCCGACAGCAAATAGTCCTGGCATGGGAACGCTGTCAGAAATCGCCCTGCCCATGCTGTCAACCCCGATCCCACCTACCATGTAGTGAGCCGCGGGAGTTACGGGAATGGGGTCGACCCCCAGCTCAATGCCAAATTCCACTAGCTTCGCACGTATTGTCGGAAAGCCCTCTTGCAGACCCTCCTTCTCGAGGTGCTCCGTGACAAGTAGGACATGCGGGTCCCCACTCCTCTTCAATTCGTGGTCGATTGCTCTGGCCACCACGTCCCTGGTCCCAAGGCTACCAAGCTTGGAATAACCCCTCATGAATGAAAACTCGTCCGGATTGCCACTAGAACCGGAAGAAACCCATTCGGCATACTCGCCAATTGTCATCAGAACAGCTCCATGCCCTCTCATGGCCTCACTAATCAGGAAGGGCTTCTGACTACTCACCGAGAGCGAAGTCGGGTGGAATTGTATGAATTCCATGTCCCTAATTTCTGCTCCTGCCCTATGGGCCATAGCTACTCCGTCCCCGGTCGCTATACTCGGGTTCGTAGTTGCCTTGTGCATCATCCCGGAACCCCCTGTGGCCAGAACTACCACCTTTGCAGGGAGCGTCCAAACTTCGCCTTCCGGACTCAGGCACCAGATTCCAGAGACCCCCTCTCCAGGATTGCCGTGAGAACTCTGTATCAAGTCCACAGCCATCCAGTCCTCCATTATCCTGAAGTCAGAGTCAGATTCTGAAGATGCAACCTCAGTTAGTGCCCTCTCAATCTCCTGCCCAGTTTTATCTCGGGAGTGAAGGATTCTGGCCCCACTGTGCCCCCCTTCTCTGGCCATGTGAAAATCCCCATCCTCTCTCCTATCGAATCTAACTCCGTGCTCAACAAGATCCTTAATTCTCATCGCCGCTTCTCTAATGACACTCCGAACTACAATCTCATCACAGAGCCCAGCGCCCGCCTCTATGGTATCTAGAACGTGTGCCTCAATGGCCTCATGATCATCAACATCCAGAACTCCGGCTATTCCTCCCTGTGCCCAATTGGTTGACGAAGTGCTAACCCCTTTCTTTGTCACTACTGCAACTCTCATCCCACTTCTCGCACACCTGACTGCCAGGAATAGTCCTGCAATACCAGATCCGACCACAGCCACGTCAACCGGCTCGAGACTGGTGGATTTGCCTTCATTTCTCACAAACCTCCCCACGGCAATCCACCCTAGAATCTTCGCTATCTGCTACGTCCCTTCGGCGATTGGAAATGGGCCTCGGAAACGTTGTGCTGCGCTTTTGTATGCCTCAACATTCATAGGATAAAAGGCATGGAGCCGGCGATTAGCGTCGGCGAAAACTTTTGCTGATTCTTAGGTGATGGGATGCATCTTATTCGGATTGAACTTGAGAATTTCAAATCATTCGGTGGAGAGATGGTCATCCCATTCGACATGGGCTTCACTGCAATCACCGGTCCAAATGGAAGTGGAAAATCAAATTGTGGCGACGCCATACAGTTCGTTCTGGGCCCCAAATCCACTAAGGCTCTCAGGGCCTCAAATGTGTCTGAGCTAATTTTCAACGGAGGGGGAAGGGGCAAAGCCGCCAAGCAGATGTCGGTAACTCTGGTTTTCGCCAATGTTCCTGAGCACGGTGGGAAGAGAAGGCTCAGAGTCCAGGAGGATGAGGTATCGTTCACTCGTTCTGTCAGATTGAATCGCAAGGGTGATCCAATCTCCTCATTCAGGATTGGAGACAAACCTTCAACAGCCACTGAAATGAGAAGGGTGCTTTCTGAGGCAGGACTCAGGGGCGATGGCTACAACATAGTCCTTCAGGGGGACGTCACCAATCTAGCTACTATGACTCCTCACAGGAGGAGGGGCGTTCTAGAGGAAGTCGCGGGGGTCACTGCGTATGATGACGAGATCAGAAGAGCCAACAACCAGAGGAAGCACGTCGAGAATAGCATAGAGACGATCGACCTGCTAGAGGTAGACAAAAAGAAGCAGCTGAAGCAGCTTGGCAAGGAAAGGGAGCAGGCCCTGCGCTTCAGGGAACTAAAGGAAGAGCGGGACAAATCGAAGATAACCCTCTACCAGTCAAGATACAGGAATCGGCTTGACGAGGTAAAGCTACTAGGTGAGGAGAGATCAGGGTACACAGAGAGAGTAGGCCTGCTCGACACATCAATCACAGAAGGAAACGCCAATCTAGTTTCATATGACGAGGAGCTTGTAAGTATAGAGGCAGAGATCAAGGAAGTACTTGCGGGGGATGCTCAGAGTCTGATACAGGAAATCCGTCAGCATGAGATTGACATAGAAACTGGTTCTGATAGGATAGGGGACCAGCGCAAGGCGATTTCGGAATCCAGCGAGGAGGTCAAGGTCCTAACAGAGGAGGTCAGAAGGGCCCGTAAAGCCTGGCAGGAGGCAAGCGACTCACTGGGCGCGGCAAACGAGGCGCTATCTCTGGCCGATAAGTCCCTCAAGCAGGCAGCCAAAGATGAGAATGATGCTAGGGAGGCCATCCAATCAGGCGACAAGCATGCCAGAGACCTGAACAGGGCCCTCGGCAAGGCCACAGATGCAGTCTCAACCGCCCAAGACCTTCATTCTCAGGCACAACTGGAGGCCGACAGGGCATCCCAGGCATCCCAGATAGCGTCTGAGAATCTGGCAGATCTAGAAGAGAAATATGAGGAGGCCACAATGGTAAGGGACGATCTCGAGCTACTTGGCGAAGACCTCAGGGATTCAGATGGCGACACTGATAGGAGTTCACTAGCGGACGAATATCGCAGACTGCAGAAGCAGGAGAAGGAACTCAGGACCGACAGAGACAGGTCGGAGACTAGACTGAGGGACGCCGAGAGAGATCTGAGCAAGGCAAGGGCCAGACAGGAGGCTAGATCCTCAGCACCAGGTTCAGCACTCACCCTGGCAGCACTAACCAAGCTAAGGGAGAGCGGCCAAATTTCAGGCATTCTGGGATCATTGGGCGAGCTAACTTCCCCCAAGGACCCTGCCCATGAGGAAGCATTGGCAACGGCCCTCGGTAATGGACTTAGGAGCATAGTTGTCAGGGATGACGAGGTCGCCGCCAAGTGCATAGCATGGTTGAGGAAAAACAGCGGGGGGAGGGCCACCTTCCTTCCCCTCTCAAAACTCAAGACCTCAAGGCCCCAAGGAAGGACACTCTTAGTTGCTCGAAATCCCGGCATGATAGGGTTCGCCCATGAACTGCTTGACTATGATGATGAGGTAGAGACAGCAATCGTTTACGCCAGTCGCAATACACTTCTGGTGGAGTCCATGGAAGTTGCCAGAAGAAACATGGGAGGGGTCAGAATGGTGACTCTAGATGGCTCTCTAATTGAGAGCTCAGGGGCTATGACTGGTGGCTCCTCGTCCAAGGGCAACAGGCCATCATTTGGAGGAGGCCCTTCACGCAGCTCAAGCTTGGACAGGCTAGAGAGGGCAGTGGAGGACGCAGACCTCCTTTACTCGACCGTCGACGCAGCTTTGAGAGAGACACTAACCAATATGCAGGGCCTGCGTGACAGGATCAACAACGTGGATGGCAGCGATCACTCCGTCAACGTCAGGAACTGGAAGGCCGACATGGACAGAGCGATAAAACACGTCCAAGAAACAGAGTCCAAGGTAGTCGCTGCAAAGGCAGAATTCGACTCATCGGAGAAGAATAGGGCGGAGAAAGAATCGGAGGCCAAGAATGCTCAAGTCGAGTTGAATGAAGCTATCGAGGCTAGGTCATTAGCTGCCGAGGCACTCCAGGACAACACCCCTGATCACCTATCCGAGATTCTCAGAAAGGCCGAGCAGACCAGAACGGATGCAGAGAGGACCAGGCTCCAATCGGAATCATCGATTTCAACTAATCAAGAAAGATTGTCCCTCATGGATGGGAGGATTTCTGAGTTGCAGAGGCAGCTGGACAAGCACGATAAGGCAATCGATGAGGCAGAATCATCAATCTGTGGCCTAGAGGAATCAATAGCCTCATCCCGTGATGCTCTGAAGGAGCTTAAGGCCCAGTCCTCACAGTTCGACGAAGAAGAGAAGGTCCTGACTGAGAAGAGAGACCTCCTATTCGAGGAGCGTGCCAGCCTAAGGGCGTCCCTTGAGGGGCTCTCGAAGGAAAGGCAGACTATCAGGAGCAGGATAGATGAGCTCAATGCCCAGATTCAGCAGAAGAGGGAGGCGGTCGGTGAGACCGAATCAGAACTAATTGAAGCGGGAGTGGAAATACCCTCCGAGGAAGTACAACTACCAACAATTGCCGAGGCGGAACGAGTGTTGCAGGGACTCGAACGCCGCCTCGGCAACCTAGGCGACGTCAACATGCTAGCAATCGAGCAATACGATACCACGGCCGAGAGAATTGCTGACCTAATGGATGACGGAAAGACGCTACGCTCACGCAGAGATCACCTAGTTTCCATAGCTGAGAAGCTTGAGTCTGAGCGAAAGATGCGTTTCATGACAGTATTCGAACACGTCAACAAGAACTTCAGCAGAGTCTATGAGATTCTTCAACCGTCTGGAAGCGGGAAACTAAGGCTTGAGAACCAGAAGAATCCCTTCGAAGGGGGTCTGGACATGGCCTGTGTCCCCCCTGGCAAGAGCAGAAACACCAGGAGATCAGCACTTTCGGGCGGAGAGAAGTCAATGGCCGCCCTCGCTCTAATTTTCGCTATTCAGGACTACGAGCCTAGCCCATTCTACTATTTCGACGAAGTGGATCAAAACCTCGACCCCTTCAACTCCGGAAGAATTGCAACACTATGCAGGATAAGGAGCGAGAGGGCCCAGTTCATCATGGTAACACTCAGGAAGGTAAGCCTCTCGCTAGCCGACCACCATATCGGAATTACCCATGCCGGAGATGGATGTAGCAGGAGAATCACAGACTTCGACAGGGCAGCAGCAATAGAACTCAGTGAAGAATTGGAGAAGGAAGAGAGGGCCCAAGCAGAATCCAAGGCGGAACTCGAGTCAATGCCAGAACTTCCCAAGCCTGAGGATATGCCGAAGGTCCCAGAGCCCCTCGGTGCCCCGAAGAGCCTCGGCGGACTTGCAGAGAGAGCAGGAGTCGAGGTCGATGAAGGAGAGATTGAGGGCCATGTCCCGACTGAAGGTAGCATGGATTCCTTGAGGGAGAGGACCGAGGACTGGTCGGAGGACATAGAGGAAAGGGATCAGGTAGAATTCCCCGACGAGTCATCTACGCCAGATTCCGAAACAAAGGAACTGCCGGAGGCCAAAACTGAATCTGATTGAGGTGATATTGTGGCAGTACTGGACAGTCAGGAAATGAGGGAGGACATAGTCTCCCGACTACTTGGTGGGGAGGCGGATCTGGCAACTAGTAAGTACCTAGACAGGATCTCAGAATTGGCTAGCATGGAAGAAGCAGAGCACCAGTTCCTAATCGACCCATTCGATAGATCCGTCGCACTGGTTTTCCAGATGTTTCAGTCCAGTGACTTAGACCCGTGGGACGTCGACCTCTCATTCTTCATTCAGATGTTCTCAGAGAGGATAGAGGATTCTGAAAACATCGATCTCCCAACATGCGGTCGCCTAATCAGAATGGCATGGTCAATACTCAAGAGCCAAGCATCTGACCTCATTGAAAGACAAGAGAGAGCCTTCGATTTCACGGAAGTGGAGGATACTTGGGATTTCGAGGGAGGGTGGGAGGCCGATTTCGATGATGCCGACTACAACTTCTCAGTGGGAGTCCTCTCAGGAGATGCAGACGAAGTTCTGCCTTCCATGTTCGAGGGCAGGATACACAGGGAAGAAGGTCGACCAGTCACTCTCACAGAACTCCTCATGGGCCTGCAAGAGGCCGGCAGACTCGCGGAAGAGCAGAGAGTCAGGGACAAGATAGCCGAAGAGAGAAGAGACGCCTTGTCAATTGCAAGGAAGAGGTTCAGTGGGAGCCTGCACGTCGAGGATCTGGAAGGTGACCTAGAGAGAACATGGGAAGCATTGATGTCAAGATCATCCAATAACGGGAAAGACATCGGCCTGAGGGAGATTTCTGAAGAACTGATGGACAGGTCTCTCGATTCGGGAGTAGAGATCGATGAGGCTCAAGCAGAGGCCCAGGTCACAGCTCTCGTTTCAGCACTATTCCTTACTAACAGGGGCTATACTGAATTGTCTCAAGAGCCGGGGAAGGATGGCAAGATCTCACTAAAGCCACTTTGGGGCGGCGAAGAGAGCTTCTCGGAACTGACAAACAGACTCCATCCCGGAGATGGGTCATTGGGGGTGGCGAATTGACTGAAGCACCACCTCTTTCTTCCATGCTAGAGGCCATACTCTTCGGAGCCGGACGTTCTATGTCCGTCGATGAGCTGGCAAAACTTCTGGGCAAGAGAAACTTCCAAGTCTCTGACTCACTAGGCGATCTCAGAAAAGAAATGGAAGCAAGAAAGAACTCCGCGCTCCAGCTTTCAGAGGTTAGTGGCAGGTGGATTATAGAAGTGAATCCCTCCCTATCCCCGTTCCTCCCTGATACTTTCAAGCCCGAGATCCCACAAAGGCTACTGCCCGCAGCCGCTCTGATAGCCTATCATCAACCGATGCCACAAGCACAATTGGTCGATATGCTCGGTCAGAAGGCATACGATCATGTCAGAGATCTCGCCAATCTTGGACTTATCGACAAGAGAAGAGAAGGCCTCACTAGGAGGCTCACTACGACCAGAAGGTTTGCAGAATATTTCGGCTGCCCAGAAGTGGAGTATCGCAAGGTCAAAGCATGGTTCAGGGAGGAGGCGGCAAAATTGGGGCTAACTAGTGCACAATTGGCCGCCTCACTAGCTCCCGAAGAGCAGATGACGATTGCCGAGTTTTCCGGCGAACCCGATGCCGAAGAGATAGAGGCACAGGCAGAGGAATGACTATTCTCCCCTGACCTCAGATAGGGCCCTCTCCACAACTGCCATCGTAATTCTCTCACCGCTTTCTCTGACGCTCTTGGCGACAGCCTCTATTTCCGGGCCTTCAGCACCAGCTGCCGCTACCATATTCATCAGATGCAACTTCATGTGCCCAGCTTGAATTCCTACAGTTGCCAATGCCCTTAGTGCCCCTAAATTCTGGGCAAGACCTGCAGCAGCCATTACTTTCGCTAGGTCATTGGCGGTCCTTAGCCCCAGTAGGGCCACGTTGGCTTGAGCACCAGGGTGAATCCTTACTGCCCCCCCTACCAATCCGACTGCCATTGGTATCTCTATGGAGCCAACTAGGTTGCCATCGCCGTCCTTCTCCCAGTGAGTCATAGACCCATATTCCCTTCGAAAAGCGGCATACGAGTGTGCTCCAGATTCTATTGCCCTCCAGTCCTGCCCACAAGCTATGGCGACAGGGGAAATTGCATTCATAATCCCCTTGTTGTGAGTGGTCGCTCTGAACGGATCTGCCGCAGCGAAATGATATGCCTGAATAACCCCATCAATTACTTCTGATCCACGTACTGGGTCGTCTCCCGAATCAGACATTTCTTCCGGCGTGAATGTCGCACTCACTCTAGCGAGCCTGTGTACAGCAAGATTGCTAATTATTCTGAGAATCACTGTTCCAGATGACAGAGACTCAATCCTCGGAGCTATCGTTTCTGCCATCGTGTTTACTGCATTTGCCCCCATTGCGTCCCTGCAATCGACCAATATGTGCACTATTACCATCGGGCCTGAACCAGTTTCAATGATCCTAGCTTCTATCTCTCTGCATCCGCCTCCAAATTTAACTAGGATCGGATCAACATCATTGCAGGCGGAAATCAACTCTTCCGATGCCGCCAATATTGATTCCTTCGCAGCTTCGGGGTCATCGCAACCAACAACCTGTATCTGCCCAATCATCACAGGTTCATCATTGTCCGACCTAAAGCCCCCCTTCGACTGGCACCTCTTGGCCATGTTGGAAGCAGCCGCTACTACGCTGGCCTCCTCTACTACGAATGGTATCAGGTAATGCTCATCATCTATGATGAAATTAGTAGCCACCCCTATTGGCAGGGAATAAGTTCCGATGACATTCTCTATCATTCTGTCTGCGGTTTCTTCATCCAGCTCCCCATTGGCTGCCCATGCATCTACCATGTCTCCTCCGAGCCCTGCAATGCCTGCAAGCATCTCTCTTCTCTCTGATACTGATAGTTTGTAGAAACCCTTCAATCTGCTATTGTCAACTGGCATCTCAATCAACCCTAGTCGGCAGGCCACGCCTTCTAACATTTTGCGGGAACTACTCCTCGATAGTTGCTTAGTCCGACCATTTGCAATTCCCCAGATCCCTGGTAATTACTCCAATAATCACGAATAATTTTCAGGAAAATACTCATAAAAAAGCGTTAATTTAACCATTAACGCTTCATTAACGCATAGATAAAGCGTTAGAAATGCGTTAGGGAAGTATATCGAAAAATGTTATACTGGATTAATATAATCAGAAAATACTCTATTGAAAAAGCAAATAATGCGTTAAAATATACGATATTATGCGTAAGTATGCGTGAATGTTATGTACTCGTCACACTGGCGCCTCAGTAATGGACCAGAGGGGAATAGATCTTCTCCGACTGCCACCACTAAGGGGAAACCCATTCGATATGAGGCCAATCGAAAGTGGAAGGGCCGAGGACATAGTTGGCAGAGACCTCCTTCTTGCAAAATGGAGGGAGCACATTATTTCGAAATCACCTAGGATGGCAATATTGGTTGGCGAGAGAGGTTCAGGAAGAACTTCGCTGATCAGGGCCCTGGCCTCTCAGACTAAGAAGAGTTACATTGGACAACATTGGCTAGATGGAAATCCAGTCAACTCTGTAATTCATGAGCTCACAATCCACTTCGGTGATTTCAATCCGCCCAAGACCACCCAACTCATGATTGACAGATTGGTTAGGAATCTGGATCAAGAATCTGACTCCCTTCCCTTGATAGCATTCGATTATCCCCCTGAAGTGGATGTTTCTTCCTTCGTTGACCTCATCTCTCCCGTACTTCAGAGGTTGAGAGCATTCATAGTGGTCGCCCTGACTCCCTCTCAACTTTCTAATATGAGCGAAGAAACTCTGGAGATGTTCGATAGGCCAGAGTTTCTCGAAGGCCTAACAACGACCCAGATCCAGCAACTATCTGACAAATTAGTTTCTCGGAAGGCCAAGGAGAGGTGGAAGATAGACGAAAGGCTGCTTGGAGCGATTCGTGACATCACCGGAGGTACTCCCCGCGATGTAATAAGGCTACTAAGGGATCTAACTGATGAAAGAAGGGACGTCGGATCCCACGGGACATTAGATAGGGTAATGGGCTGGAATGTGATAACCGATCAATCACAGCCAGTAAGAGAAACTGTAGTGGAACAAAACTTCACCCAGGCAGAAGACTCCCTAGAATTGGAATATGTGGCCGAACCCGCCGCTGAAAATCTACAAACGACCCCCGAAGAGGAAGACGAAAAAGAAACAGACATTTCTTCCGAGGAGGAGTATGCTGGCTGGAACGAAGAGGACCATCAAGAGGTCCATGAAGACCACGGATTAACTGAGGGGAATTCCGACGACCCCGATGATCTCTGGGAGGAGGACGATTTCCAGACAGAGCAGAATCAGGTAAATTCGTCGCCTCCAGAAAAGAAGGGGACTCTGGAGGATTTTGTCTACGAGCCAGGCACGGAACCACCGATGCTCGAAACAGGATTTGGCTTCAACCGCTTGGCCGCGAGATCAAGAAATGCCCCTCCGAAGCCATCAACCCCAGATGGAACCGAGATTATCGATGCATCTACTTTCCATGAACCTCCTCCAAGAATTTCAGAACCTCGCCCATCCCCGGAACCAATTGAAAATATTGAAGAGACCATCATCCAAGACTCATCGGCACCAATTGACACTGCGGTAAAGTCAAACTCTGAATCTGGGGTCATGTCCACAGAGTCAGCGTATTGGTCAGTTGAGGAATCTTCGGAATCAAGCCTTCCTGATTTATCCAATAATCAAACCCCGGAACCCCCGAAGGCCGTATTTGGAATTGAGGAGGCCCCAGTTGAGGAATTCGCCTTCGAGGAGGAAGTTCCCGAACCATCCCGCCCCATAGTTCCACCCAAGATCTCGATTTCACCCAAATGGGACGCGGATAACCCCCTGGACGAATCCAAGCTAGCCTCCCTAAATGAGGCAGAGGTCATGATTCTCGAGGCATCTTCGGAAAGGGAAATTTCCCCTTCAGATGCAGAACTTCAAGCAAGGCTAGAGGTCGGCAGACCAAGGCTCTCCCAGATATACAATGAACTATTCAGGACAGGCCTTCTTTCTGTTAGGAAACAGGGTAGGAAGAGGCTCTTCAGAATAAGTGAGGCCGCTGCAAGTCATTTCGGAGGAATTTGAAAGTGAGTGATGGAGAATTGGTGACTAGGGAACTAGTGGAGAAATATCTGAGAATTACACAAGAGGCCAGACAGAAGGCAACCTCCCTGGCCAAGGGTGAGGATGATTCTAGTAAGCTGGATTCGATGATGGAGATGTGTGATAATTATTACTCGGATGCAAAGCACTTCATGGCTAATGGCGATCTAGTCAGAGCATTCGGAGCAATCAACTACTCGCATGCATGGCTGGATGCAGCAGTCAGGATAGGGCTAATGGACGGGCATGGGGACGACAGGCTCTTCACCCTCCCCTAGGGTCCAATTAGCCTCAGCATCCTGCCCGAGACGACCTCGATGTAGCTGCACCCTGACATTACAAGCCTCTCCTTTAGTCTGATGTCTATTGTCAATACTGGCCACCCATTTTCAATTGACATTTGCAATAACATGTCATCTGTATGGCTCATCCCGGCAGGATTCCCAATCATCGTGCTCCTAGATTCAAGGAGCGGTAATAGGAGCCCTTTCTTCTCAGAAGACAACTCGACCAATTCATCGAGAACACCGTCCAGAAGCATCAGTTCCGGAGCCCCTATTACGTCTCTCATGGCACTGTCTATGTTCAGTCCGGAATCCATCAGCGCCGCCCAGCCACAAGCATCGACGAGCACGCCCGTCATTGGATCACCCTACTATGGTCCCATGGCCAATCAGTCGCCATCTAGAGCCAACCCTCCTGGAGAGGGTAATCCTACTGCCACTCTTGGCGCAAATTGGGAGCCTGAGATTGAGACTGGCTCCCCCCTTTTTCGAGGAGGAGACAGTTCCAACACTGGTTGCTGTTGCAGAGTTGACCATTAGCATCTCGTTAGTCTGCAGGGGCTTGACTGCCCCGCCCTCCCCATCTTCGCCTGATACCATTCTATCCAAAAGCTCCAGCTTGAGCTCAAGCGCCTCCCAGATTGGAGGGAGCTCGCCCTCTCTCGCCATCACTTGGCCTGAGAGGTCGTCCGCCTTGGTGGACATCGGATCCATCGGAGTTGCTATTCCACAAAGCCCTCCAGCGTGGGCCTCCTCTAGGTCAAGTCCGCCCGCTTGGATATTTTCTATTTTGGTTTTCAGAGGTACCCACCCGGTTTTTCCGCCTTCTGAGACCCTGCGTCCAGGGGCAATTAGCACCGAATCGCCCACGTTGAAAGAGCCCTCAACGATGCTTCCCCCGATTATCCCCCCTTTCAGGTCGCCAGGTCTTGAGCCAGGTCTGTTTATGTCGAATGATCTGGCGACGTACATTAGCCCCTTGTCTTCAGCGCTCCTGTCTGGGTTGGGTATGGTCTCCTCTATTGCCTGTATTAGCATATCCAGATTCACATCATGGTGCGCAGAAACCGGGACAATGGGGGCTCCCTCAGCTATCGTCCCCTCGACAAACGATTTTATTTCTTCATATGACTCAATCGCCCTCTCTCTGCTTACTATGTCCACCTTATTCTGGACTACCACGATGTTTTCAATTCCCGCAATTTGCAGCGCTGCAAGATGCTCCCTAGTTTGAGCCTGTGGACAGGTCTCGTTTGCAGACACAAGTAGCAGAGCCCCATCCATTATTGCAGCACCTGATATCATCACTGCCATCAGGGTCTCGTGTCCAGGGGCGTCGACAAAGGATACTACTCTGAGTAGGTCCTTCTCGGAATCATCCCCTCCTTCGGGGTGCTTCCCTCGTGCGTAGAAATCTCCTCCCTTTGTCTTGTAGAATGCAGTGTCGGCATAGCCTAGCTTGATGCTTATCCCCCTCTTCCTTTCTTCGGAGTGGGTATCCGTCCAAGTTCCGGATAGTGCCTGAGTGAGTGTTGTCTTGCCGTGGTCTACGTGTCCGACCATGCCGATATTGACTTCGGGCTGACTAGGTAGGTCTCCTGTCAGCTGAATCATCTCCTATCGGTCACTCCTCTTCACCAGAGGACTGCTCGACAGTTGCGGCCTCTTCCTCGAGGCCGAAGATAACGCCAAGAGGCCTTTTTCCGGCCTCTACAATCTTCAGGTTAATTTGCCTTGTATCTTGGCTTATGACATTTCCACGAAGGTTCCTCCTTCTCCTAAGCCCATCGTACTTGTAGCGGTAGGTCTTGCCCTTCTTATTCACGTATTTCTTTCCCTTGTAGCCCACTCCGGCAGTGATCAGTACCGATTTGACGCCTCCCCCATCGAGATCTGGGCGCATTGCCCTACCTGTAAGATCGGACCCTCCTGTGATTTCTAACTTGTATCCGGTCAGGGCCTGGTCACCCTCTCCTACGAACATGCCGTCCACACCGTCACCTATCTTCTTTCCAAGGAAGTGGTTGTAGTTGGATCCAGTGATGTCAACTGAGAAGGCACGCCCTCCGGCCTTTGGATTGGTGTCATTTACGACTGCCTTGAAGGACTGCTCACCCGCCATAGTTACGCCTCGGACGGCATCCCGACATGAGGCCCCTATAAGAGCGGTTCGGCATAGGTCCGGATACCTCTCTACCGCCCAGAGAACTCCTTCTCAATACGACTGCCTATTGCAGCTGGTGCCATGTTTGTCATGGTGATGTACTGAGTCCTGCCCCTGCCCACTGCCGAGTTGGATGACCTTGTCTCCACCAAACCCTCCTTTTCCAGTGCCTTCAGGTGCTTCCAGAATGTAGTGTAACTCCTAGCCTTAACTTCGAACTCCTCGCATATTATTTCATACAGTTTCCTAGCATCTCCGCTGGATATTTCCTCCTCCTTCCGGAGTCTCCTGCAGATTCCCAGTAGTACCAGCTTCTGATGGTCGCTGAGCTGATCGACCTGGCTCGGCTCAACAGATGCAACTCGGACCGTGCTTGGCAGAACGTCGTCTGGAAGGACCTCGCCCCTACCGTCCTTCTCCGCCCTTCTAACTGCGGCTTCCAAGAGCTCTATGGCCAGCCTTGCGTCCCCTGTCTCTGCGGAGAATCTCCCAATTTTCTCCAGAGTATCATCGCTCACAGAGCCAGTTCTGCAAGAAGCCTCGTACCTCTGCCTCGCTATTCCTATGAGTGAACTTTCGGTGTACGGTTCGAGGAGGAGCACGTTACTCTCGCCCAATCTGGAAATTATTGCCGGCTCCAGTTGCCCAAGTAGGTGGCTATCCTGGCTTACTAGGACTAGTGACAGTGATCCCTGGCCATCTTGTCCCTCGTCTATCCTTAGGAGCTTGTATATCAAGTCGTGGCTATCCCTCCTGATCAGTACGTCGACTTCGTCAAGCACAAGGAGTAGATGGACCCCTCTCGACCTGATGTTCCTCCTGACAGATTGGATAATCTCCCCCGAACTGAATCCCCGCTCCGGGTGCCTAGAGTCCAGTGAAACGGCAATCTGCTGAAGAACTTGAGATGTCGAAGGGTGATTCCTGCAATTAACATGCGATAAAATGATTTTTCTTTTGCCGTCCATGGCCCTTGATAGATCGTCCCCGAACCTCTTTGTCAGAACGGTTTTCCCGCTTCCGACGTGACCCATAATAACAGCACGCCCACTAACTCCCTCGTTGCCTATTCCAAGGAACATCGAGGCGAGCTCGGACAATTCAGAGTCCCTCCCCACCAGCGTTGGAGGCGTCCAGTCGAATGACAGGGGCGTCCGGTCCAGCAAGACCTTGCCCGCGCCGATGCTGTCTAGATAGTCCGCCATCAAACTAGTCGTACTAACGTCGTTCTTAGACATATTCTGAACAATGGTGTGGATTACAGTAGTTGTTAGGGGCAAAGAACTGGACCATCAAGGAATTTCGTCGAATTGGTAACCGGACTCCCAATCTTTCTCACCAAGTGCCACCTCTAGCTCATATGGCGTCACAAGTGGCTTTTCGTATCTCACGGAATCATCTATTGCGATACGTGGGCATGCCGTGTTAACAAAGGCGTCAACGGGATAGAAATCAATCAAATCGGGACTAACGTGGTCTAGTGCCAGAAGGTACCCCTTTTTCCCATGCTTCTCCAGTATTCTCTTCATCCTTATTGCCAGGTTCCTTCTCATTTGACCGGGCTTCTCTCCGATTAGTATGCCGAATGTTGCGGCTTTGCCAATTTCCATTATCAGTCCGAACCTCTGGCGAAGAATTCTCTCAATCCTCGAGAATGACATCTCACTCGCCTCTCCTGTGTAGGGATCAAGAAGGGCTAGTGGCTTACCTGTGTGAAGGACCATCCCTATTGGATGGAAATCTCCAGAACCAAGGAACAGGTAGTGACCTATGGTCGAGTCGTCACCCGAATAGTTGCACCCTAGGACTTGCCCAGGGAAGGTCAAACGATCCCCTCCCGTCGGGATAGTTACGTCGAATCCTGCATTTTGCAGCATTTCTTTGTATTTTGGAAGCAGGTGAAGGTGCTGTATCGACCCCACAAGTCCCAATTTGTTGTCAGTCAGAGGGGAAATTCTCCCCACTGCGTCGAGGAACCTCTCCTGAGCTTCCTCTTCCGTAAATTGGGATTCAGACGGAGAATTCAGCTTACTCGTGGAAAGCTCTCTGTGCCCTCCGAGAATCTCCAGTACAGGTTCAATTTCAGGCTCTCCCTCGTAAGTCACTGGGATGAACTGAGTCGGCATTCCGGAGTCTATATTCATCTGACTGTGCCCCATATGGGCGACTAATTCGACACCCATGGCCATCATTTTGTCATGGACTAAGTCACAAGCCCCGTAGCATGGGTCGGCTGCAAGGACCACCTTCGCCCCAGAGTCGTCCTCAATCTTGTCCATCATTTCTAGGGCCTGCATTTTCAGTCCCTCGGGGACTTGTAGTGCTACTAGCCTGTGATCATTTGATCGGATCCTGCTAACCAGATCATCCAGCTGAAAGTCGTGCCTATCAAGATCCATGGAATCACTCGACAATCTCTACCTTTCCATCAATGATGTCAATCCTGGCTAGCGTCCTTATTGGCCAATTAGGCCTCTCCTCGGCAAGCCGCTCTCGACCGTCCCCCTTCTCGATGGCGATGATGATATCTTGCAGTACTGCGCCCATGTCTTCGATTGCCTCCAGAATAGGCTCCAGTGTACCTCCAGTGGAGATAACGTCATCGACAATTAGGATTCTCTCTCCAGCCTTTATGTCGTTGATGTAAGTGGTTGACTCTGAGTAACCAGTTGAAACATCGACACGAACCTCCCCTTCCATCCCATAGGATCTCTTTCTGATGACGACGGTCGGCTTCCCCGATACCTCTCCCACGGCTGCTAGAAGAGGTAGTCCCATCGCCTCCACGCTGACAACCAGATCGATCTTTGACCAGTCAACCATGGACACGATTAGATCCCGTGTGGCTCTGAGAACCCGTGCCTCCATACGGGGGATTCCATCTGAAATGGGGTGTATGAAGTAGGGATATTCCCCCTTCCAGATTATCGGTGCACCTCTGAGGGAATCATGCAGTATCGATAGCGGGTCGCCGGGCTCCATGCCCCTCAACCTCAGACTTTGCCCTTCAATTGCTCGGCTCCCTTGACTACCTTCACGGAGCAAGGAGTCGGGAACTTGCAACTAGCCTTTCTAAGCGATTCTCGAGCAGCATCGTAGTGTTCTGGGTTCGTGTGTATGGAAACCACCCTCTGTCCACGTAGGACTCGGGCAGCAGTGCCCACGTTCTTTCCATAGGCCTGCCTCATTCCTTGAGAAACACGATCAGCTCCCGCACCAGTGGCTTGCTTGTTCTCCCTTAGGATTTGATGAGGATATACGTGGATCCTTAGGGCGTATCCGTCAACTCCAGCCGACTCCCTAATGGTCGCATTAGAAACCTGCCTAGCAGCTTCAAGCGCAGTGTCCCTGATCTGGCAGGCGTTATCCGAAGTAAGCTCAAGGACAACTGGGAACTCTCCGGCTTCAGCAACTTTCCTGTTACCCATGAAGTACCTCAGAATCCTGTTGTTGGGAACTCCTCCCGAGTACTCCCTCCTGGTGAAAGACTGACCCTTCACCTGACGGTACATCTTTGCGGGCTTGCGTGCCATCTTACCTGCCTCTCTCGCGGGCGACCGACCCCCTCTATTTAATCGTGAGTACGGCCAAATAATCGTTCAGGTGCTCAGCCTCTCACTTTCCCTCTGAACCTCACGTACCCCGATGACAATCAGGCAGAATCCCACAAGCATGGAAACTCCGACACTCTCTCCAAGCATAAGCCATCCACTCAGGACTCCAAAGACTGGGACTAGGAAAACGTAAGACGCTGCGGCAGTTGCACCAATCTTATCGATTCCTCTCGCGAACCAAGCATAAGTCAGGACCGTTGAAATCAGCCCTAGATATGCTACTGATACCCATTCGGCCGCACTTGGCTCCGGAACTCCTGAGCTCCAGACTTCAAACAGCATCCAAGGAGTCAGAAGGGCCCAACCTACTATGGAATACCAAACCACGATTTCCAAGGAAGTCCCCAAAGTTCCTTCTGATAGGGCCATCTTGGTCAGGTTACTGGTAGCAGCCCAAGTAAGCGCGGCAAGACCAATCATCACGTCTCCGATCAATCGATGTTCGAAAGGTATGTCCGTGTTGGGACTCCATCCCACGACAGTGGCGACTCCAGCAAGCCCCACTACCAGCCCTAGAACCATTCTCGAGCTAAGTCTCTGTCCGAGCATAGGTACGGCTAGCAGAACGGTGAAAACGGGGTTTACTGGGATTATGAGGGACGCATCCCCTGCTGCAGTCCACTTCATGCCGTTCATGAATAGAAGTTGGTACCCCATAGTTCCCAGAATGGCCATCCAGAATGTGTACCTCCAGGCTTTTCTGCCTTGTGGCAATATGCGAGGACCGCCTCTTTTTCTGTATATCCAGCACCATGCCGCAAATGCGAGAACAGCGAAGACATACCTCAGCCATGCAGAGGTCGCAGGGCCCATACTGGCCCTGTTAGCCTCATCGAGCCCGTAACTCAGAAATCTGCCTATGGCCCAGGTTGACCCCCATACTGCAGCAACCAGTAGAAGTAGCAGATGGGTGCTGAGGTTTTCCCTGTATGACACCTAATCACCTAGCCCTAGTATCCTAGAAACGAAACCGGGGTCACTAACGGAGCATATCTCTGGCTCGCAAACAGTCCCTCCGTACTTGCTCGCCAATGCCATTGCTGTCATGGCCAGCCTGTGATCAGAGTGGGTTTCTATTGGCTCCGTCGGTTTGCGAGGCGTCTGCCCTCCGGGAATATTCAATCCATCTTCTACTTCTTGCATAACCAGTCCGAAGGAACTCAGGACCTCGACAGTCTTGGAGATCCGGTCAGATTCTTTCCCCCTTGCGTGAGAAGCTCCTCTGATGCGCCCTCCGCTACCGATAGCCATCATTGCTGCTACGGGGGAAATAATATCGCTAGCCCGTCCTAGGTGGATGTCATTTTCACCGGATTCTATTGCCCTGATGGTGTCATTAATGCCAATTCCCGAATCCTCGTATCCAGTCTCGAAAATTACTCCGTGGAGTCGTGACAAGAGCATGGCCACTGGCTGCAGGCTCTCCTCAACTGGAATCTCTACTCTTTGGGGAATCTTCACTTCCCAAGGTGGGATTACCGCATTCCCATCCTCAATCACCATCCTCGAACCGCATGAAACACAAATTTCCCTAGTGAGCATCCAATATCCACTGCTTACAGATTCTCCCAGAAGGGTTACTCGCAACTCCTCGGCGAAGTTGGGGGATGCAACCATCATTGCACTCAATCCCTGACTGGTCCTGCTCCAGTCGTGTTCGACATCGTAACCAACAACCCCTCCCTTCACATTTCTGGGCAGCCTTTCCGAATCTATGTTGCAACCCATTTGCTTCAGTGTGGAGCAGAGTTCAGAAGAATGCCTAGATCTCAGAGAAGAATCCCCATCCAAGGTCGTTGTTCCGTCTCTGAAAGCGGAGATAGCAGTCAGAAAGTTTGCAGATGTCCCCGAATTACCACATTCCAGAGAAACCGGGCCCTTGCTGAGCTCAGACGCCCCTTGGACCACCCAACCTTCTTTGTGAACACTTACCTTTGACCCCATGGCCTCTATACACCTGGACATTGAAGATGCATCTCCACCCGCCTCCCCCCTGAATGAAAGAAGCGCCTCTTGTCCGCTCTGTGAGATAATTGCGAGCCACCTGATTAGATGACTCTTGGAAGGTGGTAATCCCCACTCCACGGGAGAGTCCAACGAGACCGCATCGATAGCGAGCATGCATCTCGGAATCGATTTTCTATGTTCAATCCTCGTATCGAGAACGCCTGATCCAGTCTCCGAAGTCACACTCCTCGTCCCAGTCCATTGCTCGCTGATCGATGATGCTATCCTCCATTGTCTCCTCGAGAGTTCCCCTAATCACTACCAGGTTGTTTTTCTGTAGAAGTTTGGGGCTCAGTCCCGGCATCAGAATTGCCACTGCCTTGGGCACCCTGCCCGGGTAAACCTCATTGACGTGTCCAACGATATTTGTCGTACAAGTGTTGGTAATAGTGTTGTACCACTCTGGCTCAACTGATAGTTTGTTTGTTCTCCTAATGTAAGACTCAAACATCCTCCTTTCATTCCCCGGGCCCAGGACAACACCCTCAAAAAGATGAGTCTTGGATTTCCTCCTGCACCTTGCCCTAACCCCAATAACATCTCTTTCAGTCCCCCATACGTAGATCAACTCATATGTTCTGAAGAGGCCCTTGATGGGGTGATAAGATGCGCCCTGCTTCCTCCTAACCTCTATCGAACAAGCTAATCTGGTCCCGTCTGAAAACTCGTAGCTTAGAATAGTGTGCGCCATTTCCCTCCTATCCGGCTCGAAATACTCCAATACGAACCAAATCTTGTCAACTTCGTTAAGATTGACCTTGACGTCAATCCATCTCTCATCGAAGTCCCGAGTGGTCCTCCAGTTGAAGTCTCTCACATTCCTGATTGTAACGACGTCTCCTTGGAATTCAGCCGTAGCCAATCTTTGATTATCATTCACCCAAGATCTCTCATTGGAGGGGGAGAGAGCAAAATGCCTCCTGACAATAAGTATCAGAACAAGCGTGATGAGGCCAGCGAAGAGGCCCGCATATACGTCTATCACAATACCCGTAGAGGGGTGAACAGCATGAACACTACCCCGTATTTCGTGGCGCGGCAGGGGAGATTCGAACTCCCGAGGTGAAACACCACTGGATTAGCAATCCAGCGCAATGGCCAGGCTATGCGACTGCCGCAGCGTTCCCGCGAACCTAGTCGTTCGCTTAAGGCGAGCGGTGCATTCACTCCTCTTCGGATTCATCGTCGGATGCGGATGAATCGACCAGGGAGGCGGGCAGTCTCGCGACGAAAATTATCTCGTCATCATAACCCGTACGATCGGCATTCCTGAGCTCCATGATCCTAGTCCCCTTTGTTACCTTCCCAAGCGTTTCCTTCGTCTGCCCTGAAACCATTCTAATCATCATCCCAGTGCCAGTAAGCATGAACAGCTGGTCATCTAGGTCAGGAATCTGTCTGACTGCAACAATCTCGTCATCACCGTCCAAGGACATAGTCTTCACGCCCTTGGTCCCCCTGTTGGTTCTCCTGTAACCATCTCTCTCATGCACTTCCACGCCTTCCTCGTCACGCATCGCTTCTCCAGTCTCAGGGTCTATCACAGGAACCATTCCTCCCGATCCGAGCCTACTTCTCTTGGCCATGCCCAGTTTTGAGATGGTTAGTACGCTAGTATCGAAATCATCTGTCACAATCATCCCAATTACCCTGTCTCCATCCTCTAGCTTCATGCCGGAGACCCCTTGGCTTACCCTGCCCTGAACTCTTACCAGGTGTGTGTGCTGTTCCTCCCCTGTGGCCGGGTCAGTCCTACTTCGCACTTCAGCTGGCTTGAACCTGCATGCGTTCCCTCTCGCTGAAACAAGTACTACGTGGTCGCCCTCGGTAGCAGGCCTGACAGAAACAAGGGCATCCGCTTCGCCCTCGGCGAATTTTAGCGCATACTTGCCGTTTCTGTTGATCTTGACGTATTCAGATAGGTGACTCCTCTTTATCCTCCCATTGAGCGTGGAGAAGATTAGGAAGTGACCTTCAGGATTTTCAATCAGTTCCCTATTCATTGGGAGAATTGAGATTACCTTCTCGTCCTCCCTTATCCCGCCTAGAAGATTTCGAACGTGTGTCCCCTTCCCGTACCTGCTAGCCGAGGGAGTCTCCCACGCCCGCAGGCCATACACCCTGCCCATGTCAGTGAATATCAGCAACCTGTCCTTTGAGAAGCAGGTAACTATCTTGGAGGGAGCGTCCTCTTCCTTGGTCGAGACCCCCTTGAGTCCCTTCCCGCCTCTGTTCTGGAGCCTGAATGACTCGACCGGTAGGTGCCTCATGTAATTGTCCTGAGTCAGTGAGATAACGATAGACTGCTCTGCAACCAAATCTTCCCTGTCCATTGAAAGCGGTGTCGGATTGATCTCCGTCCTACGTTCATCCCCGTGCCTCTCAACCACTTCTTCAAGCTCCTCCACGATGATATTCAGACGCTTTACCCTGCTGTCCAAGATTCCTCTGAAATTCTTTATTGCATCCTTCAACTTCTCAAGCTCATCTGCAACCTCCTTTACGTTAAGCTTAGTCAGTTGGTAGAGCCTCCTCTCCGCAATGGCCTTGGATTGCCTTTCCGAGAAATCAAATTTCTTGATTTTGGTGTACTTCTCCTCTCCTCTTAGGTATCTCTCAAACTGGTCCCGGGACTCTGAGTTTCGTCCGACCACTATGATTTCATCCATCCTCTTCTGGGCCTTCATCAGGCCCTCGAGTATGTGCGCCCTAGCTTCCGCCTTGTCCAACTCAAACTGCGTCCTCCTTTCGATGACTGATTCCCTGTGCCTCACGTGAGTGTGTAGTATCGTGCGAAGATCCAGCTGTACGGGCTCGCCCTTCAATATCCCCATCATATTTGCAGAGTACGACTCCTGCAATCTGCTAGACTGGTACAACTGGTTCAGTACGGCCTGTGGGTCCGCATTCTGCTTAATCTCAATGACCACTCTTATCCCCTCCTTGCTGGACTCATCCCTGATGTCCCTGATGCCCTTCACAGACTCCTTCTGAACGAGTTCGGCGATTCCCTGGAGCATTGGAGCCTTCTTCACCTGGTATGGGATTGAGTGCACTATGAGCCTCTTCCCAGTCGAGTCATCTATTACCTCCACGTCCGATCTAATGTGGAATCGTCCGTGACCTGTCCTGTACATGTCCACAATTCCATCGATACCGTATAGGGTGGCTCCTGTCGGGAAGTCCGGCCCCTTGATGTGTTCCATATACTCAAGAGCGTCTATTTTCGGAGGGTTGTCAAGTCCTATTTTCCTGTTTTGTTCAATCACTCTTCCGATGTGGAATTTTATCGCTGAAGCAACCTCTCCTAGGTTGTGAGGGGGGATCTTCGTCGCCATCCCAACTGCAATTCCATCACTACCATTTAGCAATAGGTTAGGCAGCCTTGAAGGCAAAACTGTCGGCTCTACTTCGCTCTCATCGAAGTTTGGCTCCATATCTATCGTGTTCTTGTTTATGTCTTCCAGCATATGCAGCGATAGA
>MDSY01058451.1_pt1 | contig 40095 bp, 44 predicted proteins | sample 811131 | NCBI WGS metagenome assembly MDSY01 (sample SAMN05326643, study PRJNA326480) | marine metagenome | isolation source: seawater | place: Atlantic Ocean: South West | collected 2010
CCGCCGACAGGCTGCCGGTGCGCCAGACACCCAGGAAAGACCGGCAATGGTCCCAGGAGAGGGGGAGGTGTTCCACTAATTTTGTATAGCGCGTGGCGCAGCCACCTTTGTGAGGCAGACACAAAGGAGACGTTCCATGACCCGTTCACATACAGCCCTCATCCTCGGCGCGACTGGCGGGGCTGGTTTTGAAATCGCCGAAGCACTCCATCGCCGGGGCTGGCATATCCGGGCGCTCAGCCGCCGGCCGGACCATGGCCAGACCCTTCTGCCTTATGCCGACTGGCTGAAGGGCGATGCCATGAACGCCGGCGAAGTGGCCGACGCGGCCATCAATGCCGACCTGATCGTCCATGCAGTGAACCCGCCGGGCTACCGCAACTGGCGGGACCTGGCCCTGCCGATGCTGGACAATACGATTGCTGCCGCAAAGGCGGCAGGCGCGCGGATCATGTTTCCGGGCACAATCTACAATTACGGGCCGGATGCGTTCCCCCTGTTGAAGGAAAGCACGCCGCAAAACCCGCACACGCGCAAAGGCGCCATACGAGTGGAGATGGAAGACCGCCTGCAGCGGGCAGCCGGGCAGGGGACGCGTGTCCTGATCGTCCGGGCGGGTGATTTCTATGGGCCGCACAGCACGAGCAATTCCTGGTTCAGCGCGGGCCTTGTGAAACCCGGCCAGCCGGTCAAATCCGTCACCTGGCCCGGGCGAGCCGGGGTGGGGCATGCCTGGGCCTATCTGCCGGACTATGGCGAAGCGGTCGCCCGGCTTGTCGAGCAGGATGCCAGGATGGCCGCCTTCGAGACCTTCCATTTTGCCGGACACTGGTTCGAAGACGGACGGGATTTTGCAGAAGCCATCCGGGCGGCGGCGGGCGTGCCGGATGCACCGATCCGCAGATTTCCCTGGTGGCTGATTCAGGGCCTGTCACCTTTTGTCCGCCTGTTCCGGGAACTGTCGGAAATGAAATACCTCTGGGACGTACCTGGCCGACTCGACAATGGCAAACTGGTGCAGTGCCTGGGTGAGGAACCGCGCACGTCGGTGCGGGCAGCGCTTCACACCACGCTGGAGGCCATGGGATGCCTGCCGGAAACCACCCGGGTTAAAACCGAGTTCAACTTAAGGGATTGTTGAGGCGCCTATGTTCTCCTCCGATGGTGGGGAGCGTGTGATCTGATGAATGGCGACGGCAAAACCGAATTGCTGAAGGGGGTGTTGAACCTCCTGCCCAATCCCGTATTCATCAAGAATTCAGACCATGTCTGGATCGAGGTGAACGACGCCCTGTGCCGGTTTGGCGGCCACCCGCGCGAGTCGCTCATCGGGCATACCGATTATGACTTTTTCCCGAAAGACCAGGCTGACCTCTTCCGGGAAGTGGACAATCGCGTGCTGGAGACGCGCGCTGGCAGCGTCAATACAGTCCAGTTCACGAATGCCGACGGCGAGGTGCGCTGGGTCGAATCCTCGAAATCCTGTTTCGAGGATGCTGCAGGCAATGTCTTCATCGTTGGTGTCCTGACGGATGTGACGGAGCGGAAATTGCGCGAAACGGCGCTGGAAGAGGCGCGCGAGACGGCGCTGAATGCGGCGAAGTCGAAAACGGAATTCCTGGCAAATATGAGCCATGAGATCCGTACACCTATGAATGGCGTTCTCGGCATGTCCCAAGTGCTTCGCCGCACGACACTGAACGAGGAGCAGATCGAGATTGTCGACATGATCGAACGGTCCGGCGAGGCGCTGCTGACCGTGATCAACGACATCCTCGACTTCTCGAAGATCGAGGCCGGAAAGCTGACGATCGACGCAGAACCCTTTTCCCTGTCCACTGTGCTGGACGATGTCGCCGCGCTGCTGGGGTCGGGCGCGAACGAGAAGGGGATTGAGCTGATCACGGACATTTCCCGTGACGTGCCCGATGAGGTGGTGGGCGATGCTGGCCGCATCCGCCAGATCCTCACAAACCTTGTCGGCAATGCGATCAAGTTCACGACTGAAGGCCATATCCTTGTGCGCATCACAGGGTCGGGAGAGAACGGCTACGCCCATCTCGCGATCACGGTAGACGATACCGGCATCGGCATTCCGGAAGACAAGCTGGAAACCGTGTTCCACCAGTTCGAACAGGCGGACGCCTCCACGACGCGGCGCTTCGGAGGCACGGGCCTTGGCCTGTCCATCTGCCGCAGCCTTGTGGAGGCGATGGCCGGGCAGATCGACGCCACGTCGACCTTCGGCGTGGGCTCCACATTCCGGGTCGAGTTGACCCTGCCGATTGCCGATGACGAGCCGCGCCTCTTCCTGGAACCGGTCGAACGGGCTGACCTCAGCCATGTGCGCGCGTTGGTGATTGACGACATTTCGCTGAACTGCCGGATCTCGGCCAGCCAGCTGGCCCTTTATGGTATCCGGTCCGACCATGAGACCGATCCGCGGCAGGGCCTGCGCCGCCTGGCCGAGGCTCACAACCGGCGTGAGCCGTACGACCTGCTGGTGCTGGACTACCAGATGCCGGACATTGACGGTCTGCGTGTGGCCCGGATGATCCGGTCCAAACCGGCCTTCAACCGGCTGAAGATTGTCGTCGTGTCTTCCGTCGATTCCCAGGATGTGAAGGCGGCCTTCCTCAAGGCGAGGGTCAACGACGTCCTGATCAAGCCGCTGCTGAGCGGGGCGCTGGGCAAGGCAGTCAGCGGGGTCATCGGCAGTGCGCCGCGTCCCGCTCCGGTTACCGCCCCGAAGCCCGTGCCGCCGGCCCCACCGCCGGGCGGACGTATCCTGATTGCCGAAGACAATGAGGTGAACCAGCGGGTCATCGCCGGGCTGCTGGAGGGGGCGGGCTATGAACTTCACTTCGCGGCAAACGGAAAAATCGCGGTCGACCTGTTCCGCCAGAATGCCTATGCCCTTGTGCTCATGGATGTTTCCATGCCGGTCATGGACGGGATGGCGGCGACGCGCATTATCCGGGATTTCGAAGCGTCCGGAGGCCGGCGTCGGACGCCTGTCATCGCCGTGACGGCTCATGCCATGACCGAGGAACGCCGCGAATTTCTATCGCGCGGGGCGGACGCCGTGCTGACCAAACCGCTCGACAAGGCAGAATTGCTGGAAACCGTGCGAACGTGGACCGGGCGGACCGCCCGCCGGGTCGCCTGAACTGCCATCTGACACATTGACGCGATGCGCCGTGTGTTGCACGAGACGCGCTGACCGGCGCGTTTGCGCGCAATAATTTTCTACAAGCAGGGAATATTCGGCCCATGGCAGGCAAGACACTCTACGACAAAATCTGGGATGCCCATCTGGTGCACACCGATGAGGCGTCGGGGGAAAGCCTACTTTATATCGACCTGCACCTGATCCATGAGGTGACGACACCGCAGGCCTTTGCGGGGCTGAAAGCGGCTGGCCGGGGCGTGCGCCGTCCGGACCTGACCTTGGCAACGCCAGACCACAACACGCCGACAGAAAACCAGGCGGCAGGCCTTGCCGGTGTGAAAGACCCCGAAGCGCGCAACCAGCTGGAAACGCTGATGCGCAACGTGGAAGAGTACAAGATCCAGATCTTCCCCATGGGCGACATCCGCAACGGCATCGTCCATGTGATCGGACCAGAGCAAGGCCGCACCCAGCCGGGCATGACCATCGTTTGCGGCGACAGCCACACCTCGACGCATGGCGCGTTCGGTGCGCTGGCGCACGGCATCGGCACGTCCGAAGTGGAGCACGTCCTGGCGACGCAGACGCTTCGTGCCCGGAAGATGCAGAACATGGCGATCGAGGTGACCGGCAAGCTGAAGCCAGGCGTGACGGCGAAAGACCTCGCCCTACATATTATCGCCCAGATCGGGACCGCAGGCGGCACCGGCTGCGTAATGGAATATCGCGGCGAAGCGATCCGTGACCTGAACATGGAAGGGCGCATGACGCTGTGCAACCTGTCCATTGAAGGCGGCGCCCGCGCGGGGCTCGTCGCGCCGGACGAAAAGACCTTCGCCTACATCAAGGGCCGTCCGGCTGCTCCAAAGGGCGGCGCCTGGGAAGTTGCGGAAAGTTTCTGGAAGACACTCCACACGGATGAAGATGCCGTCTTCGATCATGTCGTCGAAATCAACGCCGAAGACGTGGAGCCGACCGTGACCTGGGGCACCAGCCCCGAACAAGGCATTCCGGTCTCCGGTATTATTCCGAAGCCTGAAGACTTTTCCGATCCGGTGAAAGCCGCTGCGTGTGAGCGCGCGCTGGACTATATGGGCCTGGAAGGCGGTGTGCCGATTGCTGGAACGCCGGTACAACGCGTCTTCATCGGCTCCTGCACCAATTCCCGGATCGAGGATCTCCGCGCCGCCGCAGACGTCGCTAAAGGCAATCATGTGGTTGACGGTGTGCGCGCCATGGTCGTGCCGGGCTCCGGTCTCGTTCGTGCGCAGGCGGAAGAAGAAGGCCTCGACCAGATCTTCCTCGATGCCGGCTTTGAATGGCGTGAGCCGGGCTGCTCCATGTGCCTCGGCATGAACCCGGACACCCTGTCGCCGGGCGAGCGCTGTGCCTCCACCTCGAATCGCAACTTCGAAGGCCGTCAGGGCCGCGGTGGCCGCACCCATCTGATGAGCCCGGCCCTCGCCGCGAAAGCCGCGATCACCGGCGTGATCGGCTAGTCCGCCCTCAGCGTCCGCTCGCGCATTGCCAGGAAGACCGGCAGGCCGAACGAGACGCCGACGCTGAACGTGCAGGCAATCGGCAGCCAGAGATAGCGCAGGCCGATGCGTCTGCCTTCGATCAGGATAAAGACAGTGAGCACCACGGCCGAGACGATCACGTCCCAGCCGAAGAATCCGCCGATCCGCGTCGCGAAGAGATCGCCGACAAAGCGCGGCACATCCAGCCCGTGTTCCATGAACCAGGGCAGGAATTGCGACAGCGGAAGAACAGCGCCCGCAATAGCGAGCAGGGCATAGACAAGAGCGGCCGGTTTCATGGTCTCTCCAAAGTGGCAGGGGCGGGAAACAGCTGTGTTATAGCGCGGATAGGCGGCGCGTCTTGGTCCGCTAACTCGAATTCTTAAACCGAGCTTTCAGTTGCTTCCGCATCGTGGCGGGCGGATAGTCCGGCAAAACCACGAAGGAGGACAAGATGGCTGGTACGGTGAAACTTCCGGGCGGTGTAACGCTGGATGGCCCGCGCGGGCGCACCTATGCGTCCATTCTCGAAACTGTTGGCGCGACGCCTTTGGTAGCGGCGCCGAAATTCTCGGCTGAGACGGGGATCAAGGCGAACCTCCTGTTCAAATGCGAATTCTTCAATCCGCTGTCGAGCGTCAAAGACCGGATTGGCCTGAACATGATTCTGGAACTGGAAGCCTCCGGCAAGCTGAAGCCCGGCGGCACGCTGGTGGAGCCGACCTCCGGCAATACGGGCATCGGCCTTGCCTTCGTGGCCGCGGCATGCGGATACAAGCTGATCCTGACCATGCCGGAATCCATGTCGATCGAGCGGCGCAAGATGCTCGCTTTTCTCGGCGCGCAACTGGAACTGACGCCGAAGGAGAAGGGCATGGGCGGGGCCATCGCCAAGGCGCAGGAGATTCTCGACTCGACACCCGGCGCCGTGATGCCGAGCCAGTTCGACAACCCCTCCAATCCGGCGATCCATGAAAAGACCACGGCGGAAGAAATCTGGGGCGACACCGGCGGTGCAGTGGATGCGGTCATCGCCGGCATCGGCACGGGCGGTACCTTCACCGGCTGTGGCCGTGTGCTGAAGGCGAAGAAGCCAGACCTGAAAATGATCGCGGTGGAGCCGGAAGGAAGCCCCGTCCTGTCCGGCGGAGATCCGGGCCCGCACATGATTCAGGGCATCGGTGCGGGCTTCATTCCCGCGAACGCCGACACCGGCCTGATCGACGAAGTGGTCAAGGTCACCAATGACGAAGCCATGGCGAACGCCCGCAAGCTGGCGGCACTGGAAGGCATTCCGGGCGGCATCTCGTCGGGCGCGGCGGCCACGGCGGCGATGAAAGTCGGCAGCCGCGACGACATGGCGGGCAAGACACTGGTGGCGATCCTGCCGAGCTTTGCGGAACGTTACGTCTCGACGGCCCTGTTCGAGGGGTTGTAAGCCTCACCGCGTGATGGCGCTCCATACTGTAGCTCTCTTTGTCCTCGGTCTCGTCATGCTGGCCATGGCGGCTGGCCTCGATGCGATGATCCGGCTGGACGTGTCCGGCTGGGTCCAGCTGCTGCTGGCCGGGTTCGGTGTCTATCTCGTGGTGATGTCCTGGTTCTCGCTCAGGTTCGACCGGCGCCGGGCCCATGTGCTGGAAACCGGCACGCCCCAGCCGGCGCCATTCGAGATCCGCCGGACGACAGACAAGCAATCGGCGGCCTTTCTCGCTGAAGTCAAAATCGGGGATGAGGTTTGGGTCACGCCGCTGCGCATCTCCCGGCGGGTTCGCCAGTTGTGCAAGAAGGGCGAACTGGAGGGCGAGGCCTGGCTTGACGCGGAAGATCGCCTCGTCGCCCTGGCCCATGAGGGGGAACAGTTTCGCGTCATGCCGTTTCCGCGCCGCAAACGCTTTGGAAGAAAAGACAGGAAGAAGAAAAAGACATGAGCCAGCTCGTCACCGGCCTCGATCATATTGTCCTCGTCGCGCCTGAAATCGACTCCGCCGCGGCGGTCTATGAAGCCTTGCTGGGCCGCCCCCCCGTCTGGCGCGCGAACGGGGAGGGCGGGGCCGCGACGGCGATCTTCCGCGTCGCCAATACCAGTCTCGAACTGATGGCGCCTGCAGGGGAGGGCCCCGTGGCAGACCGGCTGCGGGAGATCATCGAGGCAGAAGGCCCTGGCCTGAAAACGCTGGCATTCGGCACGGCAGATATCGCGGCTGCGCATCACAAGCTGACGCGGCGGGGCATGGGCCCGCAGGACATGGTGCCGGGCGAGAGCACGAATGAACTGGATGGGGCCACGCGAAGCTGGAAGCGTTTCCGCTGCGCGGATGATCAGACGTCCGGCATCAAAACCTTCCTGATTCAGCCTGAAACACCGCTGCCGCCACAGGACGCACCGGACGGCGCCGTTGTTGCGCTGGACCATATCGTCATCGACACCCCCAATCCGGATCGGGCGCTTGGCCTGTACGGGGCGCGGCTGGGGCTTGATCTGGCGCTCGACCGGAATGCCCCTCAGTGGAAAACGCGCTTTCTGTTCTTCCGCACGGGCGGGCTGACCTTTGAGGTCATCCACCGGCTCGGCGAAACGCATGATCCGGCAGGGCCGGACCGGATCTGGGGCCTGACCTGGGAAGTGGCGGACCTTGCCGCGGCCCATGCCCGTCTCACCGGGGCGGGCTTCAACGTTTCGGAATTGCGCAAGGGCCGGAAACCCGGTTCGAGCGTCTTTACGGTCAGGGATGGCACAATGGGCGTTCCGACGCTTTTCATTGCGCATGAGCCGAAGTAAGAACGCCGCCATGACACCGTTTACTGAAATTACCGGAACCGCCGCGCCGCTGCTCGAAAAGGGCAAGCTCATGTCCAATGTCGATACGGACATGATCATCCCCAAACAGTTCCTGAAGACGACAGAGCGCACCGGCCTGTCGAAAGGCCTGTTCTATGAGCTGAAAACCCTGGCCGATGGGTCGCCGAACCCGGATTTCGTGCTGAACAAGCCGGAATTCGCGAAAGCCGATATCCTGATCGCGGGCGAGAATTTTGGCTGCGGGTCCTCGCGGGAACATGCACCATGGGCGCTGGCGGACCAGGGCATCTCGGTCGTCATCTCGCCGAGCTTCGCCGATATCTTCCATAACAATTGCTACAAGAACGGCATTCTGCCGGTGCGCCTGCCGGTGGACGTCTGCGAAAAACTCGCCCGGCAGGCTGGCGGATCGAACCATGTCTTCTCGGTCGACCTGGAAGCGCAGACCGTGACGGCACCGGATGGTGAGACCTACACATTCGACGTCGACCCGGGCCGCAAGTCCAACCTGCTGCAGGGCCTCGACGAGATCGGCGCGTCGCTGCAGGCCGAAAGTGACATCAACACTTATGAAGCCACCCGCAAGGTCTCCATGCCGTGGCTCGAGCCGGCGGGCTGAGGCCCGGACGGCATCCGAGAAGGGAAACCCGATGCCGGACAGATTAAAACCAATCTTCCTCGTGCTGGGGCTGGCGGCGCTTGGCGCCTGCCACAATGATCCGTTTTCGATAAAGCCGGAAGTGAACGTCACCCTGCCGGAAAAGCCGCCGGCAGATGCCACGGCGCCTGAAGATGATGGCGCCGCAACCCCCGAAGAAAGCGAGACGGACTCATGATCGTCATCGAAGGCACAGTCAGAGTTCCGCCGGAACGGGTCGAAGCGGCCCGCCCGGCGATGGAGACCATGATCCGTGCCAGCCGGGCCGAATCCGGCTGCATCGACTATGCTTACAGCGTCGATCTGCTCGACCCCGGCCTGGTGCGGGTGACCGAACGCTGGGAAAGCCGGGAGGTGCTGAAGGCGCATTTCGCCACGCCCCACATGGCCGCCTGGCGTGAGGAAATCGCCAGCCTCGGCATAACAGACCGGTCCCTACGGCTGTATGAGGCCGATCCAGAGCCCATCTGAGGCATTTTCACCGGGCAGGCTGCGTCAAAAACCGTGGGTGACATTGCGGCTGTGGAGCGGTAAATGCCGCCCATCGGTATTGCGTAATAGACAGGCCAGAACATGCATCAGACACTCCTTCTGCTCCCGGGTGACGGGATTGGCCCGGAAGTCACCGCTGAAGCCCGCCGCGTGGCGGAAGTGGTCGCGCCGGACCTGAAAATGGAAGAAGGCCTGGTCGGCGGGGCGTCGATTGACGCGCATGGCGATCCGCTGACGGAAGAGACGCTGGAACGCGCGCGGCAGGCCAATGCCGTGCTGCTCGGCGCGGTCGGTGGGCCGAAATGGGTTGGCTCAGCGCGCGACAAACGCCCGGAAGCCGGCCTGCTGGCCTTGCGCAAAGGCCTCGACGTGTTCGCGAACCTGCGCCCGGCCTTCTGCTTCCCGGCGCTGGTGGAAGCGTCCAGCCTGAAGCACGACGTTGTGGCCGGCCTTGACCTGATGATTGTCCGCGAGCTGACGGGCGGGGTCTATTTCGGCCAGCCGCGCGGCATTGACGAAACCAGTGGCATCCGCCGCGGCTATGATACGTCGGTTTATACCCATCCGGAGATCGAGCGCGTGGCGCACGTCGCCTTCGAGATCGCCCGCGGCCGTCAGGGCCGTGTCTGTTCGGTCGAGAAATCCAATGTCATGGAATCCGGCCTGTTCTGGCGCCAGGAAGTCACGCTGGCGCACGCCGAAATGGGCGCAGGCGTGGACCTGTCGCACATGTATGCCGATGCCTGCGCCATGGAACTCGTCCGGGCGCCAAAGCAGTTCGACGTCATCCTCGCAGGCAATCTGTTTGGCGACATCCTGTCGGATGAAGCGGCCATGCTGACCGGGTCGATCGGCATGCTGCCCTCCGCCTCGCTCGGCGCTCCGGGCACGCCCGGCCTTTACGAGCCTGTCCACGGCTCCGCGCCGGATATTGCCGGGCAGGGGATTGCGAACCCTTGCGCCGCGATCCTGTCTCTGGAAATGGCACTGCGCTGGTCGCTCGGCCGGGAGAAGGCGGCCGATATGCTGTTTGCGGCTGTCGGCAAGGCGCTCGACCAGGGCGCCCGCACGAAGGACCTCGGCGGCAGCCTGTCCACAAGCGAAATGGCCGACGCGATCATCGCCGCGCTCTGACAGGCTGACGTAGGGGCAAGATTGCCCGTCACCATCCCGCATGAGAGCATTCCCCAAAAATATAAGGGAGGAATGCCATGTCATACGCCGATGGACGGCTGATCCATGATGCCGATAGCCATTTGATGGAGCCTGCTGATTGTCTTGATCCGTATTTCGAGAAACGCTTGCTGGACCGCTTCCTGGCGCTGCCGCGGGTGAAGGAATTGCGCACCGGCGCCAAGGCCGAACATGTCGGGGAACGCCTGGCACTGCAGCAGGATGCAGCCTTCCGGGCAGAGGCGGACGACAATATCCTGTTGCGCAAGAATTACGACGCACACGGGGCATGGATCCGGCAGGACCGGCCGCACACGCTGGACAAGCTCGGCTTCGCCAGTCAGCTCGTCTTCACCACGCATTGTCTCGGCAATTTCGGCCTCGACCAGTCGGATGACATGGAGCTCTGCTACGCCGCAGCCGATGCGCATAACCGGATGATGACGGACTTCTGCAGCATCGACCGCCGCCTTCTGGCTGTCGCTTATGTGCCGCTGGAGGATTTCGATCGGGCGCTCGCCACAGCGAAGCTGGCCCTGGAGCTTGGGGCCAAGGCGCTGATGGTGCCGAGCCTCTGCCCGCAGCATCACTCGCCGAGCCATGTTGCGCTGGACCCGGTCTGGGCGGCGGCGCAGGAGGCCGGTGTCCCGGTCGTGCTTCATGTTGGCGGGGAGAAAAAATTGAACCCGATGTACAAGGAAAACGGCCTGCCGCCGGTGCCGGACTTCCATGGCGGCGACGACAATTTCACCTCTGTTTCCTACATGCCGATCCCCGAGGCAGCGATGCAGACGCTGGCGACGCTGATCTTCGATGGTGTGTTCGACCGGTTCCCGGACCTCAAATGGGGCGCCATCGAACTCGGCGCGAACTGGGTGCCGGGCTGGATGCGGGCAATGGATTCTGCTGCGCATGCCTTCATGCGCAATGAAGAGCGCCTGCAGAAGCTTTCCGCGAAGCCGTCAGAGATCGTCCGCCGCCAGTTCCGCGCTGCGCCTTATCCGCATGAGGATGCCGGCTGGATCATCCGCAATGCCGGGGAAGAGATCGCCATGTTCTCCTCCGACTTCCCGCATGTCGAAGGCGGCCGCAATCCGCTCAAGCGGTTTGACGAAACCCTGCAAGACTTGCCGAAAAGCGCCATCAAGGCGTTCTATTCCGGCAATTTCATCGACATGATGGGTGAGGGCCTCGCCCCCGACCTGCGCGTGCCGGAACTGCAACAATCGGCCTAGCTGTAATCGGCGATCCGGCAGAGCAGGTTCCCGCGGAATTCGAAGAAGCTGGCGCCGCGCACTTTCACGGTCTCACCGGCCTTGATGCCGTTCGGCAGGTCGACGGCGGCTTTGCCTTCGAATTCGATCTCGGCGGCTGCCTTGCCGCCGCCGGACACGACATTGACCAGCCGCTGGCGGCGGTACGAGAAGGCATTTCCGGACAGATCTGCCACCTGGCGCATCATGTCCTTGCCATCCAGGCGCATGGATCCACCGGCATTTGAGATGTTTTCGAACACGACATCATCGGTCACGCAGTCGAGCATGCCGTCAATGTCACGGTCATTATAGCATTGAATATAGCGGGCAATTACGTCGTCGAGCATGGGGCTGGGGCCTCCATATGTGTCTCCGGGTGCCCCCTCGTGTTGCCTGACAGGGGGCCGAATGGCAACAGGCTTTGCGCATCGGTTCGAAATGCGCCATAAGCCCGCCTCGAATTGCGAGGAGCGAAAAAGCCATGGGCACACGGATTGCGATTGTCGGCGCGACAGGAAATGTCGGGCGTGAATTGCTGGCCATTCTGGACGAGCGCTTGTTCCCGGCGGACGAAGTCCACGCCGTGGCATCGCGCCGGTCGCAGGGCAAGGAAGTCTCCTACGGCGACCGGACGCTCAAATGCCAGGACATCGAAAGCTTCGACTTTTCCAAGGTCGATCTCGTCCTGATGTCTGCCGGCGGCTCCACTGCGAAGCAATGGTGCCCGAAGATCGCCAAGGCCGGCGCCATCACCATCGACAATTCCTCCGCCTGGCGGATGGACCCGGACGTGCCGCTCGTCGTGCCGGAGTGCAATGGCGACGCCGTGATGGGGTACGAGAAGAAGCGGATCATCGCGAACCCGAACTGCTCGACGGCACAGCTGGTGGTGGCGCTGAAGCCGCTGCACGACGCTGTCGGCGTCAAGCGCGTGGTCTGCTCGACCTACCAGTCCGTTTCCGGCGCGGGCAAGGACGCCATGGACGAGCTGTGGAACCAGACGCGCGGCATCTATGTGAACGACGAGCCCACGCCCGAGATCTTCCAGAAGGAAATCGCCTTCAACGTCATCCCGCAGATCGACGTCTTCATGGATGACGGCTTCACCAAGGAAGAGTGGAAGATGCGCGTCGAGACGAAGAAGATCATCGACGAAAGCATCGAACTCGTCGCCACCTGTGTGCGCGTGCCGGTGTTCGTCGGCCACTCCGAAGCGGTCAGCGTGGAACTGGCAGCCCCGATGAGCGCAAAGGAAGCGCAGGACCTGCTGCGGGAAAGCCCCGGCATCATGCTGGTCGATGATCCGAAGGAAGACCTCTACATCACGCCGAAGGAATGCGTCGGTGACTGGGCGACCTTCATCAGCCGCGTGCGCAAGGACCCGACCGTCGAGAACGGACTGTTGTTCTGGTGCGTCTCGGATAATCTACGCAAGGGCGCCGCGCTCAACGCGGTGCAGATTGCGGAAGAGCTGCTGAACCGCGGCGTCATCAAACCGGAAAAACAGACGGCCTAGTCCGTATCCGAATCGAATTTTGCCTTGTTTGATTTATCTGAACGGGTCTCGACGGTGACGTTGAGGCCCGTTGCGCTTTTGAGGTGCAGGTCGCGTTGCGGGAAGGGGATTTCGAGTTCGTACTTCTCCAGCGCCGTGTGGATCGCCCAGTTATAGTCTGCGATCACGCGGGCAGGGCGGCTGACGGCCGCATCGGTGAGCCAGGCGACGAGTTCGAATTCCAGCGCGCTGTCGCCGAATTTGGTCAGCCACACCTGCGGTGTGCGGCCCGGCATGCCCTTCAGAGTCCACTCGACTTCTTCAGCCGCTTCCAGTCCGGCCTTGCGGACAAGCTCCTTGTCGGAGCCATAGGCGACCCCGAACGGCACGCGGACCCGGCGGCGGGCCTCGCGCAGGGTCCAGTTAATGACCTGCGCCTTGATGAACTCCTCATTGGGCACGAGGATGTCGACATTGTCGTTCGTGGTGACCAGCGTTGAACGGATATTGATCTCGCGTACCAGGCCGGTGACGCCGGACTGGAGCTCGATAAAGTCACCGACCTTCACGGACTTCTCGATCAGGATGATCAGGCCGGACACGAAGTTCGAGAAGATCGCCTGCAGTCCGAAGCCGATACCGATGCCCAGTGTTCCGGACAGGATGGTCAGGGCGGTCAGGTTCACCCCGACCACCTGGAGCGCGATCAGGATGGCGATGATGATGAAGGCAATCTTCAGAACCTGGCCGAGCAGGCCGGCCATGGACGGCGTCAGCTTCTTGGAACTGCGCAATTGGGCCTGCGCCGCGTCACCGGCAATCCGGCCGAGCCAGAGCGCGAAGGCGGCCACGGCCAGGCTGGTCAGCAGGCGCAGGATCGAGAACTTCACCCCGCCGAGTTCGATGATCGTGGAGTCCAGCGATTCCGTCACCGGCTGCAGCAGGCGCAGGATGTACAGCGCAGCGATCAGCCAGGCGAGCAGGGTCAGCGTATTGGCGACCAGCCCGTCGCGGATATTTGACGTGATCAGGCGGACGATGATCCACGCATTCAGCAGGCTGGCAGCGACGCGCAGGATTTCGTTGCGCAGGCCGAACTGGCCGAAGACGGGGATCGTGATCCAGAGCAGGAGCGCGGTCACCACCGGCCAGACGATACGGGCCGAGGACACAGCGGCATGGAACAGGACATCCGACCGCTCGCGGCTGGCTGCCAGCTTTTTCAGCCGGGTGACCGGCACACGGGACAGGAAGAACCCGACAATCCCGGCCAGGATGATCGCCAGGAATTGCCAGAGCGATTCATAAGACAGGAATTCCGCTGCCAGATGGGCCACGTCTTCCTTAACAGAGCGAAGTACGTCTTCGAACTTCAGCGTGTTCAGGAGCGAAGGCGATGTTTCTTCCATCTGGCGGGCGTTTCTCCATGCGTGGCGTGGATGTTCTTCCTGAAATCTAGACGATGCACGCAGCAAGGCAACCGACGCCGGATTTCGTGACTATTCAAGAGTCATTCGGATTGATACAGCGCAGCGCATGTCTTCAAACCAGCGTTTCGGATTCCTGGTTGGCCTGTGTGCCTATTTCATCTGGGGCAGCCTTCCGCTGTACATCCGGGCGATGCGGCATGTCTTGCCGCAGGAATTGCTGGCGCACAGGGTGATCTGGTCCGTTCCGACGGCGCTGCTGCTGATCGCCCTGGCGGGCAACTGGCGCGACATCCGGGCGGCCTTCCATTGGCGCACGGCAAAATGGCTGATCCTGTCCGGACTGGTGATCGGGGCCAATTGGGGCGTCTATATCTGGGCCGTGAATGCCGACCGGACCATTGAGGCCTCGCTCGGCTATTTCATCAATCCGCTGGTCAGCGTGCTGTTCGGCATGGTGTTCTTCACCGAGACGCTGCGCCCGGCGCAGTGGGCATCGGTTGCGATTGCGGCAATCGGGGTGGCGATCGTGACAGTCGCTTATGGCCATGTGCCATGGATCGCTCTCTTCCTGTGCATGAGTTTCGCCTCCTACGGTGTGATCCGGAAGAAAATGGCGGTCGACAGCCGGGCCGGTTTCCTGATGGAGGTCGTCGTGCTTGTGCCGCTGGCCATGGGCTGGCTCGCCTGGTTTGCACAGCAGCCGGACGGCCGGTTGATGGGGCAGGGCGGCTGGGACATTCCGCTGTTGATGGCGGCAGGTCCGATCACGGCGTTTCCGCTGATCCTGTTTGCGCTGGCGGCCAAGCGGCTGAAACTGTCGACCATCGGCATGATGCAATATATCGGGCCCAGCATTCAGTTCCTGATCGCGGTCTTCATTTTCCGCGAGCCGTTCGGACTGACGCTTGCCATCGCCTTTGGCTTCATCTGGCTGGCGCTTGCCGTGTTCACCGTCGATTCCATGGTGGGCGAGGCAAAGGCCCGGCGGCTGGCGCGCGCGGCCCGGCCTGTCTGATATCAGGACAAAAAAGCCCCGGCACCAAGGGGATCGGCACCGGGGCGTGTCAGTTTCTGACAGATAGAGATGGGAGTCCTATCTGAGCGCGTATCCTGCAATAAACACGCCAGATCGCGGAAATTGATGCGGTCAGGCGCGTGAGGTCGACATGGCGATCCAGAGCGCCACGATCGCGAGCGCCAGGCCAAAGCCGATCCGCGCAGCGAAAGATGTACGCCATTTTTCCAGCAAACCGCCCAGATGGTCGGCCACCAATACGATGGTCACGTGCACGATCAGGGAGAGGAGAATGTGCAGGCTGCCGAGCAGGAGGATCTGGAGCCAGAGATGCCCGAGGCGGGGGTCAGCGAACTGGCCGACAACGAGCAGATAGAACACCAGCGCCTTGGGATTCAGCAGGTTCGCAATCAGGCCGCGCCGGAACCCGGCCAGCTTGTTCGCCATCGCGGGTGGGGCAGAGCCATCGTCCCGGAAGGCTTCCCAGGCGAGGTAGAGCATGAATGCAACCCCGCCCCAGCGGAGCGCCTCATAGAATGTGACCGATCCCGCGAGCAGGGCAGACAGGCCCGTCGCGGCGGCCAGAAGCTGGACCGCGAGGCCGAGCGTGATTCCCGCCACCGCCTTGAAGCCATGCTGGCGGCCGGCGCGCGCCGACAGGGTGGCCAGCCATCCCATGTTCGGGCCTGGCGTCAGTTCCACCGCAAGCATGGCGACGATAAAGGCCGGCCAGTCGAGCGCGCCAAACATGTCAGAGCGCGGCGTAAACGGCTTCGACCAGACGGACGGCGCGCGGATCGCCGACCAGCACGTTCGACTGCCGGTTCATGACATAGGCGCAGGTCAATTCCGCATCCGGATCGGACACGGCCATGGAGCCGCCCCAGCCGGAATGGCCCAGCGTTGCCGGGTTCGGGCCGAACAGGCCGTGCGTGTTCAGCATGATGCCTGCGCCGAAGCTCGTTTCCAGCGGCAGGACGAGATCGGGCCCGTGTGTCCGGGGACGGATCAGGTCTTCGAAGATGCCGGCGCGCAGCTTTCCGCCGCCGTTGCGGGCATAGTGATGGTAAATGGCGCCGACGCTTTCCGCCGTGCCATGGCCGTTGGCGGACGGGATTTCAATCTCGCGCCAGATGGCGCCGCCCCGGTTGGGGGCAGACCATTTGTAGACGAAAGCAGCCTTCCGGTAGTCATTCAGCTCGCCAAGGTCCGCAAGTGCGCTTGGGCGTTTGATATCTGCGCAGCGGCCATGTTCGCTGGCCGGCAGGCCGATATGGAAATCCACATCTGCGAACATCGACTTCAGCGTCGTGCCGAGAGTCTCGCCGCTGATCCGGCGGGCAATCTCGCCAGCAATATAGCCCCAGGTCAGGGGGTGGTAGCCATGCGCGGTGCCGGGTGGCCACATCGGCGCCAGCTCGGCAATGGCGGCGGCGCAGGCAGGCGGGTCCAGCCAGATTTCGGGGTCGATCTCTTCCGGAAAGCCGGGAAGGCCCGCCTGGTGACTCAGCGCCTGTCCGATCGTGACGGCGTCTTTCCCATTGGCGGCAAATTCCGGCCAGACAGCGGCGACCGGGGTTTCGTAACCATCCGGCAGCGTGTCGACGAGGGAAGCGAGCACGAAGGCGGCGATGCCCTTGGTCGTCGAATAAACCGGCACCAGCGTGTCAGCGCTCCAGGGCGTCGATTTCTGCCGGTCGGCCCAGCCACCGAGCAGCGAGGCGATCAGTTCGCCGCGGTGATACACGGCAAACCCGGCGCCCAGCTCGTCCATGTCTTTGAAGTTCGCCTCGAAGACATTTCGCACGTTTTCGAGGCCAGCGGCGGTGAAGCCGGAAATCGGAAAATCGGTCATGCCCCGGCCATACGGCCTAATCCGCGCTGTTGTCGAGACTGATGGCTGCCTGTTTGGCTGCCCGGGCATCGTCCATTTCCTGCAGGAAGTCTTCCAGTTCGATCTGCCATTCGAAGACCTGGCGCAGGCCGAATTGTGTTTCGCCCCTGAAATCCTGCTGCAGGCGGAGGCAGATGACCTGTCCGAACCACTTTTCCTCCGCAAAGGCGGTGGCGTCCTTGAAACCGGCATTGTGCGTGTTCGCGATTTCGAGCGCTTCGATGCGGGAAAAGTCTGCCATTTCGCGGCAGGACACGTAGCGGATGGACCGGCAGGCCGGCTGCGGGCCGTCACAGTCGCTCAAGGTGACATCAAAGGGCTGGCCCAGCATGTCGCCGGTCAGCATGGGATGACTGTCCTCATAGGAAATCTCGACAGCCTCGGCGCCGTATTTCACGAGTTCGCCGCGCAGCTGGCTGGCCGTAACGGTCTCCGCGACCGCCGCAGGTGATAGCGCGGCAACCGCAAACAGAAGGGGGAGTGTGAGGCGACGGGCCATGAAAGCCTTCCCGGGATTTCCGAACCGATGACCGAGCTAACCGGTTTTCCGGGCCTGAAGCAATTGCCGCAGTTGCACCCGCAGCAGTGCAAGGCGATAGTCCGCGCGCTTGAAAAGGGATTGCACGACCATGGCTTCACAGACGCACCGCCCGCGCCGCTCCTGTCTCTATATGCCCGGCGCCAATGAACGGGCCCTGGAAAAGGCCCGCGGCCTGCCGGCTGACACGCTTTTGCTGGATCTCGAAGATGCCGTTGCACCGGACGCGAAACTGACCGCACGCGAAGCCATCCTCAGCGCCGTGAAACAGGGCGGCTATGGCTACCGCGAGATTGTCATCCGCATGAACGGGCTCAGCACCGAATGGGGCGCCGACGACCTGAAAATGGCGGTTTCCAGCGGCGCAAAGGCCGTTCTGGCGCCGAAAGTCGAATCTGCCGCTGATATTCACGTCCTCGACAAGGCGTTGACCGAGGCCGGGGCTCCGGCTGATTTCGGCCTCTGGGTTATGATCGAGATGCCGAAGGCCATCCTTCATATCGAGGAGATCGCCGCCACCGCCGCCGAGACGCGCCTCACCACCTTCGTTATGGGCACCAACGACCTCGCCAAGGAGTACCGTGCCCGCATGACGCCGGACCGGATCGCCTTCCAGGTGGCGTTGCAGCTGTCGGTTACTGCCGCCCGCGCCTACGGCATCACGGCCATCGATGGTGTGTTCAACGACATCAAGGATGAGGACGGCCTGATCAATGAATGCGAGCAGGGCCGCGATCTCGGCTTTGACGGCAAGACGCTGATCCACCCGTCGCAGCTGGACACGGCCAACCGCGTCTTCGCGCCGAGCCATAATGACGTGGAGCAGGCCAAGGCTGTGATCGAGGCGTTCGCGGACCCGGCCAATGCTGGCAAGGGTGTCCTGAAAGTCAACGGCAAGATGACCGAACTGCTCCACCTCGACGAGGCCCGCCGTACCGTTGCCATGGACGAGGCCATCCGCGCCTTCGAAACGGCCTGAGCAGACAAGGGGAGGACCTGATGAGCTACACCATTCTGCACAACCCGAACTGTTCGACATCGCGCAAGGGGCTGGATCTGCTGAAAGAAGCTGGCATTGAGCCCGACGTCCGCAAATACATGAACGCCACTGAACGGCTTTCGGTCGAGGAGCTGAAGGACATCGCGAAAAAGATGGGCGGCGTCAGCCCCCGCGTCTTCATGCGGTCCAAGGACGCCCCGGCGGCCGGAATCGACGCAAATTCCAGCGACGAGGCCATTTTCGAAGCCATGGCGGAGAACCCGAAGCTGATCCAGCGTCCGATCGGCATCAAGGGCAAGAAGGCCGTGCTGGGCCGTCCCCCGGAAGACCTGCTGAAACTTGCCTGATGACTGCGAATTTGGCCTGAATCAGGGCGATTCGATCAAATTTCATCGATTCTGATTGCCGGATATAAGCCACTCCGCGCGAGACTGGCGTCATGATGATGACTGTCCTTCTCGCCCTGGCGGCTCTGTGCCTCGTCTTTGCCGGTTTCGGTTTCTTCGGCCTGCCTTATTTGATCGCAGGGCCGCATGTGCTGGACCAGCTGCGTCTCCGCCTGACCGACAAGGCCGTGCTCACCGGCCTGGCGACTGCGGCGATTTCACTTGTTTGGGTGCTTCAGGCGTCTCCGGCCTTGATTTCCCACGGGACCGGCGTGCAGGTAGTCGCCGATCAGATGACGGGCAGCAGCTGGCAGGTCTAAGGCAGATTTGCATTCCAGCGGCAGCCCCGGAAACGAGGCTGCCATGACCGCACAGACAAAATCCAATCCCGGCAATTATTTCGAGGACTTCTCGATCGGCATGGAGCTCGTCCATGCCACGCCCCAGACCGTGACGGAGGGCGATATCGCGCTCTACCGGGCGCTGACCGGAAACCGCTACGCCCAGTATTCCTCGGCTGAATTTGCCCGGGCTGCCGGCCTGCCGGGTCTGGCCATCGACCCGATCCATGCTTTCCACGTCGTGTTCGGCAAATCGGTGCCGGACATTTCGCTGAACGCGGTGGCCAATCTCGGTTACGCCGACGGCCGGATCCGCCGCCCGATCATGCCCGGCGATACGCTGAACACCGTGTCCGAAGTCATCGGCATGAAAGAGAACTCCAACAAGCGCACCGGCGTCGTCTGGGTCCGCACACGCGGCTTCAACCAGAATGGCATCGAGGTCATGTCCTTCGTGCGCTGGGTGATGGTGAACAAGTGGGAAGAGGATTCGGCTGTGCCGCCCGCCCATATTCCGGACCTGCCGGAGGCCGTGCCGGGCAGCGAGCTGGAAGGGTTCGCCCCGATGGAGGACTGGGACTTTGCCCTCGCCGGGTCGCCCTATGGGTATGAAGACTATGAGATCGGCGAGAAGATCAACCATGTCGACGGCATGACGGTGGAAGAGGCCGAGCACCAGATTGCGACCCGCCTCTACCAGAACACCGCGAAAGTGCATTTCGATGCGCATGGCCAGAAATCCAGCCGTTTCGGCAAGCGGCTGATCTATGGCGGCGTGGTGATTTCGATTGCCCGCTCGCTGGCCTTCAACGGCCTCGCCAATGCAGGGCAGGTGCTGGCCATCAATGGCGGTACGCATGCAAGCCCGCTGTTCGCCGGCGACACGATCTATGCATGGAGCGAAGTGCTGGACAAGGCAGACCTGTCAGACAAGGCAGGGGCCCTGCGCCTGCGCCTTGTGGCCGTGAAGGACCAGGATCCGGGGGCCTTCGCCTACAAGACCGGTGATGGCAAATATGCCGACGGCGTGTTGCTCGACTTCGACTACTGGGCGTCCATTCCCAAGCTTAGCGGCCGCTGACCTTCCAGAGGGCCGTGCCTGCGCCTATATGAGGTGCCATGAGCGGGTATGGCCCTTTTGACGGATTTACGCTGGTGGCCATCGCGCTTGCGGTGGTCCTTTCGGCATTGGTGAGCCTGATCGGCACATCCGGCCGCAAGCGGAACATCGCGCTGGGTGAGGCACAGGTCGGCGATCTGGCCGAAATGACCGGTATCCGGGATCCCAAACGCCTGCAGGACGTGTTCGGCCCGCCGGACATGGGCCGCGTCTGGCGCAGCGTGACGCTGCTGGACGTGCGTCGCGCCCGCACACCCGAAGGCTGGCTGATGTCGTCCGATCTGGTCGATTATGCCTGCATCGCAGCGGCGGTGACGGCCCTCCTGGTGTCTTTCCGCCTGATGCCGGCAATCCTCCTGCTGGCGCTGGGCATTCAGGTTGCGGGATGGATCGTCTCGACGCGACTGCCGCGATAGGGCAATAGAGCCCGCTATGCAGAATCCTGAACACCGGAGCCGGAAGCGCGCATGAAAATCTGGAAGATGAACGGGGCGGGCAATGCGTTTGCCATTTTTGACGCCCGGTCGGTGCCGTTCTCCCCGACGGAGGACCAGGTGCGCCAGCTGGCCGAGGAAATGAACGCCGACCAGGTCATCGCACTGGAACGCGATGCGGCTCGCGATGTGTTCATGCGGATCTGGAACCGGGATGGCGGGGAAGTGTCCGCGTGTGGCAATGCCAGCCGCTGTGTGGGCCGCCTGCTGCTGGACGAGACCGGCAAGGACGGCATCACGATCCAGACCGAAGCTGACATGCTGCGCGCCTTCCGCGCCGAGGATGGCCTGATCACGGTGGACATGGGCTCGCCCCTGATGGGCTGGGAAGACATTCCGCTGGCGGAAAAGATGGATGTGCGCGGTGTCGACGTGAAAATCGGCCCGATGGACAATCCGATCCTGTCGCGCCCCGCGGTGGTGTCCATGGGCAATCCGCACGCGGTGTTCTTCGTGTCCGATGTCGACGCCTATGACATTCCGGCGCTTGGCCCGCTGGTGGAATGGCATCCGCTGTTTCCGGAAGGCACGAATGTCGGATTTGCGCAGGTGATTGATCGCAACACGATCCGCCTCCGCGTCTGGGAGCGCGGGGCCGGGCTGACGAAAGCCTGCGGAACGGGCGCTTGCGCGGCGCTGGTCTGTGCGGCGCGGGCAAAGCTCACCGAGCGCAAGGCGACGCTGATCCTCGACGGCGGAGACTTGCTGGTCGACTGGCGCGAAAGCGACGACCGCGTCTACATGACCGGCCCGGTCGAACTGGAATTCGAGACGGAGATCTAAAGGTCTTCCGTCCGGCGCCAGATCATCCGCACATCAGGCGTTTTCTCCTCGTTCCGCTGCCCATCCGTGAATTCGACTTCCTCGAACCCGAACCGGGCATAGAAGGTGCGTGCGTTGTGGTTGCGCTGGAATGTCCAGAGTTGCAGGACGCTGGAAGCCGCCAGAACCCGGCGCAGCAATTGCGAGCCGAGACCGCTTCGCCAGGCGTCCGGGCCGACATAAAGATGGTTCAGCCAGTCCGCCGTATACGCCGCGAACCCGGTTACCTGGCCCAATGTGTCGGCGACGATGACGGTTTGGCAGGGCAAGACCTGGTCGCGAAAAAATTCGAGGACTTCTTCCGGCGAATGGACAACGGGCAGCCACGGCATGGCCGCTTCGCGTGAGACTGTGTGAAGCCTCGCAATCGCCGGTGCATCTGAAACGGACGCTTCCCGCAACATCGTTGTATTTACCCCGTATGATCTGACGAGACTGTAGCCTCATTTTGTGCGGCTCGCGCCCTCTGACTGGTGGAAGACCTTGATTCGTGCCCGTTCCGGCGCGATGTGCGCTGGACGATATCGACATGACGAAGCCCGAACCCCCTTCCAGCCCGACGCTGATTACGCTCGGATGCCGCCTCAATTCGTATGAATCCGAGGTGATGCGCGGCCATGCGACCGACGCAGGCCTGTCCGATGCGGTGATCGTGAACACCTGCGCGGTGACGGGGGAGGCGGTGCGCTCTGCCCGGCAGGCTATCCGCCGCGCGGCGAAGGACCATCCGGGCGCGTCCATTCTGGTGACAGGCTGCGCGGCGCAGATTGACCCCGGCATGTTCGCGGAGATGCCGGAAGTCACCCGCGTCATCGGCAATCATGAAAAGATGAAGGCCGAGACCTGGAAGCCGGCCGACTTGCTGGGCGGGCACGAAAAGGTCCGCGTCAACGACATCATGTCGGTGAAGGAAACCGCCGCCCACCTCATCGACGGAATGGACGGGCGCGCCCGGGCCTATGTTCAGGTCCAGAATGGCTGCGACCATCGCTGCACCTTCTGCATCATCCCCTATGGCCGCGGCAATTCCCGCTCCGTCCCGGCCGGCGAAGTGGTGGACCAGGTCCGCCGCCTTGTTGAGACAGGCCATTATGAGGTCGTGCTGACGGGCGTCGACCTGACGAGCTGGGGTGCGGATCTTCCGGGCACGCCGCAGCTTGGCAATCTGGTGCAGCGCATCCTGAAACTGGTGCCGGACCTCAAGCAGCTGCGCATTTCCTCCATCGACGCCATCGAGATTGATGACGCCCTGTTCGAGGCGATGGCCGAGCCGCGCCTTGCCCCCTTCATGCATTTGTCGCTGCAGCATGGCGACAATCTGATCCTGAAACGGATGAAGCGCCGCCATTCGCGCGATGACGCGATAGCGCTGGCTGACAAATTGCGCACCCTGCGTCCGGATATTGCACTCGGTGCCGACATTATCGCTGGGTTTCCAACCGAGATTGAGGCGCATTTCGAGAACTCGGTTCGTCTTGTGGACGAATGCGGCCTCGCCTTCCTGCATGTGTTTCCCTACAGCCCGCGGCCCGGAACCCCGGCGGCGCGGATGCCGCAGCTGGACAAGGCGCTCATCAAGGAACGGGCCGCGCGCCTGCGGGAAACGGGCGAAAACGCGCTCAAAACCCACTTTTCGCGCCATATTGGGGACATACGGGACGCTTTGGTGGAGCGCGGCACATCTGCCCGCCTGCCTGACTTCACGCCCGTAAAACTGTCGCGCGACCCCGGCCAAGCTGGACGGCCCGTGCGGGCCCATATAACCGGGCATGACGGCAGGCAGCTGATCGGAGAAATAGACGCATGATCCTCTGGTTCGGGAAGAAAAAGAAAAAAGAGGAAATGAAGTCGGCCGGCGCAGAGATGGCGTCGCCGGAGCTGTCGGCAGAAGACCTCGCCGCGAAAGAAGCGGCCGAAGCCGAGGCCGCAAAGGCGGCTGCCGAAAAAGAAGAAATCGAGCGGATCGTTGCCGAGGCCAACAAGGCCTGGGAAGAGCGTCAGGCGCGTGAAGCCGAAGAGGCCGCGGCCGAGGCAAAGCGGCTGGAAGAAGAGGCCCGCCGCGCCGAAGAGGCTGCAGCGGCTGCAGATGCCGAAGAATCCGCACGCCTCGCCGAAGAAGCCGAACTGGCCCGCAAGGCGCGGGAGGAACGCGCCGCCCAACAGGCCAAGGCCGAAGCCGAACTGAAACTCCTGGCCGATCGGCGCGAGGCCGAGCGCCTGCGCGCCGGAGCCGAGGCCGCGGCCCGTGCGGCGATGGAGGCCGAGGCAAACAATCCGGGCTTTGTCGCAAAACTCGGGCAAGGCCTGTCGCGCTCGTCTTCCCGCCTGACCGAAGGCCTTGCCGCGCTGGGCCGCCGCAAGCTGGACGACGACACGCTGGAGGAACTTGAAGACCTGCTGATCGCGTCAGATCTCGGCGCGAAAGTGGCTGCGCGTGTTGCCACCAATCTGTCGAAAGAACGTTTCGACAAGGAGATCGGCGAGGAGGAGATCCGCCTCGCCCTCGCCAGCGAGATTTCAGACGTCCTGAAACCGCGTGAGAAAATCGTCGATTTTTCCGATGGCACCAGCCCGCGCATCGTCTTGTTCGTGGGCGTCAACGGATCCGGCAAAACGACGACGATCGGCAAGATCGCCTCGAAACTGAAAGAGCAGGGGGCCAAAGCCCTGCTGGTGGCGGGCGACACGTTCCGTGCTGCGGCCATTGAACAATTGACCGTCTGGGGCGACCGCGCGGGCATCCCCGTCATGTCGAAGCCGACTGGCGCCGACGCGGCGGGGCTTGTCTATGAAGCCATCGAAAAAGCGAAGGCGGAGGATCTGGATCTCGTCCTGATCGACACGGCCGGACGCCTGCAGAACAAGGCAGAGCTGATGGCCGAACTGGAAAAAGTCGTCCGTGTCATCAAGAAGCTCGACCCGACCGCGCCGCACGATGTGATCCTGGTTCTGGATGCCACCGTTGGCCAGAACGCGCTCAGCCAGGTGGAAGCCTTCCGCAATACGGCCGGCGTGACGGGCCTTGTCATGACCAAGATGGATGGAACGGCAAAGGGTGGCGTGCTGGTCGCGATCGCCGAAGCCTATGATCTGCCGATCCACTTCATCGGTATCGGCGAAAAAGCAGAAGACCTCCGCCCGTTCAGTGCGGAGGCCTTCTCGAAAGCCCTTGTGGGCGTGGGCGCCTAAGGCCGCTTATTCCGCTGCGATGGCGGCCGTCTGCAGGGTCTGCGCGCCGCGTACCATCCGGCCGGGCTTCGCGCCGGTCGGGTCGCCGTCCCGGTGGGTGACCTCACCCTTCAGGATGGTTGCCGTGTAGCCGGAGGCGCGCTGCATCAGGCGCCGTCCGCCGGCGGGCAGGTCATACTGCACTTCCGGCAGGTGGAGCTTCAGGTTCGCGAGGTCGATCACGTTGAGGTCTGCGCGGTAGCCGGGCGCGATCACGCCGCGGTCGTGCAGGCCCATCCACTGGGCTGTATCCTGCGTCTGGCGCTTCACGAGATACTCAATCGGCAGTTTCGGCCCGCGCTGGCGGTCCCTGGCCCAATGGGTCAGCATCGTTGTGGTGAAAGAGCCGTCGCAGATCATGCCGACATGCGCCCCGCCATCGGACAGGCCGGGCAGGGTGGCCGGGCTCTCCATCATCGCGCGGATGGGTTCCAGCGAGCCTTGCGAATAGTTGAGGAAGGGCAGGTAGAGCACGCCGTGCCCGTCACGCTCCAGCATCAGGGCGAGGGCCATTTCTTCCGGGCTGATGCTGCGTTCTTTGGCCATGTATTCCAGCGTGCTTTCCGGGCCGGGCTCGTAATTCACCGGGTCGCGCAGCTGGAACATCTTGCCGAAGCTGCGCAGCATGACTTTCAGGAAGGGATTGTCCGAGGCCGGTTCTTCCGACAGCAATTTTTCGCGGAAGTCCGGGTCGCGCAGCGCGGCCACCCGTTCGGCCAGCGGCTGATTGGCGATCGCTGTATAGGATGGGTGGGCGCTGAACGGGTTCATCGTCAGCTCAAGGCCCAGCAGCACACCGACCGGACGGGGCGCCACCTGGGCCCGCATTGGCAGGCCGTCATTCATGGCCGTCTCAATCGCGCCGAGCAGGGCCCGCCAGCCCTCCGGCGCAACATCGGCCTGGGCGAGCGAAACCGACAGCGGCCGTCCGGATGCTTCGACAATCCGGCGCAGCATGGCGGCTTCTTTCTGCGGATCATTGAAGTCTGACACGAACTGCAACACGCCGCGGTCAGCTTCCTTCAGGCCTTCCGCGATGCCGATCAGTTCGGTTTCGCTGGCTGTCAGGGTCGGCGTTGGTTGGCCGTCGGACGTGCGATGGTTCAGTGTGCGGGAGGTGGAGAAGCCCAGCGCGCCGGCCATCACGGCCTCTTTCGCCAACTGTTTCATGGCGGCGATGTCGTCGGCGGTGGCCTCTTCGCGGTTCGCGCCGCGTTCGCCCATCACATAAACGCGCAGGGCGGCGTGCGGCAGCTGGGCGCCGATGTCCGTGTCGAACTGGCGGGACGACAGGAAGTCCAGATAATCGGGGAAGCTTTCCCAGCTCCACGGCAGGCCTTCGGACAGGACCGGGAAGGGGATGTCCTCAACGCCCTCCATCAGGCGGATCAGCCGGTCATGGTCTGCCGGGCGGCAAGGGGCAAAGCCGACACCGCAATTACCCATGATCACGGTTGTGCAGCCATGAAGGGAGGAGGGGCTGATCGCTTCGCCCCACGCTGCCTGGCCGTCATAATGGGTGTGGATGTCGACAAAGCCGGGGGTGACGACCTGGCCGCGCGCATCGATTTCCTCGATGCCTTTGCCGGAAACCTTGCCGATGGCGGTGATCTGGCCGCCGGAGACGGCCACGTCGCCTTCGAAAGGCTCGGCCCCCGTGCCGTCCACGATTGTCCCGCCCCGGATAATCAGATCGCTCGTCGCCATGGTTTCCTCCTTTATATTTGCCGGAAGGATGCCAGAGCTGGCACGCGCGAGAAAGCCTGACCGCACGTCAGCAGTTTAAAGGGTTCGGAAACTCGGGCATGAGACGGGCCGTCCTGCTGCCTCCCGGAACGACATGCCTGTTTCTGACACCCTTCCCATTGCCCTCTGCCTCATGTCGGCGATCACGCTGGCGACGACCAATGTCCTGGTCAAAGGCGGCGGCGATATTCTGACCGGCCGGATGATCGTTCAGGTGACCGCAGCGCTGATCGTTCTGCCATTTGCTTTTGTGTTCCCGCTGCCGCCCTTGAGCACCTGGCCGCTTCTGGCCATCTCCATGGTGTCACACTGGTTTTATCAGGCCTGCCTGATCCGGGCGATGCACCGGGGCGATCTCTCGCTCGTCTATCCGGTGATGCGCGGGCTTGGCCCGCTCGCCACAGCGGTGTTCGCGACATTCCTGCTGCAGGAACATCTCGCGCCCATGCAGCAGATCGGCCTGTTCTGCGCGTCCTTTGCCATTCTCTTCTTTGCCCTGCCGACAGCCGCGACGCGGGAAGGGCGCAGCCTTGACCGGCGGGCCCTGTTCTGGGCTGTGCTGACGGCTGTCGGGATCGGGCTTTATGCCGTGAGCGACACACGCGCGGCGCGGGCGATGCCGCACCCGATGACCTTCGTCATCATCCTGTTCCTGGTCGACTGGGTCGGCGTGACGCTCGTCTTTCTCTGGCAGCGGCGGGGCCGGTACACGCAGACGATCCGCCTGCAGCTCCGCTCCGGCATGATCGGCGGCATGGTGGGGTGCCTGTCATACGGTATGGCGATCTTTGCCTACACAATGACGGATGCCGCCATGGTGACGGCATTACGGGAAACCTCCGTCGTCTTCGCGGCGGTGATGGCGGCCGTGTTCCTGAAAGAGAGTTTCGGTGCCCGGCGCATCGTTGCGGCCTCGGTTCTCGCCACGGGTCTGGTCCTGATGCAGGCCGGCGCAGCCTGAGACTCGCCGTGTGCGACATTTCGTGCGACAGCGGCTTTAACAAAACCGCAAGCACGGATGGTGCGTAGGAAGTATATGACCGAGTTGGAAAACAAGACAGCGATTCACACGGACGATGCCCCTCAAGAGGCGAACGTCAAGGACGCCGCCGCGCGTGCCGGGGGAATCTGGACAGAGCTCGGCCCGACACTGGCCTTCATTGTCATCTACAATGTCATGCTGCGCTTTCCGGAAGAGGGGCTGTTTTCCAGCGAAAACGCGCTCTTCTGGGCCACGGGTGTCCTCATTGTGGCAACGGCTGTCGTGATCGCCATGAAATTGATCCGTAAGCAGAGAATACCGCCATTCCTGCTCGTTTCATCAAGTCTTATCGGTGTTTTCGGCGTTCTGGGCATCGCGTTTCATTCCAAGCTTCTGCTTTTCCTGAAGCCCACCATTATCAATCTGATGTTTGCTGGCGCGATTTTCGGCGGCCTCGCCGTTGGCCGCAATATCTGGAAAATGCTGTTCAACGAGCTCTTTCATCTGCCGGACTATGCCTGGCGCGTTCTGGCGATCCGCTGGGGCCTATACTTTATCGCAATGGCGATATGGAACATCGTGGTCTGGCAGGCCTTCGGTGAAGCTGCCTGGGCGAACTGGAAGATGGGCAATATCGTCATCGGTTTCGTGTTCGCTCTGGCGAATACTCCCTACACTCTGAAGCATATGCAGACCCATCCCGAAGACCGCTGACTCGCCTAATGGGTGAGCTTTTCCGTTCCCGGAGGGTTGGCGAAGGGCGGGAAGGCCGGAAGATGCCGGGTTTCCGCATAATGGGTCAGCGCCCAGATCACGGTCGGGAAGGCGAGTTCCGACCAGGGGATATCCTTCCAGGCGAATAATCCGACTTCTTCACTCTCCGGACCTGCAGAAATGTCAGACATCAGTTCCGCGCGGAACATGACCTGAACCTGTGCGATGCGGGGAACAGAGTAAACGGCGAGTAACTGTTCGATCCGGATATCCGCACACGCTTCTTCGCGCGCCTCCCTGCGGGCGCCTTCCTCGACCGTTTCCCCTTCTTCCATGAATCCCGCCGGTAGGGTCCAGTAACCTTTTCGGGGCTCGATCGCCCGCCGGCAGAGCAAAATCCGGTCACCTTTGGTCACAACGGAGCCAGCGACGATTTTCGGGTTCACATAGTCGATAAATTCGCAATGGGCGCAAACACGGCGCAATTTATCGTCTCCTGGGGGTATTTTCGTGTGAAAAAGGGGCGAAATGAAAGGATTCGATAATTGATCCGTCATCTGTTGTTATCCAATCGCGGTTTAAGAGGGGGTATTGATCCGCACACGGGCCTCTGCTTTAGGGGGCTTGTGGGTGGGTCGGCCGCCGAACTAGTTAAGTCATCCCTCGAAAGGTAAACCAATATGTCATTCAATCTCAACGCTTCGCCCAGTCACCTGCTGCATCGTGCGCAGCAGGCTGCTGCAAACCACAGCGCCAAGGCGCTCCGTACCGCCGGTATCACGCTGCGCCAGTTCTCGCTGCTCGCTGCCCTCGACGGCAATGACGGCTCCAGCCAGTCCGATCTCGTCAATGCCACCGGCATCGACCGTTCGACCCTGGCCGATATGGTCGCCCGTATGGAAGCTGGTGGCCTGATCAAGCGCACTGCTTCGAAAACCGACGCCCGCGCCAAGTCTGTCTCGCTGACGGCTAAAGGCAAAAAGGCCCTCGATAAGGCCCTTCCGGCTGTTCAGGCCGCTGACACTGCGCTCTTCTCGGGCCTCGCCAAAGTGAAGCAGGACGCCCTGATGTCCGGCCTCGTCGGCCTGGCTGAAGAAGAAGCCAAGCCTGCCCCGGCACCGAAAGCCGCGCCGAAGGCTGCTGCCAAGAAGGCCCCGGCGAAGAAAGCTCCGGCCAAGAAAGCCCCTGCTGCGAAAAAGGCCCCGGCCAAGAAGCCGGCTGCCAAGAAAGCCGCTGCACCGAAGAAAGCTGCTGCGACGAAGCCGGCCGCCAAGAAGGCCGCTCCGAAGAAAGCCGCTCCTAAAAAGGCTGCACCGAAGAAAGCCGCTGCTGCTGCAAAGGCGCCGGCCGTGAAAAAAGCTCCGGCCAAGAAGCCGGCCGCTCGTAAAGCCAAGAAAAAGTAATCTGGCCTAACGGATCAGGGGCGGGGCGCTGCGAGCGCCTCGCCCACCTGTTTGACCGCCGCCGCGTCCAGCGGCCCGGCGATATGCTCCAGAATCTCGCCATCGGCTGAGATGACAAAGGTTTCCGGTACACCCGTCAGGCCGAAATCCAGACCGCCCTGACCAGACGGATCCAGAACGATATCGGCATACGGATTGCCAAGTTCTTCCAGGAACTTCCGCCCGTTGGCCGGCGTATCCTTGTACAACACCCCATAAACCTGCCCCGGATGGGCTTCGGCCAGCGCCGTCAGGCGCGGATGTTCCGCCTCACAGGGGGCGCACCAGCTGGCAAACAGGTTCACGGCGATCGTCCGCCCATTGGGGGTCGGCGCAAACCTCAGCGTACCGCCCTCCAGCCGCTCGAAGGCCCGGTCCGGCGCGGTGCGGGATATGCGCTCGAAGTCGCCTTTTTCCGGATGGCTGAGCTCCCAGCCGGCCAGGCCCGCAAAAAGCACCAGGGCGGTGACCGGAATGGCGGCAATCCAGCGTTTCATGCTGCGTCATCTCCGCGCAGGCGGGCTTCGGCCCGCTGCATTCTGGCCCGGGATGCTTTCGCCCGCAGGGTGACGACCAGCAGGGTCAGGATCAGGCTGACCGCGCCGATCCCGTAACAGGCCCAGATGAAGGCGGCATTCTTGTCAAAATCCGGCAGCATGACCGCTTACCCTTCCGCCATCAGTTTCGCATTCGCCTTCGCCGTGCGCCGGTCCCAGATTTCGGCGCGCATCAGGGTCTGGGTCAGTCCGGCGAACAGCATCGTATGGCCGAGGCCGCTGGCCAGCAGAGGCCAGAGATAGACAGCCGCCATTTTCGGTCCGTCGGCAGTGATGACGCTCGAATCCTGATGCAGCGAGGTGAAGAGGTCCACGGAGAATTTGATCAGCGGCACATTGATCGCGCCCACCATGGCCAGGATCGCGCCGGCCCGGGCCGCCTTCTGGCGGGTGTCCATGGACGCGCGCAGCGCCATGTAGCCCAGGAACAGGAAGAACATGAACAGCACCGACATCATGCGGGCATCGTCCCACTGCCACCAGGTGCCCCAGGTCGGCTTGCCCCAGATCGACCCGGTCGCAAGGCAGATCGCCGTCCACACAGCGCCCAGCGGGGCGATGGACTTTGCGGCAATGTCGGCCACTTCATGGCGCCAGATGAACCAGATGAAGCTCATCACGGCCATCGCCATATAGCTCGCCATGGCGAGCCAGGCGGCGGGGACGTGAACGAACATCACGCGCATGATGTCCCCGCCCTGATAGTCGTCTTTCGGAACGACCCAGAGTCCCTGCCAAAGGCCCCAGCCGATCAGCAGCGCGGCCAGCGCGTAGCAAAGCGGCGCCAGCCAGTTCGACAGGCGCATGAAACGAAGGGGGTTGGCGAACCAGGAAAACATGGATGTGCGATACCGCTCCCTCAGTCTGCCGCCAAGCGCAAGGCTGCAGCCATGGCAAAGGGCGCGACCGCCAGCGCGAACAGGGTTGAGGCCGCCAGGAACAAGGGCGCGCTTTCGCTGCCGGGGCCTTGGGTCATGGAGAGCGCTCCGAAAATGGCTGTCGGGACATACAATGGCAGGGCAATAAGGCTGATCAACAGGCCGCCTCGCCGCACCGTTGCCGACAGGGCTGCGCCGACACCGCCCCAGAAATAGAAGGCAAGGCCGCCGAGCCCATAGAGCGCGGCGTTGTGCAGCAGGCTGGCCGACGCCTCTGCCTGGAACATCAGGGCCAGCAGCGGGGAGAGCAGGGCCAACGGCAGGCCCGCGGCGAGCCAGTGGGCGAACGTCTTGGCCGCTGCGACCGCGGAGGCCGGCACGCCTGTCTGCAGCCACAGGTCCAGCGCGCCATCTTCCGTATCCGCCTGAAAGACCCGTTCCAGCGTGACGAGGCTGGACAGCGCCAGCGCCACCCAGAGGATGCCCGGCCCGACAGCGCGCAGCGTTTGCGGATCGGTTCCGATCCCGAGCGGCACCAGCACGGCGGCGCCTGCGAAAAAGCCGAGCGGCAGCAGCGCGCCTGCGCCGCCGGCCCAGGCTTCGCCCAGCGCCTGCCGGAAGGCGGACAGGATCGGGGCGGGCCTCACAGCACCACCTCGCTTGTCGGCACAAAGCCCGACTCGCCATGGATGGCCGCCACCACACCGCCGCCGCCCTTCAGATGATCCTCGATCAGTTCCAGCACCAGGTCCCGCCCTTCGGCATCGAGAGCGGTGTAGGGCTCGTCGAGCATCCAGATGGGCCGTTGTTCCAGCAGCAGGCGGCCAAGTGCAGTGCGCCGGCGCTGTCCGGCGGAGAGGTATCGCGCGGGCACATCGGCCGGGCGTTTCAGACCCATCCGCGCCAGAACTGAGTCCAGATCAGACTCTGAGCCCCAGGCGCGCGACCAGAGTCCAAGATGTGTACGTGGGGTCTCGTGCGGCTTCAGCCCTTCGCGGTGCGCGAACCAGTGGTGCGGGCCGCTGCGGGTCACGTCACCGGTTTCCGGGCGCGTCAGCCCGGCCAGGATGCGCAGCAGGGTCGTCTTGCCCGCGCCATTCGAGCCGCGCAGGACAAGGCTCTCGCCCGCCGCAATCGACAGGCCGACACCGGTGAACAGCACGCGTTCACCCCGAATCATGCCGAGACCGGTTGCAGAAAGGAGGGGGCCAGAAAGGGGGCCAGAGACTGGAGAGGTCACGCCGCGCAGCACCCATTCCTGCGCCCGGACTGGCGCAAATCAAGGGAATATGGCGCGTGTGGGGACATCAGGATCTCCTGCCTGCCTGTTTGCAGGGACGTTTTATCGGCTCAGGCGCTGCAGGATAGTCCCTTTGTCCCGATTGCGTCAGCGCCTCCAGCCTTATATGAGACGGGCACGCGCCGCCCAATCCGCCCGGCGGCCCCGGATTCACATCTTAGACGCGAGGTTCCCCTCCCATGCCGTCCCTCGACAGCTTCAATTCCAAACGCACGCTCACCGCTGGTGGCAAGACTTACACCTATTACTCCATTGAGGCCGCCGCCGAGAACGGTCTTGGCGATGTCTCCGCCCTGCCGGCTTCACTGAAAGTGCTGCTGGAAAACATGCTGCGCTTCGAAGACGGCAAGACCGTCACCAAGGACGACATCCTCGCCTTCAGAAAATGGCTCGATAACAAGGGCAAGGACGATCACGAGATCGCCTACCGCCCGGCGCGCGTTCTGATGCAGGACTTCACCGGCGTTCCGGCTGTGGTCGACCTTGCCGCCATGCGCGACGCGGCCAAGAAGCTCGGCGCTCCGGCAGATGCCATCAACCCGCAGGTCCCGGTTGACCTCGTCATCGACCACTCGGTCATGGTCGACAGCTTCGCCGGCCCGGACAGCTTCACCAAGAACGTCGAGATCGAATACAAGCGCAACCAGGAGCGCTACGAGTTCCTGCGCTGGGGCTCGACCGCGTTCAAGAATTTCCGTGTCGTTCCGCCCGGCACCGGCATCTGCCACCAGGTGAACCTCGAATATCTCGGCCAGACCGTCTGGTCGAAGGAAGAGGACGGCGAACTGGTTGCCTATCCGGACACCTGCGTCGGAACCGATTCGCACACGACCATGATCAACGGCCTGTCGGTCCTCGGCTGGGGCGTTGGCGGGATCGAAGCTGAAGCCGCCATGCTCGGCCAGCCGGTCTCCATGCTGATCCCGGAAGTCATCGGCTTCCGTCTCGACGGCAAGATGGCCGAAGGCGCCACGGCGACCGACCTCGTGCTGACCGTCGTTCAGATGCTCCGCGAAAAAGGCGTGGTCGGAAAATTCGTCGAATTCTACGGTCCGGGCCTGTCGAACCTGACCCTGGAAGACCAGGCGACCATTTCCAACATGGCGCCGGAATACGGCGCCACCTGCGGCTTCTTCCCGGTCGATCATGATACGGTGAAATATCTCAGCAACACCGGCCGCGATGCGGACCGTGTGGAACTGGTCGAAGCCTATGCCAAGGCGCAGGGCTACTGGCGTCCGGACCGGGCCGAGCCGGTCTTCACCGACACGCTGGAACTGGATCTTGGGGCCGTCGTGCCGTCGATCTCCGGCCCGAAACGCCCGCAGGACCGCGTGCTGCTGTCCGAAGGCGACATCGCGTTTGCTGACGCCATGGCGAAGGAGTTCGGCAAGGCGTCTGACGCCGCGGAGCCGATCGCCGTGGAAGGCGAAGACTACACGGTCACCCATGGTGACGTGTTCATCGCCGCCATCACGTCCTGCACCAACACGTCCAACCCGTCCGTGCTGATCGCCGCCGGCCTCGTGGCCAGGAAGGCCCATGAGCTGGGCCTGACCCGCAAGCCTTGGGTGAAGACGTCGCTGGCGCCCGGATCGCAGGTCGTCACCGACTATCTCGACAAGGCCGGCCTGACCGACGACCTGAACGCCCTCGGCTTCAACCTGGTCGGCTATGGCTGCACCACCTGTATCGGTAACTCCGGCCCGCTGGATCCGCACCTGGCCAAGGCCATCGCGGACGGCGACCTGGTTTCCTGCTCGGTTCTTTCCGGCAACCGGAACTTCGAAGGCCGCATCGGCCCGGACATCAAGGCGAACTATCTGGCCTCGCCGCCGCTGGTCGTCGCCTATGCGATTGCCGGTACGCTGCGCAAGAACCTGACCAAGGATCCGATCGGCACCGACAAGAACGGCAATGACGTCTACCTGAAAGACATCTGGCCGACCTCTCACGAGATCGCCGAAATCATGTCCAAGGCCGTGACCCCGGAAATGTTCGCCGAGCGCTATTCCGACGTCTTCAAGGGCGACGAGCACTGGCAGGGCATCGAAGTGTCCGGCGGGCAGACCTATAGCTGGCCGCCTGCATCGACCTATGTTCAGAACCCGCCTTACTTCGAAGGCATGACGCTCGACGTGGACGCCCCGACGGATGTGAAGGACGCCCGCGTGCTCGCCGTGTTCGGCGACTCGATCACCACCGACCACATTTCTCCGGCCGGTTCGATCAAGGCGTCCAGCCCGGCAGGCGTATACCTGCAGGAACATCAGGTTTCGGTCCTCGACTTCAACTCCTACGGCTCGCGCCGCGGTAACCACGAAGTCATGATGCGCGGCACGTTCGCCAACATCCGCATCAAGAACCAGATGGTGCCGGGCGTCGAAGGCGGCGTGACGGTCCACTATCCGGACGGCGAGCAGATGGCGATCTATGATGCCGCCATGAAGTACGAAGCCGAAGGCACGCCGCTGGTGATCTTCGCCGGCGACCTCTACGGCAACGGGTCCTCGCGTGACTGGGCTGCCAAAGGCACCGTCCTGCTCGGCGTCCGCGCCGTGATCGCTGGTAGCTTCGAGCGGATCCACCGCTCCAACCTGATCGGTATGGGTGTCCTGCCGCTGGAGTTTGCGGAAGGCGAAAGCGCCGCCACGCTCGGCCTGACCGGCAAGGAGCAGGTCACGATCGAAGGCGTCAAAGACATCAAGCCGCGCCAGTCGGTTCCCGTGAAGATCACCCGTGAAGACGGCACGACCTTCACCGCCAACACGGTGGTCCGGATCGATACCGAGAACGAGCTGGACTACTACCGCAATGGCGGCATCCTGCACTATGTGCTGCGCAACCTGGCGCGCGGCGCTGCCTGAGGCGGCTGACCGGAACTTAATAGCCAAAACCCCCGCAGCAGGCGCTGCGGGGGTTTTTTGCAGCCCTCACACCGCTGTGATTGTGTTGTGGGGACAAGGGTGATCTATACAGAAACCGCTATGAAACGCCTGCTCGCAGCCCTTTTCGTCCTGTCGCCCGTCGCCGTCCCCGCCGCTCAGGCGGAGTCGCCGACCCTGATTGAGCTATTCGCCTCGCAGAACTGCCGGGCTTGCCCGAAGGCACACAAGACGCTGAAGGCTGTGGACGAAGCCCGGGACGATGTCCTCATTCTCACCTGGTCGGTGGACTACTGGGACTATCTTGGCGGCAAGGACCCCATGGCCATGGGCGAGTCCAAGGAACGCCAGCGCGCCTATGTCGACCGGTTCCGCCTGCGCGGGCCGTACACGCCGCAGACCGTCTATAACGGCGTCGAGCAATGTCCGGGCAACAAGCCGGGCAAGGTCGAGTCCGCCATTTCCAAAGCCCGCAAGGAAACGCCGGAAGGCGTCCGCCTCGTCCGCAAGGGGGATGGGGTGGAACTTACCGGCAAGGCGGCGGGCCTGACGGATATCTGGTATATCGATTATCTGGACGGCGCAGACAATACGACGGACATGGTCCATCCGGTGACGCGGGTGACGGCCCTCGGTCCGTGGCTTGGCGGCCGGACATCGGTCACGCTGCCGCCCTGCGACTCGCATTGCGCCGTGATTGTCCAGGAAGCCGGGTTCGGCCCTGTGCTGGCCACGCTGCCGCTGGACCCGGGGCTGCTGAGCCCACTACCTGAGAAATAGCCTAAGGCGTATCTGAAGGCGTGTCAGGCACCGCGATTTCCGGTGGCCGGACAATCGAGCTGACGGCCGGGGTGAAATCGTTCCAGTCATATTCGGACAATTCGAACGCCCAGCCGGTTGCCTTGTCATTGATCGTGCTGCCGCGATGCGCGCCTTCGCCCGCCTCGACCGCGCGGAGCGTGACGAAGAAGCCGTCCGGTTCGCGATAGGCTTCGACTTCCACTTCCAGCCCGTCATGCGTTTCGGTGATGTGCCGGCCAACCGGGCGGGTGGTCAGGTCCGCGGCCGGCTTCACCCCGATGGGCTGGAACCGGCTCAACGCCAGGGCAGGGGTGGAGGCGGCAATCCGGCTGATCAGGCGGAAATCCTGATAGGGCGGGCCGGGCCGGAAGCTGCGCTCGCTGGTGCCCACGGCGCGCTGCAGGTACAGGCTTTCGCCAGACTGGTCGAACAGCCGGACCGCGGAGACCGCATCCGGGCTGATGTCGAGAATGTTCAGGTCCAGCCAGGCATCGGCATTGTAAAGCGGCGGCAGGTCGCCCTTCACCTGATACGCCTGCTGTTCATCCGGACGGCGGGCGTAGAGATGCTCTCCCTTCCGTCCGGTGATGATCGCTGCGGTGATGTCGCCGTCTCCATTGGCCAGTTCAATCAGCGCGCCGGTGCCGCCCTTGCGCGGATCGCCAAGGCCGATGCGGTTCAGCTTGCCGGGGTCGCGTGTGCGCGCTTCGCCCCAGACCAGCTCGCCAAGGCCTGTGGCAAGGTCGGCCAGCCGGTCGGCCCGGACGGGATATCCATGCGTGCCTTCCAGCGTCCAGCCATCGACACTGTTCAGCAGGCGGTAGGATTCGTCGGCCAGCGTCACGCGGATCTCGGCGGCTTCGGCGCGCGTCTCGGCAAAGTCCGGCAGGACGGGCTGTCCGGTTCGCCCGGTCTGCGCCGGCCCGCCCCGGAAATCGAGGTTCACCAGCACGGCCAGCACGGTCAGAACACCGGCTGCGGCGGCGAGGATCTGCAGGCGCTTGCGGCGCTGGCGTTGGCGGAGTTCGGTCATGACTCCCTCCGCGCCCGTGCCTGCTGGCGGCGCCAGACAAGCAGTCCGGCCAGCGCGATCAGGATCGGGCCGCCCCAGATGTTGATGGCTTTCAGCGTCGCTTCCAGATGGTCGATGTCGCGCCGGTAATCGCGTTCGATGGTGCGCAGCTCCCCGCGCAGGGAAACAATCCGTTCGCGAAGCTGGGCCAGTTCGGTGCGTTCATCGTCGGTGAGGTCGGCGGCGGCGTCGCCTTCGAAGAAGCCGTCGGTCGAGCCGATGGCCTGCAGTTCTTCCAGCCGCCCCTGCGCCTCTTGCAGGCTGGCTTCCAGCTCGGCCTGCTGGCGGAAATACTTGGCCTCGGCGGAGGCGCGCATCTTGTCGATCCGGGTCATCGGCCGGAGGCTGGCGGCACGCGAGCGCAGGCGCGAGAGTTCCCCGCCCCCGGCCAGCGCATCCAGCGCGTTCAGGACCAGCGCGCCATTGTCCGCCACCACGATGTCGCGTCCCGGCACGATGTAGAAATCGTCGGCGATGAAATCCACGTCGGCGATGAAGACAAGCTCGGCATTAGTTTCGCTGGCCGAGATGTGCGGCGGGGCATTGGCGGCATCGGCGCGGGCAAGTTCCGCCATCACCGGGTCTGAGGGTTCGTTCAGCGCCGGGGCCCCGGCGGGGAAGGCGGTGGCCAGATGGCCGGACAGGCGCGCCGCCAGCACGAGCGGACCCGGCTGTGTCTGATAGGATTTCAGCGTGTCGGACGGGGTCATGTCATGCACGGCCCGGTCGGCGTCGATATAGGACGGGCTCGGCCCGGTTTCGATCAGCGGCGAGAAGGTGACATCGGTCGGCAGCTCTGACACGACGAGCGCGCCGGGCGCCCCGAAATTCACTGCGCGCGTCAGGTCGGCCGTAATCAGATCATCCTGGTTCATGTCCCCGGCCGGGGCGGCGATAAACAGCGGATGGGCCTGTTCCTCGATGCGCCCGTCACCGACATCCACCGGCACAGGCAAGGCGCCCGCAGCATCCGCGACCGCGTCATGCGACACGGTGATTCCCCAGGACTCGCCCAGCTTGCCCAGACCGGAATGCGCTTCCGCGTCCGACATGTCGAACAGGCCCTGGCCGACAGCTGTCTTCGCGGCGGGATCGACGAGGAACACCGCCCGGCCCTTGCGCAGCACGAACTGGTCGATCAGCCATTCCTGCCGGTCCGACAGGGGCGGGGGGTGCGCGACGAGCAGCACGTCCAGGTCGGCGGGCAGCGACTGGAAATTGTCGGAGATCGGAACGACTTCGAACGACCGGTTGATGTCCGCCAGCAATGTGTAGCCGCCCTGTCCGCCGGGCGCCGACATGCCGGGCAGCGTGGTGAGGATGCCCACGCGCGGCGGATCGGGATCGTCCAGCCGCGCGACCATGCGGGTGAGATCGTATTCCAGCGAAACCTCGCGTTCCGGCGCCAGGAACGGGATCACGCGCTGATCGTCGATCGTGTTGTGGCCGATGATGCCGAAATAGAGCGGGTCGTCGCCATTCGTGTCGATGGCGGTAATCCCGGCGGCGAGGGCTTCGTCTTCAGCCGGGGAGAAGGGGGTCGGGTCGATCTCCCGCACGCGGACAGCGCCGCCTGACTGGGACTCGTAAGCCTTCAGCAATTCCCGCACGCGGGCGGCATAGGCCCGCACGGCCGGATAGTCCTGCGCGACGCTGCGCGAATAGACGAGCGTCACGTCCACCGGCTCGGCAATGTCCGACAGCTTCTCCCGCGTCGCCTTCGACAGCGAGTAGAGATGATTTTCGGTAAAATCGATCTGCGCCCCGGTCAGAACTTTCTGCGCCAGCAAATTCCCCGCCACGAAAATGACGGTGACCAGCGCAGTCGCGATCAGAAGGTAATGCTTCGACTTCATCTCAGCCGAGCCTCTGCCGGGCGGCCCACAATCCATTAAGGATGGACCAGAAGGCGGTGAAGCCGAGGAAGAACATGACCGAGCGCAGTTCCAGCACGCCGCGCTGGGCGCCTTCGAACTGCGTCAGGAAGGAGAACTGGGCGACAAGGTCGGCAAATCCCGTTCCGAACACCGCTTTCACGGTCGACAGCACCAGCGGCCAGCCAGCGGCAGTGAAAGCAAAGGCGATCAGGACACTGATGACGAAGGCCGTCACCTGGCTGCCTGTCAGGGCCGACACGGCCGATCCGATGGAGAGATAGGCCCCCGCCATCAGGAAGCTGACCAGATAGGTCAGCGCAATGGCGGTGTTGTCGGGCCCGCCGAGGTAATTCACCGTGATCCACATCGGGAAGGTCAGCAGCAGGCCGACCCCGGCCACTGTCCAGGCCGCGCACAGCTTGCCGAGGACCAGCCCCGGCATGCCCAGCGGCAGCGACAGCAACAGCTCGTCCGTTCCCGCGCCCTGTTCGTCCGCCCACAGGCGCATCGCCAGCGCGGGCAGGAAGATCATGTAGAGCCAGGGGTGCCAGACAAAGAAGGTGGAAAGGTCAGCTGAGCCGGTATCGAAGAACCCGCCCGCTTCCCAGGTGAACACGCCGAGCGCGAGCAGGAAGACGGCCAGGAAGACATAGGCCATGGGCGTGGCGAAATAGGCGCCGAGTTCCCGGCGGTAGGTGGCGCCAAAGCCGCCCATCTGCTGGCGAAACATTTCCATCATCGCGCGTTCGCCTCGGCCTGGTCTGTCAGGCGCATGAAGGCGCTTTCCAGCGATCCGTCATCGGATTTCTCCGTCAGCTCTGCCGGTGTTCCGTCGGCCACGACGCGGCCCCGGTCGACGATGATGGCCCGCGTGCACATGGCCGGGACTTCCGTCAGCGTGTGGGTCGAGATGAGGATCGCCTTGGTCGGTGCCATGCGGGCGATCAGGGCGCGCACGGCGCGTTTCTGGTTGGGATCGAGGCCATCGGTCGGCTCGTCCAGCA
>MDSY01043468.1_pt1 | contig 40075 bp, 41 predicted proteins | sample 811131 | NCBI WGS metagenome assembly MDSY01 (sample SAMN05326643, study PRJNA326480) | marine metagenome | isolation source: seawater | place: Atlantic Ocean: South West | collected 2010
ATTTTTTTTTTTTTTTTTTTTTTTAATGACAACGCCACTCCAATGCCAAGTGATAGACCCATACCCAATGAACCATTTGAAAATTCAATTCCCAGTTCCATATTTCTGACGGGATGACCTAACAGATCACTGCCATCTTTTTCAAATGTTTTTAAATCATCTCTTTTAATAAAACCAATTTCACATAAAGCAGCATAGTATGCTAAACATGCATGACCCTTACTTAATATGAACCTATCTCTATTTTCAGACCTTGGATTGTTTTTTACAAATTTCATTTTATAGGAAAATAGTGTTGATACAATATCAGCAATAGAAAGTGCACCACCAAAATGAGAACTATTTGCTCCTGCACTCAGAGCCATTTCTAAGATATTTTTTTTTAAATTTTTTTTAAATGTAATTATCTTTTTTATATTAGCTTGATCATTTACATTCATTACATACCACCATCTGCTCTAATAACCTGACCAGTAATATATGAGGATAAATCAGATGCTAAAAATAAAGCAAGGTTAGCTATTTCATTAGGCTCTGCTGCCCGTTTAAGTGACAAGTTAGAAGTAACTTCTTTTATTATTTCTGCTGAGGTATTATCTCTCATCATGTCAGTATTAGTTAGTCCTGGAGCAATTGTGTTAACTCTTATATTTGAGAGTCCTAACTCTCTAGATAAAGTGTTAGATTGTGAAATTAACGCAGCCTTAGAGGCTGAATAAGCACCCCTTCCTACATTTGAATCTATTGCAGAGCTTGACGAGATATAGACAATACTGCCATTTTTTTTTTTTATCATTGATTTAAGTATATACTGAGTAAAAATTGTCTGAGAAAAAAAATTTACTTGGAAAATTTCTTTTAATTTCTTGATAGAAGTCATTTGATAAAGTGCATTATGAATTACTCCTGCATTATTAATCAGAATATTAATGTTAAGGTTTAGTGCATTAATCTCACTAAAAGCCTCTTTTACAGAATCTTCATTCTCTAGATTTAACTTAATTGGAAAAATATTATTTTTAAATTTATTTTTAAGTTCATTAATTTTATTTAGAAAATTTTTATCTACATTTCTTGAACATGCAATAACATCTGCACCATTTTGTGAAAAAATTTCAAGTATTTTTAGCCCAATACCTCTATTAGAGCCAGTAATCACAGCCGTCTTGTCTTTAAGCAACACTTTAGATAAAATCTTCTTTTGCAAATATGTCTTTGGCAAGAGCAGGTTTGAAAATTGTCTGACCACTTTTTGTCATAAAATTTTTAATAAAAGATTTATCTTCACCAGCTAGACATAAATTACTATGATCCTTAAAATATTTAATACTAAAACCATAATCTATGATTTCCTTTAAAGATTGCTCAAATATATTCCCAATTTTTATATGTACATAGGGACAAACCAAAACATCACCAATTGGAGTAATATAAACCCTGTTTACTGTGGTGCACCCTAATATTTTTTCCTGGTTTTTATCAAATGGATTCCATATATTTCTAACCAAGTTCTTATATTCTTTTCTTATTGTTCTTAAATATTCCCTGTCTTTATCATCACAAATAATATCCTCAGCATTTTGCCACATTCAAGATGGGACAGCTACATTTAGAAGAGTTTTATATTTTTTTTCTTTTGAGAAGTCTAAAAGTTGTTTAAAGTGTTCCGTATTTGCGTTGTAGTGTCCTACAGTTATATTTAAATATGGATCCATGCCAGCATTTCTCACATGTTCTAAGGCAGCAATAGCCCTTCTCCAAGAGTCTTTTCTACCTCTTATGTCGTCATGAATTTTTTCATCCATACTATCAATACTTACTGAAACTCTACTTACTTTATACTCGGCCAATTTTTTAGCCATTGCTTCATCTAAGTAATAACCATTAGTGGTTAAATACATATAAAATCTCTCAGGTTTTATAGCCTCAAGTACTTCAAATAATTTTTTTGGTTGAAGAAGAAGCTCACCACCTTGAAGATCAAACTCAAAATATCCCAATTCATCTGCTTCATCAGCTAACTTTCGGATTGCACCTAAATCCAAAAATTCTTTAACATGATCTCCTTTAGGAGAGTTTGTAAAACAATATTTACATCTTAAGTTACATGCGTTATTAAAGTTAAGATCTATGCCTCTGGTTTTTGTACCAACTTTACCATCATTTTTTTGTACATAATCATAAAAATCTTTTAATTTTTTGACTAGACGTGGTTTATTTAACAATGAAGAGGCAATAGGCATAATTTTTTAGTTATTTTAAATTATAAGATTTAATTATATCAGGCAATATCAAAGTAAACTCTGCTTTACAAGCAATCTCTTGATTAATGGATCCAAAACCCTCACATTGAGCCATACCTCTTTTAAAAGATAAAATTTTTGTATCAATTTCAAATTTCACTCCAGGAACAATCTTTTTAATAAATTTTAGGTTATTTGCTTTAACTAAGTAAACAATTTTACCTTTATTACTTGGCAAAGTTAGAATTGATAAAGAGCACATTTGAACCAAAGCTTCTACCTGAAGCATTCCAGGCATATTTGGATCATTGGGCCAATGAACTTTAAAAAACCATTCATCATTTTTTAACAATTTATAACCCTTAGAACTTATACCAGGCACAACTTCAGTGGCATGATCAATTAAGAGGTAGGGCTCTCTATTTTGTTGATATTCTAAAATTTTTTTTTTATCTAATTCCATGTTTATTTAACTTCTACAACTCTTGTTAAAGACTTATTTAAATCAAAACCATCCCAATTGAGATTAATATCTAAAGCTTGTCCTATAGGAACAATACGATCTATACCATCAGTCAGATTATCAACTACAATTTTTTTACAAAAATTTTTATCTAAACCAAAATAAGTCATTGTTTGAAATTTTTTGTTTAAAAATATACTTATTTTATTTAAATTGTTAGTTTCATATTCAAAAAATAATCCCCACTTTCCTCTTAATTCATCAAGATTCTTAACAAGTTTTTTAAGTTTTAAAATATAAATATAATTTTCATACTTTATAAAATTACAATTATTTCTTAAAAAATTTATTTTCTTACAAAGAAGAGTATATTTTTCAATAGCAGAACTTTCTTCTAAATTGTATTTTCTTATGACGAGTGCATAAAGCTTATCCCAAAATTTTTTTTGAGCAATTCTATTTACATTTTTTTTCCCTTTCCAAAATATTATGTGTGGTGATGAGCATGCGTTTTGATCAACCAGATAAGTATCATTATAAAATTTTTCTACAAGAATAGATAAGTTAAAACTATCTAATTTAATTATTGAATTAGAATCGATAATACAAATTGAAGATCTATCAGCAAAAGTTATGTCAGTTGAACTTGGATTTAATTCAAATTTTCTAATTTTTTTTATTGTTTCATCTCCACCCCAGATAACTCTTAAATTACATTTATAGGAGATATTTTTGGTATAATTATCATTATTTTCATACCTTATAATTACAATTCTTTTTTTTAATTTTACAAACTTTTTTTGTTTTAGAATTAGATTTAAGCACTTGCATATAATTTCTGATTGAATTGTTTTTTTGGACGAAATTTTTACAACATTTGAGTTACCCGTTAGTAAACCAAAAAAAAGTGAGTAAATAAAATTAGTTGCAATATTTGAAGGTGTAATATGGAATATAAGACCAAGACCAATACGTATTTCGTTAGATAAATTTTTCTTAATGAGATATTCAATATTTTTTTTTCTACACCAAAAAGCTAATGCTTTTAGATCAGATATTTCATTAATATCTTTTTGTAGATTTAATTTTTTTGAAAATTCAGCAAGGAAAGCACAGGTTAGTTTGTTGTAGGGTTTAAAAGGTTTTGTTTCATAATCTCCAGAACCAACTAAGTACTTTACTTTATTAAATTTAGACATCACTACAACCTCTTACTTCAGATTTTTTAGATCTTCCATAAACCACAAAATGTTTAGCATTAATTGTACAATTTTTTTTTTTATCAATAATGGCGCCAATATCTTCTGTTATAATATTGTGACCTGGATAGCTAGTCGGCACTAGAGAAAATAACTGAATTAGCCCCTTTAATCCATTTTTTAATATTTTAAAATTATTGTCTCTAATTAAAACATCTGAGTAAACTGAAGTTACAAATGAATTACAATTTTGACACTCTACAAATATAGAACCAGTTTGTTCAACTAAGCCATAGTAATTTTGAACATTCTTTATCTTGAATTTTTTTGATAGTTTTTCTTTAAAGATCTTATTAGATATTTTCTTTTCCTCCATTTTTTTCCAACCACCTCCATGAAGCAATAATGCATTATTCATTTTATACTTGAGCTTTTTAGAATTTATTTTCATGATTAAATTCTCATATATAAAACTTGTAAAACCAAAAACAAAAAATTTTTTTTTATGAAATTTTTTAAGAAAATCATTCAATAAGTGATAATTAATCTTATTATTTTTATCTAATAAATAAGTATATTGTCTTCCAAAAATAGAGAAACCAAAAATCGCTGCTGATTTAGCTGTGAAGTTATCTTTGATATTTGAACGTGGATCTCTATCTATAATTAGCATGGGCAATCTTTCATGACCAAGAAATTTTGTCATTATAGACTTTAATGTTTTTATTTGATTTAATGAATTGGTTTTATCAAGAAATATTTTTGATCTTCCAGACCCAGATGTGCCTGAGGAAAATAATGTTTTTACAATATCATTTTTAGGAACACTAATTAGATCTAATTCTTTAAATAATGTAATTGGTAAGTAGGGGAAACTGTCTAAATTATTTTGACTTTTAAATTTAAAATTAAATTTATCAATTAGTGACTTGTAAATGGGTGACTTTTTACAGTGGTATTTGGTTAGGGTTAAAATTTTCTCATTAAAAAAAATTTCTTTCTTATTCATAAAAAAAGGATCTTTGTTGAATAATTTTTTAAGAAAATTCATTTTTAATTAAACATCTTGTGATTATATGAAATCTTTAAATTCTTATTAATAGGAAATTTAGGAATTTTTTTTATTAAAAAATTACTTGGATGAATAGTGATTTTATTTTTTATCTTTTTTAATAACATCTTTTCATCTACATTTTTTTCAACAAATATTGCTATTTTTTTTTTATTTAACTTACATATAGACTTTATGCCAAAACTTAATGTGTATATCTCTATATCCTCTAAGTTTAGCCTATTTCCTTGAATCTTTACAAATTTATCTGACCTACCTAGTAAATAATAAAATCCATCTTTATCTCTTTTAGCATAATCACCAGTTCTTAAAATATCACAATTATTATTCTCATTTAGGTCTTCATAGCTCTTAGCATATCCAGAGGAAACATTTTTTCCAGAATAAATCAACTCACCTGATTTTTGATCATGTTTTATTTTTTTTTTATTTTTGTCTTCAAGCCAAAATTTTCCACCTTGTACTGCCTTCCCAATACTGCCAAATTTTTCTTTTACATATTTCCAGGGCAAATATCCCATTCGTGCCGTGGCTTCGGCAGCACCATACATGAAGTATATTTTTTTTGAGTTTTTTAAACAAAAAGTTATTAATTTTTTTTGAATTTTTTTATCAATTTTTCCACCAGCTTGTGTGAAAAACCGAATTGAAGATAAGTTTTTTTCTAAGAACTTAATTTTATCTAAAATTTCATATAAATATGGCACACCATTTATATTAGTTATTTTATTTTCAATTAATGAAGACCAAAACCTTTTATCTACAACACTATAATCATTCAAAACAATTTTTGCTCCAGCAAGGAGGTGAGTGTTAATGATTGATAAGCCGTAAACGTAATTCATGGGTAGTGTTGTTATTGTTGTATCTTTTTTATTAATTTTTAGAAATTTTAATATAGATAGCGTGTTTGAATCTATATTTTGTTTTGTTAGCTTCACATATTTTGGATTTCCAGTTGTGCCTGAGGTAGAAATTAAAATTTTAAGATCTTTATTAATCTTTATTTTAATCTTTTTTTTATTTTCTAGTAAAATATAATTCATGTAGATTTTTTTTCTTTTAAACCCACTAAAGTTATAGTTATTATTTATATTTACAAAAATATATCTAGGTTCATATTTTGAAATTAAATTATTTAAATTAATTTCTGTTATATTTTTTTCTAACAAAACTAGTGCACAATTTTTTTTTAAAGAACTCAAGTAAAATAAAATAGACTCAATATTATTTTCACAAATTAAAAACATAAGATTTTCTTTTTTAAAATTTTTGGCTAAATCATTTGAGTATTTTTCTAATTCGACAAAACTAATACATTTATTTTCTGAAATAAGAGCGGTATTTTTTTTATATTTTTTTAGACTATTTAATAATCTCATACAGATGATTTTATTTCTTGATATAGCTTAGTCTCAATCTTTTTGCTGGTAATAAATTGCAATTACTTTTTTTACCCAACATATAGCTAAAATATTTTGGATTTAATCCGTGGCAAGGCCTAACAACCTTAATATTGTCTCTAGTAAAAATATCACCTTTTTTAATTTTGGAAGATGTGTAGATTGATCTTTTCCCAACCAAGTGCTTTATTGCTGATTTAGTAACATTATAATTGATCTTGCCTATAGATTTTTCTACGTCTCTTATACTAGATATTAGATTTTTAAAATCAGATTTATCTGCTGAAAAAAAATCATCAATTGATCTTTTATTTTTTAATTTAAAATGTTTTTCTACAATTTTAGCACCCAAAGCTACAGCAGTTGTGGCAGCTACGTTTCCAATCGAGTGATCACTAAAACCAACTTGAACCTTAAATTTTTTAGCTATATCCTTAATTGTTTTAAGATTAAGCTCCTCTTTAGGAGCAGGATAAGCAGAAGTACATTTTAAAACTATAATTTTATTATTACCTGTTTTTCTAATTATTTTAATTGCATTAATTAGATCATCTAACTTTGATAAACCAGTTGAAATAATTAATGGTTTACCAGTTTTGGCAACTTTAATTATCAGAGGTTTATGTGTAATTTCTGGTGATGCAATTTTGTAGGCCTTGCATCCTAATTTTTCTAAAAAATCAACAGCCGATTCATCAAACGGAGATGAAAAAATTTCAATATTATTTTTTTTTGCTTCGTCAAATAATCTTTTATGCCACTCCCATGGTGTATGGCCCTTTTTGTAAAGATTCCAAAAATTTTTTTTTGCTGCCCATGGAGAATTTTTATTAATTAAGAAATCTTTTTTAAAACTATTCAAAGTAATAGTTTCAGGTTTATAAGTTTGTATTTTTACCGCATCCACACCGGCCTGAGCAGCCAATTTTATTAATTTTATAGCATTATTTAGCTTTGAATCATGATTTGCTGAAATTTCAGCAACAATTAAACATCTTGAATTTACACCTACAGTTTTATTTCCAATTTTAATATTTTTCATCTTATATGTATATTAGCGAGTATATATATTGAATTTTTTATTAAAACTTTTTATTTCTTTTAACTGTTTGTATAATTTATTCTTTTCATCTAATATTTTATATTTAAAATACTTACTATGAGCATTTGAAAACAAATTATTTTTAGGCACTATTATAGCGCATATTTTATCACCATTTATTTTATCTAAAGTAGCATTTTGCCACTTAATTGATGAAAGTAACTCTGAAACAGAAAATTTATTACCACAAATAAAATATCCAGGAAAAATAAATTTCTTTTTTTTAAAAAAATTTATAGAGTGATAAAGTACTATTAAATCTGTATTTCCACGTTTAACAATATAAGATTTTCTATCGATATTACTTAGCCACCAAATATAATGATCAAGTTTTTTAATTTTTTTATTGAATACTGAATTTTGTAAATTTATATCAAGATTTCTATAGTCTAAATATTTATTAATTTGAAAATCAGTAATTGTATTAAATTTTAGTGTATTCATCTTTTTAGTATTGATTTAATAATCAATTTTTTACCATCATTTCCTAAATAAAATTTTGACTGCTTCATTATTTGTTTAATTTTTTTATAATTTCTTAAACAAAGCATAGATAGATCATAAAATTTTTGTGTATTTTCAATATCTTTCTTTTGAAGAACAAAGTAGTGTCCAATTTCTTCTAAAGTACCTTCGTTAATTGCTTGATTTTTATACATAACAATAAGTATTGAAGGTAGATTTATCTTTGCTGTCTCAAATGCTATAAGCCCACAAGACCCAATAAATAAATTAGTATTGATTAAAGTTTTGTAAAAATCATTATTATTATTAATTATTTTTATATTCTTAATTTTTTTATATTTTAAAATTATAGAATCTACATTTTTAGCAAAAGGACCACAAATTAAATTAATGATAATATTTTTTTGATTTTTTAATATTAATTTAATTATTTTTTTATAAATTTGTATATCGCCTGAACCTCCATTATAAAAAGTTATATTAATTTTTTTTTTATTTTTAACCTTAATTTTACTATTAAAAAAATTATTGGTTATGGAGTATTTTGGTCCAAGTAAAAGTTTAGCTCCAATCTTATTATATTTTTTTATTTTATTTAGTGCTACAAGGTCAATATTTCCTAATTCAGGCTTGGTATTTATAAGAATGTCTGCATGGTGTTTCTTTTGAATAAAATCATCAATAGCAATAATCTTCTTAGCATGTTTAGATATTTTTTTTTCCCATATCTCACCAAATCTTTAGTCGTCAACAATAACTATATTTTTTTTATCAGTTAAATTTTTTTTAATGAATAGTGATGCGTCTGCTTTCTCATTCTTAAATTTATCTTTATCATAAAGATATATTAGATCTTCAGAATTTTTAAAAAATGGTAAATTCTTTTGTTTTTTATCAATAATTACTTTGCAGGTAAAAATTTTTTTGAGCTCTAGGTACAAATTGTATGTTCTTGATAAGTGTCCGATTCCTACTTTATTATTAAAATCTGTTCTAAAATAAACTTTCAAGTTAATACCCTAAGCAATATATCTTATTTTTATTAAAACCACATCTAACTAAATTATTTTTAATATCAATTGAAGTCTTTATATTAGCATTTGATATCAAAATATTGTCATCTACAAATTTGTTGAGATTTCTAATTAAATATTTTTTACTTTTTATTTTATGTTCATATATTCTTTGATCATGGAATCCTGAATTACTATCACATACAAATTTTATTTTAATATTGCAAAATGGTATTAACTTTAAAATAATTTTACTATAACTTCCAGCACAATAAAGGATGGTATCTTTATTTGAAACTCTATTTAAAACTTTAAAGATTTTATTTTTTTCTATAATATTATTTTTTATAAACATTTTATCTAAACTTTTTGAGTCTTTAAATAGTTTTTTTAAAACAGTATTTGTATAAATTTTATTTTTTTTAAAATTATATTTTTTTGAAATGATATTTACAATATTGTTAACTTGATCTTTTTCTAAGAGAATCATATTTTTTAACATCTCTTTCATCAAAAATGTAAATCTTGAATCTAAAAATAGTTTTTCAATTTTAGTTAATGTGTTAGTTTTTTTTTGATGAAATTTTATCAAAGCATAAATATTTTTTACACAAGACAAAACAATATCGTAGCCCACCTTTGAACTTAATGAATTTACCTCAATTATTCTTCTTTGATATAATGGCTCTTTAAAAATTTGAAAAGTATTAGCTCCAATCAATATCTTTGATAAAAAAATTTGCTCTTCAAATATCCTTATGTTCGTAAACTTAATATTTAGGTTTTCTAAAAATTTTTTTTTATAAACAAAATTCCAACAGGTAAGTCTAAAATCATTAAAATTTTCAATATTATTTAAGAAACTTTTATTACTAATCTTCTTCATCAAAGAATTATTATCTATAATCTTATTGATTGGATCGTAGCTTGGAAAAAAAAAGATATCATTATCATTAGATTTATTAACCAGCTTATTTATTTTATTGATTGTATTTTTTGATAAAAGATCATCACTATCTAGAAAAATTAAATATTTTCCCTTGGCTTCTTTAATACCCATGTTCCTTGCCACAGACACTCCACAATTTTTTTTTAAATTAATTAATCTAATATTATTTTTTTTATTTAAAAATTTAACACAAATTTTTTTTGTATTATCAGTTGAGTTATCATTAATTATTATAAGCTCAATTTTTTTGTCAATTTTATTTAAAGTATTTGAAATACATTCTTCAATAAATTTTTCAGAATTATATGCAGGTATGATTATTGAAATATTTGTTGACACAGTCTTTAATGATTTTATACATGATATATATTAAAATATTAAATGATCAAACTAACAAAGTTATATTAAAATTCTAAATCAAAATTATATACGTATTAAGCAATGCTAATTCTAGGGATTAATGACACACACGATTCTTCTGCTTGTCTAATTAAAGATGGGGTGCTCTTAGTAGCAGCAGCTGAGGAGAGGTTTAGAAGAGTTAAAATGATTGGAAGTTATCCTAAAAAAGCTGTCGAGCATGTATTAAAATTCTCTGGGTATAGTAGTTCTGATTTGGACCATGTTGCAGTGGCAACTAAATCTATACCCGGATCTTTATTGTGGAATACTGTTGCAGATTTTTCTATTAAGGATTGGCTTAGCTTACATGAAAAGTTTTTTTATGATAAGATATATAAAAAAAAAAACATACCTTTAAAATCAGTTTTCCCTAAATTTAAACCATCTGTTAAATTAGGTTACCCAATTGATGAAATTAAATTTGAAACAAATTCAGACACACAAATAAAAAATTCAAGAACTACAAGAGATTTTAGAGAGGAGTATATTTCAAGATTTTTGAAAGTAGATAAAAAAATTATAAAATTTTATGACCATCATTTGTGTCATGGATTATATGCTTACTTTGTTTTTGCAAAAGATATTAAGAATAAAAAAGTTGCTTTAATAACTCTAGATTCAGGTGGTGATGACACATATAATTGTATATCTACAATTCATAAAGGAAAATTGAAACTAATTTCGAATTCTACAAAAAGTTTAATTGGTCAGATTTACGAGTCGGTCACTTTAATTTTGGGCATGAATCCAGCAAAACATTTATATAAAGTTATGGGGTTGGCTCCTTACGCTTCAGACCACCACAAGAGTGGTCCAAGAAATATATTCTTAGAATCTTTTCATGTTAAAGGAATTAAATTTTATAGAAATCCAAAAATGAAAGATTATTTTACTTATTTCAAAAAAAAATTAAATCACTATAGATTTGATGGTATTGCAGGTGGTGTCCAAGATTTTGTAGAAATTAGACTAGTTCAGTGGTTTAAAAATATTTCTAAAAAAACAAAATGTAATCATTTTATTTTTTCAGGAGGGGTTGCTAACAATGTGAAAGCTAATAAAGTTTTATCAGAACAAAAATTTGTTAAAAATTTATATATACCACCAGGACCAGGAGATGAAAATTTGTCAATTGGAGCAGCCTACGCAGCTATGGTTTCAAAAAAAGGATTGAGTAAAACAGCAGAATTAGTAAATAAAGTTGAAAATGCATATTGGGGTCCCAATTTGAACAATAAGGAAATTGAAAAGTTTAAACTACATCCTTTTATTAAAAAAAATTTTACTCAAATAAAAGACAAACACTTTGAAAAAACTAGCGCCATTTTAGCAAAAGGAGAAATTTTATTCTTTTGTTATGGTAGAATGGAGTTTGGACAAAGAGCCCTGGGACATAGATCTATTTTATGTGACCCATCAAAATTTGAATCGATAAAAAAAATTAATACCACAATAAAAAAAAGAGATTTTTGGATGCCATTTACGCCATCAATATTAAAAAAATTTGCTGACAAGTATGTTTTAAACCCAAAAAATATTCCATCTAGTTTTATGACTACTTGTTATGATACTACCGAAATTGGGAAAAAGCATTTAAGAGCAGCAATACACCCTTATGATTTTACAGTAAGGCCACAAATTGTGACTAAAAAAACTTGCCCGGCTTATTATATGTTAATAGAAAAATTTCATAAAAAAACAGGTATAGGTGGGTTACTTAACACTTCACTTAACATTCATGATAAACCAATCGTGTGTCAGCCATTAGATATTATTAATGAAATTTTAAAAAATAATAATAAAGCCATAAACTATATTTATGTACAAGATACACTCTATAAAAGAAAAATTAAAAATTAAAAATTAATATTAATGAAAAATAGATCATTTAATTTAGTTTTAGGTACAGCACAACTTGATAAAAAATATAGTTTATCTAAAGATGGATTAAGTGAAAAAAATTTCAAAAAAATAATACTCCTATCAAAGAAAGAAAAAAATTTTTTTATAGATACAGCTTTAGGATATAAAAATTCTGAAGAAGTTTTGTCTAAAATAGACTTAAAAAAATTTAATATCATAACTAAAATAGATAGTTCAAAAAAAAATGTTATTGAAGCATTAATAAAATCAAAAAAGAAACTTAATATTAAAAAATTTTATGGGGTTTTATTTCATAATGAAAAGCAACTATTGGGTAAAAGTTCTAAAGAATACTTAACGCTAGTTAAATCATTAAAAGACAATAATATTACTAATAAAGTAGGAGTTTCAGTTTATACATTAAAATCTTTAAATTTGATTATCAAAAAATTTAATATAAATTTAATTCAGATACCAGCCAATGTATTTGATAAAAGATTTTTGAATAAAAAATTACTAAAAAAATTAAAGGAAAAAAACATAAGTATCTTTGTTAGATCTGTTTTTTTAAAAGGAATTTTGATAAATAAAAAATTTAGAGACAAAAATAAATTTTTTGATAAATATAAAAAAGAATTTAATTTTTATGAGAAGTGGTTGGAAAAAAAGAATATAATTAATAAAAATTCTTTTTGTATAAATTATATATTGGCTAATAAAATTAAAAATATTGTTATTGGATTTGATAATTTTGATGAATATAAAGAAATTGCAAATTTTCAAAGAGAAAAATATGCATACCCACCAAATTTTGTTAAACCTCAAAATGATAGAAATAAACTACTTAGACCTGATCTTTGGTAAAATATGAAATTAAAAAAAAATAAAAGATGGGAAAAAGCTGTTAAAATTATTCCAGGTGGAAATATGCTTTACTCCAAAAGAGCAGAGGCTTTTTTACCAGAATTTTGGCCTACATATTTTTCAAAAACAAAGGATGTTTTTGTTTGGGATCTTGATGGTAATAAATATACTGATATGATTTTTGCAGTTGGTACTAATGTACTTGGTTATAATAATCTTACTCTAGAAAAAGACATAATAAGAGCTGTAAAAAAAGGAAATATGTCCACACTAAATTGTTATGAAGAGGTTCAATTAACACAAGAATTGCTAAAAATAGACAAATGGGCGGGAATGGTTAAATATGCGAGGACAGGTGCTGAGGCTAATTCTATAGCTATTAGAATCGCCAAATCTTTTCAAAAAAGTAAACCAAATATTGCGGCATGTGGTTATCATGGCTGGCATGATTGGTATTTATCCTCAAACCTATCGAACAGAAATAATTTAAACTATCATTTGTTAAAAAATGTTAAAACTGCTGGAGTAAATAGTAAGCTCAAAAATACAACTTTTTTGTTTCGATATAATGACATTGAAAGACTTGAATATCTTTTGAAAAAAAAAAAAATAGGAATAATTAAAATGGAAGTAGAAAGAACAATAAAACCAGACATTAAATTTTTAAAAAAAGTAAGAAATTTAGCTAACAAATATAATGCTGTTTTAATATTTGATGAATGTACTTCTGGTTTTAGAGAAACTTTGGGGGGTGTATTTCACAAGTACAAGATTTTTCCAGATATAGTTACTTATGGAAAGGCAATAGGAAATGGCCACGCAATAACAGCGGTAGTTGCTAGAAAAAAATTTTTAAGGGCAGCAGAAGACACATTTGTAAGTAGCACTTTTTGGTCTGAAAGAATTGGTTTTGTTGCTGCTCTTTCAACTATAAATATGATGAAATCAAAAAAAATTTTTCGATTAATTAAAAAAATTGGTAAAGATATTAAATATAGATGGTTAGAAATAGCACAAAAAAATAATATTGAAATCGAAATTTTTGGCAAAGATTCTATACCGCAATTTAAATTTAAAAATTCTAATCAAATATATAAAACCTATTTTACTCAAGAGATGTTAAAAAAAAATTTTTTAGCAAGCAATAGTGTATATGTATCAATTGCACATAAAAAGAATGTGTTAAATAGATACTTTAAAATTTTTGACAAAATTTTTAAAAATATATCTACAAATGATTTAAAAAAGATTAAATCAAGCATTAAAGGAGAAATTGCACACACAGAAATAAACAGGCTTAATTAATATGTTGAAATTAAAGAGACTTGCAATCATACCTGCAAGAGGTGGATCTAAAAGAATTAAAAATAAAAATTTAGTTGATTTTAATGGAAAACCAATAATTACATATACAATTGATAATGCAAAAAAATCAAAACTCTTTGATAAAATCCATGTATCAACAGACAGTATAAAAATTGTGGATTTTTTAAAAAAGAAAAATTTAGAACCTGAATTTAAAAGGCCTAAAAATTTATCAGGTGATAAGGTACCATTATCTGAAATATTAAAATATGTTGTTAATAAATTTAAAAAAAAAAGAAATTTATTATGATGAGGTGTGGTTACTTTATTCTTGCTCACCACTTATTTCTTATAAAGATCTAATATTAGCATCTAAAAAATTCAATAAAACAAACAAAAATTTACCACTTATATCTGTAAGAGAATATGATGCTCCAATAGAATGGGCATTTAAAAAAAAAAAAAATATTTTTGAAGCAATTTCTAGCAATTCTTTAAAAATAAGATCACAAGATGTAAAAAAAAATTATTATGAGTCAGCAAGTTTCATTATTTTTAAAACATCACATCTTTTTAAAAAAGATAATTTTAAATACTATGGTTATGAGTTAAAAAAAAATTATGCAATAGATATAGATACAAAGGAGGATTTAGATATCGCTAGAGCACTTTATAAATATAATTTAAAACAAACTAAATTTAAAACAAAAGATGAATAAAATACCTTACGGAAGACAATACATTGACAAACTAGATTCATTGATAGTGAATAATTCTTTAAAAGAAAATTTGATAACTACAGGCAAGTATGTAAAAAGATTTGAGAAAAAATTATCAAATTTTTTTAAAGTAAAGAATGTTATTACTTGCAACAGTGGTACTGCAGCACTGCATCTTGCCTTTTTGGCGGCAGATTTAAAAAAAAATGATGTTGTGGTGATGCCTGCAGTAAATTTTATTTCAGCATTTAATATGTGCAGACAAATAGGTGCAAAAATTTATTTAGCTGACATTGATAGAAGAACAGGTCAAATGACCCCCGACTTATTATTAGACTGTATAAAAGTTAATAAAATTAAAAAAGTAAAAATGATTTTAACAATGTATATGGGGGGATATCCAGAAAATGTATTCAAGTTCTATAAAATTAAAAAAAAATTTAATTGTTTGTTAGTTGAAGATGCATGCCATGCCCTAGGATCGGAATACAGATATAATAAAAAACTTATAAAAGTTGGTTCATGCAAGCATTCGGATATTTCAACATTTTCTCTCCATCCATTAAAGCCTATTACCACTGGTGAAGGAGGTCTAGTTACTACAAATAATGACCAATTAGCTAGAAAAATTAAAAATTTAAGATCTCATGGTATTATAAGAAATCCTAAGCTTCAGTGGCATTATAATATAGATCAATTAGGTTATAATTATAGATTAAGTGATATTAATTCTGCGCTAGGCATATCTCAATTAAAAAAAATTAAACCTTTTCTTATTCATAGAAAAAAAATTTATGATTATTATAAATTGAAACTTAATTCATTCAAAAACATAATTAATTTTCCAGATTATAATAGTAAAAATAATCCATCTTATCATTTAGTATTAATTAACATTGATTTCAAAAAAATTAAAAAAAAGAAAGATTTATTTCTAAAATATCTTAATAATAAAAATATAATTTGTCAGTTTCATTATATACCGATTTATAAATTCTCATTATATAAGGATAAAAAAATTAATCTAAATGGATCAGAAGAGTATTATGCTTCCACTATTAGTATTCCGATTTACCATACTTTAAATACTCAAAAACAAAATATAGTAATAAAGACAATTAAAAATTTTTTTAAGGATTTAAAATAAATTTTAATGAGTAACGATTATTTATTTTTAACTTTCTATTTAATAAAAAAAATATATTAATTGAAGAATGTTTTTATCTACAAGAAATTATCATTATTCTTATAAGTTTATTGTAAAATCAGCGAAAAAAAATTGTGAGGAAAAAGTAAAAAAAAAATTAGATTTATTAATTTTCAGATTAAAAAGAATTCCTTCATTTCAGTATATAATTTTTTTTTTATATATATTGCTTTCAGGTAGAATTTTTTTAAAAAATCGAGCAAAAATAACATATGCTAATATTGAAATAGGACGATTTGTATTAGCTGAAACTTTTTGTAATTATGAATGCTATTTAAATACATTTAATTTTTATAGGACCCTATTTAAAAATTTTTTAAAAGCAGGAGCTATAATAAATACCTGCAATTCTCTTAATAAGAAATTTAAAATTAGAGGTGTATATGTTGATCATTGTGGTTATTTAAACGGTATAATTTTTTCCTTTTTCGCCCTAGAAAAAAAAATTGTTTATTCAAATAATTATCCGCTTGGAATATTTTGTGTAGATTATAAAAAAAATAATAAGAAAGATTTAATAAAATATGAGAATGCATTAAGAATAAATATTAAAAAAAATATTAATTCAATACAAAAAAGAAAATCAGAAATAAAAATCTCAAAATTAGCAAAAGAGGCAACTTTTATTCCCTACATGATAAAAGTTAATTATAAAAAATTAGAAAATCTAGATTATAAGTCATTTGACTATGTTATTTACTGTCACTCTTTTACTGATGGGCAGTTATGGCATGGTTACTCAGGTTTTGAAAATATGCTGGATTGGTTAGAATTTACGTTAGATAACCTAATTAAAACTAATAAAAAAATTTTGATAAAACCGCATCCAAATTTTTATAATCATTCTTTGAATGCAGAAGCAATATGGGATAAAAAAATTTATGATACAGTTCTTGATAGATATAAAAAATATAAAAATTTAACTTTTATAAAAACACCCATTCACAACTATCTCTTGCTAAAAAAACTAAACAAAAATTGTATTTTATTGTCTGGATTTGGAACAGCTATACTCGAGAGTGCTTATATGAACTTTAAGTCAATTTGTACCAGTCATAACTTTTTTAATGAAAAATTTAAAATATCAAACATGTGGAAAGATAAAAAAAATTATTTAAATTTATTAAATTCTAGCTATCTAAAACTTAAAAGACCAAGCAAAATAGACTTATTAAAATTAGCCTATTGTATGTTTTTTTACCATACCTCGACATATCATAAAGACTTTTATGATAACATAATTAGAAGAAATCTTAAATTATCTGTTGAAAGATATCAAAAAAAATTTATGTCGCCGGGTAGGACTTTAATCTCTAAATCAAAATTAAAGTTATTAAATGATGAAACAAAATTATCTGAAAAAAAAATTATTAATGAAATAAGCAAAACTATTTTTGAAGTTAAGTAATGCGAATTGTTAAAATTTAAAGGTTATATTTATAAATGATTAAAACTGCAGTTATATTGTGTGGCGGTTATGGAACAAGACTTTATCCTCTAACTAAAAACAAACCAAAACCAATGGTCAAAGTAAATAAAAAACCATTTATTACTTATTTAATAAATCAATGCAAAGAAAACGGTATAAATAAGATTATTCTATTATGTGGATATAAAAATAAAATTATTGAAAACTATTTTAAAAATACAAAGCATGGTATAAAATTAATATGTCATTATGATCATCCTGACGTAGAAACCTATACAAGAATATTCAATGCAAGAGATTTATTAGATAAAAATTTTTTGCTTTTATATTCTGATAACTATAGTTCGCTAAATTTAAAAGATTTAACAAATAGATTTATTAAAACAAAAAGTAAATTTTTAATTTCTATAGTAAAAAAAGATACAGGAAACATAGATATATCCAACAAGAGTAGTAAAATTTCATCTTATTCATATAAAAAGAAAAAAAATTTTAGATTTGTTGATATTGGTTATATGATAATTAATAAACAGGAGCTTTTAAAACATTATTTTAAAGATAATAGCTCCCTAAGTAACTTAATTTATTTATTATCAAAAAAAAAAAAAATTGATTATTATATAAATGATACTGGATATTTAAGTATATCTGATCCCAATCGATTAAAAAAAACAGAAAAGTTTTTTCAAAAACAAATAATACTTATTGATAGGGATGGAGTACTTAATCAAAAAAATAAAAATCACCGTTACGTAAGAACAGTTAATGAACTTAATATTAATTTAAAATTTATTTATAAATATAAAGATAAACTAAAAGCAAAAAAAATTATTTGTATTACAAATCAAGCTGGAGTAGCCACAGGTGATCTTAAATTACAAGATTTAAATAAGATTAATAAAAAAATTAAATTTGAATTAAAAAAACATAAGATTGATATTTGCTCATTTTATATAAGCAAAGATCATTTCAAATCCAATAGTTTTTTCAGAAAACCAAATCATGGTCTTTTTTTAAAGGCGGCAAAGGATCATGAATTTATTTTAGATAGAACATTATATATTGGTGATGATTTAAGAGATGTAGAGGCTGCTTTTCGTGCCAAAACAAAATGCTTATACATTGGTGTAAAAAATATTACTAAAGAATTAAAAAAAAGATATGAATACACTCTTTTAAAAAAATTTTAAGTTTAGGAATTAAAAAAAGATGAAAAATGAAAATGTTATCATTACTAGAACTCCACTAAGAGTATCGTTCATAGGAGGAGGCACAGATATGCCTTATTTTTATGAAAAGTTTGGTGGAGCAACAATTAGTTGTGCTATAAAAAAATATATATACGTAACAGTGAAATACAATCATGCTTTTAATGAAAAATTTAGATTAAATTACTCAATAACCGAAAGTGTTAATAAAATTTCAGAGATAAAAAATGATAGAATTAAGTTAGCTTTGAAATTAATGAAAATAAAAAAACCAATATATATAAATACTTTTTCAGACATACCTGCAAATTCTGGATTAGGATCTTCAAGTTCATTTACTGTTGGATTAATTCATGCCCTTTTTAAGTTAGAAAACAAAAAAATTTCAATAAAGAGAATAACAGAATTAGCATTCAAGATTGAGTCAAAAATTACAAATAATTCTGTTGGAAAACAAGATCATTATATTGCTGCTTTTGGAGGTATCAAATTTATAGAATATAAAAAAAAAATTTATGTCAGAAAAATAAAAATTACTAAAAATTTACAATCGTTTATAAATAGTAACTATTTAATACATACGGGCTTATCAAGAGAAGCAAAAGATGTCTTAAAAAATCAAAAAAATAATAAATTTAAAAATTTTGAAAATTTAATGAATATTAAAAAATTAACATATACTTTTAAAAATAAAATTTTGAATAAAAATTCAAAAAACTTAGATTTCGTCAAAATTATTCAAAAATCCTGGATATTAAAAAAAAAATTATCTAAAAATATTACAAATGAAAAGATTGAAAAACTTAGTAGAAAATTGCAATCAATGGGGTTGATAGTTGAAAAATTACTAGGAGCTGGCAATGGTGGTTTTCTATTAGTCTATAAAGTTAAGAATCTAAAACAAAATTTTAATATAAAAAAAAGTAAATTTTTCAGAATTCAATTAGATTATGAAGGAACTAAAATTTTATAATTTTTTATCTGAGAAATAATTAATTTTTATTAAGATAAAACTTAAGTTTTAATTTATAATAAGATATTTTCACATAATTAATAAAAAAATTTATGCAGAGCTTTCTGTGAGTTGTGATAATTATTTGATGAACATCTATTATGTTTACCTAAATTTATCATTTTATTGAATTTTTAGACTAAAGTGATCAAAACTAACTGTACTTTAATAAAATGACTTCTGCTTTAATAAATTTAACTTTACTGAATTAATAAAATATATATATGTGTTCAAAACATACAAAGAAGAGTAACAATAGGAAATATGACCCAAGAAAATATCTTTGATATCTCTGATGGTAAAATTATGAATCAATATAGAAAAGATTTGATAAATGAGAAAAGAGCAAATAGTCCATGCACTATGTGTAATGCAGAAGGAACTATATTAGGAAAATAACATACAAAAACATGGAAACAAATTTATAAGTAAGACATTTATGAAAGAATATTTTAATTTAAAAATTTTTTATGAATTTTAATAATAAAGTTTTTTTAATAACGGGTGGAACGGGCAGTTTTGGAAGAGCATTTTCTACTTATTTATTAAAGTTCCATAAACCTAAAAAAATTATAATATTTAGTAGAGATGAGTTCTTACAATTTGAAATGAGTAAAGAAGAAATTTATAAAAAAAATGAAAAAATTATGAGATTTTTCATAGGCGATGTTAGAGATTATAAAAGACTAGAATATGCAATGTATAAAGTTGATTATGTAATTCATGCTGCAGCGTTAAAACAAGTGCCTACTGCGGAATATAATCCTGATGAATTTGTTAAAACAAATATTACAGGAGCCCAAAATGTTATTGATGCTTGTATTGCTGCAAATGTCAAAAAAGTAGTTGCACTGTCTACAGATAAAGCAGCCGCTCCTATTAATTTATATGGAGCTACAAAACTATGTTCAGATAAACTATTTACCTCAGCTAATAATAAAATAGGTAATAGAAAAATAATATTTAGTGTTGTTCGTTATGGTAATGTTATGGGAAGTCGTGGATCTGTTATTCCCTATTTTATGAGATTAAAAAAATCAGAAGCTTTTCCAATAACTGACACTAGAATGACAAGATTTAATATAACCATGAATGAAAGTATAAATTTAGTATTTTTTGCATTAGAAAATGGAAAAGGAAGTGAAATTTTTGTCCCTAAAATTCCTAGCTATAAGATTTTAGACGTTGCAAAAGCAATTAATGGAAATTGCAAAACTAAGATTGTAGGAATAAGAGCAGGTGAAAAAATTCATGAAGAGATGATTACTGAAAGTGACAGTTATTCTACATTTGACCTAGGCAACTGCTACACAATTGTTAATCCATCCAACGAACTAGTATTAAGATTTTATAAAAAAAATAAAAAATTTAAGAAAGTTCCCGAAAATTTTTCGTATAATAGCGGTGAAAATGATTATAATTTAACAGTTAAACAGTTAAGGGATTTAATTAATAAAATATAAATGAAAAGACCTTGGAAAATAATAAACAAGTCTAAATATAAGAAAATTCAAGATTGTTTATTTTTTTTAAATACTAGCAGGATAAGTTTATGATTTTCTTTACTAAACTTAAGAGCAATTTCTTTACTAATGCCTCTTCTAGCAACACTTATCAATGTTATTTTTTTCATAATCTTATCTATAATAATATATTTTTTATTATATTGTATTATTTATTATTTTACACGGGACAGGTTTACATATCAATTTCTTAAGATAATAATAAACTATTTTACTTTAGTAATAAACTAAACTTGGAGTACAGTTCTGAAAAATTTTATAAAAAAAGCTCAAGAAATTTTAACCACAAGAGATAAAAAAAATATTTCAATTTCTATAGTTTTATTAATAATTAAATCTATTTTAGAGGTAATTGGTATTGGTTTAATTATACCAATTTTAACTTATACTACTAGTCAAAATGAGGATAAATTTCTATATGAAAATTTACCTTTTTTACAGAGATTTGATAATCAACAATTAATATTATTTTTTGTTATAATTTTTGTTTTTGTTTATTTAATCAAAACTCTTTTCAATATTTTTTATAATTCTTGGAGTGCAAGATTCACAAATAATTTATCTGTAAGTTTAACAAATAGAGTACTAAAAAAATATCTAAATAAAGGTTATATTTTTTTCTTAGAGAATAATCCTTCGTTTTTTGTAAGAAATATTACTTCTGAAACAAGTCTTTTTGCCATGGGTCTTATTGGCAATCTAATAACGTGCTTTACACAAATTGTTTTTATATTTTCTGTTTGTTTATTTCTTGTTATTTATAATTTTTATTCTTTTTATGTAATTTTATTTTTATTAATTGTTTGTGGTATTATTATGAAAACTTTAAATAATAAATTTAAAAAATGGGGCTTGGTAAGAATAAATGAATCAGCTTTATTTCTAAAGAAAATTAATGAAATAATTGGAAGTGTTAAAGAAGTAATTTTATACAATAAAAGAGAGTTTTTTGCTGACGAAGTTCATATGCATAGTAAAAAATTAGCAAAAGCAAATATTTACAGAGACACTGCTTTAGCTTTTGGTGCACCAATAGTTGAATTTATTGCAATTTTCATTTTTTTTTCATTTTTTTTAATTTTAATAATTTACTCATCGATTGATCTCAATGAGGTTACTGTTTTATTTGGTGTATTTGCTTTTGCTTGTGTAAAGCTTCTGCCAGCAGCAACATCTCTTTTAAGATCTCTACAAGGAATTAAGTTTAATATGCCAGCTTGTGATGTAGTTTATGATATTTTAATAAACTCTGATGTACCCAATAATTTTAGTGATACAGAAAAATATAAAAGAACTATTTTAAATAGTATAAAATTTGAAAACATTAGTTTTTCATATAAAAATCAAAAAAATCCAACACTAGATCAAGTAAATTTTGAAATAAATAAAGGTGACAAAATTGCAATTATCGGAGAGACGGGATCTGGAAAAACAACCTTATTGAATATTATTGCAACTTTGGTCACTCCATCTAATGGAAAAATATCGATAAATGGTTCAGATCAATTAGATGGGTTTAAAGAAATTCGAAACAATGTAGGCTATGTGCCACAATCAGTTTATCTTTCTGACAATTCAATTATTTCTAATATTAGCCTGTCCAATGAATTTTCGTTGGAAGATGAAGATAAAATACTGACAATATTGAAATCACTAAACCTAAGTCTGATTAACAATAGGCCAATCGACTTATATAATGCAATAGGTGACAGAGGGTCTAAACTTTCGGGGGGACAAATTCAGCGAATTGGGATTGCAAGAGCTTTATTTAGAGATCCAAGTATCTTAATTTTAGACGAGGCAACTAATGCATTAGATGCTAAAACTGAAAAAAAAATATTAGACAACATATCCAAAATGTTTGAAGATAAATTTATTATATTATGTACTCATAAAAAAGAATTATTAAAGTATTGTAACAAAATATTAGAGATAAAAAACAATACTGTTATATTTAAAACAAGCCAAGATAGATAATATTATAAAATAAAATATAAGAAATTAATTATATGAATATTCTTCTTAAAAAAATATTAACAATATTTATTTCTCTTATGAGAAGAACAAAGAATTATACAATTCAAAAATTTTTTGTAGTTTTATCTAATATTTTAATTGTTAATTCTAGAAAATCATATGATCAATATAATTTACTAGAAGATGCTGAATTAAAATTTTTTTCTCAGAATGGAGAAGATGGAATAATTGATTATATTATTCAAAAACTTGGTCTAAAAAAACCTAGTTTTGTTGAGATAGGTATTGGAGATTATTCAGAGTCGAATACAAGGTTTTTATATGAAACATATTACAGTAATGGCTTAGTGGTGGATATTCTAAAAGATTTAAAAGAAAAAGTTTCATCAAATGTAAGTTTGTGGAGAGGAAATTTACATGTAGTTGAAAAAAAAATTTCTTCAGAAAATATTAATGAAATTTTATCAAACTATGCAAATTTTAATATTGATATTTTTAGTATTGATGTTGATGGTATTGATTACTGGATATTAAAGAAAATTGAGCCTAAAATCAGCAAGGTAATCATTTTAGAATATAATTCAATTTTTGGTCCAGAGTTAGAAGTAACAGTTCCAAATAATAAAGATTTTAACAGAACTAAAGAGCATTATTCAAATTTATATTATGGGGCTTCATTAAATGCTTATATTAAATTAATGGAGGAGAAAGGTTATTATCTTTTAGGAATAAATAGGCTACGAAATAATGCTTTTTTTATAAATAATGATTTTCCAAAAAAAAATTTTTTTAACAAAATTCAAGAAATGAATTTAATTGATTGTACTGATGCAAATTTTAGTGAAAGTAGAAATATAAACGGAAATTTAAATTTTCTTAGAAGCAGTCAGAAAATTAATGAGATTAAGGATTGTCAAATTATCAACTTGGAAAGTAATAAAAATAAGTTAATTAAAGTAAAAGACTTATTTTAATAAAAATTAGATATGAAAGTTGTTTTTTCAAATACAATTTTTTTTTTACAAAAAAAAGGTGGTATTTCTAGATATTTTGTAAATTTAAATAAAGAATTAAGAAAAAATAAAATCAATTCAAAAATTATAGCTCCAATAAATAAAAATATTTATTTAAAAAAATCAGATTCAAACAATATATCTTTTTTTATTAAAAGATTCCCCAGAAACTTTTTTTTATACAAACTAAATAATTTTTTATTTAGCTATTTTTTAAAAAAAGAAAATCCAGATATTATTCATGAAACATATTTTGATAAAAATAATTTAAATATTTTGAAAAATAAAATCAAAATAGTTACTGTTTATGACTTGATACATGAAAAATTTTCAAAGTTTTATTCTAAGGAGAAATCAGTAGAAAAAAATAAAATACTTAAAAATGTTGATCATTTTGTATGTATTTCTAAAAAAACACAAAATGATTTTATTAATTATTATAACATTCCTACTAAAAAGACTAGCGTAATATATTTGGGGTGTGATCACTTAAAGAAATATAAAAAAAAAAATAATTTTAAATTAAAAGATGAGTACTTTTTATATGTTGGTGATAGAAATGGTTATAAAAATTTCGCAATTTTATGTGAAGCGATAAATAAATCAAAAAAATTAAAAAATATGAAAGTAATTTGTTTTGGAGGAGGCAAATTTTCAAATCAAGAAATAAAGAAATATAATTTAAAAAGTAATTTTATAAATTATCAAGGAAATGATTTTTTAATGTCTAATTTATATAAAAATGCTAGGGCTTATATTAATACCTCAAAATATGAAGGTTTTGGTATACCCAATATAGAGGCAATGTACTTAGGGTGTCCAGTAATTACATCAGACTTTTCAGTATTTAAAGAAATTGGTGGTAATTCAATTTTGTTTTTTAAGAATGGTGATTACAAAGATTTAGCTAACAAAATGATTTATTTCTTGGATAAAAAAAATAGAGATATTTATATTAAAAGAGGAATCAAAAATTCTAAAAAATTCACATGGTCTAAGTGTGCAATTCAAACAAAAGATTTATATGAGAGTTTAGTTAAAACTAAATAAATAATCATAATAATGACCTTTCCAGTTTTAGCGTTTTTTTAAAAAAAAAGATAAATTAGCTTTGAAGCATAAAAAATATAAATAAATTTTATCCATTGTATTCAGCTCTTTTCTAAAAATAGTTTTTTTGAAAAAGTCCTTAGTTAACTCATACATAGGCAATAAAGCATATATTTTTTTAGAATTGTACTGTGCATAATCGAGAAAGCTCTTTGACCTTGAAAATCCTTTGACACCAAAAATAATATAACTTTTTTCCAGTGTTTTAAATTTTCCATCTAACAATAAATCTAGAGCAACCATCCAGTCGTTTGCTAAATAATCTTTGGACATTTTAGTAGCTTTTTTTAAAGTATTATTCCTTATCAAGCTATAAAAAATATTATGTGATAAATATCTAATATTGAAGAAATGTTTAATTCTATCATACAAACCTTCATTTAAATTGTGAGAATAATAATTTTTTTTATCATTTTCAAAAAAAAATTTTGACGAAGATGCAATATAGTCAGAATTTTTTTCCAAAAAATTAAAATTTTCTTCTATATAATTAGGTGACATAAAATCATCTGCAGCGTTCCATCTAAAATATTTACCTTTTGATTGTTCCAAAACAAATTGAAAATTTTCTCCTCCAGATATTTCTTTTCTTTGATCAAAAACCTTAATTCTTTTATCAGTTTTAGATATATCTTCTAAGAAAACTTTTGTTTTATCAGTTGAACAGTTATTAGAAATAATAATTTCAATATTATTGTAACTTTGATTCAATATTGAATATAACGCTTTTTCTAAATTTATATCTTTTTCTGTCTTATTTTTAAATCCATTTTTAACTGGAATACCAATGCTTATTAGTGGTTTCATCATCTATTTTTTTGTAAACAAGCTTTAAGTTTTTTGTTGCAACCCCAAAATGTATCTGGCTCAATATTCTTTTTTATAATCTTTATATATTCAACATTTGGTTTAACATTTTCTAATTTAGAAATATTATTAATTAATTTTTTTAATGTAATTCCTTTTCCTGAGCATATATTTACTAGACCAAAGTTTATTTTTTTTAAACTTAAGTTAATAATAATTTGACAGACCTTTTTAATATGCAAATAATCTCTTATTTTATTTCCAGAGACAAAAATTTTATTATTTTTTTCTTTTGATGAATTAATTACCTGATTATAAAGAGTATTTCGTGTGTTATGTTTACCATAAATATAAAATATTCTTCCCCAGATTAAATTAAATTCATATTTTTTTTGTAAAAAAAAGATATTTTTTTTTAGCTTACATTTAGCTTTTGCAAATTTATTATTAGGAATTTCTTTTTTATTTTCATCCAGTTTTCCATTCTGGTAGCCATATTCTAAGCAGCTACCTGCTATAAATATATTTTTAAGACCATTTTTTACAAGATCTATAATAAATTTTTTTTGGTTTGGGAGCTCTTTTCTTTCATGAAAATTTAATTGATAATTTGGAAGATTAGACCATGCTAAATGAATAACAAGATCTGGTGAATTTAGATATTTAAAAAAATTTTTATTTTTATGTATATCTAAAAATTTCCATTTTATATTTTTTTTATATAAATAATTTTTATCTATTTTAGATTTAATATTATAAGTTGCTATAACTTGGTGTCTTGATGATAAGTGTCTGATTAAATTTGATCCAATAAAACCTGTTGCACCAGTAACTGCAATTTTCATTTCATTTTCCTTTTTTATATACCTTAAATTTATTCAAAATTAAATCTAGTCCCAGATTAAAAATATTGATAAATAAATTGAGCAAGGCACAAATAATCTTGTTTTTCCAGCTTATCCAAAGATATTCATCTTTTTTTATTACTTTTGGAACACTTTTTATATCTGCTTGGTTTACTTTGGGAATATTTACAGGGTACAATTTATTCATTTTAATTTTATATACATAAAATTTATATAATTATTCATTAAATTAAGATTTTATTTTGGATATAACGCATTATGTTTTTTGAAAAAAGTATAAATTTATTTCGTATGTTACTTGTTTTTTAATATATCTTTAAATATAATGAAAGTCTCAATAAATAATAATAAATTATCTAAATAATTACTAAAATTTAATCATTGATACTACTATAAATAATTTTATATGGAAAAAAATTTAATTGTTACTGGATCATCTGGTTTAGTTGGATCTGAAATAGTTGAATTATTATCAAAGGATTTTAATCAAGTTTTTGGTATTGACAATAACTTAAGAAGGTTTTTTTTTGGAAATCAAGGAGATGTTAAACACAGAGAAAGATCACTAAAAAAAAAAATAAAAAATTATACTCATTTTAATTTAGATATTAGAGAAAGAAATAAAATCTTCAATTTAGTAAAAAAAACTAAACCGTTTGCCATTATTCATTGCGCAGGTCAACCAAGCCACGATTTAGCTGCAAAAATTCCTTTTGATGATTTTGAAACAAATGCAAATGGAACATTGAATCTTTTAGAAGCAGTGAGAAGATACAGCAAAAAAACAATTTTTATTTTTTTATCTACAAATAAAGTTTATGGAGACAATCCAAATAAGTTAGAACTTAATGAGCTTAAGACAAGATATGAATATAAAAATAAATATTTTAAAAAAGGTATTAATGAAAAATTATCAATAGATCAAAATACGCATTCTATTTTTGGAGCATCAAAATTATCAGCAGATATTTTGGTACAAGAATATGGAAGATATTTTGATATTTTCACGTGCTGCTTAAGGGCTGGTTGCATTACTGGACCAAACCATGCTGGAGTGGAACTTCATGGTTTTTTGAATTACCTAATTAAGTGCAATGTAAAAAAAATTATGTATTCAATTTATGGTTATAAAGGAAAGCAAGTAAGAGATAATATACATGCTTATGATTTAGTACAATTTATAAGATTATTTTTAGAAAAACCACGAAAAGCAGAAGTATATAATATTGGTGGTGGTAAAAATAACTCAATATCTATTTTGGAGGCTTTTAATAAAATTGCCAATTTGTCCGGTATTAAAATGATCTCTGAGTATAAAAAAAAAGCCAGAATTGGAGACCATATCTGTTATTATAGTGATTTAACTAAAATAAAAAAACATTATCCTAGTTGGCATATAGAAAAAAAACTAGATAATATTTTTGAAGAAATCTTGCAAAGGTATTTGTAAATAATATTAATGATAATAGTTAATTTAAAAGGTGGTTTGGGAAATCAAATGTTTCAATATGCTTTAGGTTATGTTTTAGCAAAAAAAAAAAATTGTGATTTATTTTGTGATATTAGGCTTCAGGAGTTTTATAAAAAAAACCCACCACCAAGAAATGTTCCAAGAGAAATTGATTTAGATATCTTTGGCATAAATGTTAAACAACCAAGCAATTGGCTTCTGTTAAAAGTTTTACAAAACTTTTCAAATTATAGATTAAGAAAACATATTATTTTTATTATAGATTTTTTTGGAATTTTAGCATTAAGAGAAAGAAAAAGATTTTTTGAAAAAAGAGTTTTTGATAATAAGTCTATAAATTTATATTTAGATGGTTATTGGCAGAGTGAAAAATATTTCATTGATCATAAAAAAGATATCCTAAAAATTTTTAATTTTAGTAATTTAAAAAATGAGTCTAAGAATGTTTCATTTTTTAAGAGTATTAATTTAAATAATTGTGTTTGTTTGAATGTTAGAAGGTCAGATTTTTTAAATAATCCAGAGCATAATACGGTAGATATAAACTATTATAAAAATGCTATAAATTTAATGGAAAAAAAAATTAATAGTGAATTAAATTATTATATTTTTTCTGATGATATTGATTGGTGTGAAAAAAACTTTAAGTTTTTGAAAAAAAAATTTATTGTTAATCATAGCTTTGCTGGAAAGAAATTTATAAATTATTTATATTTAATGACTAATTTTAAATTTTATATAATACCAAATAGTACTTTTGCATGGTGGGGAGCTTGGCTTTCGCAAATAGAAAAAAAAATAGTTATTGCACCAAAAAAATGGAGTGGATTATGTGATAATGATAAAATTGATATAGTTCCCAATAATTGGATTAAGTTATGAGTTTACCGTTATTTTTAAAACCTAAGGGATATTATGAAATATTAAGAGTTGGACCAAATAAAGATGGTGGATACTTAGTTGGAAAAAAATCATTAGTCAATTCTAAATACCTTATAAGTTTTGGTATATTTGATGATTGGATATTTGAAAAAGATTTTTTAAAAAAAAATAGCATTGTAAAGATTAATTGTTATGATGATTTTTTATCAGCAAGCTGGTTATTTAAAAATATTTTTAAATTTTTGTTTAATTTTAAATTAAATTTAACAATTAAAAAAATTATAATTTTTATTGATTATTTATTTATTAAAAAAAAAATTAATTTTATTAAAAAAAAAATTATATCAAAAGATTTGATAGAAATATCAAAATATAAAAAAGACATTTTTTTAAAAATTGATATTGAAGGGTCAGAATATAGAATATTAAATGATATCTTAGACATCGAAAAAAATTTGACTGGAATGATTATTGAATTTCATGATGTTGATTTGCATTTAGAAAGAATTGAAAATTTTATTAAACGTTTGAAATTTTTAAAATTAATTCATATTCATCCAAATAATTATGGTGAGATCAATTCAGAAAATATCCCAACCCTGATTGAATTAACTTTTGAAAAGGATTCAGATTATATCTATGATGAAGCTCACTTTCCAAATAGTCTTGATTACAAAAATAAAGAAAATTCAGAAGATATCAAATTAAAATTTAATAAAAGTTAATGAACAAAAAAAAAATTAGTTTATATATAATATTATTTTCATTTTTATTTTCAATATTTGTAAGTCAATATAATGTAGAAAATTTTGATAAGAATATTTATACGGATGAGGGAATAATCTATCATCAAATGATTAAATCTGATCCATATAGGTATTTAAGTGAAGGTCATGATATAAAAAAAGAATGGGATGATGGGGTTCCCTTTTTTAAATCTGGTCCAGAAAACTATACCAAGTATTTACCATCAAGAATTGCAGCGTTATATTATTATATTTTTGATTATGAATTTTATAATGATGAAAATATTCAGAAAAGAGTGAAAACAGGTAATCATAATTTCTATTTATTTTTTCAGTGTTTTTTTTATTTTTTATCTCTTTTTATTTTTTCTAAATCAATTTATCCTGTAATAAAAAATAATTTTATATCAAATATTGTAATTATTTTTTTATGTATCGAACCAACAATATTTCAATATCACACATCTTTTTGGAGTGAGAGTTATTTTTTTTCATTTCAGCTATTACTTTTGTCATTTATGTTTAAATCTCAAAATTTAAAAAACTTAATGTTCGTGGGTTTTTTTTTAGGTATTTTAGCCTTGCAAAAACAAGTAGCATTTTTTTATATTATTCCAATATTACTTTATTATCTCTACTTTATACAAAAAAGTAAAATTAGAAAAATATTATTAATTTTTTCATCCTATTTTTTGATTTTAAGTATTCTTGGATTTAATAATCTTGGTCGCACTGGAAATTTCTTCATATTAACTGCTGATACTAAGAATATGTTACATTTATATTTAGTAGAGCATGTAATGATGAAAAAAAATAAAATAACAGGAAATGAATTTCGAATTGAAGAAGGGAAGATAATGTATGAATGGATTAAAACAAATAACATTAATTATGATAAATCCAAGATAGACTCTAAAAAAGATTACAGTTATTTTATTTATAGAGATGCAATAATTAACGAAAAAGATATTACTTCTTTCGATAATGAATTATCAGTTAGGACGATAAAATATATAAAAAAATATCCAATCGATGTCTCAAAATTTGTTATAAAAAAAGCTATTCATACAATTTTACTAAATCCTTTTCATATATATTCAGACAATAATTTTGAGTCCGGAGAAGTCTATTATACAACTAAACAACATGACAATTTAGTTTATTATAGAATTCCTTATAGTTTTATAATTTATTCAATTTGTATATTGGGCTTTGTTAATTTATTAAAACAAAAAAAATATAATATCTTAGCACTTTTACTAGTTTCAATAATTTATTTTTATTCACTTGTTATGTGGCATGGTAATACAAGATATTTTGTGCCTAATCTTATATATATGTCAATATTTTTTGGATATGGTGCTTCATTTATAAAAGATAGATTAGAAGCTAAATTAAAAAAAAAAAAATTATTTAATTAAAATAAATTTTAATAAATTAAAAATTGTTCTAAATATTTCAATTTTTGGTATTTTTGATATCCCATGAACTCTGTCATTAAATATTATTGGTATTTCACACATACTAACATTTTTTAACTTTAAAAGGTGTATGGTGCCCATAAAAAAACTATAGCCAGAAGATTTTACTAAATTTAAACTAAAACTTTTTAATTTTACTAAATTGAAACCTCTATAAGACGTTGTATGTTCGTTTAATGACGACCTTAGTAAGATTTTTATCAATTTATTCCCAAAAGAACTTATCAAATATCTTAATAATGGTTGGTTATTTTTAGCCCCTTTTATATATCTTGAACCAATAACAAAATCATACTGATTCAAAAGATTAATGAATTTTGAAATTTCATTTGGTTCATGTGATAGATCTGCATCTAGCGTTATTAATTTTTCATATCTATTTTTTTTTGCGTATTCATAAGCTAGCTTGTGAGCCGTATCTAACCCTAATTTTTTTTGTCTTTTTATCAGAGTTAATCTTTTATCAATTTGATTATGAGATTTAATAACTTCAAAGGTTTTATCAGGGCTATTATCATCAATAATTAGAAGATCAACTTCATTACTCGCTTTAAAAACTTCCTCAATAAATTTTTCTATATTTTTACCTTCATTATAAGTAGCAGTGAAAATTAAAGTTTTATTCATATAGTATAAATTTAAATTTTTTTGAATATAGTGTATTACTATAATATATTTTCTGTATAAACAGGTAAAGTTACAATTAAAGCTTGATTAAGAATTAATTAATTAAATATGAATAAAAAAATTGCTTTTATTTTTGGAATAACTGGACAAGATGGATCATATTTAGCTAATTTATTAATTAATAAGAATTTTAAAATATTTGGATTTACACGATCTAAAAAAAAAAAAAATTTAGTAAATTTAGAAAAACTATCTATATTAAATAAGGTTAGCTTATTTGAGTATTTAAAAAATGATAATAAATTTATAGAAAAAAAAATTTTAAAAATAAAACCATCACAAATATATATATTATCAGGACTATCATCTGTTAAAAAATCTTTCTCTAGTCCAATAGAAACTTATAGAAGTAATATAATTATTCCTTTTAAAATTTTAGAGATTTGCAGAAAAAGAAAATTAGATATAAAAATTTATAATTCTGTATCAACAGACTGTTTTGGTAATCAAAAAAGTATACTTAATGAAAAATCAAATTTCTACCCTGTTAGTCCATATGCTAAATCAAAAAGTTATGCATTTTGGCTAATTAAATATTATAGAGAAACATTTAAGGTAAAGTGTGTAAGTGGAATTGTCTCAAATCATGAGTCAATATTAAGAAATAAAAATTTTGTTACTAAAAAAATAACTGAATATATCAAAAACTTTAATTTTAAAAAAAAACTTATTATGGGTAATACAAATGTATATAGAGATTGGGGTTGGGCACCTGATTATGTTGATGCTATTCACAAAATTAATAGTTCTGAAAAAAGATCTGACTATGTTGTAGCAACTGGTAAATCTACTTCATTGGATTATTTTATAAAGAAAGCTTTTTCTATAAGCAAGATAGATCAAAGTTATTATGTAAAAAATAATAAAAATTATTTGAGAAATAAGGAGGTAAACAAAGTTTACTGTGATAATAAAAAAATAAAAAATAATCTTGGATGGACACCAAAGCATAATATTAATCAGATTATAAAAAAATTACTTAATAACGAATTGTTATAATTTTTTTATAATGTTTCAAAAAAATATTAAAGACTTGACAGATGAAAATAAGCTTATTTATATTTAACCCTTATTCTGGAATTGGTGGGGGAGATAAAACATTATATAGATTTTTAAACTCAGTAAATTTTGAAAAATTTAATGTAACCCTTATTACCCTATCAAATATAAAGAAATTCTCAAAAAAAATAAAAATAATTAAATTGAAATCTAGTTCAACTTTTATCAGTTTTTTTCAAATTCAAAAAATTATAGCAAATGATAATTCATCAAAAAAGATTTTTTTTTCAATGCAATATTTTGTTAATGTTCCAGCTATACTTTTCTTAAGAAAAATAAAAAACTTAAAGATATTTATTTATGAAATTAATCACCCAAATGAACTAGATTATAGCGAAAATATAATAAGATATTTTAAAAAAAAAATACTAAAGCTCTTAATAAAAAAGATCTATAAAAAAGCTGATATTATTGCATCAAATAGTGAGGAATTAAGTAAAGACCTATCTACTTTAATAAATAAAAAAGTAAAAACAATTTATAACCCCTGTTTTTTCAAAATTAATTTTTATAAAAAAAGAAAGATTAATTTTAATAAAATAAATATTTTAAATATTGCAAGATTTGAACATCAAAAAGATCATATGACTTTGTTAAAAGCGATTAACCTCTCCAAAGTAAAGGATAAAATAAAATTAAATTTAATTGGGTATGGATCGAAAGAAAAATTAATTCGAAATTATATTTTTAAAAATAATATTAATTGTAAGATTTATAAAAAAAATCAAGAATTGAGCCAATTTTATAGGTCAAATGATTTATTTGTTCTTTCATCCTTATATGAAGGCTTGCCTACTGTTATGATTGAGGCAGCTAGTTATTGTTTGCCAATCATATCATCTAAATTTAAAAGTGGTTCTAGAGAAATTTTAGGAAATAATAAATTTGGATATTTGTTCCCAGTCAAGGATTACAGACTGCTATCCTCTTTATTGGATGATTTCTATGAAAATAGAGAAACTTTTCACAAAAAAGAAAAATTATGTAGAAAAAACTTAGAAAAATTTTCGTACAAAAAAAATATAAGAAAATTTAATTTTTTTCTAGATAAATTGTCTTATTAATTTATTTAAACTTTTATAATGAGAAAATAGTGTAAATTCTTTAACATATCTCATTGCTTTAATAATTTTAATTTTACTATTATTGTCTTTTTCAGATACAATTAATTGATTAACGAAATCATGTTCATTGTTTTTTTCAAAAAAATAACACATATCTGAATTTTTATACATCTCAAGAGGACCATTATTAACAATAGATGTAACAACTTTTTTTTTTAAATAACATGCCTCTAGGATAGCAAATCCTGGATCTTCATATTTAGATGTAGAAATAAATGCTGAACATTTATTTAAATATGGATAAATATTTTTCTTAAAGCCCAAAAGAAAGATATTATTTTGAGCATTATTGTCAAAAATTATTTTTCTTAAATTTTGGGACTCTTCTCCAGATCCAATAATAATTAATTTTTTAATATCAAATTTATCAATGTTCTTAGCAAAATGACTTACTAGAAAATCAAAATTTTTTTGAGATGTTAACCTTCCTATACTTAAATAAAATTTATCATTAGTCGGGATATTATGAATTATATCTTTTTTAAGAATACCAATATTCCGACAATTAATAATTGGATCTCTTAATAAATTTATTTTTTTTTCATCAAAAATTTTTTTTTTAATTAAAAAGTTCTTTGTCAATATTGTAGGAGTAGTTATTTGATGTATGTACCGTGCAAAAAATCTCCAAAAAAAACTTCTTAAAAAATGCATATTAGGCAAACCTGAAATTCTTAAAATTATTTTGGTATGTTTAGATAGTATTGGGCTTAGTATAATAGGAAGTATGGTTAATAAATGTATAATTAAAAAATCAGGTTTTTCTTTTTTCACAAATTTTATTAACGGTACAATATTTAAAAGAAAAACTATTACAAATGTTAGTTTACTCAATAAAAAACCTTCCTTAGGCATAATTTTAAAAAAATTACGCTTTTGAAGATCGTGAACAGAAATATCATCAGTGTTATTTTTGTAAAAACTCCATTCACCATAAGAGTTTAAGATTTTGATTTTTGAGCTTTGAGAGTTTTTTGAGTATTTCCTTAAAGAAACAGCAGAATTTTTAACTGCATCTATAGTTGCAATATGTGTTAAGAAAGGGCACCAGTAACAAATTTGCATAATTGTATAAATATAAATATTTTAATTAATCATATATACATATTAATGAATAACAAAAATATAAATAAAATAAAATTTTCGATTATCACTGTTACAAAAAATAGTGAAAAATATCTCGAAAGAAATATTCTAAGTTTAAAGAAACAAATCTATAATAATTATGAGCATATTATTATAGATTCTAATTCCAAAGATAAGACAAAAAAAATTTTAAAGAAATATAAATCAGGCTTAAAGATTTTATCAGAAGAAGATGAGGGACTTTATTACGCAATGAATAAAGGAATAAAATTAGCCTCAGGTCAAGTAATTGGCATATTGAATTCAGATGATTTTTATTACCCAAAAGCATTAAAAATTATTAATGATTATTTTACCAATAACCCAGAAATAGATTTTGTATTTGGATCAACTATTAAATATAATAAAATTATGACAGGTTTTAATCCATGGAAAATATATTGGACTTTTGGATTTTACACAACACATTCTGTTGGTTTTTTTATTAAAACTAAGTCACAAAAAAAAATTGGTTTTTATAATACAAAATTTAAATATTCGGCAGATTATGATTTATTTTACAGAATGATTGTAAAAAAAAAAATGAAAGGAATAGCTACAAAAAAAAATGAATTAATAGGATATTTCCAACCTGGTGGAATTTCTGACAAAATTAAATATTTGGATTATCTTAACGAAAATACTAAAATTAGGTTACACAATAATCAAAATTATTTTTTGGTAATGTTAATACATTTTTTAAGATATATAAAACGATGGAAATTAATAGCAAAACAATCAAAAGATTGATTTAATGAAAATTTTAGTAACAGGTTGTGCGGGGTTCTTGGGTTATCATATTTGTGATGAATTATTAAAAGATAATAATCACAACACAATTATAGGTATTGATAATATTAATGATTATTATTCCCAAGGAATAAAAAAGAAAAGATTGAAGGATTTAAAAAAAAAAAAAAATTTTTTTTTTTTTAAAATTGATATTTCAAACGAAAAGAAATTAAAAAGAATATTTGATAACCATAAATTTGAAATTATAATTCATTTAGCTGCACAAGCAGGTGTGCGACATGCACTTAAAGATCCAGAATCATATTTAGATAGTAATATTAAAGGTTTTTTAAATTTAGTTGATAATTTAAAAACTAACAGTGTTAAAAAATTTATTTTTGCATCATCAAGTTCAGTTTATGGAGAGGGCAAAAAATTTCCACAATCAGAGGAAATGAAACCAAAGCCTATAAATATTTATTCTTCAACTAAATTATTAAATGAAGAAATTATTAGAGATTATTCTAATATATCTAAAATAAAATTTATCGGTCTTAGATTTTTTACCATTTATGGATCTCATGGTAGGCCAGATATGTTTTTATTTAAGTTATTAAAATCTATTTTTAAAAAAGATTTTTTTTATCTTAATAATTATGGAAATCATTTAAGAGATTTTACACATGTAGATGATGTTAAAATGATTATCAAAAAATTGATTAATAAAAAAATTGGAAAAAAATTTCAAATTTTTAATATAAGTTCGAATAAACCTATAAATATATTAAAATTAATTTCTGCTGTATCAAAAATTACTTCAATTAGTCCTAAAATTATTAAAATTGAAAAACATAAAGCAGATGTTTTAAAAACCCATGGAAGTAATATTAAGATTAAAAAATATTTAAATCTTAAAAAATTTAGAAATATCTATAATGAATTGTTGCCAATTGTTAAATGGTACAAAGATAATAAATTTTATAAATTTTAATACAATCAATTAATTAGGTAAATAAATTTATAAATACTAATTTTAAAAACAGTAACAAGATAATAAAAAAGATATATAAAATAGAAAAAAAATAATATTTTTCTGTCTTCAAAAAATCTTTTTTTTATATCTATATCTGAAATTATAAAAAATAAAATTACTACCAAAATATCATAGTACTTATTGTATATTGTATACTGAATATTAGATAAAATTATTAATAAATAGATTATATAATTATTAATTTTGTTATTAAACAAAATATAAAAACATATAATTGATATAAAAAATATAACAAAAAGAAATATATCATTTCCAAAAAGTACGTGTGAAAACTTATGAACAAATCCCCCCCCATGGATTGCTGTAAATTCATAATTAAAAAAAAAAGATAATAAAATTGTTATTAATATAAATAATAATATTTTTATATGGTTTAAATTGTGAATTATTTCTTTTATTAATTTAAAAGGATTTATAATTGGAAATAAGAAGTATAAAATTATTGTAGAGATTATAATTATTTTATTAAAAAAATTTAAAGAGGTTCCAATACCAACATCTACTCCTGTAGTTTTCAAAAAAAAAATACCATTTTCAATTAAAAAAATTACAGCTGGTATAATAAATAAAATATTAATTAAAATTATTAAAAAAATATTTGAATTTTTAAGATATTTATAAAAATTAAAAAGATAAAAGAGATTAAATACAGCAAGTGGGGGGTGAATATATGCGGCTAAAATTATAAATAAAGTTGTTAAAATTGCATACTTAATTTCTTTGTTTGTTTCTTTGCTTTCTAAAAAAAGCAAATAATAGAATAATGAAATTATAAAAAATAAAATTCCCCATAATAAAGGGTATGGCCAAACTGATAAGGATCTAACTGTTGGTGATAGAAATATAAAACAAGAAATTAAAGATAAAATTATATTTTTCTCATTTTTAAATCTAATTTTAAGACATTTAAAAAAGGCTATTGCTATAAATAAGGAAATTATAGTGTTGAATTTTCTTAAAGTTTCTAAAGAAAAATAATTATCAAAGAATGCGTAAATTATGTAGAAAAATGGAGAGTTTCTAACCTCATAATTTGGGCCACCAAACATTTTTAAACCATCTATAAAATTATTTTCTTTGAATAAGCTAACAAACTTTAAGTGATAGATATAGTCGTGCTTAGCTCCACCCAAACTATCTTCATTAAAATAAAAACCAACAACTATTGTCAGGTAAAATAAAAAAAAAATGAGATAGTAATTTTTATCAAAAAATTTATTCATTATATAAATTCATTAATAACATCTAAATATCTGTTCAGATTTTTTTTATAATCAAATCTTTTTAAATTTTTTTTTGCATTAAAAAGCTTTTGCTGAGATTTATTTCTGTTGTTAATAAAAAATAATATCTTATTTTTTAAATCATTAGTGTTATTTGTGTCATAAAGCAATCCACCTTTCCCGTTTAATAAAATTTCTTTTGGTCCAGTTGGGCAATTGCTTGAAATAATAAATTTACCTAATACTGCTGCCTCAAGTAAAACATTTGGCAAACCTTCAAACTTTGAACTTAAAATGAATAAATCAGACTGAATAATTAGATTATAGGGATTTTTGTTAAATTTCATTATTTTTACAATTTTACTTAGATTGTTATTTGAAATAAAATTTACATAATATCTTTTAAGATTTCCATCACCTATTAGAACTAATTCTATATCAATTTTATGTTCTTGTACTAATGATTTTACTGCCTCAAGAATAATAATTTGGTTTTTTTGATCTACTAGCCTTCCAACATTTATAATCTTTAAAGAATTTTTCCTATTATAAATTTTTTTAGAAAAATTTTTTGATTTTGATATTATTTCATTCTTATTTAATGGGTTATAGATACATGTAGAATTAATTAAAAATTTTTTTTTAATATCTTTTTTAAATTCAAGACTGTTTACAATAATCTTATCTGCAAATAAAAATGAATATTTAAAAATATAATTTTTAAAAAAATTTTTAGACCATCCATAAGGTGCTGAATTTAATCTTATAATTATTTTTGAACCAAAGAGTTTTGTAATATATATTGCATATAAATTTGCTTGAAATGAAAAAACTAGTGAATTTTTATTTATTATCAAATACTTAATTAAAAGAAAAATACAGATAAAATATTTTTTAAGCCTTCCCCCTTTATCCCAAAATTTACTTCTGGGTGATATAAGATAGATTTTACTTTTAAATCTCTTTTTATATTTTTTGGATGTTGTGATTATAAATATTTTTTGAAAATATTTTGATAAATAATTTGTTATTATGAATAAGTTTTTCTCAACACCATAACCCTCTATTGAGGGCATAAAAATTACTATTTTTTTTGATATCATAATATTAATAAATTGGTAAATATATTCATATCTTAGTTAATAAAATAAAAATTTCATGAACTTAGTTAGCATAATAATTCCCTACTTTAAAAAGAAAGATTATATTTTAGATGCTATAAACTCTATTTTAAATCAAACTTATCAAAATTTTGAGATTATTATAGTCTATGATGA